>SPKZ01015958.1_pt1 | contig 18264 bp, 12 predicted proteins | sample 2456571 | NCBI WGS metagenome assembly SPKZ01 (sample SAMN11192286, study PRJNA482655) | marine metagenome | biome: ENVO:00000447; feature: ENVO:00000244|ENVO:00000211|ENVO:00000569|ENVO:00002023; material: ENVO:00002151; isolation source: ocean water from marine abyssalpelagic zone ...
ACTTCTAGAAGTCACGGTCCCTCGAGTTGCAAGCGCGAAGCGCGCGCAGCGAGCCATCGGCGAGCGAAGCCCGGGTCGATCTGGGCTTTGCCCAGATCGGGTCCCCAAAACTAGGAGGTCTGCTTCGTTTCCTCGAGCTGGCGGCGCGCCTCGTCGGCCTCGGGAAAGTTGGGGGAGATCTCGAGGGCCGTCGAGAACGCGGCTGCGGCCTGCGCTCCACGGTCGAGAGCCTTGAGGGTCAACCCGAGGTGGTACTGGAGGGTGGGCGCGAGTCGTTTATCGCCCGAAAGGTCGAGGTTGATGGCGCGCCGATACTCCACGAGCGCGGCCTCGTGCAGGCCGTTGTGGTAGTACGCGGTTCCGGCCGCGTAGGCGGCCGTTGGATCCAGCGCCTGGGATTTCGCGCCCTCGCGCGCGAGGTCCATCGCGCGCTCGAGATCCACGCCCTGCTCGACGAGCACGACGGCGAGGTCGCTCTTCGGGCCGCCCATCCGTGGGCGATCGGCGATCACCTTCTCGAGCATTTCCTGCGCCTGCTCGAACTGGCCCTGCTCGGCGTAGAGGCGACCGAGCAAGCGTCGCGCGCCGGTGTGGAGCACGCCGGCCGCCTCGGCTTCTTCGAAGGACCGCAGTGCCGCCTCGAGCTTGTCCTGACCGCGGTAGATGCGAATCAGAACGTCGACCGCTCCGGGCAGAGCGGGTGCCGCTTCGAAGGCGCGCAGGGCGTCGGTCTCGGCGCGCGCGAGGTCACCCGTGTCCGCGAGGAGCTGGGCGCGCAACAGCATGGCGCGTGGTCCTCCGTGCCCCGCGGCGACCGCTTCTTTCACGATCGCTAACGCTTCCACTGACCCGCCCCGCTGTCGGTAGAGCGTGACGACGGCTTCGAGGACGGGGTAGTTGCCCGGCTCCCGGGCCCGCACCGCGCTCAGGTAGTCCAACGCCGCGTTGGGACTTCGCAGCCCCTCGCGCCGCGCGAATTCCACGGCCGCCATCGGATGGAAGTCGTCGCCGGCGAGAATTTCTTCGAGGACTCCTCGCGCGGCCTTGGGTCGGCGCCGTTCGTACATCGCCCGCGCGATCATCAGCTTCTCACTGGCGGTGAGGTCCACCGTGTGCTGACCGATCTCCTTGAATGTGTCATAGGCCCGCCTCCACTCGTTGGCGGCGTGGTGGATACGGGCCTTGAGGCGCATCGACGGCATCGCGAACTCGTCGGAGAGCGCGACGGAGCGGTCGATGGCCGCGCCGGCTTCGTCGAGATTGCCGCGGCGGAGTTCCGCGAGCGCGAGCAGTCGCTGGCCCTCGACACTATTCGCCGCGGCGGGCATCGAGCGGAGGAGCTCGACGGCCTTTCCGTTGCGACCCTCGGCCATCGCGACGCGCGCGCGGGCCCGCTGGGTGAGCGGGTGGTCGCCCGCCCGCTCCTCGAGCTTCGCGAGACTCGCCTGGGCTTCGCTCATCTGGCCGCGCTGCAGCCGATAGCGGATCAGGTCGTCCCACATCGCCGGGCTGTCGATGCCATCAGCCAGCACCCTTTCGAGGTAGCCGATGGCGTCGTGTGCCCGATCGTGACTGACCAGGTAGTTGGTGTAGGCGCGGTGGGCGCGCGCGTCGTTGGGGCGCTGCTCGAGGAGCTGGTCGAAGACCCACTGTCCGGATCCCGGAACCGAGCGGTGGGACACTTCGGCGAGACGGCGCCAGGTTCGAATCTCGTTGGGCGCGGCGGCAACCACCTCCCGCAGCCCGCGCTCGAGCAGCTTGGGGCGTCCGCTCTTTTGTCCGTATTCGGCGAGGGCGTGCGCGGCGAAGGACCGAACTTCGGAATCCCCCTGCTGTTTTGCCAGCTCGATCGCCGCGTCGTAGGCGGCGATCGCCTCGCTGGCGTGTCCCTGCCAGGCCGCCAGCACCTTCGCCTGCTCGAGCTTCACGCCGACGTCGCCCCCCCGGAGTTCGTCAGCCCTGCTGAAGGCCGCGATGGACTCCTGGTACACGGCGTCCGGCGGAACGCTCTTCGAGAGGATCGCGAGGCTGACCGAACCCAGCCGCACGCGCCCCAGCAGGGCCCAGCTCTCCGGGTCGGTCTCGTCGAGGGCGATCGCTTTCTGCGCGGCCGCGTTGGCGGCATCGAGATCCTGGTCGATCAGCGCCAGCGTCGCGACGGTACGGTGCACGATCGGCTCGTCGGGCGAGCTCTCGAGGGCGTCCGCGACGAGCCGGTCGGCGCGCTCACGCTGCGTCCAGGCGATCAGCTCCGCGTGGTGCATGGCCGCCCCGACGCGTGTCGGGTCGAGGTTGTACGCCTCGAGGAAGTACCGGGCCGCGGTCTCGAGCGCGCCCTGTCGACTCATCAGATGAGCGACGCGCTCGCTGATCTCGGCGTCGGCGGGGTCGACGTTGAGCGCGCTCATGAACTCGAGGATGGCCTCCTTGCGCTGGCCATTCGCGATGTACTCCTCGGCGCGCGCGACGTGGTCGGCGACGCGCTCCTCGGGCGACTTGCAGCCCGTGGTGACGAGGACGCCGGCGAGGAGACCGGAGAGCGCGAGGTGCGTGGCGCGATGGAGGGAAAGGGGCTTGAACATCAGAATCTCGATCTAGAGCTGGCTGAACTGCTCGAGTTTCTTGCGCGCATCCTCGACCTCGGGAAATGCGCCGGCGTCGAGCGCCGCCTGCAGCATGTCCTTGGCGCGCGCAGGCTGACCGACTTCTTCGAGCGCGAGCGCGAGGTGGTAGCGGATGCTCGGCGCGTCGGGTTCGAGGGCAGTGGCTTTCTCGAGGACGCTCACCGCGGCCTCGGCTTCGCCGCGCTTCAGGTGCACCCAGCCGAGCGTGTCGAGGTTGTTCGCGGTCGCCGAGAGTCTTCGCGCCTCCTTCGACAGGCGTAGCGCGAGGTCGAGATCTCCCGAACGCTCGGTGAGGATCCAGGCGAGGTCGTTGCGGGCGCCCGCGTGACTGGCCGACCGGCGCACCACACCGCGTAGTCGCTCCGCGGCTCCGTCGAGATCTCCCGCCGCGAGGGCGAGCTGCGCCGCCGAATAGGCGTAGTCGACGTTGTCCGGCGCGAGCGCGCTCGCCCGGTCGAAGAGCTCGATGGCCTCGCCGCTCTGCCCGCCGATGGCCGTCAGGGTGGCGAGGCCGCCAAAGGCGGGTGCGTGCTCCGGGTCGAGTTCGGTAGCCCTGCGGAATGACTCGAGGGCTTCGTCGCGCCGATCGAGGCGCGCGAGGGAGGTTGCGCGGAGCTCGTGGAGCGAGGCCGCATCGGGCCGTGTGGCGAGCGCAGCGTCGACCTTCGCGAGCGCATCGCCCGGCCGCTCGAGCTCGATGTAGTTGTCGGCGAGCAGCCGCAGGATCTCTTCGCTCTCCTCGGTGAGGAAATCGATCTCCGTTCCCTCGAGCACCTCGATGGCGGCCGCGGGTCCCTGGGCGGCGCGTTCGATACGCGCCAGCTCGACCAGCGACGCGAGCTCCCCGCCCGGGAGTCGACCGAGCAGCTCGGCGCTGCGCCGCGCGTTGGGGTAGCGCTTCTGCGCGGTCATTGAGCGCGCCGCGATGCGCAGCGCTGGGGTCTGGTCCGCCTGGGGTCGGCCCTTGATGAACAGGTTCGCGAAGGTGAGAGCGCTGTTGTGGTCGCCGCGATCGAAGTAGATCCGCGAGAGGACCACGGCGGCGTCCGTGGCCGTCTGGTCGGCGCGCACCGATTCGCGAAGCTCCGAGATCGCTCGGTCGAACAGTCCGAGATCGCGCGCGGCCAGGCCGGCGAGGTATCGCGCAGCGGCGTTGTTGGGCCAGCTCCGGATGCCCTTGTCGAAGGCTTCGAGGGCACCGGCGGCGTCGCCACGCGACATCAACACTCGGCCCTTGATCAGCGTCGCGTAGGTGGGCTCGCCGAGGGAGTCGGCGATCTCTTCCGCGCGGTCGAGCTCGCCGAGGTCGACGAGCAGATCGGCCTGTGCGAAGCGAATCGGGTCACGGGCGTTGCCGGACAGCTCGATGACCTTGTCGATCGCGTCGAGGGCCTGCTGCGGCTGATCGGTCATGCGATAGAAGCCGGCGAGCATGTTCCAGGCCTGGGCGGATCCGAACGTGTCGGCCGCTTCGACGAAGACGCTCTCGGCCTCTTCGGTCTGCCCGCGACCGCGCAGGCGGTTCGCGAGGCTGGACCGCAGTCCGAGATTCTCCGGTGAGTCCTCGATGGCCTTTCGGAAGATCTCCGTCGAGCGATCGTCGCGGCCGATCCCGTCGTAGAACTCTGTGACCTGCGTGAGGACGAAGCCCTTGTTCGGGAACTTCGTCATGCAGTCCTCGTAGAGGGCCGTCGCCTTCTCGATGTCCTTGAGTTGGTCCTTCGCGAACAGCGCCGGTGCGAGGCAACCGCGCGCCTCGGTGTCGGGGTCGCCGCTCTCGGCGCTCATCGTCTTCAGGCGATCGTGGACGATCTCGGCTTCTTCGAGCTTGCCTGCGTCTACCAGAGCCGTGGCGTGCACGGCGTGTGCCGTGTAGTCGTCGGGAAACAGCTCAATGAGGTGCACGCTGTCGGCCAGCGCGATGTCGAAGTTCTTGGCGCCGATGTTCGCCTTGGCGCGCGACAGCAGGGCGGCCTGGCGGTCGGGCTCGATCTCGAGGACGCGATCGATGACGTTGAGCGCCTCTTCGTAGTCCTGATTGGTCAGGTAGATCGTTGCGAGAAGCGAGCCGGCGGGCACCGCGTACTCCGACGACTCGCTGGCCTTCTGGAGCGACCAGATCGCGCGGCTCCGCTCGCCGGTCTGGACCAGGGCCACGCCCAGTCGGTAGCTCGCCTCGGGGAGGTCGGGGACCGACACGAGGATTTCCCGCAACTCTTCGATGGAGGCGGTGAACTGCCCAACATCCTGCAGGGCGCGCACTTCGGCCATCCGCGACTCGATGTCGCCGCCGCAGCCGAGCGCGACGAAGAGAAGGAAACCGAGCGCCGCAAGCGGCGACCGGGACCGGACGGAGCCGGCCCTCGGGGTCTCGGGAAACCCGATTTCGAGACCTCGCAGCGGGGGACTTTGAGGCGAACTGGATGTGGGCATCGGTCGCGAAGACCTCCAAAACGAATCGTCTGGATGGGCAGAACCCCGGGGACTTTCTCTCGTGCAGATCAGCAGGAACGTCCGAGGCGCGCTGCGAGCGGGGGGACGGGGTCCAAATGCGTGGCGGATTATACGACGGCGCCCCGTGAGATGTGCGGGAGGAACGAGAATTTCTTAACCATTTCGCGACTTTATCCCACGGTCGAAAGCTTCGGCAGGACGCACATCGTGTCGCTATCCCACATTCGGAGAGCACGGGTGCGGTTCCCCCAGCAGCCCCAATCCAGTCTTCGAATGAACCGATCACTACCTTAAGTTGGGTGTGAGAAACTCACCACACACGAGCACGCCATGGCTCGCTCGAAGGCACCCGATTCTCGACCGATCGAGTGGGGACGAAGGCACGACCCCCCAACCCATGGGAAGCCTGGGAACTTCTTTTCTCTTTTTGGGGAAGATGCTTCCAATCAGGGCACTCCGCCTATCCCTGGGGGTGTCGCATCGATCCGATTAGTCTATATTTTTCAAATAGTTATAGGGAATCTTCGAGAGTTCGAGGAGCTGGCACCCGAGTTGCATTCTTATCTTGCCAGGAATGCCTGTGCCGTGGGCGGGCCGTCGAACGACGTTCGTACCGCGGCACCAGAACAACGACTCCAAAGGAGCCAACAACGATGCGAAAACTATTAGTCCTGTTATTCGCTACGGCCGTGGTCTTCGGTTTCGCCATGCAGGCGACCGCGGGCACGTCCTACTACGCGGGTACCATCCAAGTAACCCTCGGTCAACTCGACCCGGCCATCGTTACGGGTACCGGCGTCGCGACGCTGAATGGCGGAGCGGGCGGCAGCCATGTGACGACACTGACACTGGGTCCGGGCGATATCGCTGGCTCCCAGATCGTTCCGGTGACGGACCCCGACGGTGTCTTTGTCTCGATTCGCCTGACGGCGACCGGAGGCGCAGGCGTCCTCGGTAAGATCGTGCCCGGCAGCTCCGGCGACACGGTCATCGCGCTGACGAAGAACACGATGGGTCTCGCCGGCGGGCTCGTTCGGCTGTGCCTGGTTGTGGGCTGCGGCGTCAACCTGCCGCTGAACCTCGCGCCGGGCGGTGGCATCGGAGCCGGCCTGGGTGGCCAGCAGACGATCGGTGGATCGGGCTCGCTGCGCATTTCGATCGATGCCCGACCGTGGACGATCATGACCGGTGAAATGATCGACCAGCCGGACACCGGTGGTTCGGTAAATTCGACCGGCGGTCCGGGTACGGGCTTCAGCATCGTGACGGAGAAGGGTACGGCTCACGGTCCCGCGTCCCTGGCGTCGACAGTGGCGCTCGGCGGAGCCTCTGGCCCGGCTGGCGTGCTGCAGTTCGTGACGCCGACCCAGGTGACGACCAACATTACGAATACGAGCGCGAAAAAGAGCTCTGGGACGTCGATTCTGACAATTCGCCCCGTTCCCGAGCCGGGAATGATGCTGCTAATCGTGTCGGGTGTTGCCGGTCTGGCCGTCCTCGGTCACCGCCGCATGAAGAAGTAACTCAGAGTCCCAGGACTCTGTCCACTTCGAGGCGGCCACTCCGAAAGGGGTGGCCGCCTTTCTTGTTGGGGTCTTCGAGTTCCTGGCAGACTCCCGAGGCAGAGCGAGAAAAGTTCAGGCGGTCCGACATTCGTCGAGCCGCATTTCAGCCGATCGCTTACGCTGTTCTGGATGGCTGACGAGCCCGACGAGACCGAAGAGGGGAGCTGGTGGGACAAGCCGTGGCCCTACTTCGTCGGGGCTGCCCTGCTGCTGGTCGTTGCTGTTGCGAGCCAGTTCGAGATCCGGCGGCCGGCCGTCTCCTTTGGAACGGTCGAAGATCTCGCTGCGCTGTCCGAACGCGACGACCTCAACGTTGTCTTCCTCCTCATCGATACCCTGCGTGCCGATCACCTCGGCATCTACGGTTACGAGCGCGACACGAGCCCCAATATCGACGCCCTCGCGCAGGGCGGAGTGGTCTTCAAGGAAATGGTCTCGCAGTCGAGCTGGACGAAGACGTCCATGGCGTCGCTTTGGACGGCGACCCGCCCTCTCAACAACGGGATCGTCCACTACGACCACGTGATACCGGACGTCGCAACGCTCCCCGCCGAAGTGTTCAAGGAGGCGGGTTACCGGACCGCCGGTATCTACCGCAACGGATGGGTGGCGCCCAACTTCGGATTCAAACAGGGCTTCGACACCTACATCAAGCCCCTCGCCGGGCGTGAGCGCGCACGCATCGCGCGGAAGAACCCGAGCGGCAGTTTCCTCGCCGGAACCGACGAGGACCTCATCGTCTCTGCGAAGGAGTTCCTCGACAACTACGGGCACCAGAAGTTCTTTCTCTACATCCACTTCATGGACGTCCACCAGTACGTCTACGACAACGGCGCCGCGCGATTTGGAACGAGTTACCTCGACGTCTACGACCAGTCGATCCACTGGTCCGACCGCCTCCTCGCACACTTCGTGGAGGAGCTGAGCGAACGCGGGCTGCGCCGCAAGACGCTGCTCGTGATCGCGGCCGATCACGGCGAGGCCTTTCAGGAGCACGGCTGGGAGGGCCACGCGAAGAATCTCTATCGGGAGGTCACGAACGTCCCGTTCATCATCATCCCGCCGTTCTATATCGAAGGGGGCATCGAGGTCGACACGCTCGCCTCGAACATGGACCTCTGGCCCACCATTCTCGATCTCGTGGGTCTTCCGCCGATGCCCCATGTCGACGGGGTCTCGCTGGTTCCAATCGTTCTCGCAGCGGGTGCCGCCGCCGATGCCCCCTCCACCGAGGGTCTCGAGCGGCCCGCGTTCGGCCAGCTCAACATTGGCTGGGGAAGGCGTGGAATCGAGCCGAATCCCCTCATCGCGCTTCAAGATGGCGATCTACAGCTCTTCTACCCGCTGGCAAAGCCGGAGCGGATCGAACTCTACGACCACAGCACCGACCCCGGGCAGATGGAGAACGTTCAGGCGGAGCGCCCCGAGGACACCGCCCGGCTGCGCGCGATGGTGGACGGCTATGTGGCGGCGGCGTCGAGTCCGTGGGGTGTCGAGCCCGAGCGCAAGGAGGTGAGCGAGCTGATGCTCGGCCAGCTCAAGGCGCTCGGGTACGTGGTGAAGTAGTCGTCAGGTCCCGCTCCGGAAGAGCGTCTCGAGCTTCGAGCGGACGCTGTGGCGCTCGAGCGCCAGCTCGATCAGCCTCTCGAGCAGCGCCGGGTAACTGAGTCCCGACGCCTCCCAGAGTCGCGGGTACATCGAGCTCTCGGTGAATCCCGGAAGGCTGTTCACCTCGTTGATGTAGAACTTCCCGGTCGAGCGCTCCATCAGGAAGTCGACACGGCCGAGACCCTCACCCTCGAGGACGGCCACCGCCTCCACCGCGAGGCGCCGGATCTCCGCGATCTGCTCCTCCGTCAGCTCCGCGGGGACGATGAGCTCGGTGTCCTCGTCGACGTACTTGGCTTCGTAGTCGTAGAAATCGCGTCCCGTGCGGATCTCTCCCGGAACCGACGCCTCGAGAGGATCGCCCCCGAGTACCGCGACCTCGAGCTCCCGGGCGTCCACGCCCCGCTCGATCAGGAGCTTGTCGTCGTAGCGCGCCGCTTCGCGCAGCGCGGGGATGAGCTCGTCGGCCGCCGCAACCCGCGTGATGCCGATCGACGATCCAGAGTTTGCCGGCTTCACGAAGAGCGGCAGCGACAGCGCGTCGAGCGCTCGTTGCGCGACGCGTTCCGAGTCTCGCGTGAGCTCGCGCGAGCGAACGCAGAGCCAGGGTGTGACAGGCAGGCCGGCCGCGTGGAGCAGTCGCTTTGCGGTCTCCTTGTCCATCTGCAGCGCGGATCCGAGGACGCCCGAGCCCACGTAGGGGACGTCCGCAAGCTCGAGCAGGCCCTGCAGACTTCCGTCTTCGCCGCCGCGACCGTGGATGATGGGGAAGATCAAGTCGAGGTCGCCCGAGGCTCCGAGCTCCGTCCCACCCACCGGCACGAGGGAACCGCCGTTGGGAGCGGCCGGGAGTCGCACCTCGCGGCCTTCCGCCTGCTCGGCGGGCGCCGGCAGGGACGGTGCACCGAGGCGCCAGCGGCCGTCGTGGCCCACCGAGATGAGCGTCACGTCGTAGCGGGTCGGGTCGAGCGCCCGCAGGATCGACGTCGCGGAAGACAGCGAAACTTCGTGCTCCACCGAACGACCGCCGAACAGCAGGCCCAGGCGCAACTTCGCCATCCGAGCGTCTCCCCCTCCTGAAGCCCCATCGATCATAGCGGTGAAGTCGCCCCACGGCGCGCCCGCTTGACCCTGCCCGGCCGGGCTCGTAACTTGGTCGAGTGTCCTCCATCTCTCCGGAACTCCATGAAAAACGCGAGACGATTCGCGCTGTGCTGCGGCGCGCGGGGCGCGTCATGGTGGCTTTCTCGGGCGGCGTCGACTCGAGCTATCTCGCCTGGGAGGCACACCAGACCCTCGGCGAGAACGCCCTCGCCGTGACCGCCGAGTCGCTGTCGTACCCGGCGTCGCACCGCAAGATGGCCGAGCAGATCGTGCGCGACTTCCAGATCGCCCACCGGTTCGTGAAGACGCACGAGATGGAGAGCGCCGACTACCGGAGCAACCGTCCCGACCGCTGCTACCACTGCAAGACCGAGCTGTTCGACGTTCTCGGTGCGCTTCGCGAAAAGCTCGGGTTCGACGCCGTCGCCTACGGGGTCAACCTGGACGACGCCAGCGATTACCGACCCGGTCACCGCGCAGCCGACGAACACGGCGTACTGTCGCCGCTGCTCGACGCCGGACTCGCGAAACAAGACGTGCGCGCACTCTCTCGCATGGCCGGTCTGCCCACGGCCGAGCTTCCCGCGTCTGCGTGTCTCTCGTCACGTCTGCCGTACGGTACCGAGGTCACGCCCGAGCGCCTCGCCCAGGTGGAAGAGGGCGAAGAGCGTCTTCGTGGTCTCGGGTTTCGCCAGGTGCGCTTGCGACACCACGGTGAGCTCGCCCGCGTCGAGATCGATCCGTCCGAGCTCGCCAGGGCCTTCGACGCCGACATGACGCGGCAGATCGTCGACGCCATCAAGCCGCTCGGTTTTCGCTGGGTGTCGCTCGACCTCGAGGGATACCGAACCGGTTCGCTGAACGAGATCCTGACCATTTCGAGCAGTCCCTCCGGTTCGACTCGTTGAGCGGCGCGCCGGATAGCGCGGCCGACCCCCGGGACGCGCTGGCGCCCATCGATTGCGAGGGCGCGCCGCGCGACGTCGGGTTTGCACAGGGCGCTGGCTGCAGCAGCGTGCTGCGTTCCGACTACGGGGCCCTGCCGCTCTGGACGCGACTCGCGCATCGGCTGGGACGGGTCGACGCACACACCGCGCACGTTGCGCGCGACCTGCGGCGCCACTTCCCCCACCAGTCCGAGTCCATCGAGGGAATTGCGCGCGGTGCGGGTGTCCCCGCGTCGTGGCTGTCGGCCACGCTCGCTCATCAGCTGGCGGTGCACCCGCCGCGCTGGACGGGTGGCGTCGTCGCGGTGCCCGCGCGTCGCCCACCCGAAGCCCTGGCCGCGAGCTACCTCGCGGCACGCGTGTCTCCGCATCTCGTGGTGCGCCGCAGTCGTCCCGACGGCAACCACCGCTCGATCGAGGTGACCCTGCCGTGGCTCACGTCGGCGCTGGGAGGCGTCAACGAGGTAGGTCTCGCCGTCACCTGCGTTCCGGGAGGCCGCGCGCCCGGTGACTGCACGGCCCCGGCCCTCCTCCTCGTCCACGATTGCCTGGCGCGGTTCGGCAGTGTCGAGGGCGCGCTCGACTGGTTGGTGGGACGCCCGGCAGGCGGTCGTGCGATCCTCTTCGTGGGCGACGCGAGCGGCGAGGTGGCGGGGGTCGAGATCCTCGGCGACGAGCGACGTGTACTGCGTCCCAGCGAGGGCGTGCTCGTCGAAGCCGGGGGCGGCGGGCGCGAGGCGGAGATCTCCAAGCGACTGCGAGAGAGCCCGCCGAACGGTATCGACGCCCTCGAGGGCTGTCTCGCGGATGGCGGAGTCGCGCTGCGGCTGGTGGTCCTCGACCCGGCCGACCGACGCCTCGGCGTCCGCGACGCATTGGGCGACCGCCGCGTCCGGTGGTTTCCCGTCTAGCGCCTTCGGGGACCCGATCTGGGCGAAGCCCAGATCTACCCGACTTCCCGCGCCGTTGGCTCGCTGCGAGCGCTTCGCGCCTGCGTTTGGCTAGAGGTCCTGGTGGAGCGATGACTCGCAGAGGCGAACGGCTTCGACCGGGTCGCGGGTGACTTCGAAGTAGTCGCGCACGACGGGTCGGTCGAGCTCGGTGGCGATGGCGCCTTCGAGGAAGGCGAGCAGCGGATCGTAGAAGCCGCTCGTATTCACGAATACGAGCGGCCTCGTGTGGAGTCCGATCTTCCGGAACGAGAGGATCTCGGAGAGTTCCTCGAGGGTGCCAAGGCCGCCGGGCAGTGCGATGAAGGCGTCGGCGCTCGCGTCGAGACCGGCCTTGCGCGCGCGCATCTCGTCGACCTGCACGAGCTCGCTCAGGCCCTCGTGGTGGAGGTCGTCGTCGACGAAACGCCGCGCGATCACACCCCGCACCTCGCCGCCGACTTCCAGCGCGGCGCCTGCTGCTGCGCCCATCAGCCCCGTGCGACCGCCGCCATACACGAGGACGTGACCCCGGCTGGCGATCTCCCTCCCGACGGCGCGCGCGTCCGCGAGGAACCCCTCTGGCGATCTTCGACTCGACGCACAGTAGACCGCGATGCGCACGGCTCCCCCGTTCGTCCGAACTTCGTTCGCCGTCGGCCCACTGCGCGAAGGCCGACCCCCCGGTCGGCTTCCTCGCTAGCGATTGCGCCGGCGTCCGCCCCCGCCCCCGCCATCGCGGCCGCGGCGCGATCCACCCCCGCCCCCTCCACGGCGTCCCCCGCCCCCCGGGCGGTCCGAGCGGCCGCGCGGCGGTGCCCGGTTCTCGGGCGCGTCCGGATCGAAATCCGGGGGCGTGACCGATGTCTCCGGGCGGTGCTCGCGCAGGAACGAGGAACAGATGGCCGCGAGCTCGCGGCGGCCTTCCGGCGTGGAGACCAGCGATTCGACGATCGGGATGAAGCGGTCGATCTTCCACTGCCGCTCGCGCTCCGGGATCTCGCGCATCTCCTGCTCGACCTTCACCGACATGCGTTCCTGGAGGCGATCGACGATCACCTTTTCGCTCGGGAGGTCGCGCTCGGTGATGACGATCTTGTTGACCTGCTGGAGCTGTCGGAAGTTCCCGATGTCGAGGCCCGACACGAGGGAGATGGCAACGCCCGCTTTGCCGGCGCGCCCCGTCCGCCCGGTGCGGTGGATGTAGACTTCGGGGCTCTGCGGCGACGAGTAGCCGATGACGTGGGAGAGGTCGCTGATGTCGATGCCGCGGGCGGCGACGTCGGTGGCGACCAGGAAGCGCAGCTGTCCACTCTTGATGCGCCCCATTGCCTGCTCGCGCGCGGCCTGGGAGAGGTCGCCCGAGATCTGATCGGCATCGAAGCCGCGGCGCTGCAGGTAGGCGGTGACGAAGCGGACGTCGTCTTTTGTGTTGCAGAAGATGATGGCGCTCTCGGGATCTTCGTACTCGAGGACACGCGCGAGATTCGTCTCCTTCTCCTGGGCGGTGGTCACCATGAAGAAATGCTGGATCTCTTGCGGCGCGAGGCCCTCGTCTGAGAGCGACAGGTAGTCCGGCTCGTTGAGGAAGACCCGGGACAGCGAGCGCACCCGCTCGGGAATCGTGGCGGAGAAGAGACACGACTGCCGATCCTTCGGCAGATACTTGTTGATCTCCCGCATGTCGGGCCAGAAGCCGAGGGAGAGCAGCTCGTCGGCCTCGTCGAGAATTAGGGTTTTCACGCTGTCGAAGCGCAGCCGACCCGATCCGAGGTGGTCGAGCATGCGGCCTGGGGTGCCTACGATGACGTGGGCGCCGGCTTCGATGCCCTCGATCTGAGGCGCGTAGCCGACGCCGCCGTAGATGGGCAGGCAGCGGACGCCCTGGTGGCGACCCAGGGTCTCGATCTCGCCGGCGACCTGATTGGCGAGCTCGCGCGTCGGCGCCATCACGAGGGCCTGGCAGGCGTTCAGCTCCGGGTCGAGATCGGCGACGATCGGAATCCCGAAGGCGCCCGTCTTGCCGCTGCCCGTGTGGGCCTGGACGATCAGGTCGGCGCCTTCGCGCATTCGCGGAATGACCTTGGCCTGAACGGCCATGGGCGAGGTCCACTTCAGATCGCGAATCCCGCGCTGAATGGGCTCCGGGAGGTCGAGAAACAGCGCGTCGAGTTCGCTCATTGGCGCGCGAGGCTATCACAGGCCAACCGGGCGGGCCCCACGGTCCGGGCGGGCGCCGCCGCCGGACCTTATAGTTTCCGCTGTGACGCGAATCTCGGCGGAACAGGTCAAGCACGTGGCGTCGCTCGCGCGTCTCACGTACAGCGAGGAGGAAACCGCCCGTCTCGCCGCGGACCTCGAGGCCATCCTCGGTTACGTCGAGACCCTGGGCGAGGTCAACACCGAAGGGGTTCGGCCCATGGAGCACGTCCTTCCGCTCGAGACCCCACTGCGCGAGGACCGTGCCGTTGCCGCGATGGCGCCGGATCGAGCCGTGGCCAACGCGCCGGTCGCCAAGGGCTTCGCCTTCGTCGTGCCCAAGGTGATCGACGGCGAAGAAGAGGGCTGACGTGCCGGATTCCCGACCGCTCCCGTCGGTTGGCGAGCTGCGTCGCGCGCTCGATGCCGGCGAGCTGTCGTCCGTCGAGATCACGGAGGCGAGTCTCGAGCGGGCGGAGTCGATCGACGGCTCGCTCAGGGCATTCACGGGAATGCGCTCCGAGGGCGCTCGTGGGGACGCTGCCGCGTCCGACGCGCGGCGCGTGGAGGGGAAGGGGCTCTCTTCGATCGACGGCATTCCGGTCGCGATCAAGGACAACATGGTCATGGAGGGCGAGCCCACCACCTGCGCCTCGCGCATTCTCGAGGGCTTCGTCTCGCCCTACACGGGTACCGCCGTCGGGAAGCTGCGCGCCGCCGGCGCGGTGATCGTCGGTCGTACGAACCTGGACGAGTTCGCGATGGGATCCTCCACCGAGCACTCGTGCTTCGGTGCAACCCGCAACCCCTGGGATCTCGACCGCGCGCCCGGGGGTTCGTCGGGCGGCTCCGCGGCCGCGGTGGCGGCGGGGATCGTACCCGCGGCACTCGGGAGCGACACCGGCGGGTCGATCCGCCAGCCCGCAGCACACTGCGGTGTGTTGGGGATCAAGCCCACCTACGGTCTCGTATCGCGCTGGGGGCTCGTGGCGTTTGCGTCGTCCCTCGACCAGATCGGGGTGTTCGCGCGCGATGCGTCCGACGCGGCGCTCCTGCTCGGCGCCATCGCGGGTCACGACGAGCGCGACTCGACGTCGATCCCCGAGCCCGTTCCCGACTACCGAGCGGCGCAGACGGGGGACGTCTCGGATCTCGTGATCGGACTGCCGCGCGAGTATTTCGTCAGCGACGGCGTCGACGCCGGCGTGCTCGACGCCGTCCGCGCCGCGGTCGCCGTCCTCGAGGCCGCGGGGGCGAAGGTGCGCGAGGTGTCCCTTCCGCACACGCGCTACGCCGTAGCCACGTATTACCTCATCGCTACTGCCGAGGCGTCGAGCAATCTCGCCCGCTACGACGGCGTCCGCTACGGCCGTCGCGCGGACGATCCGAGCGGTCTCTCCGACATGTACCACCGCACGCGCTCCGAGGGCTTCGGCGACGAGGTGAAACGCCGCATCATGCTCGGCACCTACGTGCTCTCGGCCGGCTATTACGACGCCTACTACCGAAAGGCGCAGCAGGTGCGCGGGCTCCTCGCGCGCGACTTCCAGGGTGCCTTCCGGCTGTGCGACGTGATCGCCACGCCGACGTGTCCGGAGACGGCCTTCCGCCTCGGCGAGAAGACGGGCGACCCGCTCGCGATGTACCTCGGCGATATCTACACGGTATCGGCGAATCTCGCGGGAATTCCGGGCGTGTCCATCCCGTGTGGGCAGAGTTCCGGATTGCCCGTGGGCCTGCAACTCCTCGGCGGTACGCTGGCCGAGTCGACGCTGTTGCGCGTCGCCGACGCCTACCAGCGTCTGACCGATCACCACGAAGCGCGGCCAACCGCGGTCTGACGCTGAACCTCAAGGAGAACCACATGGCGTACGAAGTCGTCATCGGCCTCGAGGTTCACTGCCAGCTGCGCACGGATTCGAAGCTGTTCAGCCCGGCCCCGGTTTCCTTCGGGCGGGAGCCGAACCACAGTGTTCACCCGATCTGCCTCGCACTCCCCGGCGTGTTGCCCGTGCTGAACCGACGCGCCGTCGAGCTGGCGGTCTGCGCGGCGCTTGCGACGCACTGCAAGGTCCACACGAGCTCGGTGTTCGCGCGGAAGAACTACTTCTATCCCGACCTTCCGAAGGGCTACCAGATCTCGCAGTACGAGGAGCCCCTCGCGACGGGCGGCTACATCGACATCCCCGCCGGAGGCGATGCTGACGAGGGCGACGGCAAGGCGACCAAGCGCATCGGCCTGACGCGAATCCACATGGAGGAGGATGCCGGGAAGTCCATCCACGACTCGGAGGTGACCGGGCGTTTTGCTACGCACGTCGACTTGAATCGCGCCGGCGTGCCGCTGCTCGAGATCGTATCCGAGCCGGATCTCCGGTCGCCCGCGGAGGCCGCGGTGTACCTGCGAACACTGCGCTCGATCCTCCGCTACATCGACGTCTCCGACGCCGACATGGAGAAGGGCAACTTTCGCTGCGATGCCAACGTCTCGCTGAGGGAGGCAGGAGCCCGGGAGTTCGGCATCCGTACGGAGCTCAAGAACCTGAACTCCTTCCGCAACGTCGAGCTCGCCCTCGGGTCGGAGATCCTTCGACAGGCCGAGATCCTAGACGACGGCGGCAGCGTGGAGCAGGCGACGATGGCCTTCGATCCGGTGTCGCGGCGGACCCGCGTGTTGCGTCTCAAGGAGAACGCGGACGACTACCGCTACTTCCCGGATCCCGATCTCATCCCTCTCGTGATCAGCGACGCCGACGTCGACCGCATCCGCGACGAGCTCCCCGAGCTCGCCCAAGCGCGCTACCAGCGCTTCCAGGACCAGTACGGTCTGTCGGAGTACGACGCGCGTCAGCTCACGATCAGTCGCGAGCTCGCGGAGTTCTTCGAAACCGCCGTCGCCGCCCACGGTGTCGCGAAAACGGTGGCGAACTGGGTGTTGCGAGACCTCCGGGAGGCGCTCGGAGAGCGCGAGCTCGAGGATGCCGCGGTCACGCCCGAGCAATTTGCCGCGCTGCTCCGCCTCGTCGACGACGGGAAGCTGACGCCGAAGAGCGCCCGCGGTCTCGTCCCGGAGCTCGTCGAGAGCGGCGGCGACCCGGAGGCTTGGATGCGCGAGCGCGGGCTCGAGGCCCTGTCCGACACCGGAGTCATCGAGCGGGCGGTCGACGAAGTCATCGCCGCGCATCCCGACGATGTCGACCGCTTCCGAAGCGGCGAGCAGAAGGTGCAGAACTTCCTCATGGGCCAGGTGATGAAGAAGACGAAGGGGAAGGCCGACCCGGCAGCGGTACGCGAGCTGCTGACCCAAAAGCTAGGAGCCTGACCTCCCCGTGAGCGTCGTGCTCCGTGCGACGGCCGCGCTGCTGATCGTCGTGCTGGCAGCGCTGGTGGTGCTGGTGGTCGCGGCGCCGCGCCTGCTCGAGAGCGACGCGGTGCGTGCTGAGATCGTCGGCGCCCTGGTGGCGGCCGTCGGACACGAAGTGACGGTCGAGGCGCTCGAGCTCCAGCTCGCGCCGCTGTCGGTCGTGTTCGTTCGGCCGAGGGTTGCCGGCGACGAGGCCGGAGGCGCTCCCTGGGTCGAGCTCGAGAGCCTCGCGCTTCGGATCGCGACCCGGCCGTTGCTCGACCGTCGGGTGATCATCGATTCGCTCGTCGCCGAGGGCGCCACCCTGCGATTGCGACGCACCGCCGACGGGTTTCAGTGGCCGGCGCCTCCCGAACGGACGGCCGACGAGCGGCCCGCGGACGCGTCGCAGCCCGTGCCGAGCGCGCCGCCCAGGTTCTCGATCGCGGTGCGCGAGGTGCGGATCCGGCGGTCGAAGATCGTGTTGCGTGACGAGGCGACGACGCCGCCGCTCGTCATCGAGTTCCGCGACATCGAGGGCCACGCCGAGACCGAATCGGTGACCGCGCCTGTCGAGTTCGACCTCGCGCTAACGCTCGCGAGTGGAGGGCGTCTCCAGCTGCGGGGAAGCTCGACACGCGATGCGGTCGTCGACGTCACCGCCGATCTCGACGACGTGCAGATCGGCGCCTCGGTCCAATACCTCGTTGCAGGCGGGGGGACGGGCTCTGCCGACTCCGCGCCCGTCGTGGGCGGTCTCGCGACGGGACGTGTGACATTCCGCGGACCCGCGAGCGGGCCGAGCGTGACAGCAGACCTGCGTCTCCGGAAGGCGCAGCTCGCGTTCGACGAGATCGAGGTCGGCGGGTTCGTTGCTGTCGACGCTGAGCTGACTGGGTTTCCAGAGGCGCCCACGGGCACCTTCGCTCTCGATGCGACCGCCGCAGATCTTCGTTACGGCGGGGCGTTCACGAAACCTCCGGGCGACGAGGCGCACGTGACGGGTCGCATCCTGCGCGGTGTGGACGGCGCGCTCACCGTGGACGACGTGCGCCTCGAGATCCGCGATTTCGAGGCACACGGACGCATGCTGCTGGGCGAGCGACTCATGCTGGCCCTCGACGCGCCGCCGACAGAGCTTGGAGGGATTGAGGCGCTGGTACCGCCCATCGAGCCGTACGGCCTCAAGGGGAAGGTCGGACTCGAAGCGTTGGTGCTCCGCACGAAGCCCCTCGATCTGCGGGGTCGGGTGAAGCTCCAAGGACTGGTGCTGCCGGTGGCTGGCTTCATACCCGTGCGGCTGGACGGAACGGTCCTCGTGGACGGAGACGCGCTGCGCACGCGCGATCTCGTCGCGACCGCAGCCGAGCAGGAGTTCCGCGTAGAGGTCGACGTCAACGATCTCTGGGGCGACAGAAACGAGCGGGCTCGCGTCGAAGCCGAAGGCGTCGACACCAGCGCAATCGTCTCCGCGATCACGGGCGAGCCCGC
>SPKZ01001785.1_pt1 | contig 18241 bp, 13 predicted proteins | sample 2456571 | NCBI WGS metagenome assembly SPKZ01 (sample SAMN11192286, study PRJNA482655) | marine metagenome | biome: ENVO:00000447; feature: ENVO:00000244|ENVO:00000211|ENVO:00000569|ENVO:00002023; material: ENVO:00002151; isolation source: ocean water from marine abyssalpelagic zone ...
ACATCACGCTGCAGGACCACGGCGACGTGGTCTGGTATCGCAATATCAAGATTCGTGAGATCGGACGTTGACTCCATCACGGGGTACGCGCAGCTCGAACCTCATCTCCTCGCCGCGGGCCGATCCGTTCGCCGGCCGCTGCATCGGCGTCAGCATTGCCCGCTGGGAGCGACGTGCGATGTTGGCGCCCAGGCAGATGAAGCCCTCGAAGGTTCGACGCGCGAGGCGATTCCGGGAGCGGGTATGAGCCCTCGACCGAGCGGTCGAAACGTGGGGGTGTCTCAGCGCGGTCGGTTCTCCGCATTTCGATCACGGCGCGTGCCGGGTACGCGTGCTGGCTCACGCCACCACTCGAGGATCAGCTGCGCCGCCGTGCGATAGCCGATCGGCCGAAAGTGATCGTCGTAGTCCCAGTAGAGCTTCGTGCCCCCCGCTTCGATCTCCCGGAGTCTGGGCCCGAGGTCGAGGAAGGGGATGCCGATCTCGGCACAAGTGCCTGCGAGATCGGAGCCGTGAATCTGGTATTCGGGACCCGTCAGGTCGCCCGCTACGTTGGACCGGGAGTAGCGACTCACATAGTCGTCGTAGGTACGACTCACCTGGACTTTCGTCGGAATGTAGACGAGGTGCAGGGTCGCGCCTCTTTTGCGAATGAAACGGTCGACGGCCCGCAGGTAGCGCGACATGTCGAGGGGACGCGGCGCGTTCGTCTCGACGAACCGGTAGAAGAGCGCCATGGCTGGATTGAACCGCCCTTCGTGCATGTGCTCGGCGATATCGGGCGCTACGATCTGTGCGAGCTTCTCGGCTTGTTCGGGGTGCGACCAGGCGTTTTGATGGTCGGGCACCGCGGCGAAGTACGAGAACGGTTTCGCGTGCCAGCGTCGCGGAACCCGGCGGCCTGCACGACGCTCACCGAGAATGTGAGCGAGACGGGGCTTCCAGGGATTCGCGAACTCGGGGGCGCGCGGATTCGCCAGCCAAGCCGGCTTGAACTCCACCGGTACGGCGTCGTTCTCGTAGAGCACCAGGATCACATCGTCGGGCTGGAAGATCGGAATCGCGTCGCGCATCAGCCGCGCGTATTGCTTCGGCCCGGCACCGCCGATCCCGAAGTTCATCGCCTCCACCGACATCCCCGCGCCCCTCGCCAGGCGTTCGAACACCCGCGGGAGCGTGTTTCGACCATCGGTCGAGAAACCCTCGGTGAAACTGTCTCCCACGAAGGCGACGCGTGTATCACCCGACGCGGGTCGGGCGCTCCACTCGCGGTCGCGAAATCCGTTGAGATTCAGGTCGTGGCGAAACGAAACGCCGTCGGGCCCCGATTTCCACACGAAGGACGCATGGGCGAGGTTCGCCTCATGGATGTCGCGGGTGGCAAAGGCCTTCGGCGAGTAGTGCAGGCGATCGAAATTCACGATCTCCGGCACGGGGAAGACCAGGCGTAGCGCGACCTCCTGAAGGACCGCGAACAGGCAGAGCGCAACGATGGAATGCATCAGAACCGAGCGCATGAAATCCCCGGGAATCGCGCGGAAGGATACCCTGCCAGATCCGGCGGGGTCTCAGGGGCGCCGGTCTCGAAGATCGGCATCGGCCTGGATGGGATACTATCCGACCGGCTGGGGTTCTCGGTGATCGACAGACGCTGGCTATTGGCTCCGCGCACAGTGGAGCCGTTGTTTTGGATTCTCTTGCTCGTCGTTGCCGTAGTCGCGTCTCTCTGGTTTCCGCATCCGGTCGGCCACTCGGACGAAGGCTACTTCCTTCAGCACACGAAGCGGGTTCTGGTGGGCCACGTCGCCTACCGCGACTTCCACGAGACCTACACCCCCCTCGCCTATTACCTCATGGCCGGCGCGTGGGCGCTCTTCGGCGTCAGCGTCGAAACGACGGCTCTCGCGATGGCTGTGTTGCAAGGAGTCATCGCGATCTCGATCTACGCCACGGCGCGCCGGCTCCGTGTGGACACCTGGCTTTCCGCGTCCGCCGCCCTGCTGCACCTCTCGCTCGCGTGGCCGGCCTGGCCGATGGCGAGCGGACACTGGTTCGGGGAACTCTTCCTGATGCTGGTGCTCTACGTGCTGGCACGCTCTACGTCCGATCGACCGCGCTCGCTCAGCAACCTGGCGATGGCAGGCGCCTGCGCGGGAATGTATATCGCCGTCCAATACCAGAAGGGCATCCCCGTGGCCGTCGGGCTTCTGGCGCTCACCGTGATCGAACGCTGGCTTCCTTCGATACCGGGTCGCCCCCGCCTCCCGCTGCCATGGGCGCTCGGAATCATCGCGGCCAGCAGCACCGCGGTTTCGTTCGTGCTCGTGGCTCCCTACCTGGCTCGGGCGGGTCTCGACCAGCTGATCGATCAGTTCGTGGGAACCGTGAGTGGGTACGGAGAAATCAACCAGATCGGCTGGGGCGGGGTCCCGCAGGGCGTAAAGATCCTCGCGGAAAGCACCGTCGCCGGCGCCTTCGCGTACATGCCCGTCCTGGTCGTTCTGGGGGTCGTACGCGCGGTGTCAGCCCACCGCCGCGGCGACCTGTCGGAGCTGCGCAAGCTCGCGCTGCTCTGCGTCTACTCGTCCTTCGCCGCCCTGGCGACCGGGTATCGAGCGGATTTCATTCATCTGGCCTTCATCTCGGCTCCCTTCTTCGTCTTCGCGGCGGAGACCGCGCAATGGTTGTGGCGTCTCGCGCGCCGGCCGCAGATGGAGCGGATCGTGACCATCGTTCTGTTCGTCGCCGTCCTGGTGGGATCGATCGACCATCTGGCCCGCGTCGCCAACCGGCGCCAAGAGCGGTTCGCGTACTCGACGATGACACCCTTCGGTCGCGTCTCCTTCTGGAGCAGGCGAGAGGTCGCATTGATCCGGCGCACACTGGCCGCGATGGATGAGCTCAGCACGCGAGAGCTGTTCTGTTATCCGGCGTGCGCCTCCATATATCTACTGGCTGACGCGGAGAACCCGACGCCCTACGACCTCGTGTTATATCCGTCCGTGCACTCGCGAGAACACGTCGACGACATCCTGCAGACGCTCGATCGATGCGAGATCGACTACGTCATGGTCCAGGGCATTCCGGCGAAACGCGACCCCGTCATACGCTACATCGAGCAGCACTACGCACGTGTGCGGACGAAGGACGGGCGAACGTTCCGCTCTACCGGCGCAAGTCGCAGCGCACCGGGAAGGCTACCGGCTTGGAGAACGGTCACGGAAAGCGCTCGGGCGCGCCATGACACCGGATCCCGTGTGATATGCTAGTGGCTACCAGCGGGTGCTCGATGCCCGTCGGTTCTCGTTCCGTCTCGAGGGCTACTGATGTCTCACCGAAGCAGCGCTGAGATTCGGGAACTGCTTCGCACGTCTGGTCGGCTACCGGAAGAGTGGTTCCGCCGGGACAATCGCTACGGCCTGGCGGTCACGGCCCGCGTCGTCCTGCCCTTCCTCGTCCTTCTGGCCACGCTTCCCATCGTTTCCGCGGAGCTCGGCATCGTCGGCGTTGCCGTCTCCGGATTCCTGATCGGCACGCTCGCCTACCAGATCAGCATCGTCACGCACGATTGCTGCCACGCCTCGCTCTTCGAAAAGCCGTACTGGAACCAGGTGATCGGTCATGCAGGCGGATGCGTCACGGGCTCGTACTTTCCGACCTTCAAGCACACACACAATCTCCACCACCGCTACAACCTGTCCGAGAAGGACCCGCAGTTCCACGAAACCGCGGGACTCGATGGTGCATCCCGCCGTCAGCTGGTGTGGCATCTCACCAAGGCGCTGTTCGGATTCCGTGTGCTGGAATACGCCGGTGACTATCTGGGATTCAGTCGCGATGACGAGACTTCGGCGGATGCCGGAGCCGACGGCCCCGTTCCGAAACCGCCGCGCTCATGGCTCCTCTGGGTGATCGTCACCCAAGTCGGCATCGCCACCCTGGCCACGGGTTTCGGCTCCGAGCCGGCGCTCGCCCTCGTATACCCGGTGGCAGCCGTCACGGTGTCGCTGTTCCTTGGGCGCCTGCGAACGGGGGCCGAGCACATTCAGGCGGACGGCGATGACCTTCCGGATTTCGCGCGGAGCCACCGGCCCTCTCTTCCGGACCGGACCTTTCTCTACGTGGCCAATTTCAACTATCACCTCGAGCACCACGTTTACCCGAACATTCCATCGTGCCACCTGTGGAAGCTGCACGAGCGCCTGCGGGACACCGTGCACACGCCCAAGACCCTGGGCACTTCGATGTTCTCAACGCTGTTCGCACGGCTTCGTGAATGTCCGCGTTAAAGCGCGTCGAGACGATCGAATCCGATTGCTGTTTCTGCCATTCGAAGAGCGCCTCCTCCGTTTGTAGAACACTCGATTTCTGCTATGAGACTTGCAGCAACGAATTCGACTACGTTGCCTGCGATGACTGCGGCCATGTCTATCTCCGGAACCGACCGACCCTCGACGAGCTGGGCACCATCTATCCGAGTAACTACCTCGCCTACCAGTACGAGGAGCAGCTGGGCTCGTTCATCAACGAGGTTCGAAACTGGGTACAACGCGGCAAGGTGTCCCCCATACGAAAGTACGCCCAGCACGGCGATTTCATCGTCGACGTGGGATCGGGAGCGGGAGACCTTCTCGATATCGTGAGGCGCTTCGGGGACCCGTCGTGGGAGCTCGTGGGTGTGGACTTCTCAGAAGCTGCGATTCACGGCCTCGAGCAGCGTGGGTTTCGATCGATCTCGGAGCGCTTCGAAGAATGCGACTGGCCGTTCGAGCGGTCGGCCGGCGTCATCGTGATGAATCAGCTCATCGAGCACTTGGAAGACCCGCGTATCGCTCTGCGCAAGGCGCGCGAGCTGTTGCGGCCCGGCGGCGCGCTGATCATCGAAACGCCGGCGCTCGAGGGACCGGATGCGCGGATTTTTCGCGATCGCTACTGGGGTCAGTGGCACGCTCCGCGGCATTGGAACGTTTTCTCCGCAAAGAGCCTGAGCGCTGCGGCCGAGCAGGCGGGGCTGAAGGTCCTGTCCGTCGAATACATCGTGTGTCCGTTCTCGTGGCTCCACAGCCTGCAATACATGCTCCGTGATCGATGGGGCTGGGAGCGACTCGGGCGCTGGTTCGACGTCGACCACTTCGTCCCGTTGGTCGCTGCGACCGGGCTGGACCTGATTCAGCGGGCCTTTACCAGCCGCACGTCGAACATGCGCGTCGTCGCGCAGCACCCGTAGCTCGCTTCTCGAACGAGGGGGAGCGGCTCTGGGTCAACGAGGCCTGGTACACACTTGAAGTTCACCCGCGAAGTGTCGTTCATGGGGCTCGTGTGGAATCACTTGAATCCCTTCACTCCGGCCGCCCTCGGCCTGATGTCTCGCCAAGCGCGGTCACATCACGCTGCAGGACCACGGCGACGTGGTCTGGTATCGCAATATCAAGGTTTTTGAGATCGGACGTTGACTGCATCACGGGGTACGCGCAGTTCGAAGAACGCGTCCATCACTGGATCCCCAGCCGCTTCATCTTCTTGTAGAGCCCCTCGCGCGTGAGGTGGAGCTTGCGCGCAGTCTCTGCGCGCCGGCCTCCGTTGGTCTGCAAGGCCTCGCAGATTAGCCACGCTTCGATGCGATCCACGGTCGCTCGCAGCGAGTCCCCCGGGCGGAGGTTGTTCTCGATGGGGGCGAGGGCGTGGACGAGTCGCGGGGAGAGGTGCTCGGGACGGATCTCCGGGTCGCTGTCGCAGAGCGCCAGGGCGCGCTGCATCTCGTTGTCGAGCTCTCGGACGTTGCCGGGCCACGGGTACGCGCGAAGCAGATTCGCGGCCTTTGCGGAGAGCGCCCGCGGCGCGAGGTTCTCCTCCGCGCAATGGCGCGCGATGAAGTGGCGAGCCAGCGGCAGGATGTCGCGCGTTCGTCGCCGGAGCGGAGGGAGCGTGATCGGGAACACCGCGATCCGGTAGTAGAGGTCCTCGCGGAAGGCACCACGGGCGATCTCGCGCTGCAGATCCCGGTTGGTCGCGGCGATGACGCGCACGTCCACACGCTTCGGGTGGGTCGCGCCGACCGGACGCACCTCGCGCTCCTGCAGTGCGCGCAGGAGCTTGGCCTGGAAGGACGGGGTGGTCTCGCCGATCTCGTCGAGGAAGATCGTTCCGTCGTTGGCCGTTTCGAACAGTCCCTTCTTGTCGCGGTCGGCCCCGGTGAAGCTGCCGCGGACGTGCCCGAAGAGCTCGCTCTCGAGCAGGGTGTCGGGGAACGCCGCACAGTTGACCGCCACGAAGGCGCCGCCTCGCCGGCCGGCCGCGCACGCGCCCTCGTGGATCGCGTGCGCAAGCACCTCCTTTCCGGTGCCGGTCTCGCCGCTGAGGAGCACGCTGGCTCGCGTTTTCTGCGCGCGGTCGAGAAGCGCGAAAACCTCGCGCATGGCCGGACTCTTGCCGACGATTTCGGGCGAGGGCGACTCGCCGGTGAGCCGGTCGCGCGGAGCCGCGACGCCGTGCCGGGTTCCACCCCTCACCGCCAGGTCGAGACGCTCGAGGAGGCGGGTTGGAGCGTCGCGGTCGCGCAGCCACACGTCGACGGCACCCGCGCGTCGCAGGGCGCCCTCGTGGGCCGCCTGGTCAGCATCGATTCTCGCGATGACGGGTGGCATCTCGTCACGCGCCGCCAGGCGGCGCAGGTCGGGAGCGGCGGTCGAGGCATTCGCCGTGTCGAACACGATGGCGTCGAAGCGCTCGAGGTGCGATGGGGTCAGCTCCGCGAGATCGTTCTGCCAGACCACGTCGAGCAGCGGTGCTTGTTCGACGAGGTCCGCGGCAAACCGCTCACCCTTTCCCAGCCAGAGGACCGAACGGATGGACTGCATGGTGGCTCCTGTGTTCCCCCGTTCGGGATGCGGAGCAAGTGGTGTGCCGACACGAGTGGGCGCGCGGCGTGTTCCGGTGCCGCGCGACGGCCGAGCCGCTGCGCGACGCGGCGGATTTCGCCGCGGTGGTCGACCCATTCCGCCACTTTCGCCGGCCCCTGTGTTCGCCGGGGGTGACGGCGGTCGGCGGTCCACTACACTGCGCCGCTCGGCGTCAACCGCGCGACGCCTTCGCCCGAACCCACCGCAACCCTCGGGACGTCACGGAAGATCTGCCATGGAAGCAGGCATCGTCGCCACTCCGAGAAGGCCGCCCTCTAGAGGTTCGGTGGAATGAAGTCCTGCTTTCCGACCGGCACGGCGGGTAGACCCACCGCTCGGGCGCTTCTTCGGCTCATCGCCATTGGCGTGTTGGTCTCGCGTGTGGGTTGCTCGTACTCGATGCTAAGCGAGGGACGACTGCGCGAAGACGCTTTCACGAGCGTTCTCGACCGGACCGTCGCTGCGCGTGGCATCGGGTTGGACGGGCCCGTTGACGCCCGCCCGGTCACCCAGGCCGAGCTCACGGGTATTCTGCAAGACGCGCTAGACGCCGAGTTCCCAGAGGGCGAGCTCGAGGACTACGAGCGCGCGCTGACGACCGTCGGACTGTGGCCTCCCGATACCCGATTGCGTGATGTGTTCCTCGAGGTCATGACTCAGGAGGTCGCGGGACTCTATGTCCCCGCAGATGCTGCGCTGTACGTGGTGACTGACGTCGATCTCCCGGTGACGCTGCGGGTCGCGTCCGCGCTCCTGATGCGCGATCTCATGATGGAGCTGTCTCTCGCGCACGAGGTCGTCCACCTCCTCCAGCACCGCCGCTATCCGGAGCTGTTCGATCCCGACACGGCGCTCGATCGCCAGGACGATCTCGGCAACGCGGTGCAGGCAGCTCTCGAGGGCGACGCGACGCGCTACGGATTCGAAGCCCTCGGCGTGCCCGTGGGCTCGGTGACGCCGTCGTCGCTGCGCGAGCAGGTCGACCGCGAGCTGTCTCCGGACGACGGGGCGCTCGCCGAGGCACCGCTGCTGCTCCGCCTCACGCTCGGCTTTCCCTACATCGAGGGCTACGCGATGTCGTTCGCCGAAGGGCGAAACCTTCTCGAAGACCCGCCCGCATCCACGGAGCAGGTCATGCATCCAGATCGCCGCCACCAGGCCTTTACCATGCTCGATCTACCGGAGGCCGACCTCCCGACGGGGTGTCGCGTCGTCCACGAGAACACGTTCGGGGAGCTCTATACGTCGGTGCTGTTCCGTGACCTCGGAGCGGATCTCGATCCGCCGCTCTACCCCGAAGTCTGGGAGGGCTGGGACGGGGATCGCTACCTGGTCGCCGCGTGTGGAGACCGGTTCGAGCTCGTCTGGGTGACCTTGTGGGATTCTCCCGAAGACGCCGAGGACTTCGCGATCGGCTACCGACGCATCGCCGAGCGCGTCGCCGCTCGCGCCGGATTCGCGGACATGCCGGCGATTCGGAGCCGTGGCTCGGAGGCGATCGTGGTCTCCCAGGGGCTCGCCACCTCGGTCGAAATCCTCACCGCGAATTCGCGTCGCGCCCGCGTCAGCCGTCGCTCCGAAGCTCATGCCGTTGCGCTGGACTTCGCTCTGTCAGCGTCCCCACCAACGGGAAAGGCCCGGAACGCGGTGCGCTCCGGGCCTTTCGGCGAGCTTCGAGCGGGCTGCTTCTACGGGCAAGCCGTCAAATCGCGATACGCGGCCTTGGACGGACCCGGAACTCCGGCACCAAACTGCGCACGGAAGATCAGGAAGTCGTTACCGGCGACGATGCCATCGCCGGAGTGATCCGCGTTCTCATTGTAGCCGGCGCCAAGCGGTGTTCCCGCGAGGAACGACGCACGGAAGATCAGGAAGTCGGTACCGGCGACGACGCCATCCTGATCGTAGTCACCGTCGCAAACGGCCCCGCAGCCGTCACCATCGGGATCTCGCTGATTGGTGTTCGAGGCGTCTCGGCAGTTGTCAAAGAGGCTGTCGATGCCGTCGAGATCGTGATCGCCCATGGTCGGGCCGGCGAATGCGGGGCTAACAAGCCCCAGAGTTAGTATGACAAGGAGAGAGAAGAGTAGGCTGAGTCTCATGTGTCCTTTCCTCAATTTCAATACTTTCGCTTCGCGGTGCCTGATAGGCTTCCTCGATCCTTTCAGAATGCTTTTTGTGCAACCTTTGTACCGGTTTCCAGCTGCCTGTAAACCCTTGATTCCACACGGCAGATATGCGATTCGACGGCTAAATCCTTGCTAGAATTCGGAAAATCTTTCCGTCTTGTGGAAATCTTTTTCTCTGGAACGAAGCGGCTCGGCTTTTTTGCCCTTTAATCTTACGACAAATTTACCCCAATAGGGTGGGATTATTTGCCTACGCAATTGGTTAAGGAACTCCTGGAAAGTGTAGGTTAACGAAACCTCCAATGACTGAGAAACGCTCTCGATTGGGTCAACGCTTCCACCAGAATGGGTGGAAGCTCCCGCATCCAAGCTTCGCGAAACGCCCCCCGTCGATCGCCGTTTTGCTCCCGAGCCCCACGGCGGTGTCGCCCTCGAAGGCTTGATCGAGTTCGCCATCGAAGTCTGTGTCCTCTTCCTGCCGGGTCATCACGTCGCCTTCGAAACGCTGGATGACGTCGGGACGGCCGTCGCCGTTGGTATCCGCGTCGAGGCGCACACGCTGGCCGTCGACGTAGATCTCGCGCATGTCGACGACCGCGTTGCCGGTGGTGTCGATCCAGACCTGTGACACCACCCCTTCCGTCACCACGGCGCGGGTGTCGAGCTTCTCCGACTCCGGATTGAAGAGGCACTGGGCGGTGACCTCGCCCGCGGGATCGAGGAAGAGCTTCTTGTCCGGGGCCGTGCCTTCGCTCGACAGCTCTTGAACGGCGATGCGGCCCTCGCCGTCCAGGATGCTGAAGACGTCGGGGCGTCCGTTGCCGGTGGTGTCCTGACCGAAGCGCGCGAGCTTCGTGTTCTCGAAATAGCTCCAGCTGTCCGTGCGGCAGCTGCCATTGGTATCGCGGTACTCGGCCCGGACCTGCCCGTCGCCGTCGAACCACTGCCTCAAATCGACGCATGTGCTGCCCTCGCTCTGCTGCGCAAGGCGCACGAGCTTGCCGCCTTCGAACCAGGCGGTGAAATCGGGCTCGCCGTCGTTCAGGCGGTCCTCCGCGCGCTGCGTGGCAATTCCATTGGCGTCGAGCGTGATCCAGGCGTCGATGACGCCGTCGCCGTTCGAATCGATCTCCTGCACGCTCGTTCCATCCGGCCCGGCCGTGCTGCTGACATCGACCGTCCCGTCGAAGTCGGTGTCCTCCTCCTGGCGAACGACGCGATCGCCCACGTAGAAGGCGAACAGGTCGGGCTCTCCGTCGGCGTTTCGATCCTGCACGGTCTTCGTCCGCCGCCCGGCCTCGTAGCTGGTGACGGTGTCGAATCGGCCGTCACCCGTCGAGTCCTCGTCGATTCGCGACGAACGCCCCTCTGCGTCGAACAGCGTCACGACGTCGTCTCGCCCGTCGTGATCGCGATCTTCGGTCTGTCGCGTCTTTCGGTCGTTCTCGAAATCGATCCGGATGTCGGGCACTCCGTCGCCGTCCAGGTCCGCGTAGGAGCGCTGGCGGGCGGCATCCGCGTACACCGTGGTCAGCTCGAAACGGCCATCGCCGTCGGCATCGGACTCCTCGCGAACCAGCACACCCGCTTCGTAGTGCTTGACGAGGTCCGCGGCGCCGGTTGCGCTCGTGTCGATCTCCTCGCGCAGTGGGCGCTCTTCCGCGTCGAATCGGACCACGACGTCGTGGCGACCGTCTCCGGTGGTGTCGCGTTCTTGTACGGACTGTCGGCCCTCGGCGAACACGATCTTCGAATCGAACTGGCCGTCGCCCGTGGTGTCCCGATGCTGCAGAACCGGAAGTCCCGCGGTGAAGGTCGTCGAGACGTCGTGCCGACCGTCTCCGGTGGTGTCGCGATCCTCACGGACCTTTTCGCCGCCGGTCCAGTGCACGCGCAGGTTGAAGACGCCGTCGCCGTTGGTGTCGTGCTCCTCGAGGATGGGCTCGCCGTTGGGATCGAGCCGACCGCGCAGGTCGACGCGGCCGTCGAAATCGCTGTCCTCCTCGAAGCGCGCCGGGGCTCCGGCATCGAAGAAGACGACGCGGTCGGGCGTCTCGTCGGCGTTGTGATCCTCTTCGACCTTGTGTGTGACGCCCTGGCTGTCGGCCGTGCGCCAGCGGTCGATCTTGCCGTCAGCCGTCGAGTCGCTTCGCACGGAGGTTTCCTTGCCCGTCGCGGGGTCGAGCTCGATGAAGGTGTCGGGGCGCTGATCCCGGTTCGTGTCCTGCTGCTGGCGAATGAGGGAGCCGTCCTCCGTGTAGTAGCTCCAGAGGTCGATGGCACCGTCGGCGTCCTCGTCGACCTCGACCCGCGCGATCTCACCGTTCTCGAAGTACTGCGTGCGCGGGGCGCCAGCTTCGCCGGGTTCGGCGACTTCGGCTCGCACGACCACACCAAGGGCGAAGTGGTTCGTCGTCTCGAAGTCGCCGTCGCGATCCTCGTCGAGCTCTTCGCGGATGCGGACCTCGCCGGCGTCGAAGTGGTAGACGGCATCCATCTCGCCGTCGTGGTCGCGGTCCTCCTCCTGGATTTTCTTGCGGCCCTCTTCGAACGTGATCTTTGTATCGATCCGACCGTCGTGATTGGTGTCGGCGGTGCGCGACAGGGCGGTGTCGCCCGAGTAGAGGGTCACGACTTCGGACTTCCCGTCGCCCGTCTGGTCCTCTTCCTCGCGGACGCGGATCCCGCCCTCGAAAGTGCGCACGATGTCGAGGTCGCCAGAGGCGTCGCTGTCGATTTGTTCGATGAGCTTCTCGCCGCCCGCGCCGAGCAGAATCACGATCTCGGGGTTGCCGTCCGCGTCCTCGTCGAGCCGCTGTTCGCGCTCGGTGCCGTCTTCGAAGAGCGCGACAGAGTCGAAGTGACCGTCGCCGGTCTTGTCCGCCTCGCGGCGCGTAATCACGTCTCGCGCGTAGGTGGTGACGACGTCCTTCACGCCGTCGCCCCGGGTGTCCTCTTCCACCCGGACCTTTACGTCGTTTTCGTAGTGGATCGCGACGTCGAGTGCGCCGTCGCCGTTGGTGTCCTGCTCCTCGACGCTGCGCTGGCCGCCGGTCGTGTACTCGGCGCGCACGTCGATCCGGCCGTCGAAGTCCTTGTCCTCCTCGACGATGCTGGGCTGGCCCTCGCGGTAGGTCACCATGCGATCGGGTCGGCCGTCGAGGTTGGTGTCCTCTTTCAGGCGCTCGGGGAGGTCGTCCTTGTAGTAGAGCGTGGCGTCGGCGGTACCGTCGGCGTTGCGGTCGTCGAGCTGTGTGGCCTGCTTGCCGTTGCGAAACGCGATCCAGCGGTCGATCTTTCCGTCACCTGTCGTGTCGTGTTCCTGGCGCCCGACCCGGCCGTCTTCGCCGTAGAAGATCCACAGGTCCATGCGCCCGTCGAAGTCCTGATCGCGTTCCGCATGCTCGGGGTGCTCGTTGATGTAGTACACCACCTCGTCGTAGCGGCAGTCCTTGTTGGTGTCGCTGTGCTTCTCGGCGAGCTGCTCGCTGTCGTCGTAGCGAAGCTCGACCGCCGGGCAGCTCGTCTGGGCGGACGTCGCCACGGGAGCGATCCACGAGACCGCGACGACGGCAGTGGCGATGTGCAGGAACGACCGGGTCACGTGAGGCCCTGCGGATCAGCTCGCACTGGACTCGTTGCGGAATGTCGCGCGAATCCGGTGACCGGAAAGGCAGCGGACCGACTCCGGCATCGGCGGGAAGGGCGACGCCGCGCGCATCGCGTCGACGGCGCTGGCACCCAGGGCGTTGTTCTCTGCGCGAACGAGTTCGACGTTGGTAGCCGAGCCGGCGACATCGATCTTGAAGCGCAGCTGCACCTCGCTCGGTGGGACGCCCGGCGGCAGCTGCCAGCGGTCATACGTACGGAGATTCACCGCTTCCAGATAGCGGGCGACCTCGGGTCGATTTGCGCACTCGATGTCGATCGCCTCAGCGCGACTACCCGACGGGCCACCGGTGCCGGTGCCTCCCGGTCCGCGCAACAGTCCCTCGCCCACTGCCGTGTCGACGCTTACGAGCACCTGACCGGTCGGCGCGCCCAGGACGTCACGGTTCGACACGATGCCCTCCTGCACCGAGGAGCCGCTGCCGATCGACAGCGTTCCCGTCCCCATCGACTTCACGGGGGTCGCGACGTCGACGCGCCGCGGACCTGCGGAGGGTCCAGATGGGGCGTCGATCTTCACGGGGCCGTGCACCGCCGCGCCGATCGCGGTGGGCAGGTCGAGCGTGCGCGCCCGCTGCGTCGCGAGCGGGTCGACGCGGCGCACCGTCTCCACCGAGATGGAGCGGGGGTCGATGGCGGTCGGTCCGCGCACCGCCGTCACCGCATTCATTCTCACGGCCTCGACGGTGACGCGGGGTGTGGCGTCGGCGATCACTCGAGGGTTCACGATCTGGGGCGCCACCGACTGCACGCTGGGCGCGAAGCGCGGGGTTCGGCGCTCGGCGAGGGTCTTGGGGGCCGGCGCCGGTGTGTCGGGGGTCTCGGGGAGGTCCTTGATCAGCTGGACGGGGATCAGGACGTCGTCGAGATGCGGCGCGAGGCTCGCGAGCAGGAAGAGGAAGGCGAGCAGCCCGAGGTGGAGGAGCGCCGCAAAGGAGCCCGTGACCAGCGCCCGGCGCCCGTCCTCGGGGACCACCGTATCCATCCCCGGGTACGCGTAGGTCGCCGCTCCCCCGGACACGTCTACGGGACGGAATGCCGCGGAAATGCGGGTACCGGCTCGGGCGGCCTTTTTCGGGCCTCGCCGACGGTCACGGATGATGGGCGGCTCGTTCATGAACGCGCGAAAGAATCCCGGGAAATGTCGGTGTCGGGAGTGCGGCCCCCAGGCACTCTTCGACTCATCGGCCAGACGCGAAATCTCCCTTCAGCCCAATCCCATCCAAATCGCACCTGGGGGTCCCCGGGCCGATCTCATTGGGCGTAAGGTGAGAGGGCTGGCCGCCCGAAACAGGACACATCGTATCCCGACCTCGGGCGGGGTGCGAGCCGGCAGATCCCACCCGGCGAGGTTCGGGCGGGTCCGCTGGTGGTGTGCGACTGATCCAGTAACCTACTGAATCGACACTGGGAATCGAACTCGGGCGGATCTGGGAGGGGTTGCTCCGGCCTCAGCCCCCTGACGCTTTCGCCGGGTGAACCGGCCGAATCCGGTCGATCTCGGCCGAACGAGTCGCGGGGGCCCTGCACCCGCTCGGCGGAACGGAAACGGGGGAACCGGCTTGGATGCGCAGACTCTACTCACGCTTCTCAGTGACGGCGGACTCACCGTCTATCCGCTCGGGATAGGCTCGGTCGTCGTGCTTGGCATCCTCGTCGAGCGGATGTGGCGGTTTCGAGGGATCGACGAGCAGACTCGCGGTCTCACCCGCGAGACGGTCGACGCGCTGGTGAAGCGCGACGTCGAGGGCGCCCGACGCTTGTGCGAGGCGTCGAACACCGCCATCTCGGACATCTACCTCGAGGCCATGCGCTGGAAGAACATCGCGCTCGAGGACCTCGAGAGGATCATGGCCACGTCCCGCCAGGAGACCGTTGCCGGACTCAGCAAACGAATCTGGGTCATCGGCACGATCGGCTCGCTGGCGCCGTACGTGGGTCTCTTCGGGACGGTGATCGGTATCATCCGGGCGTTCCAGGACATGGCGGAGCACGGCGCGGGTGGCTTCGATGTGGTGGCCGCCGGCATCTCCGAGGCACTCGTCGCCACGGGTGCGGGACTGTTCGTCGCCATCATCGCGCTGCTCTTCTTCAACATCCTGCAGGTGCGGGTCGGCAGCATCTCGAAGACGTACGCGCGCTCGTGCGAGCGATTCGTGCAGGCGCTTCTGTACGTCGAGTCATCCGTGGAAACGCGGGACAACGCTTCGGAGGTCGCGGATGGGCGTCTCGTACCTGCCTAGCGACGAAGAGAACGCCGACGAGGGGATCGTCGCCGAGATCAACATCACCCCCCTCACGGACGTCTTCCTGGTGCTGCTGATCATCTTCATGGTCACGACGTCGGTGGCGGCGAACCAGAGCAAGAACGTCGACCTGCCCGGCGCCGAGGTGAGCGAAACCACGCCCGAGGGCGTCACGATCACGGTGACGATGCAAGGCGAGATTCTCGTGAACGATGAGCCCACCAACGAAGCCGCTCTCTACGCCGACCTCGAGGCGGCGCTCTCGAACGCCACCGACAAGCTCGTCATCCTGCGCGGCGACAAGAAGGTGCTCCTCGGCCAGGCGGTAAACATCCTCGATGTCGCCCAACAAGCCGGCGCCAAGGGCATCGCTCTAGCAACCCAGCATCGACCCAAAGAGGGCTAGCTCGCCGGGGTTCGGCGGGCAAAGCCCGCCTCCCCAGCACGCCGCCGCCAGTTGCCGCCGCTTGGGGAGGTTCTTGCGCGGCTAGTCGCGGCGGCCTCTCAGCCACACGATGCCGCCCGCGAGGAGGAGAACCTCGGGAACGAGCAGGCCTATGCCGTACAGGGCGCTGAGCGTGCTCTCGATGGGCAGCGGGAACTGGACGATCGACCGGATCTTGGGTCTCAACGTGATCGCGGGTTCGCGCTCGGTGGCCCAGTGCACGGCGTTGAGCGCGAGATCGAGGTTGTAGAGCGTGCGCAGGTGGCGGTTCGACGCGAATTCCGCGTCGCCGAACGCCACGATCCGGATCTCGCGCGCCTCGCGGACGTAGCGACCGGCGGCGGCGATGGTCTGGTAGTTGCGACGGACGTTCGGTCCGGGTTCGGGCGGCTCGGGAGCGTCGAGGAGTGCAGGGTCCTCGAGCACCCACGCGCGGTGGCTGGCGAGGACGACCCGCACGAGTTTGTCGCTGCCCTGTGGCTTGCTCAGGTGGAACGGGCGCGCGCCGGGGAAGAACGTCATGCGGTTCTTGCCGAGGCCCTGCGTCACGGGGTGGGCCTCGTAGTTGGCCGCCACGATCGAAGCGCCGATTTCGTTTCGCCCCGCGTAGGCCGGGTCGATCACCACGGCGTCGGGGGAGGCGAGACCGTAGTCGCCGAGAAGGTCTTCGAGCCCGCTCGTGACGCCGGGTTCGAGGAAGGCCACGAGGCGCCCCCCCGCGTCGAGCCAGCGGCGGATCGCGTTCACTGCCGGGTCGGGCAGGTGCCGCTGCGGCGACAGGATCACGAGCGCGTCCGTCGGCGTCGGAACCTCGACGAGCGCTGCTGACGCGACCCGGCGCAGGCGGTAGCCCTCCGTCTCGAGGGCGGTAGCGAATCCCGAGAACCCCAGGTCGCGCTCGTCTTCGATGTCCCCTTCGCCATTCCCGTACAGCAGGGTGAGAACACCGGAGAGTCTCGACCGCAGGCGGTAGAGGGCTTCGTAGATCGTGCCTTCGGTAGGGCGCGCGATGGTTTCGAAGCGGTCGCCGTGTTCGAGTACCACGCTGTTCGACGAGCCCACGCCGTAGCGATCCTCGTCGAACACGGCCTCGTCGAGGACCTGCCCGACGACGCGGAGCGGACACCTTGCGGCGAGCGTATCGAGCAGCAGGCGCGTGCGCCGGATACGCGGATCTTCCGGGTCGTAGAACAGCGTGGCGCGCGTGTTTCCCAGGTCTTGACACGCTTCGAGGGTCGCGGGAGCGAGTTCGAAGCGCCCCTCGCGTGTCCAGTCGAACTCGACGCCACTCCACTGCGCCGCGCGCTCGAGCGCAACCGCCAGGACGAGACACACGGCGATGCGCAGCACCCCCCGGATGACGACCGGACGCGAGTGCGGACTGCCCAAGGCGCGCAGCCGACGCACGCCGAGCAAGGCCGCGGCGAGTAACGCCAAGCCCCCGAGGCCGAGATTGATGCCCGCGAAGGCACCGAAGTGGTCGGTGGCGTAGAGCGACACGAGACCCGAAAGCGCGGCGATGAATCCGGCGAGAGCGAGTTCGCGCATCAACCGACCCTGCGCAGGTCGAACGAGAATCGCGCCAGACCGAAAGCCACGATGGCGAGCGACGCGAAGTACACGACGTTCGCGAGAGAGACGACCCCCTCGGAAAAGGCCCCGTACCGCGGGTGGAGCGAGAAGGCGTCGAGCACGTTCGCGACGCCCTCGCTGACGAACGGCTGCATCCACCCGAAGTCCCAAAGGATGAACGCGATGGCCCACCCTGAGATCGCGGATACGAGCTGGCTGCGGGAAAACGCCGAACAGGTCAGGCCGATCGATGCGAGGCCGATGGCGTGCAGCGTGAGCCCGGTGAACACCGCGGCGAGATGCTCCACACCGAGACCTCCGCGCGTGATCGCGGTGGCGGGATAGATGAAGCTTACGGCCATCATGAGTACGACGAAGGCGAACGTGACGAAGAACTTCGCGAGGACGATCTGGTTCGGAGTGAGCTTCGTCGAGAGCAGCAGCTCGTCGGTGCCTCGCGATCGCTCTTCGGCGAAGACGCGCATCGTGACCAGAGGAATCGCCGCCAGAAACGTGAGGCCGAGCTGCTCCATCACCGGGAAGAAGACGAGATCCCAGAGATTGATGTAGTCGGGGATCGAGTCCGAGTCGAAGCCGCCCATCGTGGTCGACGCGTAGGCGAACAGCACCTGGTTGTAGAGGCGCAGGTGGTCGAAGAACGTGAGCGCGGTGACGAGTGCCGCCACGGTGAGCGCAACGTACGCGAGCGACGACCCGAAGAGGCTCGCAAACTCCTTGCGAATCAGGGCGAGGAGCGGCGTCACGTCAACCCGGCTTCGGGCGCTTCGAACAGGGAGAGGGCGCGATTCGAGTCGAGCACCTGCTCCGTCGGTCCCTGCGTGACGAGCCGGCCCGCGTGGAGCACCGCCACCCGCGAAGTGAGTGATCGGGCCTCGGCGAGGTCATGGGTGGAGATCAGCACGGTCCGCTCGCCGCGCAGCGCGCCCAGGATCGCGTGTACGTCTTCGCGCTGCAGCGGATCGAGTCCGCTCGTCGGCTCGTCGACGATCACGACGCTGGGATCGTGGAGGAAGGCCTGGGCGAGGGAGACGCGCTGTTGATAGCCCTTCGACAGGTTGCCGATGTGGCGTCGCAGAACGTCGCCGATACTGAATTGCTCGACGACGCGTTCGATCGCATCGCCGCGTGGCTTTCCCGACAGGCCGTGCGCGCCGGCCGCGAACCGCAGAAACGCGTCCACGCGCAGCTCGGGGTAGAGGCGCGACGTCTCCATCACGAAGCCAACACGCGCGCGGACCCCGGCGGGGTTCGCGCTCGGCG
>SPKZ01018524.1_pt1 | contig 18241 bp, 21 predicted proteins | sample 2456571 | NCBI WGS metagenome assembly SPKZ01 (sample SAMN11192286, study PRJNA482655) | marine metagenome | biome: ENVO:00000447; feature: ENVO:00000244|ENVO:00000211|ENVO:00000569|ENVO:00002023; material: ENVO:00002151; isolation source: ocean water from marine abyssalpelagic zone ...
GATATACCCAAGGGCTTGAAATTAGTAAAAGATTTGTGCAAAGAAAAAGCAGTTAAGTAAATAAACCACTATAGTGTACAACACTGGTCAAGGAGATTAAAATGACTGAATTTAAAGATAAACTAATAACACTCATCAATCAATTGAACAAACAATGCTTCGAGCATGTAAACGCTCCTGGAACGATTCATATGCAACGTAATCAGGCCGTTGAGGAAGTTCTAAAGGAATTAAGGGGTTATGACCTGGTTAAGGTAGAAAAAGATGAGAAGAAAGAAGATTGAATCTGTAACTCCCGAAGTTGAAATGGATTTTGACGTTCTTGTAACTAAGTACATGCTTATATTGAACAAAGAGTTGAATAAACTAGAGAATGAGAGATTTAATGATGTTAGTATTCCTGCGCAGTACTTCACAGCATTGAATGGAGCCTTCAAGACGGTAACAGTAATCCGTGAAGACAAGAGACGAGAAGAAGCCGCTAAGGAAAACTTGACACGCGAGGAGAAGCTAGGGTTAATTAGGATTCTAGCTAAGGAAGACCCTACACTACTACCAGAAGTAAAGGAGATGAGTAGTGAGACACTTGAAGATGATACAGAGGATGCACATACTTAGACCTATGGAAGATTCCGACTGGTCTTTTGTTACAAATTCCTTTCTTAAGAGTATACGCAAAACTTGCGACGACTTAAAGAATATTGAAAATACTAAGTTTTTCCCCATGATGCAAAGGAAGCTAGAAGCTGCTTGTGAACGTTATGGGTGTTATATTGCCTGCAATCCTCAGTTTCCAGAACATATAGTAGGCTATTACATCGGTAACGAGAGTGAACTATTCTTTGCTTTCGTGAAATTCCCCTTAAGGAAAAAGTCTGTTTTCTCTTTCATGCTTTCAGAGGTTGCAGGTGTCAAAGAAGTTTACAAACTAGACTACTGTTTTAAAACATTCGCCTCCGAAAGGATGCACGATAAACCTTACCTCGAACTAACACACAACTCTCTAATAGGATGAGTACCATGAAAATAAAAAACATAAGACTTACAAAGACCTTGCACGGGATACCTAGCGCACTTCTAGAAGGTGAGGCAGAGGTTGTTCAAGGTGGCATCATCTGGAAAAATAAGTTTATCCCAATGCAATACTTAGTAATAGGAGATGTGTGTGAAGATTCCAAAGACGCTAAAACAGCAGTTAAAAAAGCTCCCGCAAAGCGTACCCCCAAGCGCACTCCTTCTAAATGAAAACTCTCTGTTTCCGGCTCAACGTAACGGCTGGAATGATGGTGAGAAGTTTAGAGTAATATGCTGCTCTAGACGTGCAGGTAAGTCCGAGAGAAGTTTCAGGAAGATATTGCAGAAAGTATTTACAGCTACGAAGCCTGGGCTATGTATGTTCTTAGGACTAGAGAACAAGTCCGTACGTCGTAACGGCTGGAACCCTTTTGTGAAGTTCCTAGAGGATAACAAACTCGACCAGTATTTCAAGCTTGTAGGTAATGAGATGATAGCCTATTACAAGGGCATGCGAGGGATAGAAGTTCACTTTCAAGGTGCAGACCATGTTAAAGTTGCTGAAGGATTACGCGGACCTAACTACCACTACATTGGAATAGATGAGGCAGGGTCATTTAGGAACGAGATTATCGAGAACATTATCGATGAATCCGCTGGTCCTGGTCTAGGCTCAGTGGGTGGAGAGATAGAGCTTCAAGGGACGCCCCCGCCTATACCTAATACTTTCTTCGAGAGAGCTTTCAAAGGACAAGAAAAGGGCTGGAAAAACTACTACTGGACACACGAGAATAATCCTTATGTAGCTGATACCATGGAAGAGTATATTGAGAATCTTCTCATTCGTAAGAATTGGACACGAGACGTTCCGAAGTTTAGACGCGAGTATATGGGAGAGTTTGTTTATGATTCTTCTAGAATGCTACTCAAGTTCGGGGAAGAAAACACCTGCTCTACCGTAGACCTTACTGGCTTAGCGAAGCCCACGTATTATCTAGGTGTTGACTTTGGTTACCGTGACTCATCTGCAGCGGTTGTTCTGATGGAGCTAGGTCGGGAAGTTTATGCAGTCGATTACTTTAAAAAATCAGGTATCACGCCCACTGAATTTTCTAGAGAGCTTAAGGCTCTAATAGCTAAGTATAATATAGAGTATCACAATACAGCAGCAGATTACGGCGGACTCGGTAGAGCCATCCTAGAAGACTACAAAAGAGAACACGGACTATTCCTGAAAGACGCAGAAAAAAGTAAAAAAGGCATATCTATAGAGAAGCTTCAAGAGATGCTCTCTAACAGAAGTTTCAAGGTGTATGACAGTTGTTATGAAATTTCAAAAGAACTTGCAGAGTTGGAGCGTAACCCTAAGAAACCAGACCAGCCTAAAGAAGGTCAAGAGGACCACTTGTTTGATTGTGTCTTATACTCTTTGAAAAGGACTCGCACCTATCAACATGAGGATGAGATTATAATCACGGAGGAGGATGCTATGATGAACAGAGCAATCCAGCAGTCGCAAGATAGGAAGAAAAAAGAGGATTCTTGGTTAGGTATAGATGACGACGGAGATTACTTTAATGATTACAATGAGGATATTTTTCAATGATTAATACTATTGAAGAGCTTAAGGACTTGATAAAGTTCGCTAAAGATAACCAAGTGACTAGGGTTAAACTAGGTGAACTTGAGTTTGACCTATTACAAGTTCATGTAATGGAAGACGGTAAGCATCAAGCATCATCCGTCACACCTACACAAGATTCTAATACAAACGAGCCTCTATCTTATGAACAAGAGATGTGGGGAGATTCCGAGGAAGGAGAACTATAATGGCATTGAATGGTGATTATGATTTAGCAGCATGGTGGGAAGTAGAGGACGGAGAGACAGCAGCTCAAGTTCTTGAAGGCTATGTTAGTAATATATCTACGTATAATAAAACTACTATAGGGCTCCGTAACCTAAGACACGCAAGGCTCTACGACAATAGAATGTATGTGAACATGCGAGGTAGCTCATACTCTTACGGAATAAAAAAAGAATCTCGTTACACAGCGAACGATAGCAGTGTTTCTGATAATATAGTAAGGTCTGTAGTAGATTCAGTTGTTGCAAAAATTACCAAGAGACAAGTTCGCCCTAGATTCCTTACAGATGGTGGAGACTTTAAGCAGCAGAAACTTTCTGAAAAACTAAACAGATACATTCTAGGGTTGTTCAAGCAAGTAGATGCGCCTGAGCATGTATTACACGCCTTTAGGGATTGCTGCATATTCGGAACAGGTTTCATAAAAGTGATGCAGAAACATATACCTCACGAAGGTACTTACAAAATGCACATTGAGCGTGCTATGCCTGATGAGATGATTGTAGACGACTCTGACGGATACTATGCAGACCCTAGAGCTATCCAGCAAGTAAGGTATATCAGTAGAAAAAAGATAAAAGAACTATTCCCTGATAAAGCTATGGCTATAGATAAGGCTCCAGCAAAGAATGACGCAGGCAATGGTGAGAACATTCAGCTAGTTAAAGTCGTAGAAGGCTGGGCTAAACGAGGACCTGACGGGAAACCTGGAAGGCATATAATTGAGGTAGGTGGCGTCCTTCTTCTCGATGAGGAATGGGATAAGGATACTTTCCCTTTCGTAATATTAAGATACAGTGACCCTCTATATGGTTACTTCGGTAGAGGATTGGTTGAAGACTTATCAGGCTTACAGTTAGAGATAACCAGACTACAGAGAAACATGCAAAAATCTATGTACCTTATGGCGAACCCTAAAGTATTCATCCAGAAAGGAACCGTAGACTCTAGGAAAATAACCAGTGGTGTAGGTAACATTGTAGAATATGAAGACAGACCGCCTGTGTTCTATTCGCCTAATGCTGTTCCCACAGGTTCCGTTGAATTAATTTCTATGCACCGTCAAGAAGCTTATAATATAGCCGGAATATCAGAACTTTCAGCAACTAGCCAGAAACCTGCTGGAGTTGATTCAGGTAAGGCTATGCGAGAGCTAAGAGATGCGGAGACTGAAAGATTCAGCGTGACAGTTAAAGTTTTCGAGAAAGCACACTTAGACTTGGCAGAGATGTTACTGGAAGGTGTTAGAGAGATTGGAGATGACTACCAAGTTTCATCTTTCGACAAGGTTAATGGAATGGAGATACTTAACTGGAAAGATATAAAACTAGACAGTAATAAGTATGTTATGGACTTGTTCCCTCAATCAATGTTACCAAAAACACCTGAAGGGCAAATTCAGTCACTACAAGAGTTGGCACAGATGGGAGCACTTGACCCTGCAGAGCTTCCGGGGCTTCTAGAGATTCCAGACCTTGACGCTTACTTGAGGTTATCTAATGCAGCTAATGAGAATATAATCAAGAATCTTGAACTTATATTAGAGGGTAAGGAGTACATGCTACCTGAAGAATCTGATAACCTTCCATATGCAGTTAGAAAAGCAGGGCAATATTACAGCCTAGCTAGATTAAAGAACTTCCCCGAAGACGTTCAAGTTGAATTACTTAATTATATCAGTGATGTTGAAGAATTGATACAAGTAGCTCAAGCGGAGCAAGCACCTCCTGAACAACCTGCAACCGAACCGTTACCAGAGCAACCACCAGTACAGTAATATCAAACACTTAAAGTAATTAGGTAAATTAGCCACTATAATGTATGAGGTAAAATCACATAGGAGATAGTCGTGACAGAAACCTTACAACCAAGTGCCGAAGAGGTAGTAAGCACTGAACCAGTAGAAACGGTTGACGAATCAGCCAACGTTGAGGCATCTCAACAACAAGAGCCAAGTCAAGAAGAGCTTTGGGCAAAGGAATATGCTAAAGTTGCAGAGTCGCAAAGAAGACTACACAATCAACAGAAAGCATTTGAAGCTGAAAAGAATAAGTACTCCCAATACGCTAACATTCAAAAACTGGCAGAAGAAGGTAAAGGCTTAGAGATTTTAAGTCAACTAGGAATTTCTATTGAAGATGTGTTGAACGGTCACTTAGACCAGTATGAAGAAGACACAAGAACCCCCGAGCAAAAACGTATAGATGAGTTAGAGAGTAAGTTAAACGGATTCGAAAGTTCAGCGAAGGAGCGAGAAGAGCAACAGATTAAACAACTTGAAGAGCAGAAGACGCAACAAGTCTTGACCGCTCAAAAAGGTTTAGCTGATTATGCTCAAAGTAAGATAGAGGATTATCCAGTACTTAACACTTTTCACAAAGGAGAGTCGTTAGGGGAAATTCTTTTCGAAACAGCACAAGTCATATATGATGAGACTGGAAAAGCTACAGATTATGACGAGCTGTGTGAGATTCTAGAAGCAGAGTTACGCGAACAATACGCGCCAATCCTTAAAGATTTATCTAAAAAGGAACAGGTCGAGGAAAACCCTCAACAAGAGCAAGTAGTTCGCAACAATAGACGCGTAGAACCTCCAAAACCTATAGTAAGTAGAACACTTAGCAACTCCGACGCTGCGTCTACTTCTTCAATTGATTCAAAGCCTACCAATAGGATACTAACTAAAGAAGAGCGAAGGGCTCGCGCTGACAAGTTGTTCCTAGAAAATTTATAAGGATATAAAAAATGGCACTAGATAACGGTAAATATGATGCGATACTTAAAGAGCTTTACCCAGTAGAGAATATTGAGCAAGCTCTTTATCAAGACCACGCTTTTCTTGGAATAGTTAATAAGAATACTAACTTCCAAGGTAAAAGAGCTATTCTACCATTACAATACGCTCGTCCTCAAAACCGTTCTGCAACTGCTTCTACAGCATTCGGTGGAACTACTTCATCCGAGTTTATCAGTTGGCAAATTGATATGGCTAAAAACTACGGTTCAGCTGTAATTGACAACTTGACTCTTATGTCTTCTAAGACTCAACCAGGTGCTTTCCGTCCTGCTCTTGAGACTGAAATGGACTCTGCACTTGACGGACTCGCTCGCAACTTGAACGAAGGTCTATTCGGTGATGGTTCTGGTCGTAAAGGCCAACGCGCTTCTGATGCAGCTTCTGTAACTACTCTAACTAATGTTCAAGATATTGTTAGATTCGAGCTTGGACAAGTTATCGTAGCTTCTCCTAACGCTGACGGTTCTTCTGTTCGCGCAGGTTCAATTACCATTACATCTGTTGACCGTGACTTAGGAACAATCGGATACACTGGTTCAATTACTGGTTACGCTGATAACGACTTTTTATTCCAACAAGGTGATATTGGTTTAAAAATGAACGGTTTAGGTGCATGGCTTCCTACAACTGCTCCAGGTTCTACATTGTTCAACGGTGTTGACCGTTCTGCTGATACTACTCGTCTTGGCGGTGTACGTTACAATGGTTCTAGCCAAACAGTTCGTGAGGCTCTTTACTCTGCTGCTACTCGCGTTAGTCGTGAAGGCGGAAGACCAGACCACGTATTCATGAACCCCGACGACTACAGAGAACTACAATTCGAACTAGAAGCTGATTCTATCTTCGATAAAGCCGTAGTATCTGCTAAAGGCATGAATGCAAGTCTCAACTACAACATCAACTACGATGTGATTCAAATCTCTGGTCCAAAAGGGAAAATCAGTGTTCACAGTGATATTGATTGTCCAGTAGGATTTGCTTACATGGTTCAGTTGAACACTTGGGAACTTTACTGCATTGATTCTCCAGTATTCATCTACGAAGAAGACGGAACAAGCTTCCTTCGTGTTTCTGGAGCTGATGAGCTTCAAGTTCGTGTTCAATCTTACGCTAACTTAGCGTGTAGAGCACCTGGTAAGAATGCTGTAGTAACACTACCTGCACTACCTTAATACTCACAAAACACATAGTTAGATAAAGGTCGCCCTTGCAAGTTTCCCTAGTTGGTTAGTGCAGGCGGCCTAAAAACATACCTAAAGGAAATGTAAAATGGCAAGATCTTTTAAATTCTGGAAAAACTTTAGTTTCCATAGAAATGTAGCGAGAATTGAGGGTGTTATCGACCTTTCTGCAGCTGCTGCTGTTGAGTCCTCTACTGAAATTCTAGGTGCATCTGTTGCTAAGACAGGTACAGGTGAATACACAGTGACTTTAGAGAGACCTTACAAAGGACACATCGCCTGTGTTACTCAATTCGAATCAAGTACAGATGTTGATATTGCGTGTCAACTAGACTCTATTGACGTTACTTCTGCTTCTAAAACTATTGTCATTAAGACAATGGCCGGAGCTGTTCCAACTGACGTTTCTGCTGCTGCTTCTATTCATATATACCTATCTGTAAAACAGTAGGAGATATAAAATGTTAGATAAGATGATGATAATCAAGGGAGCAATGAAGCGTCTAAAAGGACCTAAAGCTCACCTTGGTAAAAAGGCTCAAATGATGAGCGGCGATGAAGCTCAAGAGATGATTGAGAGTGAAGAAGAAGTTGAAAGTAGTCCTCACTACAAAAAACTGGAACTTTGCTGTGAAGAGGTTCTTAGCTGCATCAAGAAGGAAGACGCACGAGGCTTAGGAATGGCTTTCTGTGAGCTTCTAGATGTATGCGAGCTTATAAAAATGAAAGAAGATATGGAAGAGTGTTAGGAAGGGCGGCGAGTATGCTGCTCTTTTTTTATTGGAGTAAATCATGGCAGAACCTATATTAGTGTCTAAGCTTATTAATATAATCCGCGACAGAACGGATATGCAAGATACAAACTACATTACAGATACGGAGTTAGTACGTTTAATTGATATGAGTAACACGGAACTTTACTCCATAATAACACAGGCTAACTCAACTTATTTTAAGACACAGACAACTATCACTACAAACTCTACAGACGCCGAGTATGATTTACCTTCAGACTTTTGGCAGGTTCAGGGTGTAGATTTTAACTACGATGCACAAAGAAAAGGCACTGGTGTTCAAATACAATTCGAGCAACGTAATAAATACTTTGGCAGAGGTACATATTATTACAGTAACGCATACTATTTGATGGGTAGTAAGATTGGTTTCCCTAATCCCCGAACTTTAGATATTACATTGCATTATGTTCCAACACCTACGGAGATTACAGCAACTACGGACACAATTAACACCATTCAAGGTGGTTGGCGCTGGATTGTGGCAGATGTGAGTGCAATGGTTCTAGATAAAGAGGAATCAGACTCATCAATGATGTTAGGCGAGAAACTTAGACTAGAAAAAAGAATCTTAGAATCACTGGCAGAGCGAGATAACGGTATACCACTAAAGGTAACTGATGAGAACGATTTAGATAATTGGCGGGATGGTGGCTTCGGAGGCTTCTGGTAATGAAACAGTTTTCCAGTAGACGTACTAATGACCAGACTTTAGACAGAAACTTCGACGAGCTTGCACAGTTTTCTGTTGACGTTATAGCGAGCCAAATAGTAGATAATATTATTGTAAAAGATATAGAGCTAGGAGCATCGCCTACTAATGTTGCTCATCTTTTAGGTAGAGCGCCTAGGGGATGGTTCATTGTTAGAAAGAACAGCAACGCGGAAGTGTGGGAGCCTCAAGCGTCACCTCAACCAAGTACATTGATAACACTACAGTCTTCTGTTACAACTACCGTAGACGTTTTATTTTTTTAAGGATTTAACATGAGTACAACCTCGCCAGATATGAATCTTACTCTACCAGGAGTAAGTACGGAGCCTGGACCAGACTGGGCAAATCAAATTAATGCTTCATTGTTGTTGATTGATGCTCATGACCATAGCTCTGGTAAAGGTGTAAAGATAACACCTAGTGGCATGAATATAACAAGCGATTTATCTTTCCAATCTCAAGGTGCTACTAACTTAGGTTATTTAATGTTTTCCCAAACTTCTGCACCTGCGGCGAATGATTCTGTATTCGTGAACACTGACGGTGATTTACAGTGGAAGACTGTCAATGGAACCTACACAATTCTAACTAGTACGGGCTCAGCTGCTGCTGTCGGCGGATTTACAGGTGACTACGCTTCAACAGACGCAGAAGCAAATTACAGTGATTTAACAAAATCTTATAGCTTTTTACAAGACACTGGTATATCTGCAAGCGTAAACTGTGGACCGTTATCAATCTTCGAGAACGTTTTATCCTCAAATAGTGTTACAATCGACACTGTGAGCAGTTTAGCAGCTTCGTACACACTAACACTACCTTCTGCGTTACCGAGCGCTACAGCACTCCTAACGTTTGATACAAGCGGGAATCTAGCCAACCTAGAGACAGGACTCCAGAGCCTTACATCAGATGAGGTTACGCAATTAGGTAATATTGACTCAAACACAATCAGCAATACCCAGTGGGGATACTTGGGAGGATTAGACCAGGCGCTCACACAGGCAAGTAATGTTACGTTTAATGACTTAACTGCTACAGGAAACCTTACATTAGGCACAGCAGGGGATGCCGATGCCCACGTTCTCAACGGTTCAACTTTCTTATTAAAAGGTGACTCCTCTGCTGGAACACTGGACAACCCTGGTTCTGGATTCTTCAGCGTAGGTAACCGCGGCGCAAACTTCCTTATAGGAGAAGGTACAGCTGGTGGTGGGGCTATACAAGGATTATTTATAAACCAAAACGTCAATTTTGATGGAACCAATTACGTAGCTCATACAGGTGGGATAAATACTACCCAATTACGTGTAGGTAACTCTTCTGGAGGTTCTACAGCATCCGATGCTGTGGTTTTACGCACTAACAATGGCTCTGCTACAGGCTCTGGTGTTACGATAGCCCTAAGTCAAGTCTTAAGTATGAGCAACGACGGTGGGATATACACAAAAAACGGCTCCAGCTCATCAGTAGGTCATGGATTCGAGTTAGCGAAAAACACAGGGATGTGGCGCTCGGCAGGTGGTAACTTATTGTTTGCTCGCTCTGGTACAGATATTTTTGGAATAACCTCAACCGCTGGTTTCGCAGGAACTGATAACGCGTTTGATTGGGGCACATCTTCCTTCGCTTGGGATGATGTTTACGCTTATGGATACCCTTCTCCATCAGATAGGAGACTCAAGACTAACATCCAAGATAGTGACTTAGGGTTAGACTTTATCAACTCCTTGAGGCCGGTATCTTACGTATGGAAAGAGGGCGGGAAACGCTGGCACTATGGTGTGATCGCTCAGGAGCTACGGGATGCAATCTTAGCAACCGGTAAAACAACTGAAACTATGGCTGCCTTCATTCACTCTGAACATAGGGTAGATGAAGAGGGTAACCAGATACCTGATAGTGATAGGATGTGTGTAAGATACTCTGAGCTGATAGCGCCTATAATGAAAGCAATACAAGAATTAACAGAAAGATTAGAAGCATTGGAGAGTAAATAATGTCAACCACAACTCCTAATATGGATTTAACTAAACCAGGGGTTAACACAACTCCCGGTCCTGATTGGGCGAATCAGCTTAACAGCTCACTAGATAAAGTGGACACACACGACCACTCTTCAGGTAAAGGTGTTAAGATTACACCGGCTGGGATGAACATCAACGCCGACTTAACTTTTAATGGAAATGCTGCTACAGATTTAAAGAACGTGTCCTTGAACAGTGTTGTAGGAGAAGGTCTATCCAATATTTATCAAAATGGAGGCAACTTATTCTGGCGCAACGGCTCTGGTACTGATGTACGTATCACAAACGGCAGTACAATTGATGTAGGTGCATTAGGTACAATTGGTGGGGACTACTCAACCGACCCAGCTAACCCTCTAATTTCATTTTCCACAGCCACTGGTAGATATGATTTTTTCAAGTCTACTCTTAGTGGCAATATTCCGGGTGGCTTGAACACTGGAGCAGTCAGTATCTTTGAAGAAGCCACTGGCACGAACCCTATAACTATTCAGTCTCCTAATAGTTTGGCTGCTGCTTATAATATTACTTTACCGATAGCTCAAGCAGGTTCTAATAACAGTTTAGTACAGGTTCAAACATCAGGTCAATTAAGTTACACTAGGGCGCCTACCGCCGAATCCCTGGGAATAGGTGTAGGAACTACTAGCACACCCACGCTTTACAGTGAAGTAGACGTTACGACAGGGCTCTACTTTCCTGCAACTAACGAAATGGCGTTTGTTAGTAATAATAACATTGTTGCTCAAATCAATGACACTAGTTTCACAATGGGGTTCGCTGGAGGAGGCGCCAACCATGTGATGAATGGTAGACGTTTCGGTTGGTTTGGAGACGGAGGATTAGGAAGCTTAGCCGACCCTGGCTCTAACTTGTTTGCAATAGGACACCGTGGCGCCAATATATTATTAAGACAAGGCGAATCAGGTGGAGGAACAATAAATCCTTTCCGTATTAATTCTAATATGAATTTCGACGGAACTAATTATGTAACTAACACAGGTGGGATTTGGGGAACCCAGTTAGCGATAGGTGGACCAGGTGGCTCTAGTAACTCCTCTGCTTTAGAAATGCTTACTTCAACAGGTGCAACAGGATCTGGTAGTACTACAACATTAGGAACCAATTGGAAAGTTACACATGACGGAGCTACATTAGGAACCAATGGGAGCAGTTCAGCAGTTACACACGGTTTCTTACTTGACCCAGGGACGGGTAGCTACAGGTCCTCTGGTGGAAACCTAGTCTGGGCTAGGTCCGGTGTTGATGGCTTCGCATTAGGAACGACTGGCTCTATACCAAGGCTCACACCTACAGCGAACAAAGGGACTAACTTAGGGGATACTGCTTTTAGATGGAATAGTATCTTTGGTAACTCTCTAGATTTAGACGGGGATGTTAATTGTAGTGATATAACAGCTAATAATGTGACCTGCGTCAATCTAGCTCCTTCGGGAACACTTACCAATAAGTTAGGAAATGCTAACTCTACAGCCTTCAACGCAACAGTCACGACTGGTTCAGGTTCTGTAGGGACTAGACAATTCTTCTGGCACAGAGTAGGTGATATAGTTACGGTGAACGGTCAAATAAATGGCTCATTTACTATGAGTGGAACAAATTTGAGTATTGATATAGACTTGCCTGTTGTCAGTAGTTTAACTTCCTCTACAGATGTTTCTGGAACTGTTACAAGTAATGGCGGGACGCATACGATGACTAACTCGGAAGTGTCAGCAGATACTTCAGGGAATCAAGCTAGAATCACTGTGAGAGATAATGGAGGGGGCTCACCTACCGTGAGTTATGTAGGATTCAGTTTCAGTTACGAGGTTAAATAGATTAATCTTGGGTGGCAATACCTGTTATAATGTTGTCTTTATCTAAGGTAAACCTGTGGTAATAGCACCATTCATAGTTAACAGTGTCATATTTAGAATAAGTGACGCTTTTACTAACACGCTCGCCTATTGATACTGTAAATATATTACACTCTCCAACAGATTCATTTTCACAGGGCTTTAGTGTGTCTCCTACAGCGAAGCTAGCTAGAAACTCTTTCTTTTCTTTAGAACCTTCGCAAATGGATTGTCCTACTTCTTCCTCCGCTTTTGGTGTATTGTCAGGTTGTCCACAAGAAGCTAAAAGTGTTAAAATGCCTATAAATGTTATGATTAAAATTAGTCCTGGAATTGATTTAGTATATTTCATTATTAAAGTCCTTCTGGTTTCGGTGGGTTGCTTGCTAACTGTCTTCTTTGTTCCGTCTTTTTCATGTCGTTGATTGTTTCTATAAAGGTCGATAGCACGAACCAACCTATCCAAATCCCTGCTAGTGCAGATATTGCTGCTATTACCATCGCTATTTACTCCTTGCGATTCCCCAGTTTAAGACAAGCGAGAGTAGTCTGGGGAGCATTACCCTCGCTCTTAATATATTTAATCGGAACCTATTTGTCAAACTTTAGCTGTTTTTCGATATTTTCTTTAGTGAAAGGTGGTTCTAAATCCATCTTCCTCGCTAGAAGCTCTACAACCTCTTTAAGTTCATTGTGCTCTGTTTTCAGAACAATTTCCCCTTGACTCATCCTAAACTCATTCTTAAGCTTCATGAGCTTTGGGCCTATCTGCCATAGTGTCGCTGTGTTGTGGTCTGTCTCATCTATGATTAGGAGTCCCATGCGAACTAGTTCACTTCTAACAGCTGTAAACTTCTTACCCGCCTTGAACCCTGTGAACTTGTTAGCTCCCTTGGATTTTCGCTTTAGATAGTTTTCAAAGTCTTCAGCCTTGACCTTTGTAAAGTCTACATGTGGCACGAACAGGTGTGTGGCTAGGTAGCAAGCTATAGCTCCAGTAGGTAGGTCGTCAAAAAAGGAGTTGTTCCTTAATCGGTTCATTATTGGCCTATATGACTCTTTCGTTATTTTCATCACTTGGTTCCTTTCATGTTAAGTGGTGATAATTACAGTATACACGGATTAATGGTAGTGTCAATACCTTTTTTTCGATGGTATGATCATACCATAAAAATCATACCTTTCTAATACCATCTGATACTTTCTCTAATAATTTTGAAAAAATCATTGAAGTTTTAGAGACGTAAATCAGTCCATTATCATACCATCCTTCATGTAAGTTACAGCGAATCGTTGGAACTTTTTACTACCTTACTTATCTTAGTTGGGGGTGCTCACTCTTTCCCGATGGTCACCGTTGCGCAAGGACGTGTCGGTAAATATACCACATTAGAGAGAGGGGAATAGGCGAGTGTATATGTTGGAGAGAACTACACCCACCCTGCTTTGCCTATCGGCAATAAAACAGTTTACTAAACAGGAATTTTATAACTATGCCATTAAACAGACAAAATGTACCATTCCTCCTAACTAATGGGGTGAACGATAAAGTATCGGATAAACTTCTACAAGGAAACGTGGAAGTTGCGGATAATATTCGTATGCAAAAATCAGGTATCATAGAAAAGCGCTTTGGTGTGCAGGCTCTAGGCGCAAACGATTCTACTGGGAACCCTGTTACAAACTTCGAGAAACTTGGAAGCCTTGATAATGAGCTTCTAGGGTATGCTAACGGGTCGTTGTACTCCTATGCTAACTCATTGTCCTCTTGGTTCTTGAAAGGCTCCAGAGCTGCAGTTAATGTTCAAAGAGACAGTGTTATACAAAACGCCTTCGAGCAGTCCGTGCCTTCGATAGCAACAAAAAGTGGGACAACCATTATTGCTTGGGAAGATGCTCGTGGCGGCGTTAGAACTTCTGTGGTAGATGATGCTTCAGGTCAAGCTTTCATCAATGACCTTGAAATTGATTCCACTGCGACGAGACCTAAATGCTTAGCTGTTGGGAACACTTTAGTATTATTCTATGTTGACGCTTCCAATGTGCTACAGATGGTTGGCGTGAGTGCTGTGAACCCTACAGGCTTCGGCTCTCCTATAATAGTAGGTACTTGTAATGCTACAGGCTTCTATGACGTAGTCTCTAGGACTGATTCGCAGGGTATTTTGGTGCATTCCACCTCTGCCGGAACCCAGTTACGCTTTGCTTACATCCTGTCTGATTCCTTACGTGTAGGCTCCTCAATTGATGGTGTACCTAATCCTCAAACAACAACGGCTCTGAATCCTACATCAGCTTTAAATGCGTTTATATCAGCCGATGGGAACATATGGTCTTTCTACTATAATTCCTCTAATGGAGTATATTACCAAGGTGTTACTTCTAACTCCCTAGCACCTAACTTAGTAGAGACTCAAATCAACGCTTCCACAACTGATGACGTGTTTGGAGGGTTCGCGATATATGAAAAAGCAGCAAACGAGTTTACGGTAATTTATGATAGAGATGCAACGGACACTAATGATTACAGAATCGTTAAGGTGACCGTAAACAGTGCAGGTTCCGTGGTTTCAGCAGAAGCTCCTCTAGTTCGAAGCCTATCTTTAATCTCCAAGGCGTTCAACGATGACTACTTTATTGCTGGTTACAAGTCCACAAATGGTCTACAAGACACTTACTTCCTTTTAGATACGAGCGGTAAGGTTGCTTCTAGATTCTCGGCAACAGTGGCAGGTGGTCACTTAAACAAGGCAGGCATGAACGTTGCTGCAGTAGAGACTACTAGTGGTTTTAGTACAGTTGCTCAAGTTAAAACAAGGTTCACGAAAGACGAAGGAGAGTTTTTCAATCAGAACGGTGTAGACAGGATTAACCTAGCTTTCTCAACTGAAGGTGTGTTATTTCAACAAATAGGCAAGAGTACAAACTTTACAGGTGGAATCATAAGTGACTATGACGGTAACACTGTTGTTGAACATAATTTCAACTACTACCCAGAAAATATACAGGCTTCAGAGACAACGGGTGGTGCTCTAACTCCGCTAGGAGCTTACAGTTTTATTGTAATATATCAGTGGGAAGATTCTAAAGGCCAATTACACAGGTCAACAACTTCAATACCTACGAACATAACTTTGACAGGGGGAAACAACCAAGTTGATTTAGTGATACCTACATTGAGGGTTACGGACAAAGAAAATGTTACTATTGAAGTTTATGGGACTACAGCAAATGGTGCTACATATTACAGACTTACGCCATTTAATAACCCATTATTTAATGATACTACTGTGGATTCGGTCACATACAACGTTACAGCTTCAGATGCTAGTATTCAAGATAATGAGCTTCTCTATACAACAGGTAATGTGTTAGACAACTCCGCTCCACCAGCGGCCCAAGCAATTACAAGTTTCCAAAATAGACTTTGGCTCGGAGCCTTAGAGGAAGCTAATAAAGTTTGGTATTCTAAAGAATTAGTTGACGGCAATGCAATTGAGTTTAGCGAGGCTCTACAAATAAATATTGACCCACGAGGTGGAAGAGTGAAAGCTATATTTCCTCTCGATGACAAGTTGGTAGTGTTCAAGGAGACAGACCTTTTTGTGATTACTGGAACTGGTCCAGAACCTACTGGTTTTCCTGTCAATCCTTACAGTGTTAACCTTATCACATCCGATGTTGGAACCGTAGACGCTAATACAATTGTATCTATGGAACAAGGCTTAATGTTCAAGACACGCAAAGGTATTTACCTTCTAAACCGTGGGCTCCAAGTAAGTTACCTAGGCGCTCCTGTTGAGAACCTTAATGACCTGAACATGACAGCAGCCGTATTGATTGAAGACGCTAACGAGGTAAGATTCCTGCACTCTGACGGAGCTTGTGCAGTTTATAATTACTACTTCGGACAATGGTATACCTTCAGTAACTATGAAGCCAGGGGCGCTATAAACGTTGACTCTACATTCTACAAGATAAGTGAAGGTGACAGAGTGGTTGAACGTGAGGTTCCAGGCTACTATGGTGACAGGTTATCTCCTATTATTATGACAATACAGACAGGATGGTTCAGCTTCGGTGGTATCAACGGATTCAAGCGTGTTTATGAGATGCAGACAGTAGGAGACTACAACTCTAAGCATTCAGCGAGTGTCATATTATCTTACGATTTTGTTGACAGCGAGGTTGAGAGGTTCGACTGGAGCCCTGGAACTAACAAAGCTTATGGTGAGGAAAGCCCTTATGGCTCTGAAACTTACGGTGGCGGGAGTAATAACAACTCTTGGTTCTACCGCTTTAAACCTCAGCGTCAAAAGTGCACTTCTATAAAAGTCAAAATACAAGACCGTTACCCTGATTCCAACTTAGATAAAGGGTTTGAGATTAACGGTATTAACTTCTTAGTAGGTGTAAAAGCTGGACTAAGGAAACCAAGAACATCAGGTAGAACAATTAGGTAAAAAAACCACATTAATGTAAAAGGAGGAAGAGATGGCATTAGGAAGTTTTCTAGGAGCAATTACTAAACCAATAGGCGAAGTTGTAGGCGGATTAATCGGCGGAGTGACCGAAGGTGTCAAGCAAGACTCAGTAAAAACTAAATCAGCAGCAGAAATAAAATCAGGTGCCCTTACTTCAGAACAGTTAGAGAATATAAGAATAAAAGCTAGAGAGAGACAGGCAGGAAGAGCAGAACAAGCTAGAGAAGCTATCGGACAAGATGCTCCTGAAGTACAACGAACACAAGTAGGTCAAGCTGCTCAACTAGAAAGAGTAGAAGCACCTCAAGCCGCTACATTAGGTGAAGCAGGTCAAGACGTACGTGGAACACAACAAGAGTTATTAAGCCAACTACAGGCTCAAGCAGCTGGAACACAACCAAGCGTAGGTGAGATGCAATTCAGGCAGAACCTAGAGAGAACCTTAGCGGCTCAATCTGCAGCAGCAGCCGGTGGAAGCGCACTAGCTCAACGTCAAGCAGCTATCCAAGGCCAACAAGCTATGCAAGAAGCAGCTCGCGAAGGCGCTATCATGAGTGCTCAAGAGAGACAAGCAGCTTTAGGACAAGCTTTAGGTGCAGCTGGACAATTAAGAGGACAAGATATTTCACGTGCTCAAGCTGAAGCAGGTTTACAACAACAAGCAGCTTTAACAGGCGCACAACTCGCAGCACAACAAGCTGGTCAACAAGCTCAACTTACTCAACAAGCCCAATTAGCTCAAGCACAGATTGCAGCTGGAGAAGCTCAACAGCAAGCTCAATTAGCAGCCCAAAGACAACAAAGGCAAGCAGCGTTAGAATCTCAATTATTACAACAAGGTTTCACAGAAGAGCAAGCCGCCTTACAAGCCCAACTGACAATGAGAGGCCAAGATTTAGGTGTAGCTCAAGCAGCAGAACAGGCGAGATTAGGCGCTGAAATGGGAGCACAGCAACAAGCCCAGGCTGTTACAGGTGGCCTTTTATCCGCAGGTGGAGCCCTTGGAGCAGCTGCTTTATCAGATGAGAGAGCGAAAGAAAATGTGAAAGACGGCTCTGGCAATGTTCAAGCATTCCTAGACGCACTTGAAGCTAAAGGATTTGATTATAAACCAGGTTTAGGTGATGAAGGTAAGACAGGTATCATGGCGCAGGACTTGGAAAAAAGTGAAGTTGGTGCTACAATGGTTAAGGAAACCCCCGAAGGTTTGAAGGCCGTTAGTTTAAATGAGTCTATTGGCCCTGTTCTGGCTAGTCTAGCCCAGATAAACGAAAGACTAAAGAAGATTGAGAAGGTTTAAGAGATGCCAGCAAAGTCTAAGCAACAATATATACTAATGAAATTGGCTGAAAAAGGTAAAATAAAACTGCCTGGACTAAGCCGGGCACAAGCAGCTGAATACACGCAAGGACAATCTTACAACGAATTACCTTCTAAAAAGAAGAAGAAAAAGGAAAAGTAAATGGCAACTTTAGAAGAACTTAGAAAACAGCGAGAGACTTA
>SPKZ01001558.1_pt1 | contig 18235 bp, 15 predicted proteins | sample 2456571 | NCBI WGS metagenome assembly SPKZ01 (sample SAMN11192286, study PRJNA482655) | marine metagenome | biome: ENVO:00000447; feature: ENVO:00000244|ENVO:00000211|ENVO:00000569|ENVO:00002023; material: ENVO:00002151; isolation source: ocean water from marine abyssalpelagic zone ...
CACCATCTCTTAGCTCTAGTGCTTCTCTTTTTCCAGTACTAGCACCACTTGGTACAATTGCACTTTGTTTTGTTCCATCACTTAAAACAACAGTAGCTCGTACTGTTGGGTTTCCTCTGCTGTCTAAAACTTCGTCTGCGTATACATTATCAATAAATACCATGTGTTCTCCCTAAATATAGCTGTAATTTTATGCATTGTATCTAAATGTAACTGATATGTAGTTAAGAGTTTATATCATCATAATGACATAACAAATAAAAATTCATAAAAAAGTGTTGAAGGAGTATTTTTAAGTAGGTAAAACGAAGTTTTTAAACTTCGTTTTTAGAATAAATTAGGAGTATATATTAGTCGTCTTCGTTATCATCAACAGGTAGAGATTCCCCATTAACACCCATAGCATCAAGAATTCTTTTTTCAATTTCTTCTGCAATTTCTGGATTGTCTTTTAAAAATAGTTTGGAATTTTCTTTTCCTTGCCCCATTTTATGGTCACCATAAGAGAACCAAGAACCTGATTTATCAACAATATCAAGTTTAACCCCATAATCAATAAGTTCCCCTAATTTAGATATACCCTCACCAAACATAATATCAAATTCAGCAATTTTAAAAGGAGGGGCTACTTTATTTTTAACAACTTTTACTTTTACCCGGTTTCCAATAGAATTTTCACCTTGTTTAAGTGTAGCTATTCTTCTAATGTCTAAACGAACAGTTGCATAAAATTTTAATGCATTTCCACCCGTAGTAGTTTCAGGACTTCCATATCCAGTCATTCCAATTTTCATTCTAATTTGATTAATAAAAATAACGGTTACATTCATTTTATGCAATATACTGGTTATTTTTCTCAAAGCTTTTGACATTAGTCTTGCTTGAAGACCTACTTGAATATCATCCATATCTCCATCAATTTCAACTTTAGGAGTTAAAGCAGCAACAGAATCTATAATTATTAAATCAACTGCACCTGAACGAATAAGCGTTTCAAGTATGTCTAATGCTTGTTCACCATAATCAGGTTGAGAAACTAAAAGGTTATCTGTATCAACACCTAAGTTTTTAGCATAAGCCACATCCAAAGCATGCTCTGCATCAATAAAAGCACAAACACCACCTTGTTTTTGACACTCTGCAATAGCATGAAGCGTCAAAGTAGTTTTACCAGAACTCTCAGGTCCATAAATCTCAACAACTCTACCACGAGGCAATCCATGAACACCTAAAGCCATATCTAAACCCAAAGATCCAGTAGATATTACTTCAATAGGTTCAATATCTTTATCCCCTAATCGTACCAGCATCCCTTTACCAAATGCTTTATCAATTTGTTTAATAGCCAAGTCTAAAGATTTTTTCTGATTGTCATCCATTATGTTTCCTATTATTAATTCTTTTTTTGTTGTAATTCTAACAAGTTTTTTCTAAAGCCTGTATTTATATTACAATTTGTTATGTTTTTAGTCTTTCAGTTAATTAAGAGAACATGGTGAGTTGTAAAAAATAATTTATGATATAATCATTTAATTAAATAAAACTAAAAGGTAATTTTTGGAAAATCTAAATAACTATATTATGAATCATAACCCTAAAATAGATGAAGTTTTTCATCAATACAATATAGAAAATATTGGAAATGTTGTTTACTGGCTAGATTTTTTTTCTAAAGCAAAAAGTGTTAAAGGTGATGTCGTTGAATGTGGAGTAGGTAGAGGCCGTTCATTACTAACGATTGCAACATTAAATGAATTTTTAAGTAATGATGAAGGTGGAAATCGAAGAATTTATGCATATGACAGCTTTGAAGGTTTTCCTGTACCTTCAAAAGAAGATACTTCAAAAAGAAATCCTAAAGAAAAAGAATGGTCACATTCTGTTAGTGGAAAATATAAGTATTCGGTTGAATTTACTGAAAATGTATTAAGAGAAGCAGGAGTTACAAATTTTGAGAATATAGTTATTACAAAAGGATATTTCAACGAATCGTTAATTCATCATCCTAAAAGAAAGATTGCTATTTTACATGTCGATGGAGATTTATATAATTCCTATATAGATACACTTACTCATCTTTATCCTTTGGTAGAAACTGGAGGAATTGTGGTTTTTGACGACTTTCAGGCTGTAGATGGACAGGCTGATTGTTTCCCCGGAGCACGACAAGCAGTAAATGATTTCTTTGGAGAAAGAATAGCAAATTTAAAAGTTAGTTTAGCAGGAAAGTACTATTTAATAAAAGATTAAATATGTACATCAAACCTATTATATAGTATATCTAATCTTTAACATTTAGCTTAAGGCAAAAATGTATATAATATTTTTTAGACATGCAGTAAAAAATTATATAGATTGAAATCAAAATATTTACAGGATAAATTAAATGAGTGATAAACTAGATATTGGATATGAAATTTGTATAAATTTTTCTAAGATAATATTATGACAATATTAATCCTTGCAGGTGGTTTTGGAACAAGATTAAAGAAAGTAGTTGCCAATGTCCCAAAACCAATGGCGGATATATGTGGAAAACCCTTTTTAACTTACCAAATAGATGCGATTAGACGCTATTACCCTCAGGAATCTATATATTTATTAACACATTATAAATCAGAAATCATTCAAGAGTATTTTCAAGAAGATAATAAGATTAGAGTTATAGAAGAAAAAGATCCATTAGGTACTGGTGGAAGTATACTCAATGCAATAAAAATACTAAATTTGAATATAAATGAGACTTTGCTAATACTCAATGGTGATACTTTTTTAGAAGTGGATTTTTATAAAATTGTAAATAAATCATTTTATGATGTGACACTCCTCGCTTCTTTTCAAAAAGATTGTAGTCGATATGGGAGTCTTATTGTTTCAAAAAATGAAATTAAAGAGTTTAAGGAAAAAATAATTCACACAAAAAATGAATATATAAATGCAGGATGCTATTTCTTTAAAAATCTAAATTTTTTTTCAAAAATTAAAAACAAAAGGAATTCATTTTCAATAGAAAATGAGTTTCAAGAATACTTAAAAAACAATAAAATTGGGGTTTGTAAATACGAAGGAGTTTTTATTGATATTGGAATACCAAATGACTATGAAAAAATGAAAAAGTATATGAGTGCTAAACATGATAAAAAATAATTTTTTAATAGATGAAAAGGAATCGATAGAAGTTGCGATAAAGCAGATTATGTTAAATACAAATGGGATTGTATTTATAACAAAAAATAATAAAATTATAGGCTCAGCTACTGATGGTGACATGAGAAACGAAGTTTTAAAAGATAAAGGAATTAACACACCAATTAAAAATGTAATGAATAGAGATTTTGTATATTTATTAAAAGAAAATGCCTCAAGAGAAAATATTTTAAAACTACTAGATACAAATATAAAGGTAATCCCCATATTAAATAATGAATTGGAATTGGTTTCTATTGCATCTGAAAAAAATTTAGATTGGAACAATGATTATAAAATAATATCAAAAGCTAAATCTCCAGTAAGAATAAGTTTTGCAGGTGGGGGTACAGATTTAACAACTTATTTTACTCGTGAGGATGGAGTAGTACTTAACACAACAATTAATAAATTCTCTCATGCGATTTTACAAAAAAGAAAAGATAAAAAAATCGTAATCCATTCTTATGATTTTGATATTTGTTTGCGTTTTAAGAATATAAAAGAGATTGAATACAATGGCGAACTAGATTTAATAAAATCGGTGATAAAATTGCTAAATCCTAATTTTGGCTTTGAGTTAGTAACTTATAGTGATGTTCCTACTGGCTCTGGCTTAGGTGGCTCAGCGGTTGTTTTATCTGCAATAATTGGAACATTTAATAATTTTAGAATTAATAAACTAAATTCTCATGACATTGCGGAATTAGCTTTCCAAGCGGAAAGAATAGAACTTGGTTTAAGTGGAGGCTGGCAAGACCAATATTCTACTGTTTTTGGTGGCTTTAACTTTATGGAATTTACAGAAGAAGAAAATATTATTAATCCTTTAAGAATTTCAGAAGATATATTAAATGAGTTAGAAGATTCTTTAGTACTTTGTTATTCAGGGATGAGCCATAATTCAGCTGATATTCATGATAGTCAAAAAGAAAATATGAAAAAAGAAAAAGAATTTGCTGAAATTACAAAAGAAATTGCATATAAAATGAAATCAAGACTTTTAAAAGGAAGGCTTGATGATTTTGGTGAACTCTTGCACACAGCTTGGACGGCTAAAAAGCATTTCTCCTCAAAGATTAGCAATAAATACCTAGATGATATTTATAGTTTTGCTTTAAAAAATGGTGCCTTAGGTGGAAAACTTTTAGGTGCTGGAGGTGGGGGATATTTTTTATTTTATGTACCTACTTTCAAAAAATTAAAATTTATGGCTCTTTTAAAAAACAAGGGTTACGAGATTGATACTTTTACTTTTGATGAAGTAGGATTAAGATCTTGGATTACAAAGGAAAAATATGACAATTAATAATCATAAAATTGGAAAGAATGACAAAGTATTTATAATTGCAGAAATTGGAACAAATCACAATGGTTCTTTCAAAAATGCAATTAAAATGATAAATCAAGCGAGTGAACTTGGTGTTGATTGTGTAAAATTTCAAATGAGAAATTTAAAAGAGTTATATACACAAGATGCGCTTGATATGACAAGTAGTGATCTATCTACTCAATATACAATGGGTTTATTGGAAAAGTTTGAATTGAACTTTGAGCAGTATAAAGAACTAGCAGTTTATTCAAAAAGTAAAAATCTTATTTTCATGTGTACTCCTTGGGACAAATCAAGTGCAGATTTAATTGAAACAATTGGGGTACCTGCATTTAAAACTGCATCAGCAGATATGACAAATTTCGATTTACTAGAATATTTGATTAATAAAAAATTGCCTTTGATTCTTTCAACCGGTATGAGTACAAAAGAAGAAATTGATGAAACAGTTGAGTTTTTAACAAGACATGAGGCTGATTTTGCACTATTACATTGTAACTCTACTTACCCAGCCCCCTTTAAAGATATAAACCTTCGATATATAGATAAATTAAAACAATAAAATATTCCAGTAGGTTATTCTGGGCATGAACGAGGAATTGCTGTATCTATTGCAGCTGTTGCTATGGGTGCTTGTATTATTGAGAGGCACTTTACCTTGGATAGAAATATGGAAGGTCCTGATCATACGGCTAGTTTGGAATTTGATGATTTTAAAAGATTAGTTAATGGTATTCGTGAAGTTGAAATATCTTTGGGGACTTCAAAAGATAGAGTTATTACTCAAGGTGAATTGATTAATAGAGAAAACCTAGCAAAAAGTATTTATGCAAAAAGAGATATTAAAGATGGTGAAGTTTTTATAAAAGACATGTTTGAAATAAAAAGTCCAGGGCAGGGATTAAGTCCACAATATTTAAACAAAATCATTGGATATAAAGCATTACGAGATATAAAAAAAGGAAAAGCTCTTTTTAAATCTGATTTAGGTGGATTAATAAGAGCGAAAAAGACTTATAATTTTAATAGGACTTGGGCATTACCTGTACGATTTCATGATATTAATGCTTTGATGGAAAATACTAGACCAGATTCGATTGAATTTCATATGAGTTTTAAAGATTTAACTGAAGACTTATCACAATTTTTGACACGAGAATATGCTTGTGAATATATTGTTCATGCTCCAGAATTATTTGAGAATGATCACTTACTTAATTTGTGCTCAACTAATGAAGCGTATAGAAAACTATCTATTTCTCATTTGCAAAGAGTAATTGATAAAACACTAAGCATGAAAAAATATTTCCCTAAAACAAAAGTTCCTCAAGTTGTTGTTCATTGTGGAGGTTTTACAAAAGATGAAATTATGCCAAAAGAGGAAAGACCTCTTCATTATAAAAACTTGATAGCTTCAATTAAGGAACTAGATTTAACAGGAATAGAATTATTGCCTGAAAATATGGCTCCTTTTCCTTGGTTATTTGGAGGTCAACGATATCAAAATATTTTCATTGATCCAGAAGAAATCATTGCTTTTTGTGAAGAAACAGGTTTAAGAATTTGTCAAGATATTTCACATTCTCATTTAGCATGTAATAAATTTTCTTGGGATCATGTTGAATATACAAGAAAGTTAGCTCCTTATACAAATCATTATCATATTTCTGATGGAACAGGTGTTGATGGAGAAGGAATACAAGTAGGAGAAGGAAATGTGGATTTTGAGAACATTTATCCTGTTATTAATAGTTTATCTCCTAATGCTTCATTTATACCAGAAGTCTGGCAAGGGCATAAAAATAATGGGGAAGGTTTTTGGATAAGCTTAGAGAGAATGGAAGGAAAACTTTAGTGAGTAATGATTTGAAAATCCTTTGTATTATTCCAGCAAGAGCAGGAAGCAAAGGCGTTCCTAAAAAAAACATAAAATTAATAAATAATAAGCCACTTATTTCTTATAGCTTAGAGGTTGCACAAGAATCAAAATTAATAAATAAAATAATTGTGACAAGTGATTCTAAAGATATTGTTGATTTAGTGAATAAAGATATAGTATATGCCCCTTTTATAAGACCTTCCGAATTTTCACAAGATAATTCTACTGATAAAGACTATATAAAACACACTCTTAAATATTTAAAAGACAAAGAAGGTTATGTGCCAAATTATATTGTTTTATTAAGACCAACAACTCCTCTTAGAAATTATACTTTAGTTGATGAAGCAATAAATAAATTTATAGATGCAACTTCCGCTAGCAGTTTACGGTCTGCTCATTTAGTTCCTGAATCACCATTTAAATGGTTTAAAATAAAAAATGATTGTTTTGAACCTATTTGTAATGAATTTTCTTTAGAAGATACAAATAAACCAAGACAATATTTTGATGATGTTTATTTGCCAAATGGATATGTAGATGTTCTTAATTCTACTTTTAGTGATGCGGATTTATATGGAACAGATATTCTTAGCTACATTACTCCACTGAGCTATGAAATTGACTCAATAGAAGATTTTGATTATATTGAATATTTAATGAAAAAGGCTACTTAAATGAATAAACATGTAAACCTAACTTCATATGATGACGTTGAAAAATTAGATAATTTTACAGACTTAGAATTTATGAACTATTGTGATGAAAAATTATTTTTGTGTGAAAAACACTTAGCTTTTATAAAAAAAATGTTTCCTAAAAATGAAAAGATTGATATATGTGAAATTGGATCAGGAAATTCAAAGTTATTGTATAAACTAGAACAAAATAATATGATTAATAATGCTATTGGTATAGAAATTAGTAGATCTAGATATTTATTTGCAGAAAAGTTTAAAAAATATGTAAAAAGTGAAAAAGTTACTAATATAAATAAAAATATATTTAATGTTACTTTTGAAAAGAAATTTCAAATAATAGTTGGAGTTGATATTGTATTTCAACTAATTACAGCAATTCAAAATGGCTATGAAGAAAAATTATTGTCATGGATAGACAATAATTTAGATGAAAATGGATATTTAATTCTTGAATTGTGGAGTTTTGAAAGTATAATTAAACAATTACATATGAATGATAATGTGCTTCATATTTGGTCTGAATTTGCAGTTTCTGACCCCTTTAAATATGTTCTTTCAGACTTATCAATAGATAAAGATAAAAATATTATTTGGAATAAAAAGTTTATAAAAAGAGATTCTCATGGTGAATCTTTTTTCAATAATATTTTAAAGCCTTATTCTAAGGATTTAATCGTAGAGATATTAAAAAAACATAATTTCAAGGATATCAAAATATATGATTCTTGGGATAAAGAAGATGATTGTGAAAAAGATGAATATATTGTTGTTGCAAAAAAACAGGAGTTAGTAAATGAAAGTTAAATATGATCTAGAATCAAAAGATGTTACGTTAATTGAAACAAAACACAGAAAAATATGTTCTTCTATACCCCATCCTAATTCAATAAAAATTATAGAAGAGTTAAGAGAATATGAAAGTGATTCAATGCATGATCAGTTACCTCTTTTATGGAATAGTGCAATCGATTATCAGATTTTTGATGGTTATGGAAATATTTTCATTGATTTAACTGCAAGTATTTTTATTGCAAATATAGGACATTCGCATCCCAAAGTAACCAAAGCAATAAAAGATACTTGTGATAAATCTTTAATAAACAATTATTATTATCCATCACATGAAAGAAAAGATTTTGTCAAAAAATTATTATCTATCATGCCAGATCATTTAAATAGAGTAATTCTTTATTCCACAGGAGCAGAAACTACAGAAGCTTCATTTAAAATAATGCGTCAGTATGGTCATTCAATAAATAAAGAAAAAATAACAATTTTAAGTTTTGATGGATCTTTTCATGGAAAAACTACTGGTTCCCAACAACTTGGAGGAAAAACAGGTGGAAAAAATTGGATTAAAAATTTAGATACTAATATTGTTCATCTACCTTTCCCAACGTCATGGTATCTAGAAGATAGTGGTTTAAGTCCAGAAGAATTATTTAGAAGAGATATGAAGAAATTAGAAAACAAAGGAATAGTTCTTAAAAATATTGCGGGTATTATTATGGAGCCTTATCAAGGATGGGGAGCACTTTTTTATCCTAAAGAGTATATAAGTGAAATGGCTAAATGGGCAAAAGAGAATCAAGTAATAATTACAGTAGATGAAGTGCAAGCTGGTTTTGGACGAACTGGTAAACTATTTGGTTTTGAACATTATGATTTCAAACCAGATTTAGTTTGTATGGGAAAAGCAATATCATCAAGTTTACCCCTCTCTGCTATTGTAGGAAGAGAAGAGCTTCTTAACATTGATGCTTCTTTAAATAGCACTCATGGAGGTAATCCACTCGCTTGTGCAGCATCTTTAGCAGCTTTAAATGTTCTTATAGATGAAAATTTAGTACAACAATCCTATGAAAAAGGTATAATCTTACATGAAGAATTACTTGACTGGCAGAAAGAATTTCCTGAAATAATTTCTTATATAAGTACAAGAGGTCTATTATCTGCGATATTCTTTGTAAAAGAAGGAAGTAATGAACTTGATATTGAATTAGTAGATCAACTCATTTATAAAGCAATGTTAAAAGGAGTTAACTCTGTGAGAACATTAAGTGGAACTATTAAGATAGGACCTCCTTTAAGTATTCCTGTTGATGCTTTAATAGAAGCGATTAATGTATATAAAGAGTGTTTAATTGAAATTTTAGAAGAAAAAAAGAATGCTTAAATTAAGACATATTGGTATAGTTGTTCGAAACTTATCAGAATCTATATTGTTTTATCAAGATTTATTTTCTTTAGTTATAAATAAACAAATGATTGAAGAAGGAAAATATGTTGAAAATTTAGTTGGAATTAAAAATGCATCTATACATTGGGCTAAATTAGAGGCAAAAGATGGAACAATAATTGAATTATTAGAATACAAAAATAATGAACATAAAGAAAAAGATAATTATACATCAAATAGATTGGGATGTTCACATATTGCTGTTTCAGTTAAGAATATAGATGAAACATATAAAAAACTTTTGTCGTATAACTGTAAATGTAACAGTGAACCCCTTCTTTCTCCCGATGGAAAAGTAAAAGTTATGTATGCACATGATATTGATGGCACAATTTTAGAAATAGTGGAGGAGTTATAATGAGTTTATGCCCTATTTGCGAAAGTTCTAATACAGAACTTTTAACAAATAAATTAAGAAGAGGAAATGGAAAGGTCCATTTTTGCAAAAGTTGTGACTTGGGTTTCTTGCAAAAAATGATAGTTGATGCAAAAGATTATTATGATAAAGAATATAGAAAAGAATATTCGCATAAAGCAGAACTTAATCAAACAAATGCACAAGAAATGTTTGATATTTATGTAAATTATCAAGAGCAAAGACTTGTATTTTTAGAGAAATTCAGTAATGATAAAGAGTCAATTCTTGAAATAGGTGCATCTGCAGGACAATTCCTTTATCATCTTAAAGACAAGTTTAAAGAAATCAATGCAATTGAATTGGATTCAAATTGTTGTGAATTTCTTAAAAATAAATTAAATATTTCTTGCGATGAAAGATACTTGGAAAATTCTAGATTCTATAAAGAAAATCATTATAGTGCTGTTAGCGCATATCAGGTTTTAGAGCATACTTCTAATCCTCGGAGCTTTTTAAAAGATATTTATCATGTTCTTAAAAAAGGAGGAATTGCTTATGTGGAGGTTCCTAATTTGTATGATCCCTTATTATCCGTTTGGGACGTTCCTTCTTATAATAGTTTTTATTACCACAGTGCTCATAGTTTTTATTTTTCAGAAAAATCTTTGTCGAAATTAGTAAAAGAGGCAGGTTTTGAAATCCTTGATATATCTTTTACTCAAGATTATAATATCCTTAATCATTTAAATTGGATTATGAATGATAAACCTCAAGATAATTGTAAAATTGGTCTTTCTGTTCCTCAACTAAAGGGAAAAGACAAAGAAATAGTCTCATGGATAAATGAAGAAATGAATATATTAAATAAAAAATATATAGAAAAACTTTCAAAAGCTAAAAAAACATCTAATATCTTAATAGTAGTAAAAAAATGAGTACTATAGGAATAATGCAAGGTAGATTACTTCCTAAATACAAAGGTAGATATCAGGCTCATCCAGTAAATTATTGGCAAGCAGAATTCTATATTGCGAGAGATTTAGGTTTTAATCAAATAGAATTTATTTTAGACTTTAATGATGTTGAATTAAATCCTTTACTGAATAAGTCTGGAATTAAAGAAATAATGAATATTATAAAAGATACTGGAATTGAAGTAAAATCTATTTGTGCTGATTATTTTATGGAGGCTCCTTTACATTCCTCTCATAAAGAAAAAAGCTTAAAAGTACTTAAAAATCTGATTCTTAATGCAAAAGAATTAAATATTATTGATATTGTTATTCCTTGTGTAGATCAATCTAGTTTAAAATCGCAAAAAGATATGAAATCTTTTGTGCAAGCTATAAAAAGTGTTTTGCCTTTAGCTGAAGAGTTGAATATTAACATAAATTTTGAAACAGATTTGAATCCAAAAAACTTTAAAAAGCTTCTTGAAAATTTTAATTCTAAAAATATAAAAGTAAATTACGATATTGGTAATTCCTCTTCTTTAGGATATGACCCTATAGAAGAGTTTGAAGCATATGGTGAGTATATTTCTGATTTACATATAAAAGATAGGCTATTACATGGAGCTTCTGTTGAACTAGGAACAGGTAATGCCAAGTTTAAAACAGTTTTTAAACTTCTTAAAAAATATAAGTTCGCAGGTAATATTGTTATGCAGGCTGCCAAGGACGAAGAGTATATAAAAGATTTAACACTAGTGAAAAAACAAAAAAAGTTTATTACTAAATATATAAACAAGTATTTATAAATGAAAAAAGTTGCCTTTGTCACTGCTTCTCGTACTGGAATTGGAAAAAAAATAGTTAAAAAATTATTGAAAAAAAATTATATTGTATATTCAAACGGCCTAAAAAAAGATGAAAATCTAAGTTCTATGTATATTTGTGCGGATATGACAAATGAAAAAGAAATAGAAAAAAGTTTAAACAAAATCGCTCAAAAAGAAGGACGACTAGATTTAATTGTTGCAAATTTAGGTTCAGGAAAGAGTATTTCCGGATATGATGTAAATATTAACGAGTATAAAAGAGTATTTGACATTAATTTGTTTTCTTCTATATGTTTAGCTACAAAATCAATTGAATTTTTAAAACAAACAAATGGAAATATAATTTTTATTTCTTCTATTGCAGGATGTGAATATTTAGGAGCTCCACTTCCATACACTCTTGCAAAAACGGCACTTTTGAGTTTTTCAAAAGCTTTATCCTTTGAAGTAGCAAAATATAACATACGCGTTAATTGTATTTCTCCTGGTAATGTTATGTTTAAAAATAGTACCTGGGATAAAAAGATACAAGAAAATGAAAAAGAAACAAAAGAGTATATTAAAAACAACGTTCCTTTAAATGCGTTTGTAAAAGCAAACGATATAGCAAAAGCAGTTATGTTTTTGGAAAAAAGCAAGGTGATTACTGGTTCGAATATTGTTATTGATGGTGGGCAAATACAAAAAATAATATAGGATGAAAAATGATACTTAATAAATTTGATTTAAAAGATGAACTTATTGTAATTACGGGAGGTGCGGGTTTATTAGGAGCTAGATATACAAAAGCTCTTTTAGAGGCCAATGCTACAGTTATTTTATTTGATATTAATAAAACAGCATTAAAAGATGTCAAAGATAAATTTAAAAATAAATATAAGAACAAATTATTTACTTATAAAGTTGATATAACAAAAGAAAAAGAAATTTTAAAAAAGAAAAAAAAGATTTTTAAAAAATTAAATAAATATCCAAGTATTTTAATAAATAATGCAGCCATTGACCCAAAATTTGAAGAAAATAGTAAAATTAATAAATCACGATTAGAAAATTTTGAACTTAAACAATGGGACTTAGAAATATCTGTTGGCCTTACAGGTGCCATGCTTTGTAGTAAAATATTTGGTACCGAGATGGCCAAAATGAATAAAGGTGTTATCTTAAATATTTCATCAGACTTAGGTGTAATTGCCCCTGATCAGAGATTGTATGAGCAAGATAATTTAAAAGAAGAAGAACAAAATGTTAAACCAGTGACCTATTCTGTTATTAAACATGCTTTAATTGGGCTTACGAAGTATACTGCAACCTATTGGGCGCATAAAGGTGTACGATGTAATGCATTTGCTCCAGGTGGAGTATTTAACAATCATTCGGAAGAGTTCTTAAATAAAATTGCAAGCCTAATCCCAATGAAAAGAATGGCAAAATTGGATGAATATGAAGCTACAATTGTATTTTTATGTTCACCTGCAAGTTCTTATATGAATGGAGCGACATTAAATATGGATGGTGGAAGATCTATAATATGAAAATTGCTAGTATTTCTTTAAATCCATTTTGGCAAGATAAAAAATCAAGTTTTGATTTATGTCATAAATATATAAAACAAGCATCTAAAAAAAGTGTGGATTTGATTATTTTTCCAGAAATGACACTTACTGGTTTTTCAAATAATGTCAAGTTACTTGCTGAAGAAAAAGATAATAGTTCAAGCATCTTAAAATTTTCAAAACTTTCTAAAAAATTTAAAATTGCCATTGTTTTTGGAGTGGTTATTAAAATTAAGTCAAAAATATATAATCAATGTGTTTTTATAAATAAAGAAGGAAAAATTTTAGGTGATTATTCTAAAATTCACTCTTTTTCTTATGCCCAAGAAGACAAATATTTTGCTTCTGGTAAGAAAATTAGTATTATTAGTTTTAATGATTTTAAAATAGGTTTAAGTATATGTTACGACTTAAGATTTCCAGAACTTTACTCAGCTTTAGCAAAAAAAAGTGATATTATTATTAATATTGCCAGTTGGCCTAAAAAGAGAATAAATCACTGGAGAACACTTTTAAAAGCTCGTGCTATAGAGAATCAACTCTATGTTATAGGGGTAAATAGAACAGGGATTGATGGAAATAAGCTAAAGTATAATGAAAGCAGTTTATTTTACAATGCACTCGGAAAGAAAATAAAGTCAGAAAACTTTTCAAAAATGAAAATATATACATTGTTAAAAAAAGACATATTAGAATATGAAAATAATTTTAATGCTAAAAAAGATAGAAAAATCGAATTATACAAAACAATCATATAAAGGAATTAAATGTTAGAAGAAATACAAAATAATGCCATTTTGACGTATAATATGAATTTAGAGTACTTAAAAGAACATCAAAAAGACTTGTTTGAGAAAGTTCAACTTTTTGATACGGGTTTAAATATAGCTGAAATAGAAGCAAGGTATGAGCTTGAATATAAAGATAAGTATTTTGATATATATGATAAAAAAGAGAACAGCTGGTTTTATAATACTGATTCTGTTTTATATTCTTCCAAAATCTTAGATAATTTAAGTCAAGAGTCAAAAAAAAATACTTTTAAAACATTTTATGGCGTTGAATATGGTGATGAAATTGTTTCAAGAACTAAAGATATATCTATGTTATCAAGTTCTACTTTTGGTAATGCTCCTATAATTGATTATGTGAATAGACATCTTCCTTCAAAAGAAGAAATGAAAGAAATTTTTGTTTATTTAATTTTTGGTGTGGGGCTGGGACTTCATATTCCTTTACTTCAAAATAAAACAAAAGCAAAATTGCTTTATATTATTGAACCTTCCTTAGAGATATTTAGGCTGTCCTTATTTACAGTTAATTACTCAGAACTCTCTAAATCTTCCCAATTACATTTTGCTATATCAAAAAATAGTAATGAATTTAATAAACATTTTGCTTCTTTTTTATTGAAGGGTAATTTTTACACGCATTATATAAAATTTCATATGTTTTCTAATAACTGTGATATGTATGTTAATATAATCCAAAAATCTTTTGTAACCCAGCCCCATTTATTATTTTCTTATGATAGGGAATTAAAAAGTCTTTTAAGAACTTATACTTATGCACGCAAAAATTTTGCTTTTATTGACATATCGAAGCAGCAAAAACTAGCTTCTTTTAAGGACAAAGCAATACTACTTTTAGCGGCTGGTCCTTCTTTAAAGAAAAATATTGATTTTGTAATGAAAAACAAAGATAAGTTCTTTATAGTAGCTATTTATGGAATAATAGCATTTTTAGAAGAAAATAATATTGTTCCTGATATTATGGTTCAGTATGATGAATCAGAAGAAGAAACAATGAGAGCAATCAAAGAAATTAAGAATATCGATTTTTTTAATAAAACAATCTTTTTATTTTCTTCACATATTAGTAGTAACCTTCTTCATAGTTTTGATAAAAAGAATATTTTTATCTTTCAGGCAATGCATGAAGCAAAAATTGACTATGGACGGCTCACTTCTCCTTCTATAGGTGATATAACTTATTCACTTCTTCAAATTTTAGGTGCAAATTTAGTTTATTTATTAGGTCTAGATATGGCTTTTGATCCAGACACAGGTAAAAGTCATTTTGATGGATATGATAATGATCAGTCTTTTATTGGAGAAGATAAAAATAAAACAAATAATAATTATAGCCTTAGAAAAAGTACCTTTAGCGTGAAAGGAAATTTTCAAGAACTAGTAGAGACTTTAGCAGTATTTAAAGTTTCTATAGACTCAATTAATGATGTAAGTAATAAATATAAAAAATTCTCAGGTGCAAAGATGTATAATTTATCAAATGGTGCCTTTTTTGATAATGTAAAACCCTTAAATACTTCAGATATAAATACAGATAATTTAATCTTAATTAATAAAGATAAATTACGAGATGATTTGTTATTCGATTTAGAGAAAGTTTCTTCATGTGAGTTTTCTTCAGCTGAAAAGAAAAAGAACAGTGAAAAAATGGAGGCTGCCTATAAACTTAAAGAAGTATTTGATTCTTTTTATATAGGTAGAAAATATTCAAGTATGACCAAGTTTAATGATGTATTATTATTAATGCATAGTAAATTATGTGAGGAAAGTGCGTGTAATGATTTATATAGAATAATAAACAGTTACTTTTGCCATAATATTCATTATATATTCTATTTTATTAATTTAAAAGATGTACCCAATCCAAAAAAGCATATTAAAAGTTTACATAAAATTTTTTACACACAAGTGGATAAAATTATTTTAGCGTATATTGAAATTTTAAATCTAAAGGTGTAAGTTTAGAAGGGTAATTAATTGGGATTAAATTTGGAATTTATTAATACACATTTTTAATAAAATTAAAAATAGTTACATGGGACTCGGTTTTACAAATTATAGTAGTAAGATAATAAGACTTTATAAAAGATATTTTACTATTTAATTTAGTGTTCTTAGATTACTTTTGAGTAATCTAAGAATTTTTTAACAAGCTAAAATAATAGCTTATTTTACTATTTTTGATTACTATTGAAGTAATCTAAGAACATTTTCAAGGAAACCTTTATCGTAGCAGCTTACGCTACTACTTTATCGATTATTGTAATAATCTTAAAACATTTTGAGCAGCGGAATTAGCTTGACTCATCGCATATGTTCCTGCTTGAGAAATAATATTTTGTTTGTTGAAGTTTGCAGATTCTTTTGCATAATCAACATCTCTAATAATAGACTCAGCAGCTTTTACATTGGTTGATTGTGTCATTAAGTTTCTAACAGCAGATTCAACTTGATTTTGTGTTGACCCTACGTCCCCTCTATAACCATTCAGTACTGTAATAGCATCATCAACTACACTTTGGAATGAATCGGCTAACGCTTTTGTTAACTCACCTTCACCAAGAGCAGCTAAAGCACTTAATTGAAGTTTTCCATTATCCATGGTATTCGTACCATCACTTGAAATAGCTAATGTATTTCCAGTTGTAGTATCTTTATTTTCAACACTTAACGTTGTATTTGTTGAAAGTTTAATTTCTGCAGCTGCACTACCTGCACCTGCAACAACATTCCCTGCATTACCACTAACTGTAGTATCTCCACCAGCAGAAATTAATTGTCTTTCAACATTAACAACATCGGCTAGTCCCATAGAAAGAGTAACACTTCCTGTACCTAGAGTATCTTTTAATTGATACTTTGATCCTCCAAGATTAAGGAAGTTTCCTGATGATAAAATTTCTTGGGATAAAGTATCTCCCCCACCAGTTGCAGTTGTATCATCAGAAAAAGTAATAATATCTCCTGCTAGAATTGTTTGGCTGACTGTAGTACCAGTAGTACCAGTAGCTCCAGTTACTGTGAATTTAAATATATCTTTATTTGTTGCATTAACTTGATCACCTGTTGCAGCTACATCAATAATTGTAGTTGTACCTGTTAATCTGAAGACAGTAGTTCCATCAACACTAATTGCAGATTCTGTAAGACCAGTAGTAATTGCAGCATTGGTTACTGCAATACCTTGAGTGATTTTAATTGATTCGTTTAGTCCAATATTTAAATCACCTGCTGTAAAGTCTTTTTTAACAACGTAAGTACCTGTAGTCGCACCTGTAGAAAACTTACTAGTATCTTTTAATTCAAGGTCTAATAAAGAACCTGTTGTTACATTTGTTGCTGTAATAGTATCACCTGCATCAAATGTTCCACCACTTGTTCCAGAAGCAAGATTATTTAATGTTGTTACCGTAATTGTTTCACCAAGGCTAATATCTAGTGTTTCTGAACTAAGTGCTCTGAAATCTCCATCAGTACCTTTTGCAAATTTAGACGCATCATTTAATTTGTCAAATAAAGCTCCAGATGTAACACCCGAATCCAAGTTAACCATTTGTCCCGTAGCAATTACTTGAGAAGTTCCTGCACTACCAGAAGTAGAAATTTCTACAGTAGCTTGTACAGCATCAACCGTACTAAAATTAACATCTGACGCAGTTGTACCTTGTGTAGTTACCGTATATGTTCCAGAAGCATGAGTTAAATCTCCAGCAGTAACAAGTAGATCTAATACCACTTTAGTATCAGCATTTACATCTTTAATGGTCATTCCTGCAGTTAATGTTAACGCATCAACATCTCCTGTTAACGTAACATTTTCAGTTGCAACTGTACCAGAGGCATCTGTACCTTTAATAGTAATTGAACCGGCACTTGCAATAGTAAGTGTAGCACCTTGTGCAACTAAAGATCCGTCACTATAGGATTCTTTTGAACCTAATCCATCTGTATTAGATTGAACCGAAGTATTAGAAATAATATCATTTTTAGACTCACCAATTTGGAAGTTTAAATCAGCAGAAACAGCTCTATCCGTTACTGAATCTCCAGCACCACTTTGTAATAAAACATTACCATTGTAGTTTGTTTGTTCTACAATATTATCTAGTTGTTCTAATAATTTAGAAATATCTTTTCTAATTGATTCTCTACCATCATCAGATGTAGTATCAGTATTAGCTTGAATTAATTTAGCTTTAATTGTATCAAGAATATTTGATTGCTCAGACATTGATTTATCAGCAATTTGTAATAATGTAACTGCTGAGTTACCATTTGCAATACCTTGATCAATAGAAGTACCTTGAGTTCTAAGTTTATCAGCAATTGCTAAACCAGAAGCATCATCAGCTGCTTTATTAATTTTAAGACCAGAAGATAGTTTTTCTAAAGAA
>SPKZ01000997.1_pt1 | contig 18226 bp, 15 predicted proteins | sample 2456571 | NCBI WGS metagenome assembly SPKZ01 (sample SAMN11192286, study PRJNA482655) | marine metagenome | biome: ENVO:00000447; feature: ENVO:00000244|ENVO:00000211|ENVO:00000569|ENVO:00002023; material: ENVO:00002151; isolation source: ocean water from marine abyssalpelagic zone ...
CCAGCAATAACAATCTCATCAACAGACGGTGCTGTAAAAGAATTGGTCTTTACATCGTCAATAATACCAATAGGTACGGTACCATCGCTGACACCACATACAACGTTGTTTCCCATAACGTTGAGCTGAGCTATCATCCCAGGCTGGAACTCGCTATTTGGATCGACGGGGTAGGAGAAGGGTAGTGAATTTCCGACCTGAATTAACCTCAGCATAAGTCCTTGAAATTATTAAGATTTTGGTTGTTAGACCATTTGTAATCAAAACATTTGACTTCACATGATCCTATTTTATTTAAAAGCTTTCCGGTAGATTTTTTAGATACAAATATTCTTGGGTGCTTTTTCTTTTCAATAACATTGATGCCTGTGACACCAATGAATTTATTCAACTTATCAGATAGTACTTCACATTCACTGACAGTAAAGCCACACGTACATAATCTTAAATATCCCCATTTTTTATGAACTGTACCATCATCCATGATCCAATTTCTAATCGCTGTCGAAGTTAATTTCAAATCTTCCGGCACTATCTTTTTACCATTTGGGTACCATTTTTTACGTATTTCTGCCAACTGTATTGTGCTACGAGATTTTAACATAAATCGTCCAGCTTTGGTTGTCTTCTCTATATTTAGATATTTATTAACAGCCAACCCTTGTTTCTCAATAATATTCTTTACATAATTAGCATATTCATCATGTTTAGAAACAAATTCAAAATGTGCCTGAACACCACTACTAAAAACCGAACCATCACCAAGCAGCCAACCGTTGATATGCTCCATAGTTAAATCATCAAATTTAGTATGGTTTGCATTTATTTCAACCATGGTTCTTCGAGGTATATTATTTTTTTTCAATATGTCATTAATATACGAAGTATAAGTTTCATAACTTTTAGCTATCTTTAAGGTTGACTCACCCTTTTGATACCGCTCAATAATCGAATTATCTTCTCCAATCAGAACGGATTTGCTAGCATACTTCTTCACCATACTTCCTATATAACACGCAATAAAAAACCCGGAAGTCATAAAAAAACTTCCGGGATAAGTTAAGATTTAAGCAAGATTTTATTAACGCTTACACGTCTTCAAATTCATTATCGCCATCATCGGCTCTATCATCATCCTCTCCCAAAATGGCATCTAGGAATTTATCTTCTAGACTTTCCTGCTTTTCCCGAGCTAATTCTCCTGGGCCTTCATGGGTTTTATGATATTCTTCATCTTCTGGAGTTTTTCCTGAATCTATTGAATCTTCTCCTCCATCATCAGCACGATGTATATTCCCAAAATGGGCCCACACATCTTTCTCCATTTTATTCACAGTACCACAACCACTATTTACAATCTTAGTAAGTGCTATAGCTGCCTCGGCGTACTTATGCATACCAGCTTCTTTAAAAGCTAAAGAAGCAGTGCTAAGTAATGATACCACCTCTACTCGTTTAATATCAGCTCTATTGGAATCTTCCTTGGCTAAAGCAGCCATGGCATTTTCCATAGATGAGGCAATATCGTCGTAGTAGTCAGATTTATTAAACATTATTCAGACGCAAATTTTTCTAAGAGTAAAGTTGTTAATTCAGCTGTTCTATGATCGCCAATATTCTCTAATATATCGGCAGCCTTAGCTAACGAGTCAATAGCTTTAGAGACATTATCTGTTTGTACAACAGCCTCCATCTCTTCTTCCATTAAACCATTGCTCATGGCCTGTGCAATCTCATCACCAAAATCGGTCATTAATTACCTATAAAGTGTTTAGGTCGTCATCGCCAGCGACTTTAACCCACTCATCTAGAGCTTTGAAAGCTTCGCTCATCATATCGCCACAATCATCATGATCAACATGACCTTCGCCGCCTTCTTCTAGCTTAGGATTAATAGATGATGTTAACGCAGAAGCTGGGACATGATCTTCAGAAACTCCATCAGCAGCAAAACTTAACTCAGATCCTGGCTCCATATCAAATGAAGGAGGATCTTCACCACCATGTAGGCTGTGCTCCATCTTCAAAGACTCAAGCTCTTCCTCATCACCCTCAGGGGCTTCAGACTCTTCATCAAGCTCAATCTCTTCGCCCATCTCAGGCTCTTCGTCCATATGAATTTCTTCATCATCTTCAATGTGCTCAGCCAACTCTTCTTCTAATGTATCGTCATCAAAAGCATAATCACCAGCCCCTTTAACTAGGGTAGAGGTTACTTCACGAACAACCATATCAAGAGTATGTAGAGCTGCCATAGAACTCTTTTCAAGTCCCATCTCATCTAGAGCGGCAGAAGTCTTATTTAATGAATCAACGATGTAACGGACAGCTTTTGAGTACATGTCGCCATGCTTTGGGCACGCTTTACGAGGACACTTCTCACCATCTTTGCAAGGACAATCTTTTGGACAATCGCACTTCTTGGACTTCTTCTCGTCCTTTTCATCTTTCTTATCTTTCTTGTCTTTCTTCTTGCCGTCATCATCTTTCTTGCCGGCGAATGAAGCGAATGATGCGTCATTATCATCTTCCTTCTTCTTGTCATCATCCTTATCTTTTTCGTCCTCGTCCTTATCTTTTTCTTTTTCGTCGTCCTCGTCCTTCTTTTTATCCTCGTCGTCTTTTTTCTTATCCTCGTCTTCATCCTTAGCAAAGGCTACGTCGTCAACAGAATTAGTTCCGCCTGGAGGACCCTTTCTCCAATCTTCATTATCTGGAGCTAAGTCTTTAAAATTAAGATGATTATCATCGGCATCATCCTCATCTTCTTTCTTTTTGTCCTTCTTATCGTCTTTGCCCTTATTCAACCAAGGCGGCATCTTGCCCTTCTTAGGCTTATCCTCTTTGTCGTCCTTCTTATCCTTTTCATCATCTTCATCATCTTCATCTTTTTCATCATCTTCATCATCGGCATAACCGGCGAAGATGTTAAAAGCTTTAAGACCAGGATCGACTACAGCCTTAGCCACAACTACTTTTTCCACAACCGGAGCAGAAGCAACAGCTACTTTTGGCTTTTCGAAGATCTTTTTAAATTCGTCACTTTCAAGCGTTTCTTGCATACTTGCTGCGACTATATCACCTAAATCATATTTCATTTTAATCCTGTATTCTTGACCCATTGGTTGCCCAATGGGCCATTAGAATTGACGCTAATTAGTACTTCTTGCTTGCAAAGGCCGCATCTAGACCTGACTTAAGGTCAGATGGAGCTGCTTCTGGCGCTGAAAGAACAATACTGTCAGAAGCTCCAACCATTGAACCGTATGTCCCTACATCAAGAAGGGCTTGTGGTGCAGAAGCTGACTTCTTTAGTGAAATCTGGCGTTCAGCCATTCGCTTCATGCTATTGAAAGCCTCATCTTCAAACTTCATAAGGCTATTAACTTGCTCTGTGATTGACTCACGTCCGCCACCGCATAGACCGGCATCTGCCATTTCATTAGCAAGCTCATAAGAACGAGCTAACTTGACACGATAAGTCTCCATCTCTTCATCAGCCTTCTTCTTCTGATGCTCTTTAACAAGATCAGATGCGAACTGAGTTGACTTTGGATCCTTAGCTTCGCCCCACATCTGCTTCCAGTACTTGACTACATCTGCGTCAAGACCCTGGGCAACTAGACCTGGGAAATCATTTGTTGGATCAATAGCTCCGGCAACAACCAGTCTCTGAATTTCTTCAGCCTGCTTACGCACCTTGACTGGTGCAGTTGCAACATCCATATGAGCGTCATGAATCTCTTTAAGATCCTCAACCTTTGCTCCATCCTTAAGTGATGGATTATTGTCTAGGTCAGTTGTGGCTCCTCCAGATGGATGTGCCTTCTGAAGCATCTCGCTAAATTGTAGGCCCTTTTGGGCGATTTTTGTACGCATTTGGGCACGTCCTTCTTTAGTTGTTAGGTCAGAAGCCACTAACTCTTTAAGCTCATCTGGGCTTTCCAGCTTCAATTCTTTTGATTCTAGATCAAGCATGGCAGCATTCTCATCACCATCATCAGCCATTTGATAACTGCCGAATTCAGTAACGCGCTTAGGATCTGCATGTGTATCTCCAGCTCCTCTTCCAGGCTTCATTGCATCACCTGGATCTCTTGGTCCTCCAACTGGCATCGCGGCTGGCTTTTTACCAGTCATTGGGGGACGAACTTTATGCTCTCCACCAACTTCTCCGCCTACTCCTGGGCTGTTATAAACAGCGTCAGATCTTGCAGCGCCGCCTAAGTCTAACTCGCCCATAGGAACTACCGCGCCTGCCCCTGGAGGAGGTGCGTCATTATCATCATCAGATAATAGAGCGTCCAACTCTTGAACGCTGTTAATATCAATATCCTGTGCGTCATCCACATCATCTACTGACTTATCAATGTCATCTGCTGCTAGAGCATCTGCATCAAAGGCTGTATCTTCATCAGCCTTCTTAACCAAAGCTTCGGCACCACGCGCATACTTAACAAAAGCATTCATTAGCTTGTAAGTATTGGCAATAGTCTTGTTAGCATCTTCAATAGCATCCTTTGTGACACCTCTAACAAGGTTACTGTTCTGTGAAGTAACAGCTCCGTTAGTGTCATAAACATATGAAACAAGCTTTAACTCTTCAACATGATCTTTAATCTCAGCAACGGCCTGCTTAATACCCTTGCGCAAAGCACCATTTAGAGTCTTGCACATAGCCTGAGGAGAAACTGCTGAAGCCGCAACTCCCATCTCTGCTGGCATCTCTTCTGGCAAATCTTGATCCTTAAGCGCCTCAAAAGCCTCGCTCAATTCCTGGACTAGATTGTCCAACTCACGAATTTTCTCGCCAACCTGCTCGGTTGAATCGCCATCAGCACCAATATCTTCTCCAACGCCTTCTGGCATATCACCTGGCATCTCGCCTGGCATACCAGCTGCATCTGGAGCGCCGCCTGGAGCACCACCTGGACCAGCTACTGCTGGAACTGGCTGAGCACTCTTGAAAATTTGAGTTGCTCTCTCAAAACCTTCACTCTTAATAGTGGCAAGAATCTTCTTACCAAAAGGCTTATTGTAAATAGCATCATATAGAGCTTCGACTTTACCGCCGGTTAACTCTTCGACACTGAGTCGCATGATTTCTTTTTTATTCGCAAGAACCTGCCAGTAACTCTTAGCTTTGTTCTCAGAACCATCAGCATTGGCTGCCTTAACAAAACGAGCACTCAATCCTGCTCTCTGAAGCAATTGCTTACGCTTTAGCTCATCCTTCTCATCAGCAGAGACTGGGCTTGGATGTAGACCGTCAACAGCACCAACTCCTGGGAATGGAGCCTGTCCAGTCATTTGCTTGTCTTCCTTATCACGGGTAGCCTTGTAATCTTCTTTTTCATAGGGGAGCTTCGCTGGATCATTAGCCTCGCCTCCACCCTGATGATACGCTCTCTTGCGTGTTGACAAAGCTTCTTTAGCTCGATCAAGAGCAGCTTGACGACGAATCTGACGCCTCTCCTGCTCTGCAGCTAGACGCTGTAGTCTCTTCTTGCGAGCTTCTTCGCTCTCACCAAAAGAGTCATAGCCAGGATGCATTCCATCAACTGGACCTGTATCTGGGAATGGACTTTGACCATTCATTTGCTTGTCAATATTGTCCCTTATGGACTGATAATCTTCTTTATCGTACTTGGTTTGCTTTGGGGTTGGTTCATTAACTCCGCCACCACCTTGAAAATATGCTTTTTTGTTAGCCATTTGTAAATCCTCGTCTGTTAACTTAAAGGCCAATTTATTGATAAAGTTATCTAACTTTTCGTGTAAATTGGCTACTCGGCCATGCATCTCTTCATTTTCAGATGCGTAGCGTAATGGTGGGGTGCTCAAATCCTTCTTACTTTCAGGATATGTACCCTCTGGGCTTTCCATACTTAAACTTCCTCTTCCAGGCTGCCCATAGGCTGGATCAGCGCTTTCATTAGAATCTGCATCTTTAACTGCTGTATCAAGCTTCTCTAATTCATTCTGAAGCTTGCCTACATCAGCCTTAAGACTTTGAATCTCATCGGCGCTTAGGGCTTTTTTATCAGCCAAATCTTTCTCTTTCATCTCAACATAGTTCGCAATGCTATCTGCTGACGCAACAATATGACGAATCTTAGCCTTCTGGTCTGCTCCATTAACAACAATGGACAATTCAATTGGCTTTAACTCAACATTAATTTCGCCGTAACAACTCTTATTGCGCATGTGATCGCAAAAATCTGACTCAATCTTTGCAACATTACCACAATCACTACAGATAGCTTTTCCAACCGCTGTACCCATAGATACAGAAGTGGCATAGCCGGTAGATACCTTGCGTGCCAAATCTGGATAATTCTTCTTATCCAAAGCACATAAAGCAACTATTCGCTTATACTTATTGTCATAATAAGTATCCACCACAACGCCTCGAACAGAATCAACTGAACTAGACTTATGGTCTAAACACAATGGTTTACCAATCCAATCTCGGTAAGCCTTCTTAAGCTCCACCTCTGGAAAGATATCATTATTTGAATTTTTATATGGCAGAAGGTTTGGATCAGAGCAAGACCACTTCCAGGCCTCATCATTCTTAAGCCATTCAGAAGTAAGTGGGCTTCCATCCGATGCAGTTTTAATATTCCCACTATCATCAACTAGAGCTGCCTCTGCGGCGTGCATCATAATTGCAGTAAAATATAAGAAGTCCTTAGCCTTAGGAGCAATTGATTTTAGGTCGGCAGCAGTCTTGCAGAATTGCTCAAGAGCTTCACGCCCAGCAACATCTACTTGATCCAATACCTCAGCAGCAGTTTTAATATCACCCTCGCTCACGGAAATTGTTTTACCGCTAGTTACTGCTTGTCCACGTTTAATGATTGGGTTACTCATTAATTAATTCTCCAAATTTTCAGCAAGCTTTTTGTAGTCATCAACTTCTTTCTTCGCTTGCTTAATAGCCTCTTGAGTAAAATTCTTGGCCGCCTTCTTTAATATATCGCGGGTCTTCTCGTCGTCTAATCTAGAGTCATCTTCTACTGCTAAGACTTTAATGCCTTCAACTATACCTTTTTTTACTAACATAATTAGTCCCTAGCCCCTCTAAGAGTGTCTTCTATTTGCTTCTCCCTCTCACGATAAAGCCTTTTTATGTATGGTTCTTTTTCATCAATACGCAGTTTTAGCTCTTCAGAGAGATTATCTTGCCAATTACTTGCCAGAATATTGGTATTTATGTGGTTTAGAATCCTATCATAGATCATCTTTGTCAACTGAGCTGACTGTTTCTTAATACCTTGGCACACCTTTATGACATTATCTTTGAATTGTTTAGACTTTAAGTCTTCAAAAACACTCTCAAAAGCATCAATCTGATCCTCAATATCACCAACGGCATTAACAAATGATTTCATAATCTCTACTGACTGTGCATCAGTAGTAAATTGATTCATCTTAGCAATACATATAAGTGAAGCACGGGCTACCTTGTTAAAGTTCTCACGTACCTTCTTCTTATAGCGAATCAGCGCTCCACGGTTATCAATTATTGATTCGGTTGACACCTGATTATGTGAAGAAAATGGATGGTAGATATAATTAATATGTCTATCTAAAGCATCTAACTGAGCTGTCACTCTCTTAAAACACATCACCGCCTGCTTGGCCATTTTCTTTTCACTATCAGGAACGCCAAATGACATCTCTACAGTTTCTGCTGTGGTGGTAATGTTGCTCATAATATCAAATATATATCGTAAAAATACTAGATTTGAGACAGCGTACCGCCCACAGGAGCAGCTGATAGGTTAGAGCCAGGAGTAGCTCCATCAGCTCCACTTGGCGGATTTAAGCTAGAATCTGGAATACCATTATAATTACTCCTCATTCCGACCTGAGGTAAATCATTTTCATCTTCATCATCTTCATCATCTTCATCTAATAACTTAAGCAATAATATCTTTTTTAATAGACGCTTCCTCTTTCTTCTCTTACTGCCACAATCATCAACAGATAATACCTCTGCTGAATCCCTGCCTGCTCCATTCTCTCCCAATACAAAACTGCCTGAGATGCCACTGTCACTATTGGGGTCCATGAACGGAGCGAATGATTGCTGAGTGTTAGGTGCCGGATCTCCTGGAGTAACTGAACCTCCAGTTCCTGGCCACAAAGATAATTCATTATCAAGCAAGTCTCGAATGTCTGCACTGGCAGTCTTGAGAGAATCTAAGGAAATTTTCCCATCTTCTCCAACCTCATCCTCTGCCTCAGCCTCCTCACAATAATGCTTATGAGCTATCTTGCAGCGCTTACAAAGTTCTGTATTAAATATAGTCTTGGCTCGTTCTGATAGCCCAGTGCCATAACCAAAGTTCTCCTGCTCCTTAATAGCCACATCACATGCGCGTCCATTAAGGACTATATTATACATGGCCATAGCGAATCCAGTACGATCCTTACCTCTTGCACAATGAATCAGTACAGACCCATCATTAGAAGAGAATAGACTTACAGCATTTATTCCTATTGTATTCGCTGGGCCTGAGATATCACCACCTGGATCTATAGGAATCATTACATGTTCAATTCCATACCTTTGCATATATGGCGCAATGAGTGTTCCCGTAGTTCTGTCAAGACTAATTATCTTGCGGATATTATGTGGATTACTTGCCAACATTCGAAGCTCCATAGGATTGATTGATCCGCTTCGATAAAGACCTGGCTTTACATTTCTAAAGTTTTCAGGCATTAGTACAAGTTCCTCATGATTTCTTGAATGACTCTCTTAATATAAATTGGGTCATGTCCAATCAATATAGTTTTAATAAATGTTATGGCTTGTCCTAACGATGCTGTAGCCGGAGTCTTTTTAGAAGAGATATCATATGGATCTAATGTCCATATCTTATTGCGCAAGTTTACAATTGATTCATTACGTTTATCAGAAGGGATGCGCCCTATGATAAAACGTATAATATCTGAGATATTTTTACCAGCTATTCCAGGATCTCCCATCTCAAGAACACTAGCAGCTAACACTTCCATGCATGCTATTTGTCTGCTATTCTTCTTCATAATCAATTGCCTTTAAAGCCTTCATTAAAGCTACATTTTGTGGCTCATCTATTTCATTTATAAAAGATTGATCGAACGTTTCCTTAAAAACAATCATGAACTTTCTAAGACGGTCTTCATCTTTATCTTGTCTCAGCTCTCTCATTACAGATGAGTAACTAATGTCAGCCATCTCACCTGCACCAGCAACAACCAGCAATTTTTTACTTAAGTCTTTCTCACCTACCGCTCTTAAATCTTTGGCTAGTGAAACAATCTTGGCAAGGGTTTCTTCTTGCTTAAAGCCATTGACCTTAATCAATCGCTCCTCAGCCGCCCTTCTAACCATATACGTACCCATATTCCTGCCATTTCGATCATATACTCGAAACTGACCGTCAGATAGCTTGCGCACTATGGAAGAATTCCTAAACATTATTTCACCATTTTACGTTCAGTACACACATACATATCCCAAAGAGACATGCCACTACTAGGCTCACAAATAGAATTAACAGAGCTTGTATTAATATAAAGAACATTCATTCTATCATCTACCATGACTTCAACAACAAGCAAATCATCATCAACCCCTATCAGCTTTCCAAAAACAGCACTGCTCCTGCTCTTACTTGTCTCGGCATACTCCAGCGTATCATACTGATCACCAGTAAGTATCTCTACCTGCTTACCAACAAGTAGCTTGCCAACTGACTCTGCATAACCCATTAACCAGTCCTCTTCATAGATACGAATGGATAAACAGCAGTCTTGATTACCTGCTTGTTCATAATTTCAAACTGGTCAGAGACACAATCACAAACAGCCTGAACCGCACCCGTCACAACTTCTTCGTTGCCTGGTACAGAACAAGTGATTTTTATTTTGCCATCTTCTGTATTGACTACAGTGTCAGCACCAATAATTCTATTCAATGATTGACAAACCAACTCTACATATTCCTCACTGGCATTCTTTGGAACAATAAGTAATTGAGTCTTAGGAAGTATCTTACGAGCAATAGCATTCTTTACAACAACATTTAGTCTGCTATCATTGGACCACAGCATACGCTCTAGTGCATCAATACCTTCTGGAGACTTTGGTGGCTCTGGTGGCTTTGGCATAGTACCTGGGCCTCCCTGTCCACTATTAATCTGCTGTGCTAATAGCCCTCTCTTTGGCATATTATTTGTTGGCATAACGTCCCTTAGTGTTACATCTTCATTTAAAGCTTGAGTTATTTCATTTATCTTGCCATTCATTCTAATAACATGCCCAGCTATTCGTTCCCCTCTGGTTGCTCCGAAGCCTCCATAGTAACCTGAGTCATACATTGCTGATGAAAAATCCATTAAAGAGGAGCTTTCTGCTGCAGCCAACGTCATTTTGCCTCGGCCTCTAACCCCTGTCTTAAATATCGTTTTAATTAGATCGGCCGCCCCAGCTTCATGAGTTGGATATGTTTTGTAACACCAAGTGAACTTCTTGTTCTTTCCACTAGCCGTTGGCTTACTATCTCCCTGTAAAGCGCTTCCAGGTGGACAAACGCCATTTTCTGGCCTCCCTCTATTAGGTCCACCAGTATACTGAATAGCTCCCCAATTTTTAGAATCTTTCATAGGCCCCTTCCATCCACGACCATAATCGCTTTCATAAAGACCAACGCCTTGAACTAGCTGCAATTCTGATGGAGTACCCTCTCTTCCCATAACCTCTGGAAATACTCTTTGTAATATTTTTCTAGCCCACACATGTCTATCAGTCTTCATCCAACTGCTAGTTCTTTTTGGCCCAGATGGTCTAGGAGATGGTCTAGGAGATGAAGTCTCTGGTTCAAAAAGTTTTCTTAGTGCAATAAAATCTTCCTGCCAAGCTCCCTCTTTAACAAGCCTACGCAAAAACATTTTACGACCAGCAGCAGAGACCTTTGGCTGATACACTTCTGTTCCAACAACTTCATAACCCTCAGCAATGTAATGATTAGTTAGCTTTTCTATTTCACTTCTTGGACTGACCTGTACAACATCAACATCATACTGTCCCTTAAGCTCTTCCCTTCTGTTAATGATATCTGTTTTTGATTGATCATCATTGGGTAAGTCTTCAGGAAGAACCAAGAACAAAACCTTCCTGCCCTCACCGCTCTTAGGAACAATGTTGGGAGTTTCACCAGAGTATTTTATATTCCAAATTTTATTAACTCTAAATAAAGATAATATCTTTTGTGGATTATCAACCTGAGACCACCTGTCTAAGAAAACAACTTCGGCCTCCAAGCTCAATGACAGAGCTGGAATTTCAACAACTGGAGTTCTGACCGTTACTCTAGTACGACCCTCTACTGGATTGCTTGGTGCATTTACACTTTCACTTGAGTACCTGTTGGAAATTACTGTGCCTTTGATACTGGCATCTACAATAGAATTAAAGAAAGTATCTATTTTACTTGAGTCACCAAAAACTTCCATTGGAAACCCTGCACTCTCCAGCTCACCCTTTGCTCTTCTCAAGGCATTATTTTTGGCTCCATCTGAAGTGACTATCTTAGATTGTGTCAAATGATTTAGACTTTGAAATGAAATATCTAGATTGTCACCCATTGGCATGTTATAACCAGGACGATGACGCTGCTTGTATCCCTCTACAACACTTGGCTCATCCTCAGTTTGTTCAACCTCTGGACGCACAGACGCCTGCTCAGCAACATCTTCCATTTGCTCTAGCTCAGTGTTTAAATCAGCAACAAGTATACGAACTTCCTGCAAGTGCTCTTCATAGGAATTGTTATCAGCATTGGTTACAGCCTTTTGTACATTATCTGTAGCCGCAACTAAATCTGACAATAAGCTTTGCAATCTTCCAGAGCGTGTGTTTAATTCATCAACACGCTTTCGATATTCTGGACTAAGCATACGCTGAAGCCAGTTCTTAATAGACTGCACTGCTCCCGCCGTCTTGACAATATCATTACTGTCAAGATTATAAGCTGCTATCTTTAATACTGCCTCATCATTATACATCAATAATTTTCCCAGCGCGTTCAAGTAATCTTGTACTCATCTCTGGATCAAAACTTTCAATTTGACCAGAATAGTTGGCCATCATAGCTGCCATCAAATATGGATTGCCTTGCTCGTTTGCAACCTTATTCAATTCATTAAGAAATCTCTGGTGTGAATATTTAACTACCGATTCGGCAACAGGAGAGGCTGTCATCTTCTTCTCAGCCGATGGCGCCTTGTGATAAATAATACCGGCAGTTCCTCCTAAGAGTCTCCCCATATACTTCTTCTCATCCGCATCATCAGCCTCTACAGTTTGAAAAACTGCATCGGTTTCTTTTTCAAAATATGCTTTAAGCTTCTCTGCTTCACTTTGGTACTCAGGATCAGAAGAATCTCCGACAAAGAGAATGGCTTTGTGATGATTGAGGTTACTAAGCTTTGGCAATGAATCAAGAGTGTATAACCTGTATGGCTTTGACTTAGACTCAGGCTCTTCTTTACCCTTCAACTCAACACGCGCTGGCTCTTCTTTCTTTTCTGCAGGCTTAGTTTCTTTTCTTTCCATCTTGGATACTGCGAATTCGCCATTAGGATTGAAGTAATAAACCTTAACATCAAAGCCATCTCTCTCATCGCTTGCTTTATAATCATCCAAATCTTCTTCAGAAACGGCACGCACCCTATCACCAGAATGCTTTTCACGAAGATTATCAAGCTGACGCTTCCCAGTTGCTCCAGCATTCTCTGGTCGAACAAATATGATAGCCTTATTACTTTCAGACTCCTCCTCTTCAGATGAACCTTCAGGCTCCGCTGCTTCTGGTTCTGCCGCTTCAGGCTCTGCCTCTGGAGCTTCCGCTTCTGGAGCTTCTGGAGCTTCTGGAACTTCCTCTGGCTCTACTATTTCTGGCTGCTCTGAAACTGGCGGACTCTTTTTGAACTTCTTTATATCTGGATGCCAGTACTTAACCTCAATTCTACCACCAATGCCTTCGGCTTTATCCTTAGCGGCATCTTCTTTATCAGCAGTAACGTTTACAATTTCATAATTCTTATACTTCGCCATCCCTCTAATGCCTTCCAGCATATCTTTAGGGACTCTCTTACCTTCTGGCGTAACAATAATTAATGTCTTTGAAATAGATGGCCTTCCACGGCCCTTACCAGGCTTAGCTTCTGGAGCTACCTCTGGGGCTACTTCCGGTTTAGCTGGAGTTTCTTCTGCTTTCTCTGGCTCAACCTTTGGCTCTTCAACCTTTGGTTCAACCTTCTTTTTTGATCCCGGCTTTGGTCCTCGTCGCTTCTTAGTCTCAACTGGCTTGGATTCACCAGCTAACATTCCACGTTCTCTAAGCTGCTTTTCAAGACGAGATAGTTTTTCATCCCGAGTCTCTTCAGGCTTAGCTTTTGGCTCCTTCTCTTCAGGCTCAAGATCTTTTTCAGAAACTTCAATGGTTGGAGTTTCTTTTTTAACTTCTGCAGCAGGCTCTTCAACAACCGGCTCTTCCTTAGGCAATGGTGGCGGAACACTCTTTGCTTTTGGAGGTGCTGCTGGAGCTTGAGGCGCTGCTGGAGCTTGAGGTGCTGGTGCTGGCCTAGCCTTACGAGCAACTTCAACTAATGGCGAAATATATTTGTCATAAGTGCCCTTGAATGAGTTTCTAAACCTTTGATGCGTTGGAGAAATCTTCTGAGCCTCTTGCAACCAGTCGCTAATATTTCCCTTAGCTCGGGCATATCCCATTTGATTCAAGTTACGCTTCAGATTTTCAACATATATCCCAGCGTCTTTGACCAATCGATCCATAGCCATCGAGCGCTCTTTAGTCTGGCGCCAATACATCTTCTCAAGGAATTTACGTGAGATGCCATCAAACATGCCAGCCTCTACCACCAAATCATCAACGCTAGCCACCTCACCACCTTCTTGTCCTGGGAAGTAATTAGCATCTAGATCAGCGTCAGCTGACTGTCCAAAATATTCTTGTAGATTATCGGCTCTGACATCAACAACACTCTTAATATGTTCTTGAATTTTATGTGAACCTAAGTTGATTTGGCCAATCCAATGAGCCACATCAATATACCGACGATCCCTATAAGCTCGCTTCGCCTCCATTAAATCAAGAGTAAAATGCTCCACCTCAATGCGAATAGCCTTATCAGCCTCACGAAGAGATTCCATATGTTCACGGTATTTACCCCAAAAGTTCTCCAGTACCATTCGTTTGGCACCATTTAATGGGGTAGAAAGCCAATGTTTTAGGCCATATGCTTGTGCAACTACAACTAATTGTTGATCCGATAAATTGGACATACTAATCCTCCTACTTAAAAAGCCTAAATATTATTAGAGGTTAGTTTATATTTACGTTACTGGTGGTCCGCCTGGGGCTGGTGGGGCTCCTCCCCCTGGTCCCATTCCGCCCTCGGGGCCTCCTGGAGGTGGTCCCATCGGAGGTAAACCACCCATGCCACCACCTGGAGGTCCGCCTAAGCCGCCCATACCCATGTCTCCACCTGGCGCTCCTGGCAAGCCACCAGCTGGGGCTGCCGGATCATATGGAGATTCACCTGGCAATGGACTCTCAACAATCTCTTGAATCTCATCCTCTTCACCAATAGCTCTCAGATCACTCAATGGCATTCTCATCAATGATTCAGTCTCTTTCTGCTGAATTACATTCTGAATGTTCTCAGTTCTAATTTTGCGAACCTCATCCTCATATTCAAGACCTAAGGATCGATACATTGTTTGCAACGAAACTTTTTGCGGCTGAGCAGAAACAAGCTGACTCAAGTTGCTAATGTAGTCACCCATATCAAAAAGTGACATGTGGTTCCACTCAACTTCTGGAACAATCAAAACCTTCTCGCCCTCTACGTACTCATAGAAGTCATTGATCTTAGCAATTGGGGCAAAGATCTTTCTACGCAACCAAGATGACAACATGTTTCTGAACTGCATGTAACGCTGCCTCAATACATCCAAGGCAACACTTCCGTTAGCATAAGTAGTGTCCGCGCCACCATCCATCAATACCTGTGGCACTATTAGCCCAATATAAATCTCTTTAATCAACTGAGTAATGTCACCAGAGATATCATAGATACCCTGACCCCAGCCTACACGCTCCACAGTTACTGCCTCATGTGTAAAGACCTTGAAGTCTTTATCATACTGGCTCTCCTCAAAGAGCTGACGCCACGCATCTAGGTCGGCTGGGCTTGGCTTATAATCTGCTCCACCGATCTTAATTAGAGTCAATGGGTTAATCATATTGTCAGCCTGAGCAAACTTTGACTCCCTCAACTTATCAAAGAGCATCAATTGCCTGAAACAACTAACAGTTAATCCAGTACCACGAGTCTCATAAGGACTAATACGACGAGCTAGATGGTGAACATAGAAGTTACTTAGAGGAATGTTCTCACCTCTGCGCACATGCTCAATAATTGTTCTATCTAACTGCTGACGCTGCTGAATATCTGACGGACGATTGGATGTAACAATCCTTCTTAGGTTCTCATCTGGTCTCAAACTAATAATAGGATCTCCAGCAACAACTGAACGCTTTACCGTCATATAATCTGGGTTTTGAATCAATAGGCGGCTCCACTTAGCTGCACCTTCATCAAGTTCTGCATAAACAAATGCCTCACCCAAAGTCCAATACTCCTGAGCAATCTGAACACAGATGTTCATTAGATCGATTTCCTCAATCATTGTCTCAAAGAACTTACGAGCCTTACCATTCTTACACTTTATGTTAAGCTTAGAGATTGGGTAGGTTGAATGCAGTGTAATAGCATTCTGAACCATAGGATTCAGTGCAAAGAATGATCTAGACCAGGCATTGATTGTAGCCCGGTCTCTTGGTAGGTTGAGGTTAGAGTTTAACCAAAGAGGACTATAAACCTCTGGTGTCTGGCGTACTGTTCCGCCTGGGCCTCTGAAACCAGTGCCACCTGTTCCCGCTGCTCCACTACCAAACTGCCCTAGTTGAGCCTGTTTCTGTAAACTTTTAGCAAAACCGGCTGGAGTTGGGCCCAGCTCTCCACCTGCTATGAAGTTAGACTGCCCTGCCGATTCTCTGAACTTCCCCATATCAACCTCTTCTTCCAACGATCCCCTGCGATGTTGACTGACAGACTTTGCCATATAAGGAGAAACAATTGGGGGCACGTCACGACCTTTAAGAAATATATCAGCATTAGACATTAAATAACCTAATTAAAGTAAAAGAATGTTAGTTACATCCTTGGAATATAACCAGTAACAGCTGGAATTGCAATTGGAGCATCTGGATCAGCATTAAAAGTATTTGGGTTATTTAATTTAAACCCACCACTAATATCAAACTTATAAGCTATGTAAGCATTCAGTAATGCCATGAAGCCATCATTCGGTGTGGCTCCCTTAATATATCTTGATACCGGATCACCAAACCTATTAGCTGTAGTTTTGATTTCCATACTGCAACAATGTGCAACTAACCAAGAAATCCTCTCATAATCACCATATGGGAGTCTAATATTTCCCTTCTTCATCATATCGAAAAGTTCAGAGATAAAAGAATCTCTTTCAAATCTAATGATGTGAGGGAACTCATCTGTCACAAACTTGACTCTATTCTTGATGTTGCCACCCAGGGCTTCGCTAGCAAGGAACCTATCCCCATACTCACGCTGCAATATTTCTGTCAATTCATGAGCGTATCCAAGGTCACCTACCGCCAAGTTAACACTATATTGACGGAACATCTGCTCAACTATTTGCTTCTTAGTTTCAAGATCATTCCTCTTCAATAGCGTGGCAAATTGAACAGATAACAAGTGAGGACCCTCTGCTGTCAAAACCACCGCGGAACTATATGATTGACCAGAGGTCTTACCCTCAACGTCATTCTTCTTACCCCAGTCAAACCCGGCATATACTTTTCGATTTTCACTAACAGAGATGCTCTGACGAAACTTTCTCTTTAAATCTGCACACTTCTCATGAACTTCATCAGGAGTAAGCGGAGAACCCTCACCAGAATAGAACTCTCCAAGAACTTCATTCTGATACGCTCTCTCAGTAGCAACTGGGTTAAACTCCGGCTTCTTCTCTAAAATCTTTTCTTTAGTGAAGTTCGGCATGTATAGCTGATTGATATGATAACCAACAAATTTGCAGTTTTCATTACCATTCATCGCTACCCACTTGCCTCTATCGGCAGCTTCGCGCTTATCTTGCTGATGATCACAATGAGGACACTGTACAATGAACCCATAGAGCCAGGTCTTCTCCCACTCATCAGAGCCAGGAGTATATAGTGGGAAGTGCTCTTCACAATTCTCACAGCCTAATTGATAGTACTGTTGAGATGAGTCATTCCACATCTTCCAATAATCAGTACCACGCTGTTTAGGTGTACCAAAGTACAACTGAACACCATCAGTCTCGGGACCATACCTAGCCTGTGATAGTAGCTTATTTGCATTTGAAATAGCTGCTTTAGGAGTGTCTTGGACCTCATCATAAAACAATGCATCAACGGTACCACCACGAAGACGGTCAGCTTCTACACCAGTTGACTCTACTCTAAGGAAGTTACCACCCAAGAACTGCTTAAACTGCAAGCTATTGTTACTATCGCTTGACCTATCAATCTTCAAATCAATGACTGACCTGTATTTATTTTTATTGCTCGGGTCTTCAACCTGCTGAGCTGACATGATTGTATTGTTCAGCTTCGTCTTTGTATAAGTATAGACGTGAAGCAGGGTTGGGAAGCAATGGATAATCCTCATTGGTGGACGGCCATTGTGTCCAAATAACCCTGAAGCCATGAAGTACATCTCTAGTGCTGCCGCCATAGTTGTTGCTCCAACCTGACGCCCCTTCACTAGGATAACCGGCTTGGCATCCTCCTGTATGGCCTTCAATCCAATGTACCTATAGATATCTGCAAAGGGCTTGTAGCCATACCTCAATCGGAATGGCTCGCCTTCAAGAGTAAGGTGACTCTCACAGAAAGCTACGGGATCTATATTTAAGACACTATTTTTAAACTGATTGAATAATTCAGGACTTGCTGGCATAAAACACCTTACTACTCAGTAGCCGGCATTAGTATTGAAAAGGCATCCTTGTCATCATCGTCATCAGGTTCCGTGCGTCCAACTCCCGC
>SPKZ01021627.1_pt1 | contig 18199 bp, 19 predicted proteins | sample 2456571 | NCBI WGS metagenome assembly SPKZ01 (sample SAMN11192286, study PRJNA482655) | marine metagenome | biome: ENVO:00000447; feature: ENVO:00000244|ENVO:00000211|ENVO:00000569|ENVO:00002023; material: ENVO:00002151; isolation source: ocean water from marine abyssalpelagic zone ...
AACAATACAATTGGCTTATACCGTAGTACTAGATAATACCTATCTTTATAGCGGCAACGACTATAGACGATTAGTTGAAGAGCAACGAATAATGTCTAAATGGGAGATCGATCACCTTTATCATAGGAAACATTATGGTTGAGAAACGCTGATTAAAACAAAAATCACCTTCGTATTATGCACTTTTCTCATGTTTAGATAAACTGACAAAGAGTTTTATTGTTTTAGGTAAATATATATCTGAGACTTTTGGTTAACAAAAGTCAAACTAGTAACAATAATGTAGCAATGAAAATTATAGGATAGCATTATGGGTTTTGCCCCTGAAAAAGTAAAAATAGCTATTATCGGATTAGGTTATGTGGGTTTACCATTAGCCGTAGAATTTGGCAAAAAATATCACACAATTGGTTTTGATATTAATAAGGATAGGGTTCAAGAGTTAAATGATGGCATAGATAAGACGCTAGAAGTGAATTCTGAAGAATTAAAATCTACCTTTAACTTGACGTTTACAAATACTCTTTCGGAAATATCAGAAGCCAATTTTTATATTGTAACCGTACCAACCCCCATTGATGACAATAACGTCCCCGATCTAACTCCTTTAATTAGAGCTTCTGAGTCGGTAGCACAAGTTATTAAAAAAGGTGATGTTGTTATTTATGAATCAACGGTTTATCCCGGAGCTACCGAAGAAGTTTGTATTCCTATTATTGAAAAACAAACTGGAATGAAATTTAATCAAGATTTTTTTGCGGGCTACTCTCCGGAGAGAATTAATCCAGGTGATAAAGTAAACACTTTAACCACTATTACAAAAATCACGTCAGGTTCTACTCCTGAAATAGCTGATTTGATAGATAGTTTATATTCATCAATAATAAAAGCGGGTACCCATAAAGCAAGTTCTATAAAAGTAGCTGAAGCAGCTAAGGTTATTGAAAATACACAGCGTGATTTAAATATCGCTATTATCAATGAGTTTGCCAAAATTTTTAATAAGCTCAACATTGACACTGATGAAATATTAGAGGCAGCAGGCACTAAATGGAATTTCTTGAAATTTAAGCCAGGTCTAGTCGGTGGGCATTGTATTAGTGTAGACCCATATTATTTGACTTATAAAGCTAAAGAAGTTGGCTATATCCCAGAAGTTATTTTAGCTGGTCGTCGCATAAACGACGGTATGGGATCATACGTAGCCACTCAAATGGTAAAAAAAATATCAAGTAAAAAAATTCATATTGATGAAGCTAAAATACTTGTGATGGGTTTTACTTTCAAAGGAAATTGCCCTGATGTGCGCAATACTAAAATTATCGACATCGTTAAAGAACTAAAAGATTTTAATATGGATGTCGATATTTATGATTCTTGGGCAGATCCTGACGAAGTTAAACATGAGTATGGTATTTCACTTCTCACCGAGCTAAATGCGGGTCAATATGACGGTATCATGCTTGCAGTAGATCATAATGAATTTAAAGAAATGGGAATCGAAACCATTCGAGGTTTAGGTAAGCCTAATCACGTGGTTTATGACGTAAAACATCTTTTTGAAAAAGAATTATCAGATATAAGGCTCTAAGAATGAAGAATTTTGCTTTAATCGGTGCCGCGGGCTACATAGCTCCTCGTCACATGAAAGCTATTAAAGAAACTGGAAATAATTTAGTTGCAGCATTAGACAAAAATGATTCTGTAGGCATTATTGACAGTTATTTCCCTAAAGCTGATTTTTTTACAGAGTATGAACGTTTTGATCGCCATATTGATCTTCTAAAAAGAGGCGGCACCAAAATAGATTATGTAAGTATAGCATCACCTAATTACTTGCATGATTCACATATACGTTTTGCATTGCGCCAAGGAGCACATGCAATTTGTGAAAAACCTTTAGTGTTAAATCCTCATAATATTGATGCACTACAAATTGTTCAAGAAGAAACAGGTAAACAGGTATACAACATACTCCAATTGCGTTTGCATCAAAGTATAATCGACCTTAAAGCTTATGTAACTGCAGAAGTCGCTAAAAATCCAAATAAGGTATTTGATGTTGATTTAACATACTTAACTAGTAGAGGGCATTGGTACTTCACTTCATGGAAAGGTGATGATCATAAGTCTGGTGGTATAGCTACCAATATAGGTGTACATTTTTACGATATGTTAGGTTGGGTGTTTGGTGATATTCAGAAAAATGAAGCTCATTTGAAGCAAGAAGATGCTAATGCTGGTTATTTAGAATTTAAACATGCCAAAGTTCGCTGGTTTTTGTCAGTTAATTACGATTATATTCCAGAAGAAGTAAAAGCTGCAGGGCAAAGAACTTACCGCTCAATTACGGTTGATGGAAATGAAATTGAGTTTTCAGGTGGTTTTACTGATTTACACACAAAGAGTTATGAACATATTATTAATGGCGGTGGTTTTGGTCTGGAAGAAGCGCGTAAGAGCATTGAAATAGTTAGTTCTATCCGAAATCAAGATGTTGTTATTAACTCCCCTGACGTTCACCCTTTTGTTTGTAAAGTACTTTCCTGATAGGCTTGAAATGACTAAATATTATAAACATGAAAGCGCTATTGTTGATGAAGGTGCTGTAATTGGAGATAACTCCAGAGTTTGGCATTTTGCTCATATATGTGGCGGTGCAAAAATAGGCGAAGGGGTTTCACTTGGTCAAAATGTTTTTGTAGGCAACAAAGTTACTATTGGTGATAAATGCAAAATACAAAATAATGTTTCGGTGTACGACAATGTACATCTTGAAGCTGAAGTTTTTTGTGGGCCAAGTATGGTCTTTACTAATGTTTATAATCCTCGTTCAGGTGTTGAACGGAAAGATGAATACCGTGACACTATAGTAAAACGTGGTACTACATTAGGAGCTAATTGCACTATTGTATGTGGTATAACCATTGGTGAATACGCTTTTATAGGGGCCGGAGCTGTAATCAATAAAGATGTTAAAGCATATGCTTTAATGGTTGGAGTTCCAGCTAAACAAATTGGCTGGATGAGTGAGTATGGTGAGCAGCTTGAATTACCTTTGGAAGGTAATGCTTCTGTTATTTGCAGCCATACAGGTGCTACTTATCAACTAAATAATACAATTGTACTAAGAATATCTTAGTAATAGAGTAAGACTAATGCAATTTATAGATCTAAAAGCGCAGTATCAGCATTTAAAAAAACGTATTGATCAAAGAATCCAGAATGTATTAGAACATGGTAAATATATCATGGGTCCTGAAGTTCATGAGCTGGAAAAAAAATTAGCTGAATATGTGGGTGTGAAACACGCAATAACGTGTGCCAATGGAACCGATGCACTGACCCTTACTTTGATGGTGCTTGATATTAAAGAGGGAGATGCTGTTTTTTGTCCAACATTTACTTTTTTTGCTACCGCTGAAGTTATTTCCTTTGCTAATGCTACTCCTATATTTGTTGACGCAGATGAAAAAACTTTTAATATTTGCTCTCAAGATTTAGAGAAACGAATTCAGGAAGTTGTAGAAGAAGGAAAACTAAACCTCAAGGCTATTATTGCTGTGGATCTATTTGGCTTACCAGCTAATTACTCTGAGCTAGAAAAAATTGCGAAGAAATACAATTTAAAATTAATAGAAGATGCTGCGCAAGGCTTTGGTGGTGAAATTAACGGTAAAAAAGCAGGAAGCTTTGGGGATGTTGCCACAACTAGTTTTTTTCCAGCAAAACCTCTGGGTTGTTATGGCGATGGTGGGGCTATTTTTACTAATAATGATGAATACGCAGAGTTGCTAAGATCATATAGAGTACATGGTAAAGGTGTTGATAAGTACGACAATGTGCGGATTGGTATGAATAGTCGTTTAGATACAATTCAAGCCGCTATCTTGCTGGAAAAACTAGCTGAATTTCCGAGAGAATTAATCAACCGTAATAAAGCAGCAACTAATTATGAAGATGAACTTTCAGCAAAGTATAAAACACCTCAAGTCATGGAAGGTTATTTAAGTTCCTGGGCTCAATATACCCTGATTGATGAAAATCGAGACGTTGTTATGGCTGAGTATAAAAAACAGGGCATACCAACCATGATTTATTATGAAACTTGCTTGCATTTGCAATCTGCTTTTGCTGACTTAGGTTATAAAAAATGTGATTTTCCGGTAGCTGAGAAGCTATCTAAGCAAGTCTTTAGTTTACCAATGCATGGATATTTGAAATAAATATGTATTGTATTGCCTTCTATTTTGAGTGTTAAGGTAAAATAAGTGGATAAGTCATTTGTTAAGAATGTAATTGTTGTTATGAGCGGTACAGCAGTTGCTCAAGCAATACCTATCTTAATTACACCTTTTTTAACCAGAATTTATACTCCTGAACAGTTTGGTTTTTTCTCATTCTTCGTTGCTACAGTTGTTATAACCTCTGTACTTCATACCCTTAGACTTGATGTCTCTATATTACAGCAAATATCCAGAAAAGATTCTCGGAATAATTTCTTAGCCGTAATTAGAATAAATGCCTGCATGATGTTGCTGGGGTTTGTGATAATTTTTATATTTAAAGAAAACATATTAGCAATAGCACCTGAGTTTGATAGGTATATTTATATTATTCCGTTTGTTGGATTTATCATTGCTTTTTATAATACGATTATTTGTTGGGATAATAAATATAAGAAATATAAACGAATTGGTGTTTATAAAGTTTTACTAAGTTCGGTTACAGCTCTATCTGCAATCATATTTGGACAAATATTTGGATTGGTTTATGGTTTGTTGTTGTCTTTTGTACTTGGATATTTAGTAGCTGCAATATTTTCATTAATAATTCATCATAAAGTTATTTGTACAAAAATAAGATTAGACAGGATGGTTGCTGTAGTTAAGCTCAATAAAAGATATATTTTTTTAGATACACCATCAACATTGTTGAATGTGTGCTCGATTCAACTTCCTTCGATTTTATTTGTTACCATGATGTCACCAGTATATGCAGCTTATTATTACATGATAAATAGGTTGTTAAACGCTCCATTGATCTTACTTTCTGGTTCTGTTGGGATGGTCTTCAGGCAGGAGGCAACAGAACAAAAATTAAAATTCGAAAATTATAATCAGATTTTTAATTATACAGCAAAGAAATTAGTCAAATTATCATTGCCAATATTTGTTGGTGTGTTTTTATTTGCACCCTTGCTAGTTGAATTGGTTTTTGGTGATCAGTGGACAGCCTTAGGTGAGGTTGTAAGAATACTCACACCAATGTTTTTTGTTAAGTTTATTGCGTCACCACTTTCTTATAGTTTCTACATATCGGATAAATTGCAATATGATTTGTATGGGCAGTTTATTTTCATGGGATTGGTTGCGTTATCCGTAATTTCAGGTGCTGTTACTGGTGATTACCTTATCGCCTTTTACGGTATTTCTTTGTCAGGAATCCTTATTTATTCAGGTTATTTTTATGTGTCCTATAAATTATCAAAGGCAAATTAAATGAAAAAATTACTAATTGTTTTTCTATCCAAATTACCTATTTTGAAAAAGATAATTGAGACCAGGAGTACTCAGACACCTATAAAATTAAGTCATTATATAATTCAAAAATTTCTAGGCTTTAATAGAAGTGTGCCTTGGCCTGTTCATCACTCAAGCTTAGTTAGTTCACCAAAAAATATAAAAATAGGTGTCGATACTTGTCCTGGGTATATGCCTGGTTGCTACGTTCAAGGTGCTGCGGGCATCGAAATAGGTGATTATACCCAAATATCATGCAATGTAGGTCTGATTTCTAGAAACCATGATGTTTATGATACTCGTAAGCATTTGAACATAGAAAAACCTAGTATATTAATTGGTAAGTACTGCTGGTTGGGTATGAATGTTACTGTTTTGCCCGGAGTTAAGTTAGGGGATTTTACTATTGTCGGTGCTGGCTCAGTTGTAACTAAATCGTTTGAGTCTGGGCACTGTATAATTGCGGGGAACCCAGCTAAAGTGATCAGAACCCTAGAACGTGAAAAATGTATTCCTTTTGTTAATGATAATGAATATATGGGATATGAAACAAAGTCAGCTTACTTAAGAGGCTGGGATTTATGATAGCTATAATTTCGTGCGGTATTGGGAATTTATCATCAGTTAAAAATATGGTAAAAAAATCAGGTGGGGATTGCGAGATCGTAAGTGATCCAAGCCGTCTTAAGGACTACAAAAAATTTATTCTCCCCGGAGTTGGCTCATTTGATTATGGGATGTCTGCAATAGAAGAAGGTGGATGGAAAAAGGCCCTTGAAGAGCAGGTTACGATCAATAAAAAGCCTATCCTTGGTATTTGTTTAGGAATGCATTTGATGTGTAATGAAAGTGAAGAGGGAAGCTTGAAAGGTTTATCATGGGTTGATGCGAAAGTGACCCGTTTCAATCCTAAATACGAAAATAGTATTAAAGTACCGCATATGGGCTGGAATACTGTAAAGGTTGTTAAGAAGAATAATCTCATAGATGCAAACGATGTTGAAAAACGGTTCTATTTTGTACATTCCTTCTATGTTAGTTGCAAAAATAGAGAGGATGTTTTGTGTACGACAGGTTATGAAACTGAGTTTGTAAGTGCATTTAGTGTAAATAATATTTATGGTGTGCAGTTTCATCCTGAAAAAAGTCATAAATTTGGTCTCCAACTCATGAAATCTTTTGTTGAATTATAATGCTAAAAAAAAGAGTTATACCCTGTTTATTATTATCTGGGGACGATTTAGTCAAAACGACAAAATTTAAGTCTCCTATATATGTTGGTGATCCTATTAACACCATCAAAATATTTAATGATAAGGAAGTAGATGAATTAATTATTCTTGATATAAGTAGTAGTAAACAGAATAAAGAGATTAATTTTCGGCTTATTGAAGATATTGCTTCGGAATGCTTTATGCCTATTTGCTACGGTGGAGGAATTCGCAACGTTTCTGATGCCGAACGTTTGTTCTCCATAGGTGTGGAAAAAATATCTCTACAATCAAGTTTAATATTGAATCCTAATTTAATTTCAGAGATTGCGAGTAAGTTTGGTTCTCAAAGTGTAGTGGTTTCTATTGATATTAAAAAAGATTTATTTCGACGTTATCGACCGTATTACACATCTGTAAAAAAATTTAACAAATTGGATATTAGGTATTTAATTGTATATTATGAAAAATTAGGGGCTGGTGAGTTGCTTATTAATTTTGTAGATAATGATGGACTTTTATGTGGGATCCAAACAGATTTAATCGATCTTATATCAAGTATGACGACGGTACCTGTAATTTTTGGTGGTGGTATTAATAGTTTGAAAGATATAAAATGTGCCATGGCAGCTGGCGCGGATGCTGTTTTTGCTGGGGCTTTTTTTGTGTTTAATGGTCCTTATAGAGCAGTGTTGATTAGTTACCCCCGTTATGAAGATATGGAAAATATTTTGAATGAAAAGTAAAATTATGATTTGTAATAGATGTATTATGGATTCGAGTGCAAGTGACTTCGAAGTTTATGATGTTGGTTGTAATTATTGCTGTGGCTTTCTAGAACGCTCTAAACACGTTTTACAGATAGATGAGACTGAGCGTGAAAGAAATAGAATTAAAATAATAAATCAAATAAAAGCAAAAGGAAAAAATAATAAATACGATTGTATCGTAGGGATATCTGGTGGCGTTGATAGTGCCTTTGCCTTGATAAAGGCTAAAGAGGAAGGCCTTCGTCCGCTAGCTGTACATATGGATAATGGCTGGAATTCAGAACTTGCACAAAATAATATTCACAATATTGTAGAAAAATTGGGAGTTGATTTATATACCCATGTGATCAAGTGGAGTGAATACCGAGAAATGATGCAAGCTTTTTTCGACGCTGATGTTGTTGATGTAGAGCTGTTATATGACAACGCAATGCTTGGCGTAAATTATAATCTGGCTAAAAAGTTTGGTTGCAAATATATTTTGGCTGGTACTAATTATGCTACTGAAGGGATGTTAATACCACCGGATTGGAATTGGTTTAAATTTGATAAAAAAAATATTAAAGCGATAACTAAAAATAGTGGTACAGATAAATCTTTTCCTTATTTTGGTGTGATGGACTATGTAGGATGTAGATTTATAAGGAAAATTAATTGGGTCTCTTTCTTAGATCTATACGATTATAAGAAAGTTGAAACTTTAGAATTGTTAACTTCAAAATTTGGTTACAAGCCTTACCCATATAAACACTATGAATCGATATTCACTCGATTCTATCAAGGATATATTCTTCCTGAAAAATTTAATGTTGACAAAAGAAGGGTTCATTTGAGTACATTGATAATGACTGATCAAATGACCAGAACTGCCGCTCTGGATTTAATAAAACATATTCCTTATCCAAATGAAAGGGATTTAGTTGATGATAAAGAGTATTTTTTAAAGAAAATGAATTGGGATAAAGAGCAGCTGTTAGAATATATCAGTAGACCAGGGCGCTCACATTCAGAATTTCCTAGTGAAAAAACTATGATGTTAAAATTACAGAAAATTAGAAAATATTTTGGTTAGGCTTTGATTATGGGAGAACTTAACGATTCTGCAATTTTTTTTGTTGCCAAAAATAAACCAGGAGGGGCTGAACGCCGCTTTTTGTATTTATTTGAACATCTTAAAAAGTCTGACAATACTAAAGTACATCTAATCACAAATGATGAGTTGTTAGATAATTTAGGTAAAGAAGTTAAAGTTGACGATTCAATTTTTTCGAGAACGATTAAAAGTCGACAAGGTAAAATTGTAGAGGTTTTTCTTCTGCTTTCGTATTTTTATAACCTTGTATCATATATAAAAAAAAATAAAATCAGGAAGATACATTGTTGTGTTAATCCCAGTATTTATAGTGTAATACTGATACTTATCTCGCTATTTTTAAAATTTGAAGTGTCAATATCTGTTGTTAACTCTATCTATAAAAAAAAGAGTCAGCTGGGTTTTTTGGGTCGTTTTTACTGGGCATGGAGCTTAAAAAAAGCAAGGAAAGTAGATTTTTTATCAAATTCAATTGAAAAAAATATGATTGTAATTTTTGGTAAGGATTTGTTTACCAGTAGTTCTGTATCACCTTGTAGTTTTTCCAGATTGGCTGATAGTAATTATCTTAATTATTCTGAACAAGAGCTTTTCTTATGTAATAAGACAATTGATGTACTTTTTGTTTCTAGGCTGATCCCTGGTAAGGGGCTTGATATCTTGATGGAGGCTCTTAGGTTTTTTAATGAGAAGGGCACGGTAGTCAATGTTACTATTTTAGGTGAAGGGCCTTTAATTCGTGTTATTAATGAAGAGGTAACAGCTTTTTCAAGTGTCAATATTAACTTGGTTGGTTACGACAAGGATGTAGGCAAGTACATTAAGAAATCAAAGGTGGTTCTTTCTATTCAGCAATTTGAAAATTATCCGTCTCAATTGCTTATGGAGGCCGCATCGTTGAATAGTCTGGTTATTGCGTCGGATGTCGGTGATACGAGGGTAATGCTTAATGATATGAACGCTATATTAATCCCTCATAATGCCAGTGATTTATTTCGTGCTATAGATTGGGGGCTATTTGGTGAGGATGCAGAACCGCGTATTAAACAGATGAAAAGCAACCTTTACAAGCATATTAAAGAAAGTCAAAGTGTAGATAGCTTTAGTTCATATTTTATTAAGTTTATGAAATCATGAGTGTAAATTTATTTTTGTTATCTGTTTTAGCTTATGTTGTTATTTTTTTCTATTGGATGGTCGATCGAAAATTAAATGATGATATTTTTTCAGCAGTTAAAGTATTTTGTATGTTTAGTTGCTTGTCAACTTTTCCGTTAGTTTGGTATTCACTTAGCAGTACAGCGATTGATAATTATATTTTCACTGAAGTAACTGCAATGTATCAAGATAGAGAGCTTGTTTTATTTTCATATTTGAGTACGTTGCTAATTTTAGTTGTTACAGGTTTTGGTATTTTACTAGGATCTTATTATAACGGGTCTTTTATTCCTTTTGTATTGGATAAGCTTTATGCACTTAGGTTGATTGATATTTATGAAAAAGCTAAAGGTCAAAAAAGTTATGTGTTTGCAATTTTCTTAATGATTTTTGGTTTCCTTTTTTATTTTATTTACGTATATAAAATGGGAGGAATAAACAATATTTGGGCGAACCTGTTAAATAGAGCAGATATGTCAGCAGGCTTGATGTATTTCCAAAAATTTTATTTTTTTGCGATGTCGTTAGGTTCTTTGATTTTAATTGCATATTATTTACGTAGGAAAAAGTTTTTTCTTGCGATTGCTACAGTGGTATTGGTTGTAGCTATATTTGGTTCTTTAAATCAAAGGGGGCCTGCGGCTGTTTACTTATTTAATGTATTGCTTGTATATCACTTCACCTATAAGAGGATTAAAAGCATATTTAGATTAAAATATGTTTCTTTGGTCTTAGTTCTGCTGGTTTTTCTGTCTTCTTTTGCTGAAATTAGGTTGAATGGTCCCGATAAGTATATGGATGAGCCAAGTTTGCTACTCGATGATATGGCCAATAATTTTGAGAAGCAAGTAATTGCACGGTTTGGTCGTTTAGAAAGAGATATTGTTATTTTAGGGTACTTTAATGAACATGACTTTTGGTACGGTTCATCTTATTACTCTGTGGTTACAGCTCCAATACCTCGAACTATTCTTGATGATAAGGCTCCTGTAGATACGGGACGTTATTTGGTTGCTATGGCATTTGGGCACGAAATTACCCCACCAGTTGCTACAATAGATTTACCTTATTCATATTCTTGGCCTGAAGGAAACTGGGCTGGTTATATGAACTTCGGATATCTAGGCTTGTTTGGGTTGTGTGTTTTATCAGGGTTTATTTTTGGTGCAATGTATAGGTATGCTCGTGTTAGTGGTTTTGTACTGGGACCTGTAATCTTTTTTTCTATGCATACATTTAATGCACCATTTGTTTTAAGTCCATTATGTCTAGTGGATATACTCATATATTCAGTGTTTCTCTTTGTGTGCACTTTTATATTTAGAATTCGTTTAAAAGGCGGTTGAGTTGTATGAAAGTATTAGTTGTAGGTCTTATTACAAATGAAATGAATGGAAGTTCCAAAAGTTTCGTTAGATTGTGTAACCTTTTATCTCAAAAGGATAATGTAACCGCTATTTTTCCCGATAATAAAGGTGTTTTCTCTAAGTTAAATGAAAGTTGTAATTATTATATACGAAATATTATTCCTGTAAGAAGGAGTATTCGTAATTTATTAGCTCTACCTCTTTCTATATTATATTTTCTTTCAATTTTATATCGGGTAAAACCAGATGTAGTTCATATAAATGATATTCCGTGGTTTTATCTTATTCCATTTGTAAAGTTAATGGGTATAAAGGTTACAATTCATAGTCGATACATTGAGGAAAATACGAAGGTTAAAAAAATTATAAGTAAGTTTTTGATTATGGCAGATAAAATTATTTTTGTAAGTAATTTCAATAAAAGTCAATGGAAACTGCCATGCAAAAGTAGGTCTATTACAATTAACAACCCAGGATTATTTGAGTCTGATAAAATCGAGAATACCCCCGACCAAAAGTATGTCCTCCCAAATCGTTATTGCTTAGTTGTAGCCCGAGTTTCTCAGGATAAGGGGATTAAAGAAGCGATAGATTTTTTTCATAGGCATAGAAATGAATTGGACGGTTTGAAACTGGTTATTGCTGGTGATAGTCAGTACCCAAATCAGGAAGTGTACAAAAAAGAATGTAAAGAACAAGTTGAACAACTATGCATTCAAGATGATGTTGTTTGGCTCGGAAGTGTTATTAATCCACGCTTTTTATATGATCAGGCATCTTTTTTTATACATTTACCTAATTTTCAAGACCCATTTCCCACGACTATAATGGAAGCTCTGAGTTCGGGAACTGGCATTGTGACAAATAGAAATGGGGGAATTCCAGAGCAAATAAGGAATTTTGAAGGTGTTGTTTTGGTTGATAAAGATTTGTTATGCACTGATGAGTCTTTATCGGTGTTAAAATCAGAGAGTAAATACGATCGAAGTAACGAGTATGAAAATCGCTATGGTGAAGAAGGTTTTATCAACAAAATTCGTAAAGCGTTTTTAAATTAGTGATTGTACAAACAAATGTTTAGGTTTCACTTTGAGTAAAATAGCACCTTGTTGAGGTGTGTTTAAAATAGTATCTCTAAATTAATTAAGATTCATAGTAAGAGGGTAGTAATCTGTATCCTCTTTTTTTAGTTTTCTTCTAGGGGGTATTAGTTTTTGTAGACCGCAGAGTCATTGCAGCTACAAGCTTATATCTAGTAAACTAAGTTGAATGAGTGGGTGTGATAAAGAATGAAAGGCATTATATTGGCAGGGGGCAGTGGTACCCGTTTATATCCATTAACTAAGGTCGTGAGCAAACAGCTTATGCCTGTTTATGACAAACCAATGGTGTATTATCCGATTGCCACTCTTATGAGTGCGGGGGTCAAGGATATCTTGATTATTACTACCCCTGAAGAGCAACCAAAATTCCAAGCTTTATTAGGCAATGGTAAATGTTGGGGAGTTACTTTTGAATATATTGCTCAACCTTCACCAGATGGATTGGCACAGGCTTTTTTGTTAGGTGAAGAATTTTTAGGTGACAGCAATGTAGCGTTAATATTGGGTGATAATCTTTTCTATGGACATGATTTAGTTAAATCTTTACAAAGTGCCGCTGCGCGCGAAGTAGGCGGTACAGTGTTTGGTTATCACGTGGCGACCCCTTCAGTTTATGGTGTAGTTGAATTCGATGAAACAGGAAAAGCAATTTCTGTTGAAGAGAAACCAGTCGTGCCCAAATCTAATTATGCGATACCCGGGTTATATTTCTTTGATAACAAAGTGGTTGAATACGCTAAAAATGTTAAACCATCTCCTCGTGGTGAGTTAGAAATTACCGATATTATTGATCAATACCTCAATGCAGGTACCCTCAATGTTGAAATAATGGGGCGAGGCACTGCATGGCTTGATACGGGTACACACGATAGTCTACTGCAAGCAGCGCAATTTATTGAAACTATTGAAAAGCGTCAAGGATTGAAGGTCAATTGTCCAGAAGAAGTTGCGTACCGTATGGGATATATCAACTCAGACCAATTACGTGCTTTAGCTGAGCCTTTACGCAAAAGTGGCTATGGCGAATATTTGTTAAACTTACTAAATCAACGAGTGTTTTCATGAAGGTAATCGATACAATTATCCCCGATGTGAAAATTATTGAACCGAAAGTGTTTGGTGATGAGCGTGGTTTTTTTTTAGAAACCTTTCGTGAATCATGGTTTCGTGAAAATGTCGCGGATGTAACTTTTGTGCAAGATAATCACAGCAAATCAGCTCAAGGTATTCTACGTGGAATGCATTATCAAACAGAGCAAACGCAAGGTAAGTTGGTTCGTGTTACACGAGGTGAAGTTTACGATGTTGCTATTGATATGCGTAAAAATAGAGCAACTTTTGGGCAATGGGTCGGTGTGTTGTTAAGTGACGAAAATAAACGCCAGTTATGGGTGCCTGCAGGTTTTGCCCATGGTTTTTATGTTACTAGTAGTATTACTGAATTTGTTTATAAATGTACAGATTATTATGCGCCCCAATTTGAACAAAGTATACACTGGAATGATCCAACTTTAAATATTAACTGGCCTTTGGTTGATGGTATAGAGCCACAATTATCAAAAAAGGATGAAGTTGGATTGCTCTTTAAAGACGCTCCTTATTTTTAGTAATCAGGCATGGTAATGAATAAAATTATTTTTATAACTGGTGGTGCCGGCTTTATCGGCTCTGCTTTAGTGCGTTTCTTAATTAATGAAACAAAGCACATAGTAATTAACTTTGATAAGTTAACTTACGCTGGCAATTTAGAATCACTAAAATCTGTTGAACGCTCTGAGCGCTATCACTTTGTGAAAGGAGATATCTCTGATCGCACAGTCTTAATAGAGGCATTTAATAAATATCAACCTGATTTTATTATGCACTTAGCAGCGGAAAGCCATGTTGATCGTTCCATAGATGGTCCAGGTGAGTTTATTCAAACAAATATTGTTGGTACTTACGAGTTACTCGAGGCAACGCGTAGTTATTACGAGAGTATGGCTGGTGCAAAGAAAAAAGGGTTTCGTTTTCATCATATATCGACTGATGAAGTATATGGCGATTTGGGTGCAACAGGCTTATTCACCGAAGGTACTTCTTATGACCCAAGTTCTCCTTATTCTGCATCTAAGGCCGCTTCAGACCATTTAGTTCGCGCTTGGTTCCGTACCTATAATTTACCTGTGGTACTTAGCAACTGTTCGAACAACTATGGACCTTATCATTTTCCTGAAAAACTCATTCCGCTTATTATTTTGAATGCATTAGACGGTAAACCGCTGCCTGTTTATGGTAATGGAAAACAAGTGCGTGACTGGCTGTTTGTTGAAGATCATGCGCGCGCACTTTTTAAAGTGGTTAGTGAAGGTCAATTAGGTGAAACCTATAATATAGGTGGATTTAATGAAAAACAAAACATTCAAGTTGTACACATTATATGCAATCACTTAAATACTTTGGTGTCACAAAAACCTGATAATTTAACCGACTTTAAGGATTTGATTACATTTGTTGCAGATCGCCCAGGACATGATGTTCGTTATGCAATTGATGCGGGTAAAATCAATAGAGAGCTTGGCTGGTACCCTGAAGAAACTTTTGAGTCTGGTATTGAAAAAACCATTAAATGGTATTTAAGTAATCTTAAGTGGTGTAAACATGTAGGAGACGGTAGTTATCAACGCGAGCGTTTGGGAAGTGAGAGTTAATGAAAGTACTAATTGTTGGTAAAAGTGGACAGTTGGCTAGCGAGCTACTTGATACGTGTCCAAATCACATTGAAGCCAAGGCATATGGCCGAGATGATATTGATATTGTTCAGGTATCGTCTATTGAGACTGTGATTAAATGTTTTGAGCCGGAAGTAATTATTAATGCCTCCGCCTACACTGCGGTTGATAAAGCAGAATCTGAACGTAAGCAAGCATTTTTAATAAATGAAACAGGGGTTGAAAATTTAGCTGTAATTTCTAAAAAGTTTGGTATTCGTTTATTGCATATATCGACCGATTTTGTTTTTGATGGTACAAAAAAAACGCCGTATCAAGTGGATGATATACCAAATCCCATGAGCGTATACGGTGCTTCTAAATTAGCTGGTGAACAAGCAATTTCCCGGTGTAACCCTGATAATTCAACAGTAGTTCGAACATCTTGGCTATATTCAGATTATGGCAATAACTTTGTTAAAACTATGCTGCGTTTGATGAAGGAAAGAGATAACTTAAATGTAGTAAACGATCAAATAGCTTGTCCTACTGATGCAAAATATCTAGCCCATTTTTTATGGAAATTGGCAGTTGAAGAATCTATAGCCCCTTTGTATCATTGGAGCGATATAGGTGTGGCTTCATGGTATGACTTTGCGCTGGCTATTCAAAAAATAGCTCTTGATAAAGGTATTTTGAAAAAAGCCATAACGATTAATCCCATCCCCAGTAGTGAATACCCAACACCAGCAACAAGACCTCATTTTAGTTTGTTGGATACCAGTAGGTCTCAGTTAGTTTTTGCTTCTGGGCACTGGTATGAGCGTTTATCAAATTTTATATCCAGGGGTGTAAATGAGTAATTTCATTATTGCAATTGTTTCTCATGGTCACTTTGATTATATTTCTAGCAATAAATGGCTTATTGAAATATCAAAACAAAAAAATGTTAAAGTCATAATTAAAGATAATCTTAAAGAAAACAAGTTAAAAGATAAATGCTTTGAACTGGGATTTATATATATTACTTCACCTGAACAGTTGGGGTTTGGTGAAAATAATAATTACATTTTCAATCATAGTGTCTCTAATTATGATTTTGATTGGTTTCTTGTCATTAATCCTGATGTTACTATCGATTCGGACAATTTTAACAAATTGACAAATTTCTTAAGCGATGCCGCTAGAGGGTTTTATACAGTAAATTTGTTTAAGGATGATAATTATACAGAGTTTGAAAATTCTTTAAGGTATTTCCCAAAATTGTCTAATTTGTTAAATCCTTTTTTAATGAAACCAATTAATTTGCCTTACGATAAATCTACTTTGAAGAACTTAGCCGTGGTTGATTGGGCTTCTGGTGCTTTTTTGTGTATTCGTCAAGATCTTTATGCCCAGGTTGGTGGGTTTGATGAATCGTATTTTATGTATTATGAAGATGTTGATTTTTGTTATCGATTGCGAGCGAATAATGTTTATTTAGAGTATTTGCCTGATATTAGAGCTGTACATAAGGGAGAATACAAAAATAGAAGTGTTTTTTCAAAGCATTTTATTTGGTATTTAAAAAGTCTGTTTAAATTTTTGTCAGATAATCGAGTGTGACTTATGATTGATAATATACTTTTAACTGGTTATTCAGGTTTTGTTGGAAAATGTCTGCTTAAAAAATCAGTTGCATTTAATGTAACTCTTCTTGGACGAAAAGCCCCTATTGGAACTTATAAACATCAAACAGCTGAATTAAATACGGATGAAAGTTATTTTGAAGCTGTACAAAATGTGCAATGTGTAATTCATTGTGCTGCTCGCGCTCATGTTATGGATGAACAATTTATTGATCCCTTGGCTGAATATCGAGAAGTAAATACCTTTGGAACATTAAATTTAGCAAAACAAGCAGCTAAAGCTGGCGTTAAACGTTTTATTTTTATTAGTTCAATTAAGGTAAATGGAGAATCAACAGAACTTGGTTTTCCATTCAAACCGGATGATGATTTCATACCAACAGATCCTTATGGATTAAGTAAGTATGAAGCAGAGCAAGGGTTACGAGAGATAGCATCAGAAACAGGTATGGAGGTTGTCATTATCCGCCCTCCTTTAGTTTATGGTCCCGGTGTAAAAGCAAACTTTGCAGCTTTAATGCGTTTAGCATCTCTAGGCATCCCTTTGCCTTTTGGTGGTATAACTGATAACAAAAGAAGTTTTGTGTCTGTAGATAACCTTGTCGATCTTATAATTCGTTGTGTTGACCATCCTAATGCAGCCAATCGAACCTTTTTAGTATCTGATGATGACGACTTATCCACTTCACAAATGATTCGTATGTTAGGAAAGTCCTGTGGTAAACGAGGGACCCAACTTCCTATACCCGTTAAATTATTTGAGTTTGCAGGCAAAATAACGGGTAAAATGGCAATTGTTGATCGCCTTTGTGGTTCATTGCAGCTAGATATATCAGAAACTAAAAAGTTATTAGATTGGACCCCTCCTCTTTCTGTAGAAGAAGGTTTCGCTAGTACAGCTCAACATTATTTAAATAATGCTAAAAAATAAGAAACGATAGTAAGTAAATAACAGAGAATACGATGACACAAATAACAATTAGATTTTTAGATTTTACATTTTCTTTTTTGGGATTGATTTTCGCTTTTCCTTTTTTGATACTATTAACCATAATTGGTTTCTTTGATACGGGCTCACCCATTTTTAGGCAGGAACGAGTGGGGCGAAATAAAAAGCCGTTCATTTTAGTTAAATTTAGAACAATGAATGTAAATACAGCATCTGTTGCCAGTCATTTAGCAAGTGCTTCATCAATCACGCCATTTGGACATTTTTTACGTCGTACTAAATTAGACGAACTACCACAGCTATGGAATGTAGTTAAAGGTGAAATGAGTCTAGTTGGACCACGCCCTTGTTTATTTAATCAAGAAGAATTGATTGAAGAAAGAGAAAGTAGAGGTGTTCTGGATGTTCGTCCTGGTATAACTGGTTTAGCTCAAGTAAATAAAATTGATATGTCTACTCCGAAGTTACTTGCGGAAACAGATCAAAAAATGATCCGAACTATTTCGTTATTAAAATATTTTAAATATATTTTAATAACGGTGACAGGAAAAGGCTCTGGAGATAGAGTTAATACTAAGGATAAATAAAAAGCATCTAATTTTTACCTTATTGCTGGTTGGTGATAATGAATAGTTAAGCTCTTTATCTATCGATCATTCATGATAAGGTTTTTTTTGTTATAAAGTGATGCTTTTATAAAAGCCATGC
>SPKZ01023768.1_pt1 | contig 18192 bp, 18 predicted proteins | sample 2456571 | NCBI WGS metagenome assembly SPKZ01 (sample SAMN11192286, study PRJNA482655) | marine metagenome | biome: ENVO:00000447; feature: ENVO:00000244|ENVO:00000211|ENVO:00000569|ENVO:00002023; material: ENVO:00002151; isolation source: ocean water from marine abyssalpelagic zone ...
ACCTCCACATTGCTTTTCAGTACTGGTAAGATGGTATGTACTGGTTCAAAATCAGAAGCACTCGCAGTAAAGGCAGTAGATTTGGTAGTTGCTGAATTAAGAAAAGGTGGAATTAAAATTAAAAAAAATGCAGTCACAACAGTTCAAAATATCGTATCATCAATTAATCTAGGTGGAAGAGTTCATCTTGAAAAAGCTGCACGAACATTACCTCGAAGTATGTATGAACCAGAACAGTTCCCGGGAGTAATTCACAGAATGCTTGATCCAAAAGTTGTGATTCTAATTTTTGCATCAGGTAAATTGGTATGTACTGGAGGTAAAACTGAGAAAGATGTGTATCGTTCAGTGCATAATTTACATAGTTTACTTGAAGAAAAAGACTTGATGTTGTACGATTAAATTTTAAGAATAATATTCCTTAACCCCTTTATCAGTAGGGTGTAATTCTGTTTTGACACCTGTTAATCCTTGTTTCTTGAGTACTTTTAGCATACCGTCTTTTTCTAAATCTTCTAGTATCGAATCAAGTTCTTTGATGTCTATTCTTGTATTTTTTTGAATATTTTCAAATGTAAATGATCTTCTGTTTATTTCTCCTAAAACACGCATTTTGTTTGTTTTAGGTTCGGAAAATTCTTCACGAGGTTTGTTTGGGAATTCATCAAAACTTGGTCGGAATTGTTTTTCTTGAACTGTTTGAAATGGATTATTTTCCTCAGTTGTCTGAGATGGATTACTCTCTTGAACTCTTTGAAATGGTGAATCACCTTTTCTAATTTTAGCTATTACTCTTGGAAGAATTCTAGCTAATGGGACTGCCAAAAAAATAATCAAATAAACCCATGAAAAATCTCCCATTGCCATAAATTTATGATGTTTATAGCCAGATAAATTTGTTAAGTTATTCCCGCCAATACCTATGCGTGATTTCTATTGGTATAATAGAGGGAATTGTATACGAATCGTAATTGTCAAAGTATCAAAATCCCGGTGTAAATGTGAATCCATCAGCTGTTAAACTAGTATTAATTGGAGTTATTCTTCTTATTGTAATTGGTGTAGTTGCATCATCTGCTGTACAAATTGTAGATGCTGGAAATAGAGGTGTTCTATTAAATTGGAACGCAGTTAATTTAGACAATGCACCATTAGGTGAGGGATTACACTTTGTAATGCCATTTGCAGACTCTGTTGTACAATTAGAAGTTAGAACATTGAAATTTATTAAAGCAACATCTGCAGCATCTGCAGACCTTCAAACAGTATCAACTGAAATTACAGTTAACTATAATCCTCAACCTGAAAGAGTTCACTATTTGTATAAGGAAATAGGATTGGATTATGAAAATAGAGTAATTTCACCAACTGTAGAAGAAGTTGTAAAACAAGTTACTGCAAACTATAATGCAGAAGAATTAATCACAAAAAGACCTCAAGTAAAGGCAGACATCACAGAACAGATTAGCTCACGTTTGAGTGATTTTAATATTGAGACTCAAATCGTATCAATTACTGACTTTCAGTTTTCAGCATTATTTGCCCAAGCCATTGAATCTAAAGTAGAGGCAGAGCAAAAGGCATTCAAAGCAGAAAATGATCTTAAAAGAATTGAAGTAGAGGCAAGACAGCATGCAGCACAGGCAGAAGGTCTTGCTGCAGCAAACATTGCTGAAGCAAACGGTGAAGCAGCAGCAATTAAAATTATCAATGAAGCACTTGCAAGTAATCCAAATTATTTAGAGTGGCTACAAACCCAACAATGGGATGGAAAACTACCTCTAGTAATCGGTAGTGGCGGAACTCCATTCATTCAAATTCCAATAGACTAAGTTTTTTTTAGAATTTTTAATTTATTTTTCAGTCTTTGATTTATCTCTAATTGCATCATACATTACAAGAAATTGATCAGGTTCGTGTTGTCTGTAGTTTTTTTCCATTTTTTGGATTTCTTTAGATGATATTTGCTCTCCTTTGTTACTGTAATACTCTTCAATAATTTGTGCTGGAGTTTTTTTGATATTATATTTCCGAAGTGTTTGATTGACAGATCTTTTGCACAATAAATCATACATGACTAATCTATACACAAGATATCCTGACAAACCCACAATTATGACAATAAAGATGGGAATTATGAAAACACTTACCATGATAAATTAATAGTTGTTTCAGTATTTCATTGTTATTCTTTTCCACTAATTTAATCAATAATTGACATGTTCTGCGTATTCTAAGCTGATAAAACTTTTAATTTATTATTTAATTAGAAACATAGGTAAAATCAAAATGAGTGCAACAAATCAACTTCGTGCAGACCATGATCAGGTTAAACGTCTACAAAAAATAGTTGCAAAATGTGCTGAGGAATTATACAAAGGTACAGACATACCATTTTCAGACATTGAAAAAATTACAATTGTAATATCTGAATTTGTAGATGCAATTCACCATTCAAGAGAGGAAAATTCATACTTTCCATGTGTAGCAAGCTATGACTCACTAAAAGAAGAAATCCGTAAATTCATGATAGAGCATGAATTTGGAAGAAACATTGCAAGGCAAATTTCAAATAATTTACGTAGATGGAAAAAAGGTGAGGATGCACGAGAACCAGTAGCACGGTATTTGCGAACATATTCGATATATCTGTATGATCATCTAAACAAGGAAAACAAATTTTTTGATGAGGCAGAAGCACATGTGTTAGCAAAAGAAGAAGAAATAGAAATGTATGAACAATATAGATCAGTTATTGCTATAACAAAAAAAGTAGAAGATATGATAATTGAAATTGATTTGTTAGAATCAAAACCTTGGTTTTAGTATACTCGATTTATTATTGAAATATTAACCATACATTGCATTTTTGAGATGCTTTGAATCTTTTTGAGTTTTTTTGATCAGCTTTTCAACTTTGGCAGTTTCATTAGTAATTATTTTTAGATTACATGGAAGTTTTGGAATTAACCTACCTATTGTTAAACATAATTTTGCACCATGTGCCAAGTCTGTACTCTTGACACTTTTTTCAGTAAATAACAAAACTATGACATCTTGATTAGAAAATCTCCCTTGAACTAGTAACATTCCTGGAATTCCACGCATAGTTGCATTCAAAGTAATATCAATCCCAATTTTTTTTATCATATCTCTTGCACTATCTGTACTGGCTATTGCACCAATTCCATTTGGAATTTTTATTCCAGTAACTTTCATACTACTGATAATTTGTTTACACTGATGTTTTTTTGCATATTGTAAAATTGCTGCAGCAATTTCTTTTGAAATTGATTCAGATAACTGAAAATGAGATAGAAATACTGCAACTTTGAGTTTTTCATTAACAAATATACTAACTGGATAATTCGGTACTCCATCTTTAATGATACTCACTGGGGAAAAAACATCTGAATCCATAAAACCTGCAAATTCAAAGTTTGAGGTTCTGACCAATGATTCAGCAGCTATACTACCAGCATATCCCTCATATGGGAATCCATCTATTATGTAACCATCTTTTAGATCAAAATCTTTAATTTCTGTAATTGTAATGTTTGAACCCATTAATCATTATGATGCATCAATCTCTAAAATTGTTTTGAAAACATGGTTCTTTTATGTAATGTGGATGAATTTTTCAAAAATTGCCTAGTTATGCATAGTTTAGAGGTGTATGTGGATTCAGTTAGATGTCATCTCTTTTCTCACACCTATCTACATCTCATTTTATCCTCCAGACAGGTTCAAGCCTCTATAGTTCTACTTCAAAATTAAGATCATTTTTAATTCTTAGTTGGTTTTGAATGTATTATGGCTTTTACTAGATGTGTCAAATGTGGAGAACTTAGATTTGATACAAAAATTAACCTTTGTGCAAATTGTGGTCATCGAATTACAAAGGTTGCAAAGTCATTTGAGTAAAATTAGAAAAGTTATCCCTGAACGGGTTGATGATTGTTGTTCTACAGAATGCTCAATTCAACTAGAGCATTAAAGTAATGGTATAATTAAAAAAATCACGTGGAAAATAAAATTTTTGATTATCCACAAATTTGTGATAAAATAAAAAATCTTGATGAAAAAATTCAGTTTGTTAGTGTAATAAATGAGAAAGGAAATTTAGTCACAGGAGGTACAAGTGATGATTCTGAATCTGTTCAAAATAAAAGATTCTATGAAGATTTGTATGAAGAAGTTGCAACAAGAGTCAAATTGCGTAAGGAATTTGATATGGTTTTAGGCAAATTAAAAGGTAGTATCATAATTAGAAATAGAGTCATAACAATGAGTATTCCAATAAAAAATGATATCTTGTTTGTGTCTGCAGATACATCAATAAATTATAGTGTACTTTTAGAAAAAATACTCAATGAAATTCTAGTTCAAAATTAGATGAATATTCAGAGTTAAATTTTGAAGAGTATCGAACTAAAACAGTTCTATGATTTTATCATACAATTAATTTCAAATATAAACTAAATGAAAATCCTTAATATGCATTGATTAACTAATACAATTATGAAATATTGCCATGATTGTTTAACTCCGATTAATAGTCATTCAAGAGAAGAATACTGTGCTATCTGTAAAAAGGCCAGAGATCTTAAAGCAGAATCTATATCTCAGGATTGATTTCTTAGCTAAACTATCAAATGGTGTTTTTACATTGAATGTTTATGGTATTGATAAAAAATGTTGACAACAATCTTAGTTGGCTCAAGTGGGTGTGGCAAGTCGACTCATGCCAAAACATTGAATCAGGTAATTTGTTCCACGGACAAATATGTAGAAGAGCAGGCAAATACACTTGGAATCAGTTATGATAACGCATTCAAGATGTCACAATCAACTGATATCTTTAAGAAATTTACAAAGTATTTTTACGAGGATATAGAATACTGTATAAAAAATAACATTGATTTTGTGATTGACAGAACTAATCTAGGCTCTGAAATAAGGTGCAATCTTATTCTGAAACTCAGAAAAATGGCAAAAAGATATGGAAAACCAATCATCATCAAAGGAGTCTATTTTGTTATACCTGAGAATGTTATTTGGCAAAGATTGGAACATAGAAAAGTTTTAGAAAACAAATCAATCCCTTCGACGCTAATCAGAGAACAAATTGAAAAATATGAGCTGCCTACAATCGAGGAAGGGTTTGATCACTTGATCAAAAAACTATGAAAGTTACTGCACAATTAAAACCATTAATTGGTAAATTCTCTATTCATGACTTGAATATCATCATCATCAAGTTTGTTCCTAAACATTACCAATCTTCGTAAAGCCTCAAAGTTTGCTATAACTGCCAGAATTATTAGTATTGCCGGAATTTGATTAGTCAAAGCACCAATTGTTATGAGTAACAGTCTTACATCTCTACCCATCCTAAACTTTGAATTTTTTTCCATTTCACCATCTTTAAAAATTGAATCATACTTGTCACTAGTGTAGCTATTAAGGAAGCTTCCAATTACTGCAAAAAATCCAATTATCCATATTGTGATGTCACCGTTGATACTCCAGTAACCATAGACTAGCCCCAAAATAATGGCAGCATCCACATATCTATCTAAAACTGAATCAAGCCAACCTCCATACTTTGATTGTCTTAGCTTGAGACGTGCTACTTCCCCATCACATCCATCCACTATGGAATGAATGTGAATAATTATTCCTCCTAAAATTAAATAAAAATATTCTCCACTAAAGAAAAAAGATGCACCAACTAAACCAATAACTGTACTTAGAATTGAAATTTGGTTTGGTGTAATTCCAGTCTTTAACAACAACTTTGTGATTCTCAGTGAAACTGGTCTGTTGAGAATCTTTGATACTGGTCCGTCTGTATTTTTTTTGAGTTTGTTACAAATGAGTATCTCTGCATTCCTTCTGCCTGTTTTATCATCAACGTCAATCCAGAAATTATCCTCAAGTTCCATGTATTTCATCTTGTGTCTTTGTGCTAGAATTTTTATTCCCCCAGAAAGACCCTCATCTCCTTCAGAGATACTTTGTTCTAATACATCAAAAATTACAGGATTGCATATGAATATCCCCGTATCTATACAGTCATAATCACTCAGATCCTTACCAACTGTTTCAATCCTATGATCAATAGTTCGAACCTTTGTAGCATCATCCATGTTTAGATGATCTCCTGGATTTTTATCAACACAAAGAATACATTCATCTTTTTCAATCTTTGTTTTTAATAATCGATTTAATATTATGTGGTCATAGTTATGATCAGCCATTAATAGTACAAATGGTTCATTAAAATGATCTTTAGCTTTTAGGACTGAAAATGCATTGCCTTTGGTCCACGAGTCATTTTGAACGTACTTTATTTTTACGCCATATTTTTTTCCATCAGAGAGTTTTTTTCTGATCTTCTCACCGTTGTATCCTGTGACAATACAAAATTCTTTAATGCCTGATTTTTTTGCAGTAAGTATCACTCGTTCTATAAGACCTAGACCAAGAAGTGTTACCAATGGTTTGGTATCACCAATAGGTCTTAGTCTTTTCCCCTGACCTGCTGCAATAATTAACGCTTTCATTTTTATCATAATTTATTAATTTCAGACATTATTTCATCTAGAGTTTCTTGATTTGCTGCACCCACAAACGACAATCTAGTCATGGTTCCAAAATCTGAATCTAATGGTTGTGCGTGTGCATCCACAATTAAACCACCTGATTCTTTGATTAGCAGATACCCTGCTGCCATATCCTGCACTCTGATTTTATCTCGTAAATCAATGAGAATATCTATTGAACCTTTGGAGAGATATGCCATCTCAAGTGCATTTGCTCCAAAATGTCTTGTAGGGCCGTGATGTTCAAAAATTGGTTGTAATTTTTTCAAAAGTTCTGGAGTTGCACCTGATGTATTTACCCCCACAATTTTGTATGCTGTCTCTTTGTTTTGTACATGAATTTTAGTCTTATTCAAAAATGCACCTTTTCCTTTTGATGCCCAATATTGTTCCCCATTTGATAGATTGGTAACTACTGCATCTGTAATGGAACTTAGTTTGTTATCTGTGGCAAATGCTAAGGAGCAACAAAAGAATGGAATACCGTTAACTGCGTTAGCTGTTCCATCAATTGCATCCATTATCACATATCCTTTTGGATTATCATTAATTTCTACATGTCCACACTCTTCACCTAAAACAACACAATTGAAATTAATTTGTTTTAGATAATCTAGAACTGTTTTTTCAGCTACGATGTCAATTTTTTGTGAAATATCCCCCCCAACACCTCTGCCAAAATCCCCACCAGCACCTTCTGTTCCAGCTAGATTTTTTACATTATCATAAACTTGCTGTGAGATATTACGTAAGATTTCAATTACTTCCTCAACCATACTTAATCAAATTATAGTTTAATCTAGAATACAAGTGTTAAGATTGTAAATAGTTATTATTCAACATCTGTGTATCTAATAGTATATTGTGTTCTTAGAAATTAACTCTACAAATTATTTTCTAAAACATTTACAATCACAGTCAAACATTCCTGCTTTTCCCATGCATTGATCGTGATGTTCACGAGAACATTCCAGACAAGCAACCATGAAATAATTTTATAAATATATAATAAATCTCTTTAAATTGCATATGTGATAGTTTACAATACATGACTGCCACTAAACCCGTAGTTGAAATCGTAAACGTTGTAGCATCAGCTACAATAGACCAAAAATTAGATCTAATCCAGATTCAAAAAAAATTCCCTGATGTGGAGTATAATCCTGAACAATTCCCAGGAGCTGTTTTTCGTATAAAAAATCCAAAGACTGCTACACTACTTTTCTGTACTGGAAAAATGGTTTGTACTGGAGCCAAATCAGAAGAATTGGCAATTAAAGCAGTAGGAATTGTAGTTCAAAAACTTCGAAAAGAAGGAATTAAAATCAAAAAAGATGCAATAGTTACAGTTCAAAATATCGTATCATCAATCAATCTAGGTGGAAGAATCCATTTGGAGCAAGCTGCAAGAACATTACCTCGAAGTATGTATGAACCTGAACAGTTCCCGGGAGTAATTCATAGAATGGTTGATCCAAAGACTGTCATTTTGTTATTTGCATCAGGGAAACTAGTTTGCACTGGAGCCAAGACTGAATCTGATGTGTACCGTTCAGTGCATAATCTTCATAATATGCTTGAAGAAAAAGGCTTGATGCTGTATGATTAGAATTGTATGTGAGATAACTTGTGGTTTATTTATCCAAACTAATCTACGTTATTTGATATAATGTCTCAACAAATTCAAAATAAAGAAAAATGTTCAAGATGTGGAAAAAATAACCTAGTTACTGAATCTGGAGAATTGTTTTGTAGCTCATGTGGATTTGTAATTGCTGAAAAAATTTCAGATAGTGGACCAGAAAGAATGTTTTCAGATACCTCTGTAAACAAATCCCGTACTGGTGATAGAACATCACTCACTAGACATGATCAAGGTCTTAGTACAATAATTAATCCACTCAACAAGGATGCATCTGGAAAACCATTATCGGCATTAATGAAAGCATCACTTAATCAACTTCGAAAATTGAATAGCAGAAGTAGTGTTAATCCTTCTGTTGATAGAAATCTTCAACAGGCATTAAGTGAACTTCTCAAAATGAAAGAGAAACTATCTTTGTCTGATGCAGTAGCTGAAAAGGCAGCATATATTTACAGAAAAGCACTTGAGCGAAAATTGGTAAGAGGTCGTTCAATTTCTGCACTAATAGCTTCTTCCTTGTATGCTGCATGTCGTGAATCAGGAATACCGAGAACACTAAAAGAAGTTTCAAGTGCAATTAATATCACAAAAAAAGATTTGTCTGCATGTTATAGGTTAATACTAAAAGAATTAGATTTGAAGATGCCAGTAGTTGATTCAGTTTCGTGCATTGCAAAAATTGCAAGCATTGCTAATTTGTCTGAAAAAACAAAACGTTATGCAATAAAATTTCTTAAAAAAGCAGAACAAGAACAAATTCTTGCAGGAAAAGATCCAATGGGGATGGCAGGATCGGCATTATACTTGGCCAGCATTATGACTGATGAACACATTACACAGAAAGATATTGCTATGGCTGCTGGAACCACAGAGGTAACAATTAGAAATAGATGCAAAAATCTAAGATCTTTGAATGTATCATAATCAGATTTGTAATATAGTTATTTTTGAGGGTCTTTAGGCTCAATGAGGGGTTATGTGGGGATGACATTAAACAGAATTATGTGTGCCGGGGGCGGGTTTCGAACCCGCGACCTCCAGATTATGAGTATTGCCTTAGTTGGAGAACCGTTAGAGTTTACCAATTGAACTGGCACTCTAACCAGGCTGAGCTACCCCGGCATAGTAGATATCTGACAAATTGGGAAATTAAATGCTACGTATGGAATTTTAATCAATTTTTACTGTTTAGCAATCTCTGACCAATTCAATTTTTCATTTTGAACCCAGAGGAATTTCTTTTGTAATGCTGATGTGTACATTTTCTCCCATTCGGCCCCCACCTCATCAGTCCATGCTTTGACAATACGGGGATCTATGTAGTTTCTTAAAGATGTTCCAAGATTGTAATCTTTTGTTTTTTCAGACAAATTAATTTGTAACTTTAATTTCTCTGTCTTTTCTTTATGTTTCAGTTTTTGTTTTTTGATTTGCTCATTTAATGTCTTGATTCTTTTCACTTTACTTTTTTTCTGAGTATCTGTTTTTGATTCTGTTGATTCAACTTTTTTAAGAGTTTCTTTAGTTTTATTCCAAACTGCATCTTTCTCAACTTTTTTGAGAGTATCTCTTTTCTTTTGTAGTGTTTGTTCATACGTCTTTGGTATGGTTCTCTTGTGATTACACATCATTGCAGCTTCTAGATTTGCTAATTTTGCATGGTATATTTTCTCATTAGCTGTTTTTCCTTTCATATTATCATGCTCTACAAGATATTTTTTGACTACAGCTGATGCAAGATATGTTCTGAATACTTTGGCAGTTAGGCCTTTTACGATACTGGAATAATATACATTGACATGTCTTGAAGTAATGTCGTCAAAAATCTCATCTTTTGGTTTTTTCTTTTCAATGAGTTTCTTTAGATTTGCCTGAAATTGTTTATCATGACCTTCAGCAACAACTGTTTCTTGCCATCTGACACTATCTTTACCTAGGAAATCAAATTCAATAGTATTTGCAGTAATTTTGATATGTTCTTTTCTTAGAGTAGTGGCACCAACTGTATCTGCTTCTTCTGGATCTTTTTCGTCTCCTACCCTCATTGCAGTTCTATAAATCAAATAACACGCTGTAGCAATTCTACTAATTTTTGGATCTTTACTTTTCATATTTTTTACAATTCTATCTTTTATTTTGTCAATTTCTTTTGCAAGCTTTACTGCTTTTTCGTATTTTGCTTTATCCCTATCTTGTTTTAATCCAGCACTATCAGAAAGCCAAACATACTTTCTTTTTTGTGTGAGAAAATCCATCCAATTAGCTAACCACATAGAATCTTTATCATGAATTATTTTGCCCCATTTCCCTTCAGGAACTTTGGCTTCTTTTCCAAGGTTTAGTGTAACATCTTTTGCAGTGACATGAGGTTTCCATTTACCTCTAAGTGGATGCTCACCTCTTCCGATGAATATTCCGGGTGGTTCGGCCATATAGTTTCCAACTTCAACTTCTTTTCCATCCATGATGGCAATACCATATTTTGTTTTCAGTTTTTCACGTAATTCTTTTCTTTTTACAGCAAGGGCTTTCTTTTCCTCTTTTGTCATCATCTCTTTGAGATCTTTTTCTTTGTCAACTATTTTGTATGCATTTGAAAAATCAATATCTTCATAAGAAATTTTTTTAAATTTTGAATCTAGAGTTTTAGCAAAATCTGCTGTAAAGTTTTTTTGGAAAACTTTGTCTTGAGCATATGGTGTGTCTTTCTTTTTTGCCCATTGGTAAATCATCTCTTCTTGACCAATGTTGAGATCTATACTATCTCCCTTAATTTTCAACTTGATTCCTTGAGCTTCATAAGCTGGGGGGAATAAGATTCCATTATGTTGTAGAGTTTTCCATTTCATTCTTTTCACTTCAAAATTGCGGACTTTGACAAAAACTCGACTTTATGTGTATATCAATTTAACGTACAAGTGAGATGTTAACCTGGAAATAGCTCTTTACTCATGTATTTCTCAAATTCTAAGTCTGTTTTTTCCTTTTTTGCCTCCAAAAACATGGCAGCATCAGCACCCACAACATATCGCGGTAAAACCTCCTCAGCGTTAATTGCCTTAATCACTGCATTTGCAACTTGAGAAGGTGCAGTTCCAAGCTCTGACATCATTTTAAGACCTGCAAGAATATGTTCTGTTAATTCTTTGTATTTTGGATCAGCATTTGATTCTGGGATTTTCATTGAATTAAAAAAATCTGTCTTGATAACTCCTGGTTCAATTAAAGTAGTTTTAATTCCAAATTGATCCAGTTCATATCTGAGACATTCACTTAATCCTTCTAGTGCAAATTTTGTACTAATGTAAGCTGAAGATCCTGGTAGACCTATCCTACCTACAACTGAGCTAATATTTACAATAATTCCTGACTTTTGATTTCTCATAATTGGAGCTACTTCTTGAATGATTCTCACAATGCTGAAAAAATTTGTCTCAAATTGTTTTCTAAAATCATCAACTGATACATCTTCTGTGCATCCAAATTGACCATACCCTGCATTGTTTACTAGTACATCTAATCTTTTATCTTCAGAAATTATTTTTTTAATTGCTGCAACAATTGACTCTTCTTTATTGACATCTAACTCTATTACATTAATTGAAAGATTTTCTTTTTTTGCTGCATATTCTAATTCTCCAGATTTTCCAACATCTCTCATGCTTGCAAAAGTATGATACCCATCTCTTGCAAGTGCCAATACTGTTTCTAACCCAATCCCTGATGAACTACCTGTGACAAGAGCTACTTTTTCCATGTTGGTGTTAAATTACTGTTATATTTATCCCATTTTGATTTATCATACTAGAGGCCTATCTCCTTCTACAGGATCAATTAATTCTGTTTTTTCACCATCATTAATTCTCTCTAGAATCTCTAATGCGGAATATTTGTGTAAGAACTCATTGTTATTTCCACATCTGTATGAAAATGTACATCTGGGACAACCAGCTTCATTTTGACATGGACATTCTTTTACGATAAACATACTTCTTTCTAGTGCTTTTTCAAATCTATCATAGAGAGCTTTACTTGCACCACTACCTCCTATGGCTCCATCATAGATGAAAATCAAGCCTGACGTGCCTAGAGATATGCCTCCCAAGTCTTGAGATACTCCCCCTGTGATCATATTGCTTCCCTCAATTACAACATGTTCTGTAGCATGATATCCGCTGGCTTCTGCATAATCTTCATCTTCTGCTTTCTCAATTATTTTGAGAGGTCTCGGTGCATGAAATACAATTCCTTTTGTAATAAAGTCATATTCTAATGGTGTTTCAAGTTCCACTTTTTCTCCCTGAGTAATTTCTTGTCCTAGTTCTATGTTGACATAACCGTACACCTTCTTTTGTATATGCAATTTACAAAATGCTACTTCAACACCATTTGCTTTTCTACTCTCAAAAATGGTTTCAATTGTTGGCCATTCCTCTGTAAGTGATTTTGTATAATATGGATAGTCTTTTGGAATTCTTTGTAGTTTAGCATAATTTTTCTCTGGATAATCAAACTCTTTTACTTTGTAACGAGTACCTGCCAAAAAATAGATTGCGTCTTTATGTAATTCTTCTAATGCAATTGGTAATACTCTATCTCCTACTTTTTTTCCATTTAGAAAAATATCTATTGACTTTCCAATACCTCTAATGCTATATTCATTTAACATGGAATTAATTTTATCAAAATTTGGAATAATTCTATTATTAAAGACTGTAAGATTTTCTTTGATAATGTGATGTTCTATTACTTCTTGGTGTTCTTTTAATTCATGTTTTGAAATTGGTCTATCGCATGCCATTGCTAAAACTTGGAACTCTTCTACAAATGGATTTTTAGGATCAATGTATGTTTTTTCTACATCTTCAAAATAATCATCAGGATGATTTTTGTAATATTGAGAAATTGGATCATTTCCTAATGCCAAAAATGCATATCCTCTTTGTCCTTTTCTTGCGGCTCTTCCAATTCGCTGAATTAATCGATTTACTGGGATGGTTGATGATATCACACAGTCCACATTTCCAACATCTATGCCTAATTCAAGCGTAGGAGTACATGAAATTGCTTGTATCTTATCTTCTTTGAACTGCTTTTCAACTGAAGTTCTATAATTTGCCATTAATCCTGCTCTGTGAACTTTGATGTTGACTTTTTGTTTTTTTGCTTGAATTGCTAAAAGTTCAGAATTCAAATGTGAATTATTAAACACCATTGTTTTGTGATTTTTTTCAGTCAATTTTCTTGTCAGTTCAACCATTAATGCTCTTTGAGTTCTAAGTGATGGAAATAACATTACAAAATCTGTCATACCTTTTTTTCCAGAACCATGAATGACTTGCATCTTTTCACCAAACAACTGCTGACAGAATTCTTTTGAATTTTCAAGTGTAGCTGATGCTGCCACAAATTGTAATTTATCACTACAAATTCTTTTGAGTCTTTTTATGATATAATGTACATTTGACCCAAAAATTCCAGAATATACATGCGCTTCATCTACCACCAAAATTTTTGTTGATGCTAATAATGTTGAAAATTTAGTTTGGTGCCAAAGGTGATAGTGTAACACATCAAAATTTGTAATTAGAATGTGAGGAGGATTATCTATTATTTTTCTTCTATCTACTTGATTTGTATCCCCATCAAAAACTTTAACATCAATACCCATCTTTTCTACAAATTTCTGAATTTTTGGATATTGATCTCGTGATAAAGCTTTTGTAGGATATACAAAAATTGCAAAGACATTTCCATCTATTGCATCTTTTTTTATTTTTTGAATTACTGGAATTAAAAATGCCTCTGTTTTTCCTGATGCGGTAGGTGCTTCAATTACAACATTTTCTCCAAATGTAATTTCTTGAATTGCCTCTTCTTGAAATTTGTAAAATTGTTCTATCTTTAACTCCTTTAGATGATTAGATATGGATTCATCTAGTCCCAATTCCTCAACTTTACACCCCATTTTAGGCTCAGGATTTTTCAATATCTTGTATTCTGAAATATAGTCTTTTTTTGAAAATAAAATTTCCCTTGTAATTTTATCTGGATTGTTATCCCCAATCATTTCATTAATTTCGTTCTCTCCTCTGACTATTCCCTCCTCTTTTAGCTCTTCAGATAGCCCTTTTTCAGTAACTAAACCTTGATCAAATCTTGAAAGAAATTCAAGGAATACCTCATCAATATTTTTTGAATATTCTAGTAGATCTTCAATTCCACATTTTCCACAAGAGACATGCATTTTTTTGTTGAATGTTTTTTGAATCTCTATTTTTGACTTACATTTTGGACATGAGAATTTCAAGATCTATTTGATTAGAATTGATTAGTGATTTATTGTTAATCTATATCAATGACATTATTAAGATGGAGTTAGTCTTGAATTCAAAAATGAATAAAATAGAAATTAACAAAATTTACAATCAAAATTGTATTGATGGCATGAATTTAATTCCTAAAAATAAAATTGATCTTGTAATTACTGATCCACCTTTTGCAATTAATTTTAAGGCAAAAAAAGCAAATTATAACAGAATTTCATCTAGAGTTCTTTCAGGATATAATGAAATTAAACCTGAGGATTACTATGATTTTACATTTGCATGGATGAGTGAAATTTTTAGAATTCTAAAGGATTCTGGTAGCATGTATGTTTTTTCAGGATGGAATAATCTTAAAGATATTTTACGTGCACTAGATGATGTTGGATTTGTTACGATAAATCATATCATTTGGAAATATCAGTTTGGTGTAGTAACAAAAAAGAAATTTGTCACTTCTCATTATCATTGTCTTTATGTCTGTAAAGATGATAAGAAGCGAAAATTTTTCCCATTTCTTAGGTTCAAAAAAGATGATAAAACAAAAGATGGACGTAGTCTTCATTATAGAGACAAGGAAGATGTATGGGATATCAAAAGAGAATATTGGACTGGGGATGAAAAAACACCCACAAAACTTCCTTCTGAATTAATTAAAAAATTATTAGAATATTCTAGTGAAAAAAAAGACATCGTATTTGATCCATTTCTTGGTTCAGGACAAGTAGCTGTAGTAAGTAAATCCCTTAACAGACAATTTCTTGGATTTGAAATCGTTCCTGATTATTACAAATTTGCTAAAAAACGACTTGATACAAACACATACAGAATCAAGAAATCAAAATAAATTATTCACTTTTTTCTGTTTCTTTTTTCTTTTTCTGACCCATCTTCTCTGAAATCATTTTTCTTAATTCGTCGTCTGTTTTTTCCACGTTCACTCCCATTGATTTGGCCATGGTTTCTAGCTTTTCCCGTTCTGTTCCCACTGGTCCTGTAATTTTTGGTGATTCGTCTTCTCCTATTTTCATTTGCTCTTGGATTTCATTTTTTGCTTTATTGTATTCATTAACTGCTTTTCCAAGTTTTTTTGCTACACCTGGAAGCTTTCCTGTTCCTAAAACCAAAACTATTGCTACAAAAATAATGATCATCCATTCGCTTCCAGCAATATTCAATGAAAAATCAAACATGTTCTATACTACTATAATTTGAAATTAAACGTAATGTTCAAGTTTTATGCCTATAATCAATTTCAGCTTTGGATTCTTTGTGGCTCTAGTTTCTTTCTTGACATTATAGCAAACAGTGTAACTCCTATTCCTATCACACAAAATATCAGATAAGGTGTTTCATCTCCAAATGATTCCGTGATTGGACCGCCAATTATTGGCCCTATAGCCCAACCTATTCCAAAAACTGTTTCATATGCACCAATCAATCTTCCTGAAACTTCTTTTCTAGTTTTACTCAAAATTATTTCTAATGTCAAGGGGAAAAATATGCTAAACCCAAATCCCATTAGAATCAATGAAATTGCAAAACCAATTATTGAATCTGCAACAACTGATATGGCTAATCCAATTGACACTGACATTGTTGCAGCAATCAAAGTCTGACTTGAATATTTTGAAAACTTTCCAACTAATGCAAGAGATACAACACGTGATATTCCAAAAACAAAATATAATAACAAAATATCTGTAGTCCCCATTCCATTGTCATTTAGAAATGCTGGATAGATTGTGAGAATTATTCCAAAAGAAGATGTACAGAAAATCAATAAGATTATCACTTCTGGAAATCTTTTCATCTCCTTAATTGATGAAAAAGATAATCGTTCATGATGAGTTCTAACTCTTTTTCTTGAGATAACTAGTGCAGAAATTATTGCAGTAGCCAGAATAAATGCTGTAATCTGAAATAGAATTCTGTAGGTAATATCAAGACCTTCCAGGAATACTGTACCAAGTAATGGACCTACCATAAACCCAATAACGAAAAACATTGTAAACCAGGAGATATTTTTGACTCTGTTTTTTTCTGTACTCTCAGTAGCGATTATTGCTTGACATGGTGGCCAAAAAAACGCATGAGCTACACCTGTCATTATTCGGAATCCCATAATTTCTGGAATTGATTGTGCAATTGATAGAAGATAGATTGATGCAGAATTGATAGCAGCTCCTATTGCAAGTAGGTATCCACTGTTAAACCTGTCAAGAAGAATTCCTACAAAAAGTGGGATGAACATGTAAGGGATGAAATTAGCTAGTCCGATTAATCCAAGTTCAGAATATGTTGCACCAATTACATTTTTTGCAAATATTGGTAAAATTGGACCATGTAATCCATACGAAATTCCTATGATTAAACCAGTGATGTTTACTAGAATTAAAACTCTATTCATTTGTATGCTGCAATCATTATTGCGCCACCCATAAGGTCTTTCTCAAATTCTACTTTGGAAAATTTCTCTAACAACAATCCTTCAAGCTTTTTGTTTTGAGGCCATCTTTTGTATGTACCATACAATTTTCCAAACTTTAATCCTAATTTACCTCCTGCAATAAATGCGAGAATGGGTAGAATACATCTAAGATAAAATGAAACACCTATTCTAAAAAATAACTCATCTGGTTTTCCTAAATCTACAATAACAAATCTTCCATCTTTTTTCAAAACTCTATGAATTTCTGAAATTGCAATTCTTAAATTAATTGCATCCCTCAATGAATATCCACATAGTACTGCATCAAACTCTTCATTTCTAAATGGAATATGTTCAAAAACTCCATTTGCCATATCTGGTGAATTTTCAAAATATGTGCTTGTATTTTTGAGCATAGGGACCAGAGGATCAAACAATGTAATTGTTATTTTTCCATCAGTTAGTTCCATTGCTGTTTTTGACATGTTACCAAAACCAGAACCTGCATCTAAAATTTTATTTCCCGGAAACACCCTTTTTGAAATTCCACGTTTTCTATGCTCAACGTCTTTACCTAGTGATATGATTGAATTTACTTTATCATAAATGGGGATAATTTCTCGAAGTACATCCATTACTTCCCCCCAATAACTTCCTAAACCCATAATCTATCGTCTTTGAATACTTGTTTGAATATGTTTCAAATCAAAAAACTTCTATTTTGTAGAAAACTTTGTTGCGTTTTGAGAATAATTTTTTAAATCAGATTCTGAAACCTTCTCAAAAGTTTTTGTTTCATTTGTAATTTTTGCCATTTTGATGTGTTTGATTGCATCTTTTTCTTCTGATTTTAGATTAATTGCTGCAACAGCTAATGATACTGCTTCTTCTAAACCCATATCTGCATTGTAATATTTTTCAAAGAATTCATTTACTTCATCAGCACCTGCTCCAATTGCAATTGCTGCAAATTGTATGTATGTTCCACTAGGATCAATTACATAGATTGATTGACCTTTTTGATCAACTCCTGCAATAATCATAGAAACTCCATTTGGACGTACTCCTCCATACTGTGTAAATTGATGTGCTTGATCTGCTAGATGTTTTGCAATTGTTGCTACTTCAACAGATTCATCATATGTCATTTTAGTTCCTTGTGAAAAGAATCTTGCACCATCT
>SPKZ01022076.1_pt1 | contig 18156 bp, 14 predicted proteins | sample 2456571 | NCBI WGS metagenome assembly SPKZ01 (sample SAMN11192286, study PRJNA482655) | marine metagenome | biome: ENVO:00000447; feature: ENVO:00000244|ENVO:00000211|ENVO:00000569|ENVO:00002023; material: ENVO:00002151; isolation source: ocean water from marine abyssalpelagic zone ...
GGTATACCGTAATAGACAATATTACTTCTGTTAATTTAGGATCAAGTTATTTCTCTGATCCAGCAAATGTTTCTGGACTTTCTGGCACATTTGAAACACTAATTGGTAATGTAACTGGATTAGATGCTGTTTCTTTTGATTCTGATTCTGTTGCTCGAGCTACAGACGTTGAAGTTGGAAGTGATGGTTCGGTAATTGCCATTGTAGGCAATGTATGCTTTACCTCTGCTAACGGAGATCCAGGTACATATGTACAACGTTCAAATGATTTTGAGAGTAACTTGCTACCAATTAAGGGTGTTGGTAGAATTGAAGTAGCTATTGCGCCTTCTGATCCTAATTATGTTTATGCATCAGTTGCCTATACCGCAGAGGAAAGAGATACTGAGGAAAAATATTTGTTAGAAGGTGTTTACCAATCTACTGATAAAGGAGCAAGATGGGATCTAATAGGCCCTGGAGGACTTTCTCAATCTCAATTTTATCCATTATTCGACGGTATGTATGCAAATACAATTGTTGTTAATCCAAATGATAGAGAAAATATATTGGTTGCAGGTTTAGATATTTGGAAATGGACTTTTGATGAAAATTGGAACAAAGTGTCATCAGCAGAATTAGAGTTGAATGATCCATTATACGTATCAACGGGAATTCATGATATAGTATACCATCCAACAAATACTAAAACCTTTTACATAGCAACGGATGCAGGGATATACAATACTAGAAATGGTGGTAGTTCATTCTCAAAACAAAATGCAAACTATGTGAGCACACAAATGCTAGGTGCAGAGATGGACGTTGATGGTGAGTTACTTATGAGTACCGTAGGAAATGGTGTTATATACAATTCTGGTTTCGACATAAACCCTAATCGAGGAACGCAGCTATATACCGACCTAGGAGAAGTTATGAGTGGTGGAGATGTTGTAATTTCTAAAATTGACCCAAGTATTATCTTTTATTCAGGTACTAAGTTTGGTTACAATGGCTACGAGGTTATAAATACAGTTTATCGCTCTGAAAACAGAGGGATTACTGTAATCGATATTACTCAGGATGAGGTTTATTCGTCTGTTGTTAAAATGGACTTATGGGAAAGTCTGTATGATACAACGAACGTTGATAGTGTTCCTTATCTTACTTCAGGAGACCCTACTGAAATAGTTGGTTCAACCATTCAGTTAAAAAGTAATACTGTTATGGCTGGCAGTGGCGATTTTATTTACTACTGGACTACCTTAACAGAAGACCTATCGAACAGAGATAAAGATTCAGCTTGGTTTACGGATGTAATTAATTCGAGGTTTGCTGTATCTGGTGAAGATGGTAGCATTTTAATTGCTAACGATCCATTAGATATAAAAACAATTCCTGTAGCATTTGGTTCTATTTACGAACAGCATTATTATGTGCCTGTTGAGCTAGATACGGCGGCAATGCATCCTGCAACAGCAATAAGATTCTCTGCAGATGGGAATGAAATATGGGTAGGAATGGGAGGAAGACTCTACCGGATTTCAAAAGTACTTACTTTGAGAGGAGGAAAAGATGTGGAGAATTTGAAGATATCACTGGTTCACGACTTCGAAGGAAGGTATATTACTGATATTGCTACTAGCAGAAAAACATCGTCGCATGTTGTGGTTACTTTAGGTAATTATGGTAACGCGGATTATGTATATGAGTCTCAAAATGCTACTGACGCGACTCCTTTGTTTATTTCCATTCAGTCTGATTTACCGGCAATGCCTGTTTATTCGGTATTGATTAACTTGAACGATTCTACTGGTGCTGAAATAATAATTGGTACAGAGTATGGCGTTTATAGTACAGATGATGCTGGAGCTAGCTGGAATACTGACGGTGATATAATTCCTCAAGTTCCTGTAACAGATTTATTCCAACAATATTGGAAATTCTCTTACACATATGGCAACTTAGTTGCTGGTACGTATGGTAGAGGTGTATATACATCTCAAGATGTTGTTGGAGTTGAAGAGAAGGTAACTGTTGAAACTAGCGAGTCAAGTCTTTCTATCTATCCAAACCCAGTTACGGATGTAGCCAATGTGTCCATTACTGTTGGTGAAAGCGAGAAAGGTGTTCGATTAAATGTATATAGCTTAAGCGGTACTTCAATCTATACGGATGTAGTAACATTAATTAAGGGAACCAACAATTTTGATCTTAGTGTTGCTGGATTAAGTGCTGGTACTTATATTGTAAGTGCTACAACTAGTAAAGAAGTATTGGCAGCCAAAATGGTTGTGATCAATTAATACGTTACTCCTAAATAAATAATATTAAAGTAGCTGCTTCATGCAGCTATTTTAATTGTTACCGATAGCTTAAAATGACTAAAGCTAAAATTGCAATAAATGGTTTTGGAAGAATAGGTAGGGCACTGCTTCGGATTTTGCTTGAACAAGATACTTATGAAATAGTAGCTATTAATGATTTGAGTGACATCAACACATTAACCCATTTATTTAAATACGATTCTGTTCATGGCCGGTTTAATCAACAAGTGAACATTGAGGGTGATAGTTTGCTCGTAAAGGATCAGCGAATTAAATTCCTTTCATGCGCTACTCCGTTACAACTTCCTTGGAAAGATTTAGATGTTGATGTAGTTATAGAATGTACAGGTAAATATAAAAGCCTCAAGAAAAATGGACAGCACATAACTGCAGGAGCCAAGAAAGTTATAATATCCGCGCCATCCGAATCTGATGTAAAAATGGTGGTATTGGGTATTAATGATGAAGTTTTGGAGGACAATGATATCATTATTTCTAATGCTTCTTGCACAACCAATTGTGCTGCGCCTTTAGTAAAAGTTTTGGATGATAATTGGGATATAGAAACGGCATACATCACCACCATACACTCATTTACTAGCGATCAGAAATTGCACGACGCACCGCATTATGATTTAAGAAGAGCACGGGCTGCGTCTATGTCCATTATCCCTACAACAACAGGAGCGGCCAAAGCAGTTACTAAGATATTCCCGCATTTAGAAAATAAAATGGGTGGCTGTGGCATGAGGGTTCCGGTTGCAAATGGATCACTTACAGATTTAACGTGTATCCTGAGTAATTCGCCGTCTATTGACGAAGTTAACAGCGCATTTGAGAAAGCGTCTAAAAACGGCTTAAATGGCATCCTAGAGTATATTACCGACCCTATTGTGTCTGTAGATATAATAGGAAATCCACATTCATGTGTTTTCGACTCGCAACTTACCTCTGTTATAGGTAATATGGTAAAAGTGGTGGGTTGGTACGACAACGAAATTGGCTATTCGTCAAGATTGTCCGATTTGATCGGGAAAATTACTCAGAGAAAGTCTTAAGCTCTAAATTTTCTCCATCAAATACCGCATACGTAAAATGGATTATCCAATCGCCTAAATTGATGTATCTTGAATTATCTCCAATTTTTAAATCAAGAGGTATGTGTCTATGGCCATAAACAAAAAAGTCGTGGTGTTCTTTCGCCAACACTTCTTTAGAATGTATAATTAGCCATTCTCCATCTTCTCCGTACGTATCTGCAATTGTAACAGGATTTGTTGCCCTACTTGTACCCGACCAATGTAATGCTAAACCAATACCAATTTGTGGCGGTATTATACCAAACAGCCATTGGCAAATAGGGTTGCGAAATACCTTTTTTAGGAATTTGTATTTGTAGTCTTTGGGTCCTAATCCATCGCCATGAGCCAAATAGAATTTTTTGCCATTGAATTCTTTGGTAATTGGGTTTCTGAAAATTTTCAAACCTAATTCATATTCAAAGTAATCGAAGCACCACATATCGTGGTTGCCAATAAAGAAGTTTACTTCAATGCCCGAATCTGTGAGTTCTGCAATTTTTCCCAGTAGCCGTGTAAAACCTTTCGGAATTACAGTTTTGTATTCGAACCAAAAGTCGAATAAATCTCCCATAAGATAAATGGCCGCTGCATTATGCTTAATCTCATCTAGCCATTTAACAATATTCTTTTCCCTAATCAAACTTTTAGCATGACTAGGGATCCCAAGATGGAAATCTGACGCGAAGTAAATTTTATTTGAAGTGTTAATTCCTTCCAAGACTAAATTAACTTAAAACTTCTTGAACCTTTTGAGCCAGTTGTGCGCCTCGTAGATTTTTTCCGATAATCTTCCCATCTCTATCTAGTAAAACTGTAAAAGGAATTCCCGAAAATCCGTAAGTTTTAACAACCGAGGTATTCCAATAAGCCAACTCACTAACATGAATCCAATTCAATTGATCTTGTTGAATTGCCTGAAGCCAAGAGTTTTTATTCTTATCGAGGGAAACGCTATAAATTTCGAAACCACTACTATTAAACTGGTTGTAAAGTCGGACTAAATTGGGGCTTTCCATTCTACATGGTCTACACCACGACGCCCAAAAATCTACTAAAACCACTTTGCCTTTTAAAGAAGAAAGTGCAACGATGTTTCCATTGGGGTCCGACATTTGAATTTCGGGAGGAATTGATCCTATAGCAATCCTGTTTAAATCGCTCACTTTTTTTACGAAGTTTTGTGCAAGTACAGAGTTGGGGAAGTTTTTAGACATACTACTCTCAACCTTCTTGTAATATTCCATATTGGGTTCTGGCTCCAAACTTTCCACCACACTTAAAACCACGAAATCATTAATGTGAGCGTCGATAAAGTTTTTACTGAAAGTACTTTGTGCCGAACTCAATTCGCCAAACTGTTCTTGAATCTGTCTAATCTGAATAGCATCTCTTGTAGTTTGCATAATTACGGTATACATCTGCTTAAGAGAATCGATGGATACCATGTTTTTTTGATACGAGGAGAAGAACTCTTTGTATAAAACAGAATTTTTAGAGCCTTCAACAGTATAATTTTGTCCAAGGTTGGTTGCATCTCCATTAACTAATACAGATTCTCCTTTATCGATTATTAAAATTATCGACTGATCAGAACCAACTCTTATTCTATAATACCCAGCATCTCTAACAGGAAAAGTGAAAAGGAATTCACCATCCGAATCTAAAACGGCTGTGGCAATTGTTTGGAAGCCTTGTACGCCAGCTTTTTCAATATACAATGATTTGCCTTCGGCATTTTTAAATTTGCCTTTAAGGCTGTACTCTAGTTCTCCTTGACAGGCAGCCAAAAAAAGAACTGTTGAAACAATAATAAATTGAAATACTCTCATGCTAGTTGGTCGGTTTAGACACGAAATTACTGATTTGTTCGATGAACTCAGCACTACTTTCATTATGAAATTTAATAAAGATTGGAATAAAATAGATGTTCATTTCGGTTAATATGTCTTGCGATAAACGGCAAAGGTCTTTTTGTGTTGTAAGCATGATTTTTTTATTGCTATCAATTGCATCAAATTTGTTTTTAATGTTTTTCAGATCGTTAGCATTAAAATTGTGATGATCGTTAAAATCAACATGTAAAACGCTTTTAGCGTTTAATTTTAAATGTTCTACCAAAGGTGCAGCGTTGCCAATTCCTGTAAACAAAACAATGTTGTAATCGGAAATGTTTGCAATGGTATCGGATAAATTATATGAAGTTATGTCGTCGTAAACAACCTGAGTGAAATAGATGGCTTGATTTTCTGTAGAGTTGAGTTGTTTTGTAAGCATATGCTTTTCGTTTTTGGAAAGATTTGGGGGGCATTTCGACACAATTATTACATCAGCTCGCTTGCTTCCTGAAAGCGGTTCGCGCAATGTGCCTGCTGGAGCAACAAAATTATTCGATTTTAATTCGTGGTAATCGCGAAGAACAATCGAAAATCCAGGTTTAACCCTTCTGTGTTGAAATCCATCGTCCATTATAATGCAATCTAAATTAGGCGTGCAAGCCTGTAATTGTTCAATGCCATTCCTGCGATCTTCATCAAGCGCTACAATCAAATCTTTATTCATTTGTTTGTGTTGTTTGGCCTCATCGCCACTATCGGTGTAAGGCGTGTTTTCGTTAATCAATAAAAACCCACTCGTATTTCGCTTGTAGCCCCTCATTAACACGGCAACGGTTTTGTTTTCCTTTAATAATTCTGCTATAAACTGAACGTGTGGCGTTTTACCTGTACCGCCATGAGTAAGGTTGCCAACACAAATTATGGGCAAGTCATATCCTTTAGAATTTAGGATGCCCAAATCGTAAAACAAATTTCTTGTTCGGATAATTAGCCCATAAACAAATGAGATGGGTAATAATAAAAACTGCGATGGAGTCATTGCAAATAAAAGTACAAATTTAGGTTAATGTAAATTTCCCTAATATTGAATTATGAAAATTCAAGATATAACGTCGGTAATTGAGACTTTAGCGCCCTTAGGATATCAAGAGGCATACGATAATGCTGGCTTAAACGTAGGAAATTTAAATGATGAAGTTGAATCGGCTTTGGTTTGTTTGGATTGTACGGAGGAGGTAGTAGATGAAGCAATTTCTATTGGCGCCGACTTGATTATTGCACATCATCCTTTGATTTTTGGCGGCATAAAGCAAGTAAGTTCTTCAGATTGGCTGGGTAGAATACTAATAAAAGCAATTAAGCACAACATATCGATTTACGCAGTTCATACTAATTTAGATAATGTGATAAATGGCGTAAATACCAAGATTTGTGAGAAAATCGGATTGATTAATACCAAAATATTAGCACCTAAGCCCGGTATGGATAATGTAGGTGATGGAATGATAGGGGAGTTAAAGCAGGAAATGTTGCTTGATGACCTACTTGATTTACTGAAAAATGATTTCAAAGCTAAAGGCATTAGATATACCGAGATAATAAAAGAAAAAGTAAGGAAGATTGCTGTTTGTGGCGGTTCGGGAAGCTTTTTATTGTCTGATGCAATTGCTGAAAACGCTGATGTTTTTATCACCGGAGACTTCAAATATCATCAGTTCTTTGATGCCAATAATGAAATAGTAATTATTGATATTGGACACTATGAAAGCGAACAATACACAAGCGAGGTGATTTATGACTTAATTAAGGAAAATTTTCCTAAATTTGCCATCCGTTTTTCAGGGATAAACACGAATCCAATTAAATATTTGATTTAAGATGTCAACAACAATAGAAAAAAAAGAAGCGTCAACAGAAGAGAAGTTAAGGGCGTTACTTGACTTGCAAAGGATAGATAGTCAGATAGATAAGATAAGAACCATAAGAGGGGAATTACCTTTAGAGGTTAAGGATCTAGAAGATGCAGTAGAAGGTCTTGAAACTAGACTTGCAAATCATGTTGAAGAAACTGAAGCTTTACAAACTAAAATTTCGGATAAAGAGAATGGAATAAAAGATTCTCATGCCGAAATTAAAAGATATGAGTCTCAGCAAAAGAAAGTAAGAAACAGTAGAGAATACGACTCACTTAATAAAGAGATCGAATTTCAAACGTTGGAGATTGAATTGTCTGAAAAGAAAATCAAAGAAGTTAAATTCGAGATTGATTCGAAAGGTGACGGAGTTGATGGATCTAAGAAAGAGCTTAAAGAGCTTAAAAGCGATTTGAAAATTAAAAAAGGCGAACTTTCTGATATTGTTGCTGAAACACAAAAAGATGAAGAGAGTTTAGCTAAAAAATCTAAAAAAGCTTCTGCAATCATCGAAGAAAGATTGTTAACTGCTTACGAAAGAATTAGAGGTAATGCCAGAAATGGTCTAGCTGTTGTAACCATCCAAAGAGATGCTTGCGGTGGTTGCTTTAACAAAATTCCACCACAAAGAAGATTAGACATCAGAATGCACAAAAAAGTTATTGTGTGTGAGCATTGTGGTAGAGTACTTGTTGATGATAATATTTACGGAGAACCTGAAGTTGCTGAAGTTGAAGAAAAAGCAACTACAAAAAAAGCAACTACAAAAAAGCAAAAAGCAAAAAAATAGAGTTTAATAAACTGTATTTAAAAAGGGATATTCAGAAATGAGTATCCCTTTTTTATTGACGTATAATCTAATTGGGTTTGTTAGAAGTTGATTCCAACAGTAAACATGCCTTTGTGCCTAACAGATGATATTTCTGTATTAGAACTCACAGTATTATATAGTAAATGCGTGTTAGACGATGAGCTTAATGCGTAAGCCAAGTCAACAAAAAAATCTTTCTCTCTCCAGCCAATACCTCCTGTGTAAGTGGTACGTGCAGAACTTAACACATCCGGACTCCCATAATTTGCATAGCCAGCTCGAAGAGAGAAATTATGAACTCTCCATTCCGCACCTACTCTTAAGTTAAATGCAGGTTTAAAATCGTCTTCAATTATATTGTTTGCATCAGAGAAAGAATACCCCAATGCCTTTAGTGAGCCGGTAGAGTAGTCTACAAATTCGAAATCGGCACTAATTAAGCCTTTCTTCCCAAAAATGATTGCAGTGCTGGCAGTAGCCTTATATGGAGTTTTAATGGTATAGTCAAATTCCGACCTGTCTGGATCAAATATATAATCCTCATCGACATCATCATATTGTGCTTCCATGCTCAGTTCAAACTCGTTGTGCAAGTAATATTTGGTTGGCGTATGCAACGACGCACCCATTCGAAGCCATTTGTTCAATTTGTAAATCATGCCGATCTTAAGATTTAAGCCATGGCCTAGTACGCCTAGCTCTTCTTTTATCTCAAAAAAGTTGATTGCAGAAATTGAATCTTGATCAAATTCTAAGTATTCGGTACGAGAATTATATTTAACCACGGTATATCCGAATGAAGCGCCTAAGTAAAGACGATCATCATAATTTCCGCCAAGAGCAAACGAATATTCAGCCATTTTACCATATTGCTTAGTAGATTTTGTTTGGAGCGGTTTTTCTAGTGGAGACTCAATAAAAAACTCACCGAATAACGTATCGATAAGGTAAGTGTGAAATGCGCCATACGCTCCTGAAGATAAATTGTCCATGTTACCTATACCAGCATTGTTTGCTTCATTAAGGTATTGGTCTACCAATGAATTGCCTTCCGAAGTACCTTGAATAAATATATTTTCAGTAAACAAAGCCGTTTTCGTCATATTGAAACCGTAATTCACTCCAATCCATTTTCCTGTGTTTTCGCCAGCGTGAAAAACCACTCCTAAGTTTCCTATGGAGAGCCCTGCTTGGTTAGCGTCGTTTTGCGACTCGTTGTACGAAGTTGAATTTTGGTTGCTATAAAACAGGGGCGTAAAAGTAAATTCTGATTTTCGGTAAATTGCCAAACCTGCTGGGTTGTACGACATAGAAGTGATATCTCCACCAAGTGCACCAACGGCACCTGCCATGCCTGTAAATTTAGAAGTACCGTTAATTTCCTGCTGAGAATATCTCAAAACATCAAACTCGTTTTGAGCAGTAGCTGGCTGAATTATTGCAGCGCAAAGCAGGGTAAAGGATATGCGAATTAAGTTTTTCATCTATTTTATTTGGGCCTTCTAAGAATTACAATACTTTCTTTCTTGGAGGTTTGCTACCGCCAGATCTGTTACCACCGCTTGGTCTACTTGGGGCCTTGGGTTTGCTATAATTAGATCGAGGAGTAGACCTAGGAGCTGGTTTGTAAGTTTTAGGTGCAGAATAAGTTTTAGGCCTTGGTGTACTGTTGTTTCTTGGTGTTGCTTTTGGTCTGTTGTACGTAGGTGCCAACTGTTGTTTTGGTCTAGCCGTAACTTTAGGACGAGATTGTGATTGAGTAGTTTTTTGACTATTATTTCTAGGCACCACTGCATCGGGCCGGTTTGTGTACTGCAAACGTGGACGCGGTGTTACCTTAGCATTATTGGATGTTTTGTTACCACCATTGCTCTGCACATTAGGTCGTTGTCCGTTGTTGTTTCTATTAACCGGTGGGCGATTTACCGTTCTTGTGTTAGCGGATGGAGTTTGTGTTTTGGCTACATACGTTCTGCCAGTTGTACCTCTTTGCTCACGCGTTCTGTTAGCATTAGGGTTGGTTCTGGTAACCGCACCCGGCTTGTCGTTTAGCCCAGTCGTATTTGCTCTTGATCCAGATCGTGTTTGAGGGCCTTTGTTATTATTTCTAACCTCATTTGCTATAAGAGCTCGTGCACCGTTATTATTATTTCTAGTTCGTGGAGTTTGAGCAATTGTTCTTGTTGTACCGTTTTTATCCTGTGGCTGCTCCATCATTCTTTTCTTTAAGTAAGGTGAAGTAGTAGATCTAGTGCTACCTATTGAAGAACTTCGAGGTTCGTAAGTAGTATTGGAAGTAGAAGCGGTTGTTTTATAATACCCTGAATTTGAATAGTAGCCATCGCTATAACCATTATTGTAAGCGCTGTTATAAGCATATCCATTGTAGTAACTGTTATGGCCCCATTGGTTGTGGTGGTGATGACCTCCATAACCATAACCATAACCATAACCATAACCATAATTGAAAGCCTGGCTATAAGGATAGTAGCTTCCATAGCCTCCGCCATAAGAAAAATCATAATTCCACCCAGTGTGGGTATTCCAGCCTACATTCCATCCAGAGTTATAGTGGTTGTAGCCGTATGAGTAGTAAGGATCATAATAATTATTAAAATGCAAATAAGTATTGTTGTAACGGTAAGGATCGTAATTGTAGCTATGAAACCTTCTTAACCTTTTTGCATAAGATTTATCGTAATACTCATCAGAATAATAATTATTGGTGATATAAGTATTGCTACCTTCTTGATAATACTCCGATGAATCATAATATTCGGAATATTGTGTTTCGTCGTTACTGTAATAAGAATCATGGTCTTGCCCGTAATCATCTGCTGGAGTATAATAGATGTCGTCGTAATAATTTTGAGCGTTTACAGGCAGCATATTTAGCGTGCCGCACATCAAAATCAATATTTTTACTGTTGTTTTCATAATCGAGCCTCCTTATTCTTTAATTTTGTTTCTTATAGCATTAGCTGCAACAAACCAAAAATCGTACCATAAATCTACAGAATGGAAAACAAAGGAATAACATCAAGAGAAGACTTTTCGCAATGGTACAATGATATTGTCATTAAAGCAGGACTGGCGGAGCATTCGGAGGTAAGAGGATGCATGATAATTAAGCCATATGGCTACGCTATTTGGGAGAAAATGCAGGCCATTTTAGACAAGAAATTTAAAGAGACTGGTCACGAAAATGCCTACTTCCCATTATTGATTCCTAAATCATATTTAAGCAAAGAAGCAGATCATATTGAGGGATTTGCAAAAGAGTGTGCCGTAGTAACCCATTACCGATTAAAAACAAGCGAAGATGGCACTGGCGTAGTTGTTGACCCAGATGCCAAATTAGAGGAAGAGTTAATAATAAGACCAACTTCAGAAACCATTATTTGGAACACTTTTAGAGGTTGGGTTCAATCTTATAGAGATTTACCACTTTTAATCAATCAGTGGTGCAACGTAATGCGTTGGGAAATGAGAACGCGATTATTTTTAAGAACATCCGAGTTTCTTTGGCAAGAAGGCCATACTGCACATGCATTAGAATCGGAAGCGCTAGAGGAAACCGAAAAAATGCTGGATGTATATGCCGACTTCTCCGAAAAATTTATGGCGATTCCGGTTATTAAAGGACTAAAAACACCAACAGAAAGATTTGCAGGTGCAGTAGAAACTTATTGTATTGAAGGATTAATGCAAGATGGAAAGGCTTTACAAATGGGAACATCTCATTTCTTAGGTCAGAATTTTGCCAAAGCATTCGATGTAAAATTTGCTACTAAAGAAGGAAAATTAGAACACGTTTGGGCATCTTCATGGGGCGTTTCTACCAGATTGATGGGCGCATTGGTTATGGCTCATTCAGATGATTCTGGCTTGGTATTACCTCCTCAATTGGCTCCTTACCCCGTGGTTATCGTTCCTATTTATAAAGGAGAAGAGCAGTTGGCAGAGATTAACGAAGTTGCCTTTGAAATTAAATCCAAGTTGGAAGCAAAAGGTATAGAGGTTAAATACGACAACCGAGATACCCATAAACCAGGTTGGAAATTTGCTGATTATGAGCTTAAAGGCGTGCCAGTTAGGTTGGCGTTAGGTAAAAGAGATTTAGAAAACGGAACTATAGAAGTAGCTCGAAGAGATACGAAAGAAAAAACTACTGTTGAAAGAGCAACAATTGATAAGTATGTTGATGACCTTTTAAAAGAGATTCAGCAGAACTTATTTGATAAAGCACTCGATTTTAGAAAAAATAATTTACAAAAAATTGACGATTTTGATGAGTTCAAAAAAGTCATGAAAGAGGGAAAGGGCATGGTGTCAGCGCATTGGGATGGAACAGCGGAAACCGAACAAAAAATAAAGGAACAAACGAAGGCCACAATACGTTGTATACCTTTAGACGTTATAGATGAAGATGGGGAATGTATCCTCACCAAAAAACCGTCTAAAAGAAGGGTGATCTTCGCGAAAGCCTACTAATCCTTATGGAAAAACAAAAGTCCGCTACAGAACTTATACTCGAAACACTCACAGAAAAAACACTTACTAAAGTCAACGTATATACTCAGTTGTATGAAATCTTCGCAGATTTTAAAACCGAGTTGGAAAAAAGCGCCATTTCTCTAGGGAAAAAGGCGGGTAAAGTTGATAAGAAGTTGGCTGTTGAATTTAGAGAGAAAGGAAATTACGAGGCCGAGATTAAAATAGGGGGTGACATCATCGTTTTTCAGATGCATACCAACGCGTTTCTATTTGATAAAGATCATCATGTTTGGAACACTTCATACGTTAAAGATGAGCCTTTAAGAGCCTATTGTGGAATAATAAACGTCTATAATTTTTTAGCTGATTCATTCAAATTTCAGCGCCACAATGATTCGGGGTATTTGGTGGCTCGAATCTTTGTTAATATGGACGGTCATTACTTTGTGGAAGGCAAGCGACAAATGGGCGTTTTGTTCAACGATTTTGTAAATAGTAAGATAAAAAATAAAGATATTAAAGACATAATAGAGTCATCGATACTGTATTGTATCAATTTTGATCTCTATGTGCCTCCGTATGATGAAGTTGAAGAAGTGACGCTTAAAGAAATAGTGGATTCAATCTCAAAAATGGGATTAAAAACATCTAAAAGGCTCGGTTTCAAGATGCAATCAGAGAATGATGTAAAATCTTGAATCCTTTTTCAATAAAACTTTGGAGATACTATATAGTTTTTTAAATTTGCACTCCCTTGAGAAAAAGGGGATAATGGTCCGTTCGTCTAGGGGTTAGGACGCCAGGTTTTCATCCTGGTAACAGGGGTTCGATTCCCCTACGGACTACTTGAGGGGAAATATTCGAAAGAGTGTTTCCTCTTTTTATTTTCATTCCTTGCAAAGCCTTGACACTACCACAAATAAATGAGATTGCATCCTTAAAGATAGCGGTTCGATACTTTTCTCCATTAAATATCAATTTACCCTTCAATATCGAACTCAACAACTTTTGCTTTAGTACTACAGAGGATTTTGAATAGAAATAATGGATGTTTGTTAATAGGTTGGTGCCAAATTGTACAAAGTCCCGTATGTCATTATCTTCTCCTCCGAGTTGAAACAATTGTCCTTTCAATTTTAACAGTTTTTTGTCAAAGTCCTTCTTGCTGCTTGTGTAAGTGTTATCATCAATTATTCCATCAACCAATTTTTCAGTCAGTACTTGCTTCCTGCCCTCGATCTTCTTTATGTCACCTTTTAATTAATGAATCTGATTGTGTTTGCTTTCAGCAGAAGACTTGTATTTGTCTTCTAGGATTGCTTTAAATAGTTCGCAAACTTCCTCTGTTGGTGTTATATCGTTCAATAAGCTATTAAAGGCATTATGAGCGTCACTGACTTTAATGCGCTCTTTGCATCCGTTACTACAATGATAGTAGTAGTGTTTTTTACCTGTTTTGCTTCTTGATGCACTACCTGTTAGGTTTCCTCCGCACGACTGGCACTCAAGAAAACCTCTTAAAGGTAGGTTATCGTTAAGTTTAGATGGCTTCTGTTTTTGTCTTTTACGTAGTCCTAGTTGAATTTGTACTTTGTTAAAAGTGTCTTCATCAATGATTGGCTCATGTAGTCCTTTAACTATTTGCTCTGGTTCATCTTTATATGCAGGAACTTTTATAATTCCAGTGTAAATCTCAAACTGTAGCATTCTACTTAGATGGCTTTTTGATAGGCCAAGAAGTCCATATTTAGGCATCTTTAAGATTTCACTTTGAGAAAATGTTCCAACAGCAAAATCTGTAAAAAGTTGCTTTATTAGAGGGGCTTTAATAGGGTCTAATTGCATTAGAACTTTACCTTGTTCATCCCGACCAGGGATATAACCTTTAGGTTGTGAGCAATTCCAGCGACCTTCTTTTAGGCCTTGTCTCATTCCTGTTCTAACTTTGTTGCTTCTGATCTTATTATCTACCTCTGGTATTCCGAGATACATTAATTACATTAATTTCTGATTAGGGTCTTCGTAATCTATCCAATTTTCAATACTGTTTATTTCTATATTAAGCTTCTCGAAGATTTCTATTACTAGTAATGCTCCAAGAGTATTTCTTGAGAACCTAGACCACTAAGAGCTACGTTAAGAATTAAAGCCGAAGATTTACCAATATACAAGACCTTACAGGAGCGTTTGGAATCCATTATTAAACGTAGAGATGAAGAAGTAGATGATACATACTCACTACTCTGTACAATTATGAATGACGTAAACCATGCACAAGAGCAAGAGTTAGCGTCAGATTTATCAATGGGAGAAAGGGCAATAAGTCAGATGTTAGCCCGAAAAATTGATAATGAGGAGCTGGTTGAATTAATAACAAAGGAAATAAACTCAATAGCTACAGAACTTACCAAAGACTTTGAAGGTTGGCAGAAACAAGGTTCAGTAGAAGACAAAATAAGGGTTGAAATAATTAAGAAGCTGGTTAGTCGGGCTAAGGTTCATTCTGCTATTACAAAAGAGAAAGTTGATTATATCCCATTTGCTAAGCAATTAATGAAATATGTAATCCAATACTATTGATGCCGGAACAACTCGAACATATCGATGGCATAGATTTACTATTCTACAAAAGCAATAGGGCTAAAAGCATAAACATTACGATTAAGCCTTTTGAAGGAGTGCGTGTATCAGTGCCTCAGCTAATAAGCTTCAAGAAGGCGAAAAAGGCAGTCGAGCAGAGAATGGGATGGATTAAGAGCCATTTATCAAAAATGAAGTTGGCCGAGAATGACTTTACCTTATTTGATTCTAAGTCCAGGTTTAAAACTAGAGAACACTTGTTAGACGTAAGTCATGCAGACGTCGAAGAAGTTAATACGATAGTAAAAGATAATCGTATTACTGTTTTGGTGCCTAGGCATTACCTTTTGAAAACGAGAAGGTTCAATTAGAGGTAAGGCATGGAATTGAAAAAGCATGGAAAAAGGAAGCTAAAATATTCTTGCCAATTCGAGTTCAAGAATTAGCTAGTAAACATGATTTTAAGTATAAAAAGGTGTCTGTAAGAAACTCCAAGACACGTTGGGGAAGCTGCTCCGTGGATAATAATATCAATCTCAGTTTGCATCTAATGCGTTTACCAGATCGGTTGGTTGATTACGTTATACTTCATGAACTATCACATACCAAAGTAAAGAACCATAGCAAGGAATTTTGGAGTTTGCTTGATTCGGTATCTGGTAATGCTAGAAAGTTGGATAGGGAGGTGAAAGAATGTAATATTCAGATATATTAATCGTCTTAATATAACAGTAGGAAATTAGACTAGAAGAATAAGACAAAATATTAAAGTGAGGAATCAAGTTTTAAAAATATTGGTAGTGGTGCTTTTCGGCTCCACTATGGGAGCCAATGTTATGGCGCAACGTTTATCACTTGCAATTTAAATGTATGAAAAAATTATTTATTGCCATGTTAATGATGCCCTTGTTGTAGACCAACCTATCGAATTTTCATCTACACGAAGTATTCCGTCATTCATCAAAAAAAGGATGCATTTCACAGAATATACAATAGAAAGACTCATCTAAAAGGTACATTGGGCTAATATTTAAAAATATGAAAAGACTACTACTCACGTTATCAGTGTTTTTTGTTACGATATTTTATTCCTTAGGAACAGGCATCCCTCCATTAAATTGGGCACATGCACTTTCTGATACAAATGGGGCCTCATATTGCTATCCCGGACCAATAATAGCAGCGCCTGATGGAAGCGTGTACATTACGAGTATCATGAACCCTGGGACGTATGACTTCGATCCTTCAGAAAACGATTCTATGATAACAATCACAAAAGGCAGGAGTGCAGTGATCAGCAAATACAATGTTGATGGAGAGTTTCTGTGGGCGAGACTTTATGAAACGACCGGTGATTTTTGGACAAAAGACATTAAACTTGATTCGGCAGGGAATGTGTATTTTATAGGCAGCATCGCTGGTGAAATTGATTTAGATCATACTGCGTCAGAGGATTTATACGATACTAAATCATGGAACTCAAGTGGGATCGTTATAAAGCTTACCGCTAATGGTGATCCAGTTTGGACTAAGTTATTCGACGCTATTGGGAATGATGATATTTCGCCATCGCAGATCGTCATTAACGATAATCAAGAAGTTTATGTATCTGGAGTCTTTAGGGGAACTCAAGATTTTGACTCGTTAGGAACAGGAGGGGTACTAACAGCGTTTGGAGATTTTGATATCTTTTTAATGAAAATGGATGCTTCAGGAGATTTTCAATGGGTAAAGCAATTAGGTGGTAGCTCGGGTGAATCAAACATTGGAATGGGTCAGACACCCGAAGGTGATTTGATTTTAGTTAATAGCGTCCAAGGAGCAGGGGATTATGATCCAAGTACTAACGATTCAGTTCTTACATCATCCAATAATACTTTTACAACTATTGCTAAATATAGTGATGCTGGTGACTTTATTTGGGGAAGAGTGCTTGAGTCTACAACACAAGTCTATCCGCAAAAGTTTACAATGGATAAATCTGGTAGCTTTTATATCAGTGGGTACGTCTATGGTACTGCGGACTATGATTTAGACAGCGGAAGTTATACGTTACAATATGTAGGAGGGGAAACATTTTTAGTTAAATATGATAAGAATGGTGGTTTTGAATGGGTAAACCAATATGGTGTAAACGCGGGAATTAATATAAACTCAATGTCCGTAGAACCAAACGGGTCAAGTTTGTACATTAGCGGAGAATTCACTGGTAACAGCGACTTTGATCCTACTATTAACGCATTACAATTATTTAATAACGACGGATATACTTTTGTCTCTAAATTTGATACAAGTGGCACCTTCGAAACAGCTTATAGCCTTCAGCTAAACCTGGGTGGTGAGGAAATTGTTATGTTATCTGCTGGATATCGTGATGACTTATACTATACAGGGGAATTTAATTCTATAGTGGATGTTGATCCTACCTCTGTTGTTGATGAATTAACTACTGACGCTACTGGTGGTACGTTATTCATACAAAGGCTTGGAGAAGCGGATAATGCCACTGCCATTAATGACTTAATGACATTTAACCATGCCATTTATCCTAACCCTACAACTGGAAAGGTAATTATTACAATCCCCAAAGGATCAGGTCAATCGGAAGTGGTTGTATTGGACTTATTTGGTAACCAAGTGAGTAAATCAACTTATTCAAGTTCGGATAGCATAGAAGTAACTTTAGACGGGCCAGTGGGGATTTACATTATTAATGTTATTATAGAAGACAATACATCTTCTTATAAAGTGATAAAAGAATAGACTAGTTTATCCGAAATATTAATGATCCTGAGTTGAATAATAATCTTATTTCGACTCAGGTTTTTTTTGTTTGTAAATCGTCAGTGGAAATGTCGGACAAGGTGAGCACCTATTATCGGTTTAAAGTGAGCACTCAAATTAAATACAAATCATATTTAAAATACCTTAATATGAATCATTAACGATATTATTGAGTTGGAGTGGATCTGCTCAAAGATTTCCGAAATAAGGTGCTCAACGGCTCCGTTTTTTCCACACTCTGTCGCATTATGGACTTGCTACATTTGAGTGGAGGGTTAGTTAAGAGAATGTCACCATTATTAACTTTACAAAATGGAAAAACGAAGAACATTTGATTCTGCTTTCAAA
>SPKZ01022219.1_pt1 | contig 18155 bp, 17 predicted proteins | sample 2456571 | NCBI WGS metagenome assembly SPKZ01 (sample SAMN11192286, study PRJNA482655) | marine metagenome | biome: ENVO:00000447; feature: ENVO:00000244|ENVO:00000211|ENVO:00000569|ENVO:00002023; material: ENVO:00002151; isolation source: ocean water from marine abyssalpelagic zone ...
GCGCGGTCGATTCAAGTCGTCGTCGAAGAGGTCCTGCTCCGTCAGGCCCGCTACGTGCATCGCGAGACCGGGATGCGAAACCTTGCGCTCGCAGGCGGTGTCGCCCTCAACTGCGTGGCCAACGGCCGGTTGCTTCGCGAGGGTCCCTTCGATGAACTCTGGATCCAGCCCGCAGCCGGCGATGCCGGGGGGGCCCTCGGTGTCGCGCTGCTGCTCTGGCACCGGATCGAGGGGAATTCCCGGACCGTCGGTCGCGGGGACCGGATGTCGGCGAGCCTGCTCGGTCCCGCCTATGGCGAGGACGAGATCGAGAAACTGCTGCGGGAGAAGGGAGCCAACGCGCGCCGCCTCGGCGAACAGAGGCTGGTCGAAGAGACCGCGGAACTCCTCGCGCGCGGCAACGTGGTCGGCTGGTTTCAGGGGCGCATGGAATTCGGTCCCCGGGCACTCGGGAGCCGCAGCATCCTGGGAGATCCACGCAACGAGGCGATGCAGCGGACCCTCAATCTGAAGATCAAGTTCCGCGAGTCGTTTCGGCCCTTCGCTCCGGCGGTCCTGCGGGAACGCGTGGCCGATTACTTCGAGCTTCAACGGGATTCGCCCTACATGCTGCTCGTGGCGGACCTGCAGGCGTCGCGACGCCTGCCCGTCCCTGCGGACGCACGCGAACTCCAGGGCCTCGACCGGCTCCGGATCCCGCGCTCCGACGTTCCGGCCGTGACCCACGTCGATTACTCGGCCCGGATCCAGACCGTCGACCACGAGAGCCAGCCGCTGTTTCACGCGTTGCTCCGTGCCTTCGAACGGCGCACGGGTTGCCCGGTTCTCGTCAATACTTCGTTCAACGTTCGGGGTGAGCCGATCGTGTGTACGCCAGAGGATGCCTGGCGCTGTTTTCTGCGCACCGACATGGACTATCTGGCGTTGGGTCCCTTTCTGCTCGACAAGCGCACTCAGCCCGAGCCCCAGGAAGAACTCGTCGCGGGCCCACTCGCGCTCGACTGATGGCGACCCGGCGCGAACTCAGGGTCTTCGGAATCGGGGTCGGTACGATCCTGACCGCCATCGGGGTGTGGCGCTACCTGGCGGGCGACGCGTTGCTGCCCCCAGTCCTCGGTGGCGGGGGCGGGCTGCTCGTGTTGCTTGGCGTTCTCGCCCCGGCGCTGCTCCGGCCTCTCCATCTGGCCTGGATGCGCGTCGTCGCCCCCCTCTCCTGGTTCAATACGCGTCTGTTGCTGGGGGCCGTCTACTTCGGAATACTGCTCCCGACCGGCCTGGTCCGGCGCCTCGTCGGTGACCCGTTGCAACTCCGCGGGCCGCGGGGCGCGCGTCGGCGGAGCACTTACTGGGTGGACCGTGTCGGATCCGGCGATCGCGAGTCGTATCGCCGCCAGGTCTAGCGCCGGGGCCTGGGGGCTTTGGGAGAGCCAGCATGAGCCGCTTCCGGATCTTCCGTGACCTTTGGGAATTCATGCGCTACCGGAAGAAGTTCTGGTTGCTGCCGATGCTGTGCGTGCTGTTCCTTTTCGGCTTGCTACTCGCCGTCGGACAAACCTCGGTCGGGGTCTTCGTATACACCCTCTTCTAGACGGCTGACGCGCGACGGGCTCTGCGTGCGGGTGCGCGCGATCCCGGGACCTCGCAGAAGCGGTTCAGCGAAGCGCGCTTCGCAACTCGGCCTCGAGTTCGTGCTCCTCGACTCCGAAAGCGCGCTCGAGCGCGCGAGCCAGGTTTCGGGAGCGGAAGATCTCGTCGACGAAGGTCCGTAGGGAGCGCTCGCCGCGCGTTCGCACCAGGTGCTCGATGGTTGCGTAGGACTGCAGGTAGGCGAGTCCGGCATCGTCAGCCGCGACGTCTGCAAAGCCGCTGCTCCTCAGCCTTCCGAGCGGCAAGAGTTCGCCCCGTGCGGAGATCGTCTCGAGCACGCGCCGCTCCCCGAGTGAGAGGCCCTGCTTTCCGACCGCGAGGTTCTCGAACCACTCGGCGATGCCCTCGTTCGCGAAGGCCGGGACCACGAAGGAGGGATTTTTCGCTTCGAAAGCGGCGTGGACGTACTCGTGGTGGAGCGTCCGGACGAGTTGCGCGTCGACCCGGCTTCCGCCTCTCACGTGGATGGCGCCGTTGAAGAACCCCGCGGCCTGGAAGCGAAAGATCCCGTTGAATCGCTCGCCGAAGACGGCCGGGTCATACACCCAGACCTCGATGCGTGTGCGCGGGCGCAGACCGATCTTCCGACCCACGTTGCTGTAGGCGTTTTCGAGGATCTCGAGCACCGAGACCTCGAACTGGCGCGAGCCCCCGACCCCCGAGTAGCTGTCGATGTCCACGTCCTGGTGGAGCCGGAAGTGGATCGACTGCCGCTCGCTGAACTCCCCGTCCGCGCCGCGGTCGCGCGCGGAGGCCGCCGGCAGGAGCGCGACCACGGCCAGCAGGTGCAGACAGATCCGTGCCTCGAGCCGCATCCGGCGAGAGTAGCGCACGGGACGGCGGGCCCTCCTCAGAGGCGACCCGGTCGTGAGCTGCGGGTCCCGGGCGGTACCCCGGGGTCGCGGGTGGATTGACGTGGCCGCTGGTCTGCCTATGATCCGCGCGCCAGCAGAGAGGAGAAGACTCATGGCTCAGGGGACCACCGGCTCGTCAGACATGATCATTTCCAAGTCACGCGTCAAGGCTGCCGTGAACCAGTGCAACGTGGGCGGGGATTTCTACAATGCGCTCGAGGCCCGGGTGCGGGCGCTGATCGCGGCGGCCGAGGAGCGCGCGCTCGCGAACAACCGCAAGACCCTCAAGGCCCAGGACGCCTGACGCGGAGGATTCCGGCGGCGCTGCCGGAGACCTCCGATTCGCTCAGAGTTCAAAATCCCGGGGCGCGGCGGAACTCGCCTCGGCGTTGCCGATTCGGAGGCGGGTCGCGTGGAGCAGGTGGCGATCAAGGCTCCGGTTCGACCCGTAGAGCCCGTCGCCGACCACCGGGTGGCCCAGCCAGGCCAGCGTGGCGCGGATCTGATGGCGCAGGCCGGTCACGGGCCGAACCTCGACGAGGCTTTCCGTCTGCGCGCTTCGGAGCGGGCGGATTCGCGTGACCGAGCGCCTTCCGCCTCGCGGGACCACGCGCACCCGACGCCCGCGGCTCTCGAGCCGGAGTTCGACCTCCCGCTCGTCCTCTAGCAGTCCGTGAATGCGCGCCCGGTAGGTCTTTTCGACGCGGCGCGCCTCGAAAGCTTCCCGCGCCCGGCGCCAGGCCGCCTCGCGCACCGCGAAGCAGAGCACCCCTGAGGTCCCGATGTCGAGGCGGTGCACGACTCCCGGCAGCAGGCCGCCCTCGCCGATCTCGCGGAGTTCCGGATTGCGACCCAGCATCGCGTTGGCCAGGGTCCCGGTCTCGTCGAAGTCCAGCGGGTGCACGGCGATGCCGGCCGGTTTGTCCAGGAAGACGAGCCCTTCCTGCTCCCGGATCAGCTGGATCGGGAGGCCGGGCTCGGGAATGATTCCCTGGTCGGGGTGGCGGAAGGGCAGCACCTGGATGAGGTCCCGGGCCCGGAGCGCGGCCCCGCCGCCCGCGGGCCTCCCGGCGAGCCGCACCCCCTGGCGATCCAGAAGCCGCCGCACGTAGCGGCGTGAGAGGGCCAGCCGCTCCGCCAGGAACAGGTCCAGGCGCCGGCCCGCCTGTTCGGGCGGAACCTCGATCTCGGTGGCCGGTTTCACGAGACGAGATGATGACACCGGATCGCGGCGAACGTCTGATCGATCGGGCGAGTTTCGGTCCTCGCCCTGGGGATCGGGGCGCAATCGCGCTGGAGGGTCCGGAAGCCTGGCTCGAGCGGCAGCTCCAGCCGGAGCGGATTCCGGACCCGGAGGTGTCTGCGCGGCTCGAGCGTTTTCCCGCCCGGCTGCAGTCCCCGGGCGAGCTCGCGCTCGGGTTGGAGGCGCCCGAGCCGCGGATGGCACCCGGGGACCGGAGCCCGAGGCCGGCCGGGACGCGGGAACGCGCCCGGGAGAGGATGCGCCGGGTGCACGAGGTCGGGCGCGAGATGGCCGGAGTGCGGGTCGTGCGCGCCGTGTACGGGAGGCGGGAGCTGCAGGAGGTCATGGTCGACTTCTGGGCGAACCACTTCAGCGTGTTCGCTCGCAAAGGTCCGCTCGGCGCGCTGCTCCCGCACTACGAGCGCGCGGTGCTGCGGCCCCACGCACTGGGACGCTTCGAAGACCTGCTGGCTGCCGTCGCGCGGAGCCCCGCCATGCTGTTCTACCTCGACAACTGGCTCTCGAGTGCGGAGGGGTCCCGTCGGCGCGGCCGCCGGCTGGGCTCGGGCATCAACGAAAACTACTCCCGCGAACTGCTGGAACTGCACACGCTCGGGGTCACCGGGGGCTACACCGAGCACGATGTGGTCGAGGTCGCCCGCACCTTCACCGGCTGGACGCTCCGCAGCCGCCGGGATCCGAGCTTCGTCTTCCGGAGCCGGGTTCACGATGCGGGTCCGAAGCGCGTGCTCGGGGAGCCGGTGCGCGGCGACGGGGTCGACGAGGGTCGGGGCCTGTTGCGCCGGCTCGCCCGGCACCCGGCTACGGCTCGACACGTCTGCCGGAAGCTCGCGCGGCGTTTCGTGTCGGACCGGCCGCCCGAAGCCCTGGTTGCGCGGCTCTCCGAGGTCTTCCTCGAGAGCGAGGGCGAGACCCGCGAGGTACTGCGGGCGCTCCTGCTCTCGCCCGAGTTCGTGGCTCCCGAGCACAGGAAGCTCAAGACGCCGCTCGAGTTCGTGGCGAGTGCACTGCGTGCCACCGCGGGGGACACCGACGGCGGCGGGGGCGTGCTGTTTGCCCTGCGGCGGCTCGGCGAGGTTCCGTTCCTGGCGCGGACGCCGGCCGGGTACCCCGACACGCTGCCGGACTGGATCGACCCGGGTGCGATGCTGGAGCGCATCGAGGTGGCGCTGGCGCTCGGCGCCGGGCGCGTGCCCGGAACCCGGCTCGGAAGCGTGTTCTCCGAGGGCGTGCGTGGGGTCGCGCCGGAACTGTCCCTCGAGCGCCGGTCCGCGCTCGCGCTCGCCTCGGCGGAGTTCCAGTGGCAATGAGCGGCGTGACGCGACGCGAGTTCCTGAAAACCGGGACCGGTGCGCTGGCCGGTCTCGCCGGCCTCTCGGTCTGGATCGACCCGCGCCGGGGGCTGGCGCAGGATCCGGGTCGACCGCTCCTGGTCGTGATCTTCCTGCGCGGCGGTGCCGACGGTCTGCATCTGGTTCCCCCGATCGGGGATCCGGCCTACCGAAAGCTGCGCGGGCGGCTCGCGTTGCACGAAGCCCTGGAGCTCGACGGCCGGTTCGGCCTGCACCCGGGTCTCGCCGACCTCGCGCCTCTCTACCAGCGCGGGAAGCTCGCGATCGTGCACGCGGCGGGATCGCCCGCCGGGACGCGCTCGCATTTCGAGGCACAGGACCTGATGGAGGCCGGGACGCTTCCGGGTCTGCGTGTCGCGGGGGGTTGGATGGGGCGCGCATTCGGGCCCGGCAGCGGGGCGGGCTCGCTCGAGGGTCCGTCGAGTTTCGCCGCGCTGGCACTCGCCGAGCAGCTTCCGCTCACGCTCCGCGGCGCGGGAGGCTTCGCGATCGACGACCCCGCGCGCTTTGCCCGCGCTGTCACCGATCCGCTCACCGTCAGTGTGCTCGAGCGTCTGTACGCGCCGGCGGGCGATCCCGACGATCGCGTGCGCGCCGCGGGGCGGGAGGCGCTCGCGGCGGTGGCCGAACTCCGCGGCGCTGCGGCCCGGGGCTCCACCGGCCCAGAGCGCGGCAGAAGCCGCGGCGCGGCGTTCCGGCTGACGCGCCGCGTCGAGGATCTGATCTCGCTCGAGCAGGCGGGCCTCGGGATGCGGGCCGTGTTCCTGGAGAGCCGCGGCTGGGACAGCCATTCCGCCCAGGGCGCCGAGCGGGGCTTGCTCGGCCGCTCGATCCGCGAGCTGGGTGCCTCAGTCCGTCGCCTCGTGGATGTGCTCGGCGAGCGGCGCGATCTGGTGGTCGTGGCGCTGACCGAGTTTGGGCGCACCGTGCGTCCGAACGGTGCCGGGGGTACGGACCACGGGCACGGAAGCGCAATGCTGGTTGCGGGACCCCGGGTGCGCGGGGGCATCTACGGGACCTGGCCCGGCCTCGATCGCGCCTCACTCCACCAGGGTCGGGACCTTCCGGTCACCACCGACTATCGCAGCGTGTTGACCGAGATACTCGTGCCGCAGATCGGGGCTCGCGCCGCGTCCGCGACCTTTCCCGGCTTCGAACCGCGTTCGCTCTCGCTGCTGAGCTAAGCTCGCCCCGGGCCCGGCGCGGATCCGGGAAGGGGGACGACGGTGCCGGTGATCGAGCGGCTTGGCTTCGAGGCGGACGCGAGCGTCGTCGTGGTTCACGTCGATGATCTGGGCATGTCGGATGCGGCCAACCGCGGCGGGCTGGAGGCGCTCGACGGAGCTGCGACCTGTGGCAGCGTGATGGTCCCGTGTCCGGCCTTCGAGGCGATTGCGGCAATCGCGCGCGAGCGCCCGGATCTCGACCTCGGCGTGCACCTCACGCTGAACGCCGAATACGAAAGCTGGCGCTGGCCGCCGCTCCGTAACGACGTCCCCGGGCTGGCGTCCCCAGATGGCGGCATGTGGCGCACCACCGCCGAGACGGCCGAACACGCGCGCCCGGATGAGGTCGACCGCGAACTGCGGGCCCAGATCGACCGGGCGCTCGCATCCGGGATCGACGTGACGCATCTCGATGCGCACATGGGCACGGTGTTCCAGACCCCGTTCGTCGACGTCTATGCGGGTCTCGCGCGCGACTATCGCCTGCCCGTATTTCTCCCGCGGGTGAACCGAGAAGTGTTGGAGCGGGCGGGACTCTCGGATGCGGCGCGCAAGTACCTGGACCTCGTCGAAGGGCTCGAGTCAGAGGGCATTCCGGTCTTCGATCACTTCAACGCCGATTCACTCGGCTTCGAGCCCGGAACCGGGGCTGATCACAATCGCGCGCGTCTCGATACGCTCGGCCCCGGGCTCTCGTATCTGATCATCCACGCGGCCCTGGGGGGGACGGAACTCGAGTCGATCACGCCGGACTGGCGTCAGCGGGACGAGGAGCGCCGGATCTACTCCGACGGCACCCTCGCGCGGGCGCTCTCGGACGCCGGCTTCCGGACGCTCGGCATGCGGCGGTTGCGCGATCTACTGCGCGGCGAGTCCACGCTGGCCTGAGGCTTCCGGGGCCCCGGCCCGGCGAGCTGGCGCAGGCCTCAAGCTGGTGACCCGAACGCCTCGCTTCTCGAGGACCCGGAGCAGGCGCGCGGGGTTGACGGCTTCGTGGGGTCCGGCCAGGCCGGCTGGAACGCGGCCCTGGAGCACCGCGCGAAGGATCGCGCCCGAGACGGCGGCGGCTGCGGCCAGGGGATCGGCCGCCGAGACGGTAACCCGGCCGGCGGCGACGCGGTCGCCGGGTTCGATGAAGGCCTCGGCAACCAGCCCGAACTCCGGCCCGGGCACCCGGCCGAGCCAGTTCGAGAACCGACCGTGATTCGCCTCGCGGTAGCTGAGTTGATGCAGGCAGTGGGTGGCCTCGAGTTCTTCGAGGTCGAGGGCGTAGGCCGGCCGGACCGCGAGTTGGCCGGTCGGGTCCGGGAAGCGGCAGCGCGCGGACCCGAGCCAGGCGCTGCCGCGGCCGCGCAGGGTGTGCCGGAAGCGTCGGCGGAGACGCAGCGCGGCCAGATCCGTTTGCGCGGTGGGCCCCTCGGTCCAGCCGCCGGTCGACGCAATCTCCAGCCGATGGATCGAGGGAAAGCAGCGCAGCAGAAAGTCGGCGACGACGGCCGGGAGCCCGGGTACGGCGCCCGCGTGCAGCACCACGGGAACCCCCGCCGACCAGGCCTGTTCCCGGAGCCTCCGCAGAGCCCGCGCTTCGAGCGCGAGTGGGGACAGGTCCACGAAGGGAACCCGGTGCTCGAGTGCGGCCTGGAGGGCCGCCCCGGAGCGGACGCCTGCGCAGCAGATCACGGCCGCGCTCCCGGGAATCACCGATCCGAGCGTTCGCGGGTCGGCCGCGTCCGCGTACACGCCCCGGCCCCGGTTTCCGAGTTCCAGGGCCGCTCGCTCCGCCCGCTGGGCGTTGCGTCCGGCGACGACCAGTCCGAGCGAGGTGGTCTGGAAAAGCTCGTGCACGCATGCGCGGCCCACGGACCCGTACCCGCCGAGTACGACGACCTCTCCCACCGGCCGAAGCCTAGCCTACTCGTCAGCGATTCGGGATGCGTTGCTCGTGCGTCGAATAGCCCGCGTCCCGCGGAATCGAGACCCGGCGGACCCCGTCGCGCTGCTCGACCCGCGGCAGTACCGGGACGACGACGCGCCGTCGGGAGGCCTCCAGCGCCTCCGCGGCGGTCTCGAAGCCGGCCAGCGTCTCCAGGTTGAGTTCGGTCGGCATGATCATCTGACGCCGCCCGGCGCGGAAGTCCTCGAGTGCGCGTTCGGGTCGGATCCAGGCGTGTGCGGTGGCTTCGACGCCGTCGTGCGCAGCGCGCTGCCCGGCCGGGGCCACCGCGCAGAAGAAGATCGTGTCGAAGCGCCGCGGTGCGGCCTCCGGCGTGATCCAGTGCGCGTGCACGGCCAATTCGTCGGAGCAGAGTTCCAGATCCTGCGCCTCGATCAGGTCCACAAAGGAAGCGCGCCCGGACTGAATCTCGAGCCGACCGGCGCCGAACGCCAGCACCTGCTCGGCCCCGATCGGAGCCCGCGTCGCGCGCGAGCGTGCCAGCAGGATTCCGGCCTCCTCGAAGGTTTCCCGAATGGCTGCCACGAAGAAGCCGAGCGCGAGCGCGGCCGGAACCGAGGGCAGCAGCGCCGCGGCTGCCTCCGGTTCCAGGCCGGCGAGGCGCCCGGCCAGCGCCTGGTCCCGCGCCTCGACGCGTCCGCCCGGGAACACGTACATGTCGGGCAGGAACTCGCTTCGGGCGTGCCGCTCGATCAGCAAGGTCTCGGGTCCGTTCGCGCTGTCCCGAAGCAGGATCACGGTGGCCGCGGGAACCGGAGTCACGCTCATTTCCGGGTCCCTTCCTGGCACTTCGGAATTCGCCGCCACGCCCATGCTATCTCGTCCGGGGCGGACTGCTAGCATGGAGCCCGATGCCCGACGGCCCGACGCTCGAGGAAATCCACTCCGCCGAGGAGCTTCGCGCCCGCATCCGTGCCCTTGCGACGCAGTTGTTGCTCGACTATCCGGCAGGGCCGCTCAAGTTTCTGGTGATCGCGGAAGGGGCGAGACGATTCGCGGGCGCGCTCGTCGACGCACTCGGCGACGCACGCGAGCGAGTCGAGACCGTGATCGTGCGCGCGCGCCGGACGCGGCGCGCGGCTCTGGTCGGGGTCGAGGTGGACCCGATCGAAGCGCGGGTGCTCGAGGGCGCCGACGTGCTTGTGATCGACGACATCGCAGATGAGGGCCGCACCCTCGAGGCGGTGCTGAGCCGTGTGCGGGCGCAACGACCTCGCTCGGTGCGGGTCGCCGTCCTCGTCAGCAAGCACGAGCGCAGACGGGTCAGGGTCCCGCTCGACTACGTCGGCTTCCCGGTGAAGCAGGGCTGGGTGGTGGGCTTTGGCATGGACCTGGCGGGACGCTACCGCGAACTCGATCATCTGGCGGTCGTCGTAGGCCGCGCCTGATCGAGGCATCCCGCGTGGACCGGGTTCAGGTCTGAACCAGGAGCGCGGTCACGTTGTCGGGGCCGCCGAGTTCGTTCGCGCGCCCGATCAGCGCGCTCGCGGCGGCTTCGAGCTCTGGTTGCGAGGCCAGGCGCGCAAGCTCGTCGGGCGCAACCACGTCGTGCAGTCCGTCCGACGACAGGAGCAGTCGCGCGGCGCTGGGCACGCGCAGCTGGACGACTTCCGGCTCGATCGCGGGCTGAGAACCGACCGCCCGCGTCAATACGTGGCGGTCGGGATGCTCGGCTCTCTGGTCCGCACGCACGACCCCCTGCGCGATCAGCAGCGAGACCAGCGTGTGGTCCTGCGTGAGCTGTCGTAGCGTCCCTCGGTGAAGGAGGTAGGCGCGCGTGTCGCCCGCATGCGCGATCGTGGCCGTGCGACCCCGGAACAGCAGTGCGGTGAGCGTCGTCCCCATGCCCTCCAGACCCGGTTCCCGGGATCTTTGATACACGGCGAGGTTCGCCTCGATCAGGGCGGCTCCGAGCAGCGGTGCCTCGTCGCGAATCGCTTTCGGGATCCGCCGCCCGGTGAGCTGTGTCGCGACCGTTTCAACCGCGAGTCGGCTCGCGACCTCACCCGCAGCGTGTCCGCCCATCCCGTCTGCAACGACGAAGAGTCCGGATTCCGGCAGGGCCAGCGCGGCATCCTCGTTGTTCTCGCGAACCAGACCTGTATCGGTCCGGAGCGCGCACGCGCAGCTCAGTTCTCCGGCCGACCGCCCGCGACCTCCCACGCCATGGCACTGTACTGAATATGGTCCAAGAAACGACCGTTCACGAACTCGAACTCGCGTGCGATCCCCTCGCGCCGGAATCCGAGCCTCTGAACGACCTGCTGGCTGGCAGTGTTTTCGGGTGCGACGTGCGCCTCGATCCGATTCAGACCCAGCGCCCGAAATCCGTACTCCACAATCGCGCCCGCCGCTTCGGTTGCGTAGCCGTTTGCCCTGGCGCTGCTCCGGGTCCAGTAGCCGAGTCCCGCCACATGCCGCGTCCAGTCGATTCGATGCAGGCTCACGAGCCCCAGAAACTCGTCGGTATCGGCCGCCTGAACGAGCAGCTCGAAGTTCTGGCGCCTCGCCCGGCTGAGCCGAGCGCAGTGGATGTAGAAACGCGTATCCATGCGGCCGTGTTCGAGGTGCGCCCAGGGCAACCACTTCACGAGTTCGGGAAGGGTCTCGATGATGGCGTCGTGGAGTTCGCGACTGTCTCGTCGACGAAGCGGCCGCAGCCGTAGGCGAGACGTCCTGAGTTCGTCCGTCGATGCTGTGCGAAACCCGAACAGATTACTTTCCGGATGGTGACACGGGCCGGCGTCGATCGCACACGGGAACAGCTCCCGTCGCTAGAGCAGCCGAAGCTGAGCGTAGCGAAGCACGATGGTCTTCATGCCGACCCGCTCGAAGCGTACCCGGATCTTGGCTGCGGGACCAGCACCCACGATCTCCGTGATCGCACCCGCACCGAAGATCGGGTGCTCGACCCGACTCCCCGGTTCGAGCGGCGGCAATTCGTCACCTTCCCATTGCCCCTCATTCCAGTCGATCCGGGGTTCGGGCGACGGCGGTTCCCGGGCCCCGACGGGGAGCCCGCGGGCTGCCCGGGTGCTGCCGACCGTGAGGTCGGGTGGAATCTCGTCCAGAAAGCGGCTCGGCAGGTTCGACTGGACCCTTCCGTGTAGGCGCCGCAGGGTCGCGTTGGTCAGGTAGAGGCTCTCCTGCGCGCGCGTCATGCCGACGTAGCAGATGCGTCGTTCTTCCTCGAGACCGACCGGATCGGAGTGCGACGCGAAGTGCGGGAACAGTCCCTCCTCGAGCCCGACCATGAAGACGACCCTGAACTCGAGCCCCTTGGCCAGGTGGACGGTCATCAGGGCGAGCGTCTCCCCGTCAAGCGTGTCGGCGGAAGAATAGAGCGTCACCTGCTCGAGAAAGAGTTGGAGGGTACCCGCCCGGGGCTCTTCGTCCTCCGCTTCGAACGGCTCCGGGTTCTGGCCCGCGAACTCCTCCGCTGCAGCAAGAAGCTCGCGCAGGTTTTCGCGGCGGGTCTCGGCCTCGATGGAACCGTCTTCCTCGAGCGCCTGCAGGTAGGAAGAGCGGTCGAGCGCACGCGCGAGCAGGTCGGCGACCGGTTCCTGGTCGATGTGATTTCTGAGCTCCTCGATCAGTGCATGAAACGCCCGGACCCTGCGCAGCGCTGCCCCGGTGAGCAGGCCCTCGGCGAGTGACGCCTCGACACCGCCCCAGAGGCTCGTGTTTCTCTGGTTCCCAGCCTCGAACAGCCTTGCGACGGTCGTCGCTCCGATCCCGCGCGCCGGGCGGTTGATGATCCGCGCGAGACTCTCGGAATCGTTTCGATTGACCAGGACCCGAAGGTAGGCCAGGGCGTCCTTCACCTCTGCCCGGTCGTAGAAGCGGGTCCCTCCGATCACGGCGTAGGGAAGGTTGTACTTGAGCAACTCCTCCTCGAAGACCCGGGACTGGGCGTGGATGCGATAGAAGATGGCGGCGTCCTTCAGTGAGAGGCCTTCCTCGCGCCGGCGCAGGAGTTCGCTGACCACGTAACTTGCCTCGCCGCGATCGTCGGCTGCCTCGAAGAAACGCACCGGGTCGCCACCCTCGCGTTCGGTAAACAGCCGCTTTCCGAGGCGGTCGACGTTGTTCTGAACGACCGCAGTTGCGGCATCCAGAATCGACTGTGTTGAGCGATAGTTCTGCTCGAGCCGCACGACTCGTGCACCGGGGAAGTCCTTTTCGAAGTCGAGGATGTTCCGGATATCGGCTTCACGGAAGCGGTAGATCGACTGGTCTTCGTCGCCGACCACGCACAGGTTCTGGTGCGTCTGCGAGAGCAAGCGAAGGAGTTGGTACTGGATCGGGTTCGTATCCTGGTACTCGTCCACGAGGATGAAGCGCCAGCGCCGCTGATAGTAATCGAGCACCCCGGGATGATTCTGGAAGAGGCGAACGGTCAGCATGAGCAGGTCGCCGAAGTCGAGCGCATTCGCGCGCCGGAGAGAACTCTGGTAGGCCTGATAGATCTCGGAGAGCCGGTCGCTGTCCAGGGTGTCCTGTGCACGGAGATCCGCCGGCCAGAGGCCGCGGTTCTTGAAGCGGTCGATCTGGCTCCGCACCGAGCGGGCCGGATAGCTTCGATCGGAGAGACCCATCTCCTTGATCAGGCGCCGCAGCGCGGTTCGTTGGTCGGCGTCGTCGTAGATGGAGAAGCCGGGCTCGAAGCCCATGTGGCCGATCTCGCGCCGCAGGATGCGGGCACACGCCGAGTGAAAGGTGGACACCCAGACCCCGCGTCCCTGGTTCTGAAGCAGGGCGTCGACGCGATCCCTCATCTCGCGCGCCGCCTTGTTGGTGAAGGTGACGGCCAGGACCTCGTGCGGGCGGGCACGCCCGCTCGCGATCAGGTGTGCAATCCGGTGCGTCAGCGTCCGGGTCTTTCCGCTCCCGGCCCCCGCGAGAATGAGCAGGGGTCCTTCGCTGTATCCGGCCGCTTCACGCTGTTGCGGATTCAGTCCGTCCAGAATCCGATCCGGAATCGTCGGAGCCCTATTCAACCGTGACACTCTTGGCGAGATTTCTCGGCTGATCGACGTCGGTCCCCTTCAGCGTCGCGATCTGGTAGGCAAAGATCTGAAGTGGGATCGTTGCCAGGACGGCCGAGAGCGGTTCCGGCGCCGGCGGCACGAACAGGACGTCGTCCGCGTAGTCTCGGATCTCCGTGTTGCCCTCGTCTGCGATCGCGATCACGATCCCGCCTCTTGCTCGCGCTTCGGCGGCGTTAGCCAGGACCTTTTCGTAGGTCGGAGACCCTGTGGCCACCAGGAGCACTGGCATCTGCTCGTCGATCAGCGCGATCGGGCCGTGCTTCATCTCACCAGCCGCGTAGCCCTCAGCGTGGATGTACGAGATCTCCTTCAGTTTGAGCGCACCCTCCATCGCGACCGGGTAGCCGAGGCCCCGCCCCAGAAACAGAAAATTGCTGAAGTGGGCATAGCGGCGCGAGACCTGCTCGATCGCGTTCCAGCTCTGGAGCGCGCGTTCGACCAGCCTGGGAAGACGCCGCAGATCGACGATTGCCTCGCGTACCGCTCCCCGGTCGAGCGTGCCCCGGAGCCGCCCCAGTCGCAGTGCGATCAGGTAGAGCGCCACGATCTGGCCTGTGAAGCATTTGGTGGAAGCGACCCCGATCTCGGGTCCACAATGGGTGTAGAGCACGTCGTCGCACTCGCGTGCGATGGTGCTGTCCTGCGTGTTGCAGACCGCTAGGGTGCGGGCTCCACGCTCCCTTCCCGCGCGCGCAGCGACGACGGTGTCTGTGGTCTCTCCCGACTGCGAGACCGGGATTAGCAGATGCCTGTCTCCCACCACCGGATCGCGGTAGCGGTACTCGGCGGAGAAGTCGACGGTGGCCGGGATCCTGGCTGCCCGCTCGAAAATGTCGGCCCCGATCAGGCAGGCATGGCGCGCCGTTCCCATCGCGATCAGGTGAATGCCCCGCAGTTCCTCGACCCACTTCGGATCGAGTTCGATCCCGTCGAGATCGATCTCGCCCTGCTCCTCGAGCGCTCTCGCTCCGATCGTGTCGCTGATCGCGCGTGGCTGCTCGTAGATCTCCTTCTGCATGAAGCGGTCGTACCCGCCCTTTTCCGCACGGACTGGATCCCATTGAATGCGCCGGATTTCCCGTTCGATCCGTGTCCCCGCCGCATCGAAAATTTCGATCGACTCCGCACGAAGCAGGGCAATGTCTCCGTCCTCGAGCGGGATCATCTGCCGCGTGTAGGGAAGGATGGCCGGAATGTCGGAAGCGAGGAACGCTTCGCCGTCGCCCGGGGCAACGATCGCGGGGCTCCCGCCGTTCTTGGCGACGACGATCCGGTCAGATTCCCGCTCGTCGATCACCGCGATCGCGTAGGAGCCCTCGATGCGCGAGACGGTCTCCCGTACGGCCTCGATCAGGCCCGCTCCCGACTTGCGCGCCTCGTAAATCAAATGAGCGATGACCTCGGTATCGGTGTCGGAAGTGAGTTCGCAGCCGGCAGACTGCAGTTCTTTGGCCAGGCTGAGGTAGTTCTCGACGATGCCGTTGTGAATCAGCGCCACCGTGCCGACTCGGTGGGGGTGTGCGTTTCTCTCTGAGGGGCGGCCGTGGGTGGCCCAGCGCGTGTGACCGATTCCGACAGCTCCGACCAGCGGGACATCGCGCAGAGCGGATTCCAGGTTGAGGAGTTTTCCCAGGGTGCGGACGACTCGGAGCTCGTCGCCCTGGTTGATCGCGATTCCGGCTGAGTCGTATCCGCGGTACTCGAGCCGGCGAAGGCCATCCAGGATCACGTCCTGAGCCCGTTCCTTCCGCCCGATATAGCCGACGATGCCACACATGGCCCTACTCCTCGCGCCTCCGGCGGAAGCGCCGCTCACGCCAGCCCTCGATGTTGCGCTGTCTGGCTCTTGCCACCGCCAACGATCCCTCCTCGACCCCGCGCGTGATCGTGGATCCCGCCGCGACGTAGACATCGCGCCCGACCGTGACGGGTGCGATCAGATTGGAGTTGCAGCCCACGAAGGCGCCATCCTCGATCACGGTGCGATGCTTGGTCTCGCCATCGTAGTTTACGGTGATCGCGCCGCATCCGATGGTGACGCCCTCGCCCACGTCTGCGTCGCCAACGTACGAGAGGTGGTCGGCCTTGCTGCCGGCTCCGATAGTCGAGTTCTTGACCTCGACGAAATTGCCGATCCGCACCCCGTCCCCGAGGACGGTTCCCGGCCGGAGATGCGCCGATGGACCGATGCTGCAGTCGTCCCCGATCCGGGCCTGCTCGGTCCAGCAGTGCGGTTTGATCCATACGCGGTCCCCGGCCGCCGTATCGTCGAGTACCGCGCCGGCCGCGACCCGGCAGCCGGCGCCCAGGCGCGTGCGGCCGCGCAGCCTGCAGCCGGGCTCCAGGACGGTTTCGGCTCCGATCTCGACCTCGACCTCCACGTAGGTATGTTCTGGATCCACGAAGGTCACGCCCTCGAGCATCCAGCGTCGTGCGATCCGGCGACGCAGGATCGCCTCTGCCTGCGACAGATCGATTCTCGTGTTGATGCCGAACGCCTCGTCGGGGTCGCCGAGCGCGGCGGATTCTATGCAGAGCCCTGCCTGAAGCGCGGTCTTGACGACGTCGGGCAGCAGAAATTCATTCTGCTGGTTCTCGCGATCGAGCTTCGACACGGCATCGAGCATCCAGTTGGCGCGTGCGATGTATACGCCGAGGTTGATCTCGCGGATCTCGAGTTCCCGTCCGCGCGCGTCGCGCTCTTCGACGACCCGTTCAATCCGGCCGTCGGGGTTGCGAACGATGCGGCCGTAGCCGGTCGGATCCGGAAGTTCGCCTGTGAGCAGCGCGAGGTCGGCCCCCGCCGCCCAGGTATCGATCAGTCCTCGCAGGGTCTCGGGGCGGAACAGGGCGTGGTCCGCGTGCATGATGAGCAGCGGGCCCTCGTGGCTGGCCAGTGCCTCGCGGGTCTGGAGGACCGCGTGGCCGGTGCCGAGCAACTCCTGCTGGATCACCACCTCGACGCCGGGTGCGTGTTCGTCGAGGACGGGACGGATCTCGTCCCGCCCGCTGCCGACGACGACGATCGTGCGAGCGACTCCGAGTGCGCTTGCGAGAGCGGTTACGTGCAGCAACAAAGGACGGCCGCACAACTCGTGCAGCACCTTTGGCCGGGCCGAGCGCATGCGCTCTCCCTTTCCGGCCGCCAGGATCACAAAGGCGAGTTCGCGGGTATCTGGCATGATCCTGCGCTACGCCACCATCAGGAAGTCGACGCCCTCGGAGAGTCCCGAGGCCGCGAGTTGCCGGCGGATCTGGCTCCGCGCGCCGCGGCTCGCGACTGCCCCCAGGATACGAAGGTCCGCCTCCCGCCAGCGTCGGCCCCGCTCGCGCAGGCGTTCGGGCGCCAGGATCGGAATCTCGCGCCAGCTGGTGCCGGTGCGCGCCGGGTTGATGTCGAGCAGGGTCTTCGTCGGAATCGCCTCGGCTTCGAGCAGGCGAACCATTCGGCGCCCGGTTCGTCCCGCGCCCCATACGACCGCGCCCGACATCGGGTGAAGGCGCCCCAGGAAGTGGGCCTTTGCGCGTGCGAAGGACTCGCGCGCGTAACGGCCGTCGACCCGCGAGAGCCGGCCCGGGTGGTCTCGCCAGCGGTGGAGCAGCCGGGGCACCTTTGCCACCTGCTGCCCGCTCGCCAGGATCCGGTACAGCAGGTCGAGGTCCTCGGGCCAGGCGCGGTCCCGATAGCCACCCAGTGCGCGCACCAGGTCGGTCCGAAACATCCAGGTCGGGTGTGGCACGGGGCACTCGACGAAGGCCTCGCGCGCGATCGCTTCGGGAGTCCGCAGCCGGTTCACCCACTCGGTGTAGATTCGGTAGCCCTCACCCAGGCCGCCTTCGCGGAACGAATCGACGAGACAGCCTGCGAGCCCCAGCTCCGCCCGCTCGAGCAGCAGTCCGCGCTGGGCAGCGAAGCGCTCCGGGTGCACCTCGTCATCGGCGTCCATCCGGGCGACCAGCGGTGCGCGACAGAGTGCGAGGCCCCGATTCAGGGCAGCCACGATTCCGTCGGGCGGTGTCCGCAGCACGCGCAGCCTCGGGTCCCGGCGGGCCCGGTGGGCGAGCCGCTGCGGGGTTTCGTCGCTCGACCCGTCATCCACCGCGACCAGTTCGAGCCGCACGCCGCGGCTCGCCAGGACCGTGGAAATTGCGCCCTCGAGGGGGGCCCCGCCGTTTCGGACCGGCATCAGGACGCTTACATCCGGAAGCCTCATCTCCCGGGAGGGTCCCCTTCCCGCGCATTTCTGGCAAGCTAGTGGTAGCGCAGCGCTCGATCCTACGAGGGCGGCCGGAGAGGAGGTCCCATCTCGGAGCTACACGGTCGGACATACGGCCTCAAGGCCAGCCAGCTGCGCCAGCTCCGAAACCTGTACAAGCGCCGCGTCCCGCGAGACCGGCTGGTTTCCCAGGAGTTCGCGCGGCAACTCGCTGCGATATCGCGCGATACCGGACGTCAGGTAGGCGCACTGGTTTCCCGAAGCGGAACGGTCGAGTACGTGACCGTGGGCGACGCCTTCGGGGTCGAACTCCCGGACTTCAAGCGCGTCCGTGGCGGGGCCGGGCGATTCCGGGGTCTCCGCTGCATCGTGACCCACTTGCGCGGAGAGTCGCTCACGCGGGACAACCTCACCGACCTCCAGCTCTTGCGCCTCGACGCCATGGTCGCGATTCACGTCGACGAGCAGGGTCTCCCGCGCGAGGCGGAATACGCGTCGCTGTGTCCGCCGAACGGTCGGGGAGACCTGGTCGAGCACCACGGTAGCATCGCCCCGAGCCAGCTCGACTTCGACTTCCTGGAGTGGATCGA
>SPKZ01010647.1_pt1 | contig 18129 bp, 13 predicted proteins | sample 2456571 | NCBI WGS metagenome assembly SPKZ01 (sample SAMN11192286, study PRJNA482655) | marine metagenome | biome: ENVO:00000447; feature: ENVO:00000244|ENVO:00000211|ENVO:00000569|ENVO:00002023; material: ENVO:00002151; isolation source: ocean water from marine abyssalpelagic zone ...
CTGTGTTGTTGAGTGCTAATCTTCGGCACTTCAATTCGTTCAGGACCGAACAATTTTCTGCATTGCTCAATTGTGGCTCGCTGACCGCTTTCAACACTCGCTAATACATAACGCCCTAGTGCTCCCTCACAATCATAATTGTGTGCAAGCAACAGTAAGTTAACCATGTATTTGCAATCAGAGTCGCTCACGCTATGAGCTGTTAATTGCTGCCACAGCAGTGACATATCACCAACCGGAATGATGTCGTCACGAATGCGTGAACACTTAAATGCATTCGGTTTTTTGACCAAAGAATGGATTATATGTCGATAGTTGATACTGCGACCTCGTAAAGGCGCTTCGGCATAAACGCGATCAAGCGTAAGCGTTAGCTCATGGCCGTAAAATAATACTAATCGGTCATCAAAAATGTGTATGAGCAATCCACTGCCGATAAGTCGTGATGGTACTGTGTAAGTGACTCTTTTTACATTGATAGTACTGCTTGATGATACTTTGACAAATTGCTCGCTAAAGTCATTAGTACGACGGCAAGGTAGTGCTGCAAGGTGCACTTTCTCTTCTTCAAATCGAGTTTTACACTGACGATTAATTTTCGCGACAATTAGATTGATGAACTGGTTGTAGTCGGCCAACGCATTAAAGTTACGGCTTCCTCTCAAAAGTAGCTGCTGTTCCATCTTCCGTTTTAAGTGACGATTTGGGGATTCAATAGCCCCGTTTTCATGCGCGATCCCTTTGTTATTTCGGGTCGGGTTTACTCCATAATGTTTACACAGAGCTTCATATCGCTGCGTGAGAATAGTCTCTTCAGTATGATTCTTAAATGCAGCACTAAGGCTGTCAGTACGGTGTTCCCGTGGCACGCCGCCACTTGCCCAAAGCGCATTTTGAAAGCCAGAAGAAAGCGATTCAAAGCTTTCTCCACCGAGTATTGTTTGCACATATGTCCAGCCGCTATAGACCAAACGATAGTGATAAAGTTTATGTTTAAAAGATACTCCTGAAATCGTAATATTTAGCTCGTTTGCCCAAGTATAATCAGAGATCCCCATATCACCGGGAGTGTGAAGTTGAAGGAATATAACTTCTTGATCTGGCCCTTCTTTAGCTCGCCAGCGTTTAACCCTGCGTTGCAGGGTTCTCAAGTGCGTATGGTCGAATTTGCCAGGGGCATGTTCTTCTAGTGCATCGAGTAAAGTAATTGGTTGTAAGGCTGGATTGATTTTTAATAACGGCACTAAATGTGCTTCGAACATGCCATCAAATGGATCTTTACGCGTACGGTATTGCCTTGGCTGACCTTGCATTTGATGTTGCTGATTATCAATACGTCGAGCTGTTCGTTCTGATATACCGGCTTTCGCTGCTGCTTTGGCCTGAGACTGTTTGGATTGATTACGATAAGACATATATAACTTAACCTGCTGTTGGGTTATAGGCTTCCCAGGCATATCGATCTCCGAAAGATTTCATATGCTTAGAGTGTACCAAAACCGGCCAAGCTAGTTGTCGTCAACCGGACAAGTTAATTGTCGCCTAATATTCTGCTAGTTTATATGATCATTGTAATAAGCTACTAGCAGGGAATCGTTATGAAATTTATAAGACTAAAAGAAGTCATGGCACAAACAGGTTTAAGCCGTTCTACTCTTTATTTGTATATTGAGAAAGGTATTTTTCCAAGAAATGTATCGCTGGGTGGTCGTTGTGTTGCTTGGGTCGAAAGTGAAGTTCTAGAGTGGATGGAAAGTAAAATATCAGCGCGTGACAAAAAATAAAAAAACTCTCCAGTCGCCTTGCTGCATGAATTAGCCGTGGTTGTTACAGTGATATTTCTTATTCAACAAAAGGAAAGCATCATGTCTAACTCGAAATCAAATCAATCAACACCAATGACTCCTTCATCTGCTGCGCGTATCCAAGGGACGCAAGCAAAAACAAACGGTGGGCAAACTGCTAAGGGTAGTTTTGGTGCCAGAGCCCAAACCGCTGCAGCTAAAAATAGCAAATAATTGGAAACGAGAGCAGGCCTAGTGTCTGCTCTTCTTTTTTATGCGAAAGTATAGCAGTAACAAAGACATCCAAAAGTTGGTTAACAGTTTAATTAAACAAAAATGGCAATATCAACGTGGTAAAAAGCATGGTTCGCTTCTCTCTCCTAAAGGAATTAGGATTACTATCCCCGGGTCTCCGAGTGACAGGCGTGCTTACCGTAACTTCTTAAAAGATACACAACGTTAAGTATAAACATTATGAAAATTCAAACACCGTATTTTACGATTCAGCATTTACTTCGAGAGTTCGCTAAAGGTTTAGGTACCAAGTCTTTAGCGGCAAAAGAAATAGATGATGCATGTAAAGATAACGAAATTACCCCGCAGCAACTAGCTAAATTGAAATCGCAGTTAGTGCATGAACCATTAACAAAATATGTGAATCTTTCTTTTGCAGATCATTTTATGGGACAAATAGATAAAGTATTTGAGCAATACCTTAATCTAATGAAATCAACTCCTCTTGATGGCGTTGATGCAAGCAAAGCGCAGGCTGTTATAAATAAATATTTCATGTCTTTTTCAGTCGCTAACATTTGCGCTAGCTGTTTAGGTGGAATGAAGACAACACCTCAGACAATAGCGTTAAGTGGCCGAACAATGTTTGATTACACATTTGATAAATTACGGCGTGATACTGAATGGCGTGAGTTTGAAGATAAGTGTACAAAGGAACAAAAAGATCGTTTCCGAATTTGGTCTTTAGCTGAAGAGGGTGAACTTCCTGATATTACAAGTATTGCAGCGCTAGGTGAACAATGGCGACCTGGTAATAGTTGGGGAGCATATAAAGCACGATTAATTACTGCTCGGTTTTGGGATTACTTTTTCTACCGTGATGGTAGTTGTGATTTGGATATGATTCGCTTAGTTGAGCCTCTTAAATTTGAATTTAGCATTAAACAGTCACTTGTTGATTTATTGCATAAGGATACAGTTAGGTACAAAAATACGAGTCTTATGGGGTTAGATTTATGGCGGATATTGCGCTTAAGACAACCAAAAACGTTACAAGATAAAGCATACTGCCAAAAATCACTTCCTGAATTAAAAGGGCTATTCGATAAACTAGATGTGAACAATGAAGCAAACTATTTTTACTATTGGATGTTAGCTCGATTTCACTTACATCAAGGGTATTTAGATGATGCTTTGGAGAATTACAAGTTAGCATTTGAGCGGGTGATATACCGACAGGGTGAAAATGCTGACAGTATTATTCAAGAAGCTATTATAGTTGCTTGCAGAACAGTTAAACCAGATAAAGTCTTTATTAATCGTCTGCGACGAATGGCTGTGATATTTGGTATTGACGTTATGCCTTCAGGAACTGTCAAACCTGAAGGAAAGAAGAAATATGAGGATATCGAATCTTGGGAAATTAGTGCATTTGCAAAATATTTTAGTTCATACTTTAAAGAAGAATCATTCTTTCCGGGTGCAACTTACCCACTATTGCTACAGCCCAATTATGGTTTATGGATGATCAATGAATCAGCACATAAATTAGATCTTCGTCGACCGAATAAGAATTTCAAAGTTGGTATGGCTCGTGGACTAATTAAAAAAATGCCGCAGATTGTATACTTTTCTATGCAGAATAATATTGATGCAGTGAAAAAGCTAATTGAAGTAGGTGTTGATATTAATAAGCTTTCTGAGTCGAACGAATCTGCACTTTTATTAGCGGTACAAGACATGCAAGTTAATCTTGATACATTAAATTCAATGCGTTCGACAAAATTTGACTTGATAGCATCTTTACCCCACTCAGAAAAATCAGTAAATGCGGTCACTTTAAAGAAAAAGCTAACGCCTTTAGGTTGCGCTGTACAAACGGGACGTTTGGATATCGTAAAAAAAGTGATAGAGCTTGGGGCAAAAGTAGATCAACGGCATGACGTTGGTGATGAAACTCCGTTATTTACTTGTATTGGTTTGATTACTCGACACACTAGACCGGATGTCCCTGACCGATTAGCCGAAACGATGAAGTATTCAGATAAAAGTCTACAGTCGGTAAGAGCGCATTCAGCGGGATTACTCCCTCATGATCTTAATCATTTAAAGCAAGTTATTAGTAAGCAAGAAAAGGACCCTAAATTTAGTTCTATAACGAAAATGTTTAAGAATCACATCCAAACCAATATTGAAAAATATACCACGGCTAATGGCTATAGAGAAATAGCTTTATTTCTTATTGATCAAGGTGCTAATCCTAATGCCAAGCACGATACAGCGTTGCATGGTTATACTCCATTAATGTTAGCGGCAGAGCTAGATGAAGCAGAGCTTTTTTACGTAATGGCTAACGCTGGTGGTGATATTCATGATACTTGTGTTAACCCTAAAGATAATCAACGCAAGTCATGCATTAATATCGCTATTCATTGGCGATCTAAATCAGTGCTGGGATTATTCAGACAGCCCCAAGCTCATTAATTTTTAAGTTAACGTATAGTATAGATACAAAGCCAATGCATAATGTAGCATTGGTTTTTTCTTGCTCTAACATATTCCAATTCCCCAAGTACAAATTTTGATTATTCAGCTACATTTCCACTGCACCGAGTCACACCACTTGGGTTCTCATAAAGTTAAATTATTAATTAGATCGCAAAACCGTTGAAGATTAGTTGACCATTACTATCATTGTGTGTGAGATTTAAGATCATGCAGTTATTGCAATGCAACTCTTTATTTTAAAAGAGTTTAATTGAAAGCGTGGTGTTTAGGATACAAAAGATGAGCTTTAATTCGTACAGGCTAATGAAGGAGGTATTTTGAGAAATCATATAAGAAATGGACTTGAAAACACGATTGTTAATGTGTATTCAATCTACCCAGAGACTAAAGATAAAGCAGATTTGTTTGACCATGATATTTTTTATAAAAATACAGAAGAACTAATTTTATCTGATATTGAGTGTGCTGAATATTTCCTTAATCAGATTATGTCTGATGACTATATATTACGTGATGTAAAAGATTCAAACACCATATTGCAGTTATATAAAAGAATAAACGACCCTTATTGTGATTTCACGAAGCTCAAACCTTTATTTATTAAAACAATGGAATATATTGAAAATAATATTTCTGAAGTTATGAATGTTGATTTTTGGCCTCTTGAAGATTTTCATATGAGTTTAGGTATTTATTACAACTATAGTCCGTATACATTCTTGGTTAATGCTATCTCTGTAGTTCGTCATAGAGCTCTAGCTATATATGTTAGAACAATGGTCAAATATCTAAATAAACCCTTAAATATCGATGGATTATGCGGTACTAATTATCTTGTTATATCGAACGTTAAAATTGAAGGTATTGAAGAGTGGTTTGGTGACATCAAACTAGATCATGACAAATATACTATGGCTACATTTACCCCTATCTCAGATGGGAAGTGGAAATTTGAGTTTAATGATTTAGGGCCTAGTGATAACTATATATACTTACAAGCGGCTTATAAAAGCATAACAGAGTTTCTTGCTTATGCATTTGATGCTGATATTGAACTGTGTACCTGGTTAAATGATTAATAAGCATAAATAAATTAGCTTCCTTTTTCTCGGGGGGCTTAATTCCAGCTCGGTGACATGCTACTTAAAAGTGTACTGCTAGGTAGAAACTCAGCCATACCTTAATATCTTTAAAATCAGCGTATTGAAATTTAATCACAAAGTAGTTATATCCCGCAGACAGAACACCCCGTGGGGGGTATAATTGAAAACTCTAATATCGCCTTATTTATCTAGTATCATAATTCCATGATTTTGATGCTATGTGAATCTTATAACACTATTCAAATCAAGAAGATTAAATGAGTCAATCAAAGTTAACACTCTCGCAATTAGAGCAATACTTATCAAAAGCAGCCTGGATTTTGAAAGGTCCGGTTGATGCTTCCGATTTTAAAGTATATATCTTCCCTCTACTTTTCTTTAAGCGCATTTCAGATGTGTACGATGAAGAATATCGTGTTGCTTTGGAAGAGTCTGATGGTGATGAAGAATACGCATCATTACCAGAAATGCATCGTTTTGAAATTCCTGCTGGTTGCCATTGGCAAGATGTCCGTGAAACTACGACAAATGTGGGTATTGCGATAGAAACAGCATTGCGTGGCATAGAGCAAGCTAACCAAGAATTTCTCTATGGCATATTTGGTGATACTCAGTGGAGCAACAAAAACAAGCTCAGTGACGCATTGTTAATCAACATGATTGAGCACTTCTCTCAGTACACGCTTGGTAATCAAAATGTTGATCCTGATATGTTAGGCAATGCCTATGAGTATTTGATCAAACACTTTGCTGATTTAACCAATAAAAAAGCCGGCGAATTTTATACACCACGTTCAGTTGTACATTTGCTTGGTTTAATACTAGATCCGCATGAAGGTGAAACTATTTACGATCCTGCCTGTGGAACGGGCGGTATGTTGTTGGAGTGTGTTGATCATCTTAAGCATAACCATGAAGATTACCGAACACTTAAACTTTTCGGTCAAGAGAAAAACCTAACTTCTAGCTCTATTGCTCGCATGAATATGTTTTTACACGGCATTGAAGATTTTGAAATTCTCCGTGGTGATACTTTACGCCATCCTGCTTTCTTTGAAGCCGATGGTCTAAAAACCTTTGATTGCGTTATTGCTAATCCACCTTTCTCACTTAAAGATTGGGGCGCAGAAAACTGGGCTAATGATCCTTATGGACGCAACATTGCCGGAGTACCACCAAAAGGTAATGGTGATATGGCTTGGGTGCAGCACATGGTTAAATCCATGAATAGCACTGGACGCATGACGGTAGTATTGCCTCATGGCGCATTATTCCGTAAAGCGGCTGAAGGAAAAATACGCAAAGCTTTATTAGAACAAGATATGCTCGAAGCCATTATTGGTTTAGGTCCCAACGTGTTTTACGGCACGCAATTAGCCGCATGCGTCATGGTATTTAAACAAAAAAAAGCCGCTGATAAAAAAGGCAAAGTATTGTTCATTGATGCCTCCGATCAAATTCGTGTAGGTCGCGCACAAAATCACCTTGAACCAAAGCATATTCAACAAATTTACGACTGGTATCACAATTATCAAAATGTAGAAAACTACGTCAAAGTAGCATCAATGGATGAGTTAAAAGAGAATGACTTCAACCTGAACATCCCACTGTATGTCGAAAAGATCATTGAAGATAACTTACCATCCGTAGAAGAAGCAACGAGTGATCTAAAAGCTGCATGGCAAGCAAGTTTAGAAGCAGAAGAAAAGTTCAAGCAAGTATTAAAAGGATTTATATAATGGCATATCAAACCCCAATTACGATTAAAGATACAATCGACAATATTAAAAAACGTCATTATTTATTGCCTTCTATTCAACGAGAATTCGTTTGGGATACGAATCAAATAGAAATGTTATTTGATTCTCTCATGCGTGACTATCCAATAAGCACATTTTTATTTTGGCAAGTTGATAAAAGCAAGATTAAAGACTTTCAATTTTATGAGTTTTTAAATAAATACCATGAAAAAGATAATCGTCATAACCGTAAGGCTGAGCCTAATGATGACGAAAATATTATTGCATTACTAGATGGTCAACAACGTATGACGTCCTTGTATGTCGCTCTTACCGGTTCGTATGCTAAAAAGATGCCTTACTATCAATGGAATAGCCCTCATGCATTTCCAGAAAAAAAGTTGTATCTTAATCTTTTAAAACCATCAGATGAATTAGAAATCGAATATGATTTTAAATTCTTAACCGAAGATGATGCGGTTCCTACTGAAGGCTACTTTTGGTTTGAATGTGGGAAAATATTAGAGTTAACAGACATGGGTAAAATATCCATGTTTATGATGAAAAGTAAATTAATGGATACTTCTGTTTATGCAGAGGCACAATCAGAATTTGCTATCAATACACTCAATGAATTTTTTAACGTAATCCATCAAAAGGGTACTATCAGCTATTATCTTGAAAAAAGTGAAGAATTAGATAAAGTTCTTCAAATTTTCATTCGAATTAATAGTGGTGGAACAAAACTGAGTTATTCTGACCTCTTGCTTTCGATAGCTACTGCACAATGGAAAGAAAAAGATGCACGAGAAGTTATTCATGAATTTGTCGATTCAATAAATCAAATTGGGGATGGTTTTAATTTTAATAAAGATATTGTATTAAAATCGTGCTTAGTACTTGCTGACTTTGACGTGAAATTTAAAGTAGATAATTTCACGAAAGACAATATGCTAACGATTGAGTCTAACTGGGATAAAACGTCCGCGGCAATGCGTTCTAGCATCGAACTTGTTTCAAAACTTGGTTATAGCAGAAATAACCTTTCAGCAACTAATACCATTATTCCTATCGCTTATTTTATTTATAAAAACGATTTTGTAGATTCAATATTACATTCTGGTCAGCGTGACGGTGATCGTAAAGCAATAAAAGAATGGTTGGCTCGAGTTCTGCTAAGGGGCACGTTTGGTGGTACACCTGATTCCATCTACCCTGTGATGCGGAATATCTTTAATGACAACCTTGGACATTTCCCGTTACCTGAAATAATTGAACATTACCGTGGGCGTAATAAATCGATTTCTTTTAATGAAGATGATATCGAAAGCATTTTAGATTTGCAGTACGGTTCAGCAAAAACACATAGTGCATTGTCTTTATTATATCCTGGATTGAATTATTCTTTTAAATACCATCAAGATCATATTCATCCTCAATCATATTTTAACCGAAAGGTGTTACGTAAAGACGGTTTTAGCGAAGAAGTAATTGATACATATTTAAATCATTACAATTCACTTGCTAATTTACAGCTATTACAAGCCACACAAAATATAGAAAAAAGTGATAAGCCTTTTGTTTATTGGTTAGAGAAAACATATTCAACGCAAACTGAGCGTGAAAGCTGCTTAATGCAAAATCATATAGCACCAAATCAATCCCTAGAGTTTACTGATTTTATCAGCTTCATCGAAGTACGCCGTAGAACGTTAAAGAACCAATTGATGATGATGCTTGATGTTAAAAGTACGATCGCGGAACCGGAGCTAGCAGAGCTATGATGACCCAACAAGATTTAGAAAAATACCTTTGGAGTGCCGCAGTAATTCTCAGAGGCACAATAGATGCGGGTGATTATAAACAATACATCTTTCCGCTACTGTTCTTCAAACGTATATCAGATGTATACGATGAAGAATTTGAAAATGCCTTAGCAGAAAGTGACAGCGATTTAGAATATGCTGCCTTTGCTGAAAATCATCATTTTCAAATCCCTGAAGGGGCACATTGGAATGATATTCGCGAAACTACGGTTAATATCGGTTTAGCACTGCAAAACGCGATGCGTGCAATTGAGCAAGCCAATCCTGATACTTTGCATGGTATTTTTGGTGATGCCAGTTGGACCAATAAAGAACGCCTGTCCGATGCCATGCTTACTAACCTTATTGAGCATTACTCTCAGCATAAGCTTGATTTAAAAAATGTGCCCGATGATAAACTCGGAGATGCTTACGAATATCTGATCAAAGAATTTGCTGACGACAGCGGTCATACAGCAGCGGAATTTTATACCAACCGTACTGTTGTAAAATTGATGACGATGATTATGGACCCGCAACCGGGCGAATCAGTTTACGACCCTACCTGTGGCTCTGGTGGTTTATTGCTTAACTGTGCTTTGCATTTAAAAAGTGAAGGAAAAGAATATCGTACCCTTAAACTTTATGGTCAAGAAATAAATTTACTTACATCAGCTATTGCCCGCATGAATATGTTTATGCATGGTATTGAAGAGTTCGATATTGTACGTGGTGATACCTTAGCTAATCCTGGCTTGTTAGAGCATGATGAATTGAAAAGATTTAATGTCATTCTAGCCAATCCGCCGTATTCGATTAAATCATGGGATCGAAAAGCCTTTGAAAGTGATCCTCATGGTCGAAATGTATGGGGAACACCTCCACAAGGCTGTGCGGATTATGCTTTTCAGCAACATATTCAAAAGAGCCTTGATTTAGGTAATGGACGCTCTATATCGTTATGGCCACATGGTATTTTATTCCGTGATGCTGAAACTAATATGCGTAGAGAAATGATTGAACAAGACCTAGTGGAATGTGTGATTGGCCTTGGCCCAAACCTATTCTATAACTCGCCAATGGAAGCTTGCTTGCTTATTACTAAGACTAATAAGGACGAAAGTAAGAAAGGTAAAATTCTTTTTATCAATGCAGTTAAAGAAGTTAAACAAGAAAAAACAATAGGCTTTCTTGAACCGCGTCATATTGAAAAAATATTTAAAACGTATGAACGCTTTGAAAGTCAGAATGACTTTGCATTATTGGTTGATAAACAATACGTACTAGATAAAAACTCAAATATGGCAATTAACCTTTATGTTCGCCCTGATTCACTCGTTACTGATGAAAAAGTCTGTTTTGCATCTGCATACCAACAATGGCAGCAATCATCAGATAATTTGAAAGGCTCAATGGAAGAGTTATTTAAGGAGTTATCTTAATGTTCGATATGGAAGCAATTAAAAATTTTTCTATTAATAAAACTGATTGGAAAAAAGTTAAGTTTGGTGATGTTGTATTCGAGCCAAAAGAATCTGTCAAAGATCCTGTTGCAGAAGGTATCGAGCATGTAGTTGGTTTAGAACATATTGATAGTGAAAACATTCATTTAAGACGCTCAACCAGTATCGAAGAAAGCACTACCTTCACAAAAAAATTTACTAAGGGTGATGTTTTATTTGGTCGCCGCCGTGCCTATTTAAAGAAAGCTGCTCAAGCGATGTTTGATGGCATTTGTTCTGGTGATATCACTGTTATGCGAACAAAAAATGAGTTGCTTTTACCCGAGTTACTGCCATTCATTGTCAATAATGATGATTTCTTTGACTACGCAATAACTCACTCCGCTGGAGGATTATCACCAAGGGTAAAGTTTAAAGATTTAGCTAAATATGAACTATTAATTCCTCATATAGACTTTCAAGCAGACCTTGTGAAACTCATGCGTTCGATGGATGATGTAGTTGAAAATGAAATTATGTTATATGAGATAGCGAACGTACAGTTCGAATCGATAAAAAATAGCTTGGTTTTAAAGGGGGGATCTAAAGAATATACATTCTCTAAAAAGCTAAAGCTGGAAAGAGCAAAAAACTGGAATGAAACAACATTAGGCGAGCTTATTGATATTGGCGCTATTCTCGCAGTTCAAGATGGTAATCATGGGGGTATACATCCTAAGTCAAAAGATTATGTTGATGAAGGCATACCGTTTATCATGGCAAATGTACTTAATAATGGTCAGATCAATTTAGATAAAACGAAGAAATTGCCAATTTCAATAACTGATAAATTGCGTATTGGCTTTTCCAAGCCTGGCGATGTTTTATTAAGTCATAAAGGAACCGTTGGAGAGGTAGCTATAGTCCCCAATGAAATACAGTGGCCGTATCTGATGTTAACTCCACAAGTAACTTATTACCGAGTCGATGGCACCCAACTTCTAAATAAGTTTCTCTGTTATGTATTTACCTCAAGTTACTTTCAAAACCAATTAAAGAGGTTATCTTCTCAATCTACCAGAGCTTACGTTGGTATAACTGCTCAAAGAACTTTAAAAGTTGTTATGCCAAATAATGAAAGTGAGCAAATAAATATTGTCAGAACACTAACGCAAGTGGAAGACAACTTGAGGTTGATAGCTATTAAAGTTCTGGAATCTAAATCTTTTCAAAAGTCATTAATTAACAAGGTGTTTTAGGTATGGGATTTACCGAATTAAATAGTGTGGAGCACTACATCATTCATCAAATTAGTGGTGTTAACTTAAATTCTTTACAAGGATTCAATTCAGTTAACGAATCGCATGGTCAGTATGGTGTCCAGTGGCAATATCAATCGCCAGAACAACTAGGTCGTGGTGTTAACGAGGTTTTAATTGAATCTGAATTGGTTAAGGCGTTAATTCGTCTAAACCCTGAGATTGAATCTAATCCAAATTTGGCCGATGAAGTAATACATAAACTCCGTGCTATTTTAATTTCGGTAAATCAAATTGGTTTAGTCAAAGCCAATGAAGAATTTTTCGCTTGGATGACCGGTGAAAAAACCATGCCGTTTGGTGAAAACAATCGGCATGTACCAGTTAAATTAATCGATTTTGACGACTTAACTCGCAACAACTATGTAGTGACTAATCAATTTCGTATTCATCACCGAGAAACCAAGATACCTGACGTTGTATTAATGATTAATGGGATGCCGGTTGTTGTGGGCGAAGCTAAAACACCAATTAGACCATCAGTGAGTTGGTTAGACGGCGCTCATGATGTACACAACATCTATGAAAATGCGGTACCACAACTATTTGTACCTAACATCCTATCGTTTGCCACTGAAGGTAAAGAACTCTTCTATGGTGCAATTCGATGCCCCTTAGAATTCTGGGCTCCGTGGCGCATTGAAGACGATGACAATCAAGTTTCTAAGGCGCTGGGTTTAGCTGAGATTGGCAGTGAACTAACAGACTTATTAAGCCCCGCACGACTACTCGATATTATGCGAAACTTCTCTTTGTTTTCAAGTAACAAAAAGAAACAACGCATGAAAATAATACCGCGATTTCAACAATATGAAGGAGCAAATAAAATTGTTCAGCGTGTTATTGAAGGCAAAATTAAAAAAGGCTTAATCTGGCATTTTCAAGGTTCAGGTAAATCACTATTAATGGTGTTCGCCGCGCAAAAGTTGCGCCGTGAGCCGAAGTTAAAGAGTCCAACGGTGATTATACTAGTTGATAGAACAGATTTAGATACCCAAATTAGCGGCACCTTTAACGCTGCTGATGTCGCTAACGTAGAATCAACAGATAGCATCAAAGTGTTACAACAAATGTTAGAGCGCGATACACGTAAGATTATCATTTCAATGATCCATAAATTTCGTGATGCCAAACCTAATATGAATACACGAGATAATATCATTGTGCTGGTGGATGAAGCTCACCGAACCCAAGAAGGTGATTTAGGCCGTCAAATGCGAGCTGCTTTACCTAATGCATTTCTATTTGGTTTAACTGGTACACCAGTAAACAAAGCCGATAAAAATACCTTTTGGGCATTTGGTGCTGAAGAAGATAAAGGCGGCTATATGTCGCGTTATACCTTCCATGAATCTATTCGAGATGAAGCGACATTACCACTACACTTTGAGCCTAGACTCGTAGATGTGCATGTTGACAAAGAATCATTAGACAAAGCCTTTAAAGAATTTCAAGAACGTTCAGCACTAAGCGATGAAGACGCCGATGCGTTAAATAAAAAAGCAGCCAAAATGTCTGCATTTTTAAAATCACCAGAACGTGTTGAAAAGATTGTCGAAGACATTGCCATTCACTTTATGGATAAAGTAGAACCGCATGGTTTTAAAGCAATGATCGTCACACCTGATCGCCATGCTTGCGTGCAATACAAAGAAGAGTTAGACAAACATTTCCCTGAATCAGCCAGTAAGGTTGTGATCTCAACAACGGCAAATGATGATTTTGATTTCAAGAAAAAGTGGGGCGTTGATAAGAGTCAGCAAGAGAAAATTGTCGATGAATTTAATGATGAAAAATCAGAACTGAAATTCATCATCGTAACAGCAAAGCTACTCACAGGTTTTGATGCGCCGATACTACAAACTATGTATCTGGATAAATCTATCAAGGATCACACCCTATTGCAGGCAATCTGCCGTACCAATCGTTTATACCCGAACAAAACCTTTGGTTGTATTGTTGATTACTTTGGTGTTTTTGATGATGCCGCTAAAGCACTTGAATTTGATGAAGAAAGCGTACAGCAAGTTATTTCAAATCTGGCAGAACTGCGTAGTAAGTTACCCAAAGCGATGGATGAAACTCTAGCTCACTTTATCGGAGTAGATAGAATACTGACAGGTTTTGAGGGGTTAGAGGCTGCGCAAAATGCTATTAACAATAATGATAAGAAAGATGCCTTTGCCCGAGACTTTAAATACCTAGCTAAGTTATGGGAGTCTCTATCACCAGATAATACTCTTGATCCCTACAATGAAGATTATAAATGGTTAGCACAAGTATATGAATCAGTAAAACCAGCATCAAATAATATTGGTAAGCTCTTGTGGATGAGGCTTGGTGCGCAAACTACACAGCTCATTCACGATAATGTACATGTAGGTGATGTTCACAACCTCGAAGAGTTTATATTGGATGCCGATGTGATTGAGAATATCTTCAATAACCCAGACCCAAAGAAAAATAAACAATTAGAAAAAGCCCTTGCCCAACGATTTAAAGACCGAAGCGATTTACCTGCATTTAAGTCACTCAGTGAGCGACTAGAAGAACTACGCGACAAAGCAGAGAAAGGTTTAATTGCATCTATCGACTTCGTTAAAGAACTTTGTAAAATAGCAAAAGAAACATTGAAAGCAGAGAAGACGCTAGAGCAAGAAGTACAAGATAAATCGCCAAAATCCGCATTAACTGACTTGTTCTTAGAGCTTAAAAATGATGAAACACCAGCGGTTGTAGAGCGTATCGTTACCGATATTGATGCCATTGTTCGAGTTGTTCGCTTTCCTGGTTGGCAGAACACAACTGGTGGCGAACGTGAAGTTCAAAAATCATTGCGTAAGGCTTTGCTGAAATACCGATTACACACCGACCAAGTGCTATTTGACAGGGCTTATGGGTATATAAAGGAGTATTATTGATGGTTATAGGTTAGATTGAAATTAATCTAGCTACGTCTTGGTCTGATTTAGTAAGGACCAATACGTATGATGCAACAGATTTTTGAGGGCTGTTATATACCTTGAAACAAAGCTTTACTCAGGTTGATGTTGAGTCTCGAGTTCGCTCGCGATAGATATTAGAAACGCGGAACCGAGATCTATAACTACGTAGTTTATTTATTAAATTATCTTCATGTTGGATTATTTCTAACTCATTGATAAAGTCTGAAAATAATTTAGCGAATAGCTGCTTTGGATTAACTTCATTAGTATCGTCTGAGAATAAGTTATCTTCTAGATCTGAAATCATATTAGTTAACTTGTCATAAGACTGAGGATTTGTTTCGGATAAAATGAAAAAACTATCAGAAAGAGTGTTTATATCTGCAAGCAGAATTTCACCATATAGTAACTCAAGATCAACTTCTCCTCTCAATTCGTTAAGTGCTTTAAATACGACTTTCTTTAAAGACTCATGGATTGGTGGGAAAATCACGTCATCATAGCATTTATCTTTGACAGATCTTCGACGATCTTTAATTTTAAAATATACAGTGAGTAAGAATGATGATGCGGCTAGAATTGTAGATATCGCAATGAATAATTCTCTTAAACCAAAACCATTTGAATTTGAATTTGTAATAATATCGAGTTGGTCCTGTCTGAGAGTAAATACCAGCTCCTGTGGAGGGGAACTCTCTTGTATATACGCTAGCTGAGCTTCATCGAAAGTGACTTTCATAGCCCTATTATGAAGTGCACTAATTATTTCTTTTATTAGATCTGCATCAAGCTTCACAGAACCAGCTTTTTCACTAATAATTTTAGACACCTGACTTGGCTGTTCTTCAGAGGGTGTTTTTATTGGTTTATTGTCAGGGCTAAATATTATTTCGCTATTACTTAACTCTGAGGTTAATAATGTTTTCGAAACTAAGTTTGTTTTGAGATCAACAACCTTAGTTTCATTAACTTTATCATGAGAACTTATAGCGCCATCTACATTTGAACAGGCTGTACCAGTTAAGACAAAAATTGAAAATATGTGAAAAATTGGATTTTTTTTCAAAACATACTTCCTGATTGTACGAAACCACGCTCTACAGCTCTAATGCATTCTTCTTGACTTTTTTTACTAAGACCGTCGAAATTTAAATGTCTTTTTGCTTCACTAGCATTCGAATAGTTTTTGATAAATTTACCAAACAAACCCAAAAAATATGAACTCGTAATTATCTGCTCCGGTTCTGCACAGAGATATATTGTTAAGTTAACGTAATTTTGTGCGTTGACTTCTTTTATTAATGATCTCGCTCGTTCACCATTTTTTCTTCCAGCAAACAAAGTTCTATCTGGGCCTATTGAGCTAAAGTCTACAGTTATGTTATTCATTGCTTTTCGCCTTATCTTCATTGACCATTTTATCAACATTTCGTGTCATTGGGACTCTTATATTGATAAAAACACCAGGAAAAAAACCACATTCCATTTTGACAACATAATCTGGATCTGGAGCAGATTTCAGCCCTAATTTTGATTTATTAAAGGGTAAAACTATTCCGCCTAATTCTTTCTCAGAATCCTTTAACTCATATGTGCCATCAAATCGAACATATACTCCACCACTTAAGATACTCATCTCGCAAGTATGATCTTTAGCTTCAGAGGGAAAAGTGGGGCACTTATCTTTATATTCATTATATAAGCTTTCAAATAATTCGATTAGTTTTATTGTACCTTGGCCTCTATCATCATCTTCAGTCTCATTTTTGCTACTAACTCTTAATTGCAAGGCCGCGACGGTAATTAACCTTTCAACATCCATTATATGCTTATGGTTATTGATATATTTACTAACGGTTTCCCAAGAAAAGTGGTCATTGGGTAAACGCTGAAATGTCTCCGCAATACTAGCTCCAAAATTGAAAACAGCTAGTTCTAACATTTTATTTTCACAACCGTTATTTACATACCCTCGAACGTACCACCTAGGTGCAGTTCCAGCACAGTGCTCTTCGGCATTATCAAGTATTTCACCTAAGGTTCCCTTGAAAGCATCACTCGCATTTGACTTTAAAGAAAGCTTATGATCATTTAAACATTTTTCAATGTGCTGCACAAATTTTTCAGCGGCCTTCGTTTTTTCATCATCTCCAGAACGGCTGGAACTCGAACGTAGAAGGCATTGTTTTTTGAACAAGTGAATGAGAGATGTATCAACTGAATCATCTCCATCAATAGCACCTAGTTCTTTAATAATACCAATTTGATTTAATAGAGCATTGTGCTCCGAATTCTTACTTTTAATTCCGTTTATCGACTCAATGCGATATTGGCTTTTATCTCGCAGCTCTCTATACTGCTTTGCTAATATCCCTAAGAAAGCTTCAGCTCCGAGACTATATTTCTTTGTTTTTGAATGGTCAAATGTAACGCTTACGACATTTTTATCTTCGAGCGTTTTAGATACAGCATAAAGAAATTGTAACGACTCATCCGGATTTGTTAAGAAGCAAAATATGCGAGGCACTGTAATTTTAACCTTACCATTGTTTACCCTGAAAAATCGAGATTTATGATCCGTTCCCATTTTCCTCATGAAACGGCAAATAAAAGGTTCACCTATCGTTTTGTATACCAACGGAGGGTGAAACCCTCTTTTTTTAAGCTTAGCTCGCGATGCACGTAAACGGTCAACGCGTTTCTGACTTCGACTTAAATCAATCCAACTCAAACGGTCTATTTTTCGCATCGCTATCCTATTGTAATTAAAGATTAAAATACACGGGACATTATGCCATGAAAATAATTTTTTGATGTTATTTATTTACAGGATAAATGCAATTCTTTGCTTGCAATAGTAGTTTTATTATTGATTACGATCACAATTAGGTATTAGATTTATATCATAATTGTAAAATATTTTAAAAAAGCTAATGCTAAAATTATAGTGTTGGAGGGGATTAGAATGATGCATGTTATCTTGAAAAACCGATTCTTAAAATACTTATTGCAGACTCTTAAGGAATAGTTGATATTCTTATGGTCTGAATGTCTTCTTTCTTTGTAATAAAGTGGATTGTAATAATCAATGGGTGATTTGAATTAGAATTTAAGCCACGAGCTAACTACACCCACAACTACACCCAAAATTCAGATAAGAAAAAAGGCGTAGTGGTTATTAACCTGCTACGCCTTCTAAAATTTGGTGGGCCCTCCCAGACTTGAACTGGGGACCTGCCGATTATGAGTC
>SPKZ01014255.1_pt1 | contig 18118 bp, 9 predicted proteins | sample 2456571 | NCBI WGS metagenome assembly SPKZ01 (sample SAMN11192286, study PRJNA482655) | marine metagenome | biome: ENVO:00000447; feature: ENVO:00000244|ENVO:00000211|ENVO:00000569|ENVO:00002023; material: ENVO:00002151; isolation source: ocean water from marine abyssalpelagic zone ...
CATCCGCTTCTTTCACCTCATAGGCTGTGACGACCTCATTCCAGGTAGGCGCATCGATCTTGGTGAATGTAATGCCAAACAGGCGCTCAGCCATCTCAAAGGCACCCTGTGTGACCGCGTCCAGATCGAAGTAAGGCTTTAACTCATTCACGTCGAGGTTATAGCGCTCGGCACGTACTTTTTCTGAGTAGTGCCACCAGTCGTGACCGGCAATAGCAAATTCATCGCCAACCATGGCCTGCATATCCGCACGTTCTTGTTTGGCACGCTCAAGCCCTGGACGCCATACGCGCAGCAGGAAGTCTTCGGCACCTTTAGGAGTGCGCGCCATGTTGTACTCAAGTACATATTGAGCGTGAGAGTCGTAACCCAGCAGTGCCGCGCGCTCAGCACGCAACTGCGCAATCTTGATAGCAAGCGGCCCGTTGTCAGTCTCACCGTCCGAGGCGCGATTGCGATAGCCGTTGAACGCCTGCTCACGCAGTTCACGATTCTCCGACTGCGTCATGAAGGTCTCATACACAGACCGGTCCAGCGTAATGATCCAGGCTTTCTTCTCGTCATCCCAAATGCTGGCCTTGAACACATCCGCAAGACCGGCTGTGTCCGCCTCATCCGTGATTTCAATGGTGAAAGCTTTGGTGGCCGTTAGCAGGTTCTGGGCAAAGCGCGTTGTCAGCCCGGACAGTTCTTCATTAATCGCGGCAACTTTAGCTTTGGTCTCTGCATCTAGCGCCGCACCCTCGCGCACGAAATCGCGATGAGTCAGTTCCAGAAGGCGCGCTTCCTGCTCACCCAAATCCAGCGTATCGCGCTGCTGGTAAACGGTTTTCACGCGCTGCCAAAGTGTGTCGTTCAGGGTGATCTTGTCGGACTCGCGCGTCCACAACGGGTAAATCACCGTTTGCAGCTCGCGTTTCTTGGCATTCAGTTCGGTGCCGGCCAGCGGCCCGAAGACACGACCCACCCGAACGATAAGGTCACCACTGGTTTCCAGTGCAAGGATGGTGTTTTCGAAGGTGGGCGCGTCGGGGTTATCGACGATAACCGCGATCTCTTCGCGCAGTTCCAGTACCCCTTTCTTGAAGGCGGGCAGGAAGTGATCATCAGAGATCTCAGCAAAAGGAGGCACACCGAAGGGCGTGTCCCACTCTTGCATGAACGGGTTACCCGCCAGTTCGGCATCGGTAACCACGACGTCGTCGGCGGCGGGGGTGTCGGCAGCTTCAACCGCCGCAGGCGCAGTCTCGGCGGTCGCAACATCGTCGGCCGCCGTTTCAGTTTGGTCACCGCGACAGGCCACCAACGCGGCAGCCGCCAAAACGGCTACTGAAAGCGTTTTCAATTTCATAGAAAAGTCCTTAATTCGAGGGCCGCCGCAGCACGACAGGGCTGAGCAGCGAAACGCCGGTCATAGTAGGCCAATTCCGAGGCCAATTGAAGGGAGTCTCTTAGCCCGACGCAGCGAGCCAGAGCGGGTCTACAGTCGGTATTGGAATTGTCGCAGCAGCAGGTGAAACCAGGAGATTTTCTTCCCCGGGGAATTGACCCGCTGAACCGACCCACGTACAACAAGTCTCAGCAATCAGGGATACCTCAATGACCGACAGCACCGCATCTGGCACATCCGCCCCCCTTACCACTGGACAACGTATTGGCAGGTTTATCGAGCGGGTGGGCCACAAGATACCCGACCCCGTCATTATATTTATGGCGCTCTACCCAATGGCCTTCATCCCGACGGTGATCTTTGGCGGCTACAGCTTCAACACCACCGGCGCCGGCGGTGACACAGTCACCCATCAGATAAAGAACATGGCCGAGTCCGAGCACGTCCGCTGGATCTTCGACAATGCGCTACTGGCAAATTGGTTGGGCTTTGGTGGCGGCGTGCTAGGTGTCATCTTCGTGGTGATGCTGGCGATCGGATTGGCAGAGAATTCAGGCATGTTCGCCGCACTGATCAAAAAGGTGGGCGCCAAACTGCCTGTCGGCTTATTACCGCTGCTCCTTATTTTCCTGGGCATTCTCAGCTCGATGGCCACGGATGCGGGCTACCTGGTGCTGATACCCCTGGCAGGCCTTCTCTACGCCGGTCTGGGCAAACACCCCTTCATCGGGATGGCGGCGGCCTTCGCCGGCGTTTCAGCCGGCTTCAGTGCGAATCTGATACCCGGCCCAATCGACGTGATCATCGGTCTCAATGCGAAGGTATTCGCTGAGGCTCAGGGTGTGCCCTTTACCACCGCTGCCGGACAAGCGCTGAACCCCGCCACCATGCACTGGTACTTCATCGTGGCATCGACATTCATACTGGCGATCACTGGATTTGTGGTGACCCGGCGTTTCGTGGCTCCGCGCCTCGAAACCATGCCGTGGGAAGCGCCGGAAGATATCAAGCCCGGTGATTTTCAGGTGACGCCTGCCGAGCAACGGGGCCTGAGGGGGGCACTGATCGGTGTGGGCGTTGCTGCGGTAATCATCTCAGGTCTGGCTTTGGGCCCCTTGCAATCGTACGTGGATGACACCGGTCGCACGGTTCAGCCCTATATGGACAACATCATATTGCTCATCTCTATTTTCTTCGCGGCCACGGGCACCGCGTTTGGCTACGCGTCAGGCAACTTCAAGAAGCTGCCCGATGTGGTGAACGCCATGGTGAAGCAAATGAACACCATGGGTTATATCCTGGTACTCACTTTCTTTTGCTATAACTTTTTAGGACTGTTGAGCTACAGCGGGCTCGGCACCTATATCACCTACCTGGGCGTTCAGTTCCTACTGGCATTGGGCCTTCAAGACTTCCCGGTGCTACTGTTAATCGGCTTTGTTTTCACCACAGCGATTATCAATATCTTTATCGGTGGGCTGACCTCCAAGTGGATGCTGTTGGGCCCCATCTTTATTCCAATGCTGTTCTTCGTTAATCCGGCCATGACACCTGATTTTGTCGCTGCAGCATTCCGGGTAGCCGATTCGTCCACCAACATCATCACACCGTTAATGACGTACGCGGGGATCATTTTGGCCTTCATGCGCAAATACCAGCCCTCAATGAGCTTCGGCGACATGCTGATCATGATGATGCCCTACTCCATCGCTTTCTTGACCATTTGGACTGCACTGCTGGTGTGTTTCTTTGCATTCGGTATTCCGCTGGGACCTAACTAGAGTTCGCAAGGCCGCCAGACCAGGTACTGTCCGGGCCCAATAACTTCCCCCGCTGGCGTGAACGCGCCGGCGAGACATACACTCGAGTTCTTCACGGGGAGGTCAACGAATGCCGGAAGGACCAGAGATCAGGCGCGCTGCCGATCAGATTGCTGACGTGCTGGTAGGGCAGACCATCGATACCGTGCGCTTTGGTCTTCCGCGCTTGCGACATCAGGCACGGAAACTCAAGGGGCACTCGGTGATAGATGTCGAAACGCGCGGCAAAGCTCTACTCACGCATTTCGATCACGGACTGAGTATCTACTCTCACAACCAGCTGTACGGGGTCTGGCGTACGGTAAAGGGCCACAAACTGCCCAAGACGAATCGATCACTTCGGCTATTGCTCCAGACTTCGACGCACAGCGCCATCCTGTACAGTGCGTCAGACATCAGCGTCTGGCCGACAGAAGAGCTAGCCCAACATCCCTTTCTGCAGAAGATCGGGCCCGACATCATGGACACCTCCCTCGAGTGGCGAGATATCGAGCGGAGATTGATGGAGCCACGATTCGCGAGTAAGGCGCTCTCCACGCTGTTTCTAGACCAGGCCTTCCTCGCAGGCAACGGCAATTACCTGCGCTCGGAAATTCTGTTCGATGCGCGCCTGCACCCCGCGCTGAAGCCCGCCCAGTTATCGCGTGGCGAACGCGGTCGGCTTGCCCGCAGCACGCTGGCAATTGCACGGCGCAGCTACGATACCGCAGGCATCACTTTGGCACCCTCGCTCTCCAACTCACTCAAGCGCCAGGGGCTATCTCGCAGCTGGCGCAGGTTCTATGTGTTCGGTCGAGATGAGTATCCGTGTTACGCCTGTGGCACTCTCATCCAGCGCGAGGAGGTTGGCAGCCGGCGCCTGTATCTCTGCAGAAACTGCCAGCCACAGCGCGACTAGGTTGGCGTGACTAGGCTAGCGAGTGCGGAGAGACAATCTGCCCCACCGGCGTGGACAGCCCAATGAGCCAAGAGCTTACGCCACTGCCCCGCAGGTACAACGTCATCTGCTGAGTGTAGCCGCCATCCGCCTGGGAGCGCGGATGCCTGCAACGAATTCGCTCTCTGCAGCCGCCAAAACTTGAACTAAATTACAAAACCGGTGCACACTCTCGCGCTTAGCATTTCCCGCGAGGATCCTCCGTTGTCTCTCACCAATCGACGGCTACTGCCGGTAGCGCTCATCATTGCAACACTGTCCTTCGGCGCACTGGGCGCCGACAGCAATCCTTATAACGGCATGAACTGGCGGAACGTAGGTCCGGCCTTCATGTCCGGACGAATCTCTGATATCGACTGGGACCCAAAAGACCACAGTACCTGGTATGTTGCTGTTGGAAGTGGCGGCGTTTGGAAAACGACCAACGCAGGCGTCACATGGACGCCAATCTTCGATAATGAGTCGGTGTATTCCATTGGCAATGTCACTGTGGACCCCAGCAACCCCAACCGGGTTTGGGTAGGTACAGGCGAAGATGTGGGCGGTCGCCATGTCGGCTACGGCGATGGCATCTATCGCTCTGACGACGGCGGCCAAACGTGGAAAAACATGGGGCTGGCGGAGTCAGAACATATATCCACTATCCTTGTTCACCCGGAGGATTCCAACACTGTCTGGGCGGCCGTGCAGGGTCCCTTGTGGACGTCAGGCGGCGAGCGCGGTGTCTACATGACCACCGATGGGGGCGAGACCTGGGAAAAAACACTGGGCGCGGGCAAGTGGACCGGCGTTGCAGATATCATTATCGACCCGCGTGACCCGGACGTGCTTTACGCCGCGACCTGGCAGCGACACCGTACGGTTGCCGCCTATATGGGCGGCGGCCCGGAAAGCGGCCTGCATAAGTCGACCGATGGCGGCCGCACCTGGAGCAAGCTCAGTAACGGTTTGCCCACCGGCAACCTCGGAAAGATCGGCCTGACCATCTCCCCTATCAATCCCGACATTGTGTATGCAGCCATTGAACTCAATCGCCGCGAGGGCGGTGTTTGGCGCTCCGATGATCGCGGCGTCAGCTGGGTGAAAGGCGCTGATGCTGTGGGCGGCGGTACAGGCCCTCACTATTACCAGGAACTGATCGCCAGCCCACACAAGCTGGACAGGCTGTACCTGGTCGGGCCGGTAGTGCAGAAATCTGAAGATGGTGGCAAGACTTTTGAGAACATGCCCCAGGATGCCAAGCACAGTGATACCCACGCGGTGGTTTTCCATCCAGAAGATCCCGACTACATCATGATGGGCACAGACGGCGGTGTGTACGAAAGTTTCGACCTTGGCGCCACCTGGCGCTTCATCGACAACCTGCCTCTTACCCAGTACTACAAGTTGGCACTGGATGATGCGGAGCCCTTCTACAACATCTACGGGGGCACTCAGGACAACAATACCCAGGGCGGACCCTCGCGCACCAACAACACCAACGGCATTCGCAACGCGGACTGGTTCGTGGTGCTGGGTGGCGACGGACACCAGCCGGCCACCGAGCCGGGCAACCCCGACATCTTGTACGCCCAATCACAGCAGGGGAACATTTCGCGCATCGACCTGACCACGGGCGAGCGTATGTACATTCGTCCACAGCCCGCGCTCGGCGAGCCGCCCGAGCGTGCAAACTGGGACTCTCCTATTCTCGTCAGCCCTCACGACCCCAAGAGACTGTACTTCGGCACCCAGCGAGTTTGGCGTTCCGATGATCGCGGCAACGACTGGCGTACCATCTCGGGCGACCTCACGCGGGACCAGGAACGCCTGCTACTGCCCATCATGGATAAGACCTGGAGCTGGGACTCACCTTGGGACATGCTGGCCATGTCCCAGTACAACACCATCACCTCACTGGCGGAGTCGCCTCTGCAGGAAGGTCTGCTCTACGCAGGCACGGATGACGGCCTGATTCAGGTGTCGGAAAACGGAGGCGATAGCTGGACCCAGTCCGAGGTTGGTTCATTACCCGGCGTTCCTAGCACCGCATTTATCAACGACATCCGCGCCGATCTGCACGATGCCGACACGGTGTACATCACGATGGATAACCACAAGTACGGTGACTACAAACCCTACCTCCTGGTGAGCCGCAATCGGGGTCGCAGCTGGCGTTCTATTTCTGAGGGCATCCCTGACAAGCACCTGGTGTGGCGTGTTGTTCAAGACCATATCAAGCCGGGCCTGATGTTTGCCGCTACCGAATTCGGTGTATACGTCACTCTGAACGGTGGGCAGCAATGGGAGAAGTTCAGCGCCGGCATGCCCACAATCTCTATCCGCGATATTGCCATTCAACGCCGCGAAAACGACGTCGTGGCCGCGAGTTTCGGCCGTGGGTTCTTCGTTCTGGACGACTACTCAGCCTTGCGTGAGCTTTCCGACGAGGCGATGGCCAAAGAGGCAGCTTTGTTCGCGCCCCGCGATGCCTATTGGTTTTTCCCCCGTCCGATTCTGGGTGCAACCAAGCGCGGCTCAGCAGGTGACCAGACCTACGTGGCCGAGAACCCACCCTTCGGTGCCGTGCTGACCTACCACCTGTCAGAAGGTTTCCCGACCTTGGAGAAGGTGCGTCAGGACGCCGAAAAAGAGGCTATGGATGCTGGTAAGGCTGTGCGTTTCCCCGGTTGGGACGCGGTAGAGGCCGAAAGGCGTGAGGCTGCGCCTGCGGTGAAACTTGTGATCAGAGATGCCGACGGCAATGTCATCCGTCGTATCGATGCACCCGCCGAGAAAGGATTCCACCGCGTAGCCTGGGATCTGCACCACCCCTACCCCGGCTCCATCGAAACGCCGCCAAACTGGCAAGGGTTGCCCCCACGGGGCTTTATGGCAACCCCGGGTGAATACAGTGCCGAACTGGTGCTCTTGAAGAACGGACAGAGCCGCTCGCTGGCAGGGCCGGTCGAGTTTGGCGTGGTACGCGCCTATGAGGGGGCATTACAGGGACCAAGCCTCGAGGAACGCGATGCATTCCTCAAGGACATTGCTTTAGTCGTAGGCCAGGTCAGTGCCGCACAGTACGCCATCAGTGACGCTATCGAAGATCTGGAGAGTATGCAGAAAATGCTGGATCTCAGTGCTAACGCACCCGGTGATGCAGACGCAAAAGTGCATGCGTTACACCAGGAGCTATTGGTGATGAAGGACAAGTTTGGCGACGGCGATCGTCAGGGCGTCGGTGCGAACGAGGCACAGAACTTCGCCTGGTGGTTGGGCCATGCCAGCTGGGGAATGAGCAGTACCAGCTACGGTCCAACCGCTTCGCACGCACGGAGCCTGCAATACGCCAAGGCCGACTTTGCGCCGCTGCGCGAACGTCTCAACACGATTCTAACCAGCGAGATACCCGCGCTGCGTCAGTCGCTGCTGCAATCCGGCGCACCCTGGGGCCAGGGCCAAATCATCCCCGGAGGCTGAGCCATCAAAGTTCGTGAAGAGCCCGCTTACAGCGGGCTTTTTTTTGCCTCGCAAACAGCTGTAAGACAGACGAAATAACAGAGGAAGGTACGTCTGCTTACTGTATGAGCTCGGCTCCTTGCTGTATTATCGCGCGTCGAATCACCCCGATATCGGCGGCCCACCCGGCTACCGAAGAGCTACACGCCACCTGTCAATGAAAGACCACTTACGGCCCCTTACCCTCATAACGGCACTGTTCACTGCCACTATCACCAGTGCTGAGCCGGCACTGGAAGAAGTGCGTGTCGTCGGCCAGAGAAATCTACTGAATCAATCGCTCTATCTTCAGGGCGACCAGCAGTCCATACGGCCTGACGAGCAAGTGTCGCTCAACCGCACCGTGGGTGACATTATCGAGCGGCTCCCGGGTGTGACGCTCAATGGTCAGGGCGGCCTGCTGCAGAGCTACAGTGTCCGCGGCTTTAGCCGCTGGCGAATTCGCACCGAGGTCGATGGTGTTCCCATTATCACCGACCGACGCGCAGGCAACTCGGCGTCCTTCGTGCCGCCAGAATTGTTGTCGAACGTGACGGTGGCACGCGGTCCTGCCTCGAGCCTTTATGGCTCAGGTGCGTTGGGCGGCACCGTAAACCTGGCTTCCATCCAGCCTGATGGCGTAGAAGCAACGCTCGAGGGGCAAAGTACCGACAACGCCATTGCGGCAACACTGGGCTATGGCGATGGAGAGCACTTTGCCGGTGCGGTGAGCGTTCGCCGTGCCGATCGAAGTGAAGATGCCCGTGGTCGCCCACTCAACAGCGGCTATGAACAGGTCGGAGCCCTGCTGAAATCCCGGATTGAGCTGGATAGCTATGACCTCAGCCTCTCGTGGCTGCCCTCTTACGGAAAAGATATCGGCAAGAGCAACAGCGAGTATCCCGATCGCGGTGTGAGTGACTATCCGGAAGACCTCCACTCTGTGGTGTCTGTGCAGGTGCAAAACGCTGACCAGTGGCTGGCTCGCCTCTACCACCATTACCAGGATTGGGAATCGCGCACAGAACGTATCGGCGTGCGCACTAATGTCACCGACTATAAAAGCCACACGCTGGGAGGCATGGCCTACACCGCGACAGATATTCTCTCTGGCGTTGGCAGAAGTGGCGTTGAATGGGTAGGTCGACGGGGAGTCGAGATCAGCGATCAGGAATTCAATGCTGACGGCGAGCCGGTGATTAGCAGTGAGAACATTGATGGCCAGGAAGACAATCTCGCCGCGTTCGTCGATCAACAGTGGCAGCTTGGTGCACTGAGTTATGGTGGTGGCTTGCGCTATGACTACATCGATCAGGAAGACGCTGGCCGCTCCCGCAGTGACAACAAACTGAACGGCAATCTAAGCGCCAGCTGGGCCGCCAATGACGCCTGGACAGTATCTGCAAGTGCCGGTACGGGCTTTCGTTTCCCAAGCCTGACCGAGCTGTACTTCAACGGCGTTACGCCCAGAGGCGAGACGGTCGGCAACCCGGATCTGGCACCAGAAGAGAACCTTGGGTTTCAGTTAGGCCTGGACTATCAGGGCAACGCCGTGTCCGCATCGCTGCACAGCTACATCAATGATCTGGACGACTACATCGAACGCTATCGCATAAGTGACGAGCTACGTTCCTACCGCAATCTGGACGGAGCGCAGATCTGGGGATTCGAAGCACAGCTGGATTGGCAAAGCCACGAGCAATTACGCCACTCCCTGAGTTACCAATGGCAGCGAGGTGAAGATGATGACGGGCGCTGGCTGTCAGACCTTAATCCTCCGGCACTGCGCTACCTGCTGGAGTGGCAGGGCCAGCGGTATCGTGTGCAGAGCGACTTGTCTTACCGTCAGGAGCGCGACGATTTCGGCGAGGGAGAACAGGCACTGGATTCTGCGGTTATCTGGAACGGCCGCTTGGTGCGCCAGTTCGGCAGCCGCTGGGAAGGTGAAATCTATGCCAACAACCTGCTAGATGAGCTGTACTTGGGAACCGCCGATGAAGATGCGGCTTATCAACCCGGACGTACAATCGGTGTGCGCTTGCGCTGGTTTGGTGGCTGAGAAAGAGTCCCCTACAGTGGGCTAAGCTTAACACTGCTGCCCATAGGCCAGGTGGAGTAAAGAAATGCGAACGGTGATTAAATACGGATTACAGCCAACCCTACTCATTCTAGTGCTGGCGATTTGGTACTTCTCAGACAACCCCGGGCTGGCCTTCCTCGCTACGGGCTTTTTTATTCCAACCCTACTTACGCTGCTGGAACGCTGGGTGCCGGGTCGCCCCGAGTGGAAACAACCGCTTTCATACAGTGGCGTGCTCGCCGTGGTCTTCATCGTCACATTTCTGTTTACCGGGACGATAGTTGAGCCCATTTATCAAGAAACCGTAAACCCCATGCTCACTGAACTACGGACCACGTTGGGTTTCGACCTATGGCCACACAACTGGCAGGTACTGGCCCAGGTGTTCCTCGCTTTCTTCATGAGCGAATTCATTTGGTATTGGATTCACAGAGCCGAGCACCGCTGGCATTGGGCATGGCGCACGACCGGTCACGGCGCACACCATGCCTTCAAGAATCTGGCAGCACTGAACGCGGGGGCCAATCACCCATTGGAATTATTGCTGGTGTTGAGCCTGCCCGCGGCAATCATTGAATTATTGTTCGGGGCCGGTGAAGTGATTGTTGGATCAATTCTGCTGGTGCTTACACAAGCGCTGCTCGCTCACAGCAATCTCGATCTCAATACGCGCGGCATCGGCTGGCTTTTCACGGTGAATCGTCATCATATCCACCATCACTCCACGGTGTTATCTGAATCCAACACCAACTATGGCTGCGCAGCCATCGTATGGGATCGCCTGTTTGGGACCTTCAGTGACGCCGCTACTGAGGAAACCGGCACTGGACCCTCGCAACCAGGGTGGTGGCGGCTTTTTATCATGCCCTGGCGTGAGCCATCAGACACGCAGGTTTCACCCAGCAAGTGATGGGCTGACACCGCTGATGAAACAACGGTTTTCGCTGGACGCTATTCGACCCATTCTCCTTATCAACAGCCGGCCTTTCATAGGTTTTACTGCGCTAATACAGTAACGAAGAAAACGCACCTTAAGATGGGCTAGAAGCCAGATAGCACGTCTGTCATTTCACGGCCTTTTTCGTGGTTTGGGGCACGCCGCACCACCGCACCATTGCTGACACTCTCGTTTTGCCGACCGAAACGACATCCCTGACAAAATCAGAACTTATAACCCAAGCCAAAGGCGAGGGTAGAGTCGTCTTCACTGCGACCCTCAGCCGGCTCCGTCTCGTAGTCATAACGATAAGACACGTTGAAATAGAGATCACTGATCAGGTCAAAGTTAAGCCCTGTGTTTGTCTTGTATATATTATTTTCATTGCCGTAGAACTGCCAAGTAAAAGACTGGGTATGGAAGAAATCGATCCAATCTAGAAGTGCATGTTCATAACGAAGATTCCAGATAGCGACTGCGCCTCCGCGGGACTCACCATCAAGCTTTTCCTCTTGGTATGCTGGACCAAGATTTATGCTTAGAAATTTTTGAGAATCGTCAAAAATGTCACGGCCCACAACGAGGCCCGTGGTGTACCGATAATCAAGCTCTCGGATGGGATCGCGCTCGTAAGAGAGCCCTGCGCCAACAAACCAAGGCTTACTTACCAACCAGTTGTAATCATAGTTGAATAATGTCTGATCTTGAGTTTCATCCCCGTTTACCGACTCGTTACGGATTGTAAAGTCCGCACGGTGGCGATGATCTCCCACCTTCACACCACCATCAGCAAACAGAAGCGTGCTTTCTGAATCGGTATTCCCGCTGTTATAGGCGCCGTTAAAGTCAGTCTTCAGAGCCCAGTCAAAGTATGGATCAGGTTCAGATGCCTCTGCCAACTGCGCTAGCTCAATGCCCTGTGTACTGCCGTCTTCCGACAGCAATACTTGGTTGCCACTTTCATCGAGCGCCAGCCGCGCCTGCAGCTTGGTATCGTTTTCCAACTCGATGTCAAAGGCCTCTTGAATCTCGACCGAAGCGACTTCAGCCAGATCAATAGCAAATTCGTCAGCATAGCTAGGTTCAATCAGCAATTCGTCACCAGAAATGAGTGAAACATTACCAGTGATAACGTCCCCATTGATCATAACGACACGATCTTGGGCCATTCCAGCTAAGGGCAAACTCACCAGCACAACAAACAACTTGATTGCAGTACGCACGTACTATTCTCCTTCCAGCGGACATACGAGGTACCAACCTATCTCGCACACCAACGACTATTGAAACGCGTCAATTGCTGACGCCGAATAGGCACTGGCTAATGCTGTGCCTGTACCTCATTTTACGGGAACGAACACAAAACAGCGAGAGTGGTGCACTCTGCTGAGCATCAGAATGCTGCGCTTTCGACCCGCACACAATTCCAGCGTAGAACACTCCCTTCCTTCACTACAATGCCTAAGTGGAGGCCCTTTACAAAAAAAGGCCACACATGTGTGGCCTTGAAATCTCTTCAGTTCAGTAGCACTGGGAAATAAGGACTCAGCCCCCAACAATTCTCAGCGGCTGAGCAGTTGGCTCGGTGCTAAGCTCCTCTTTCGGCGGCTCAAAGTCCGTGAGGTTGATGCCTGCAACGGCGTCCTGGTACTCCTCCAGCGTGGGGAAGCGACCCAGAACCGTGGACAGCACCACAACCGGCGTCGAACCCAGCAGGGACTCACCCTTACGCTCATCTGAGTCACCCACAACGCGACCTTGGAACAGACGCGTTGACGTTGCGATCACGGTGTCACCCGGCTCGGCCTTTTCCTGGTTACCCATGCACAGGTTACAGCCCGGGCGTTCAAGGTAGAGAATATTGTCGTACTTGGTACGTGCGACATCCTTGGGGTGGTCATCATCGAACACGAATCCGGAGTACTTCTGGAGGATCTCCCAGTCGCCCTCGGCTTTCAGTTCATCCACGATGTTGTACGTGGGCGGTGCCACAACCAACGGTGCCTTGAATTCGACCTTGCCGTACTTCTGCTCAATGTTGCGCAGCATCTGGGCAATGATTTGCATGTCGCCCTTGTGCACCATGCAGGAGCCAACAAACCCGAGGTCTACCGGCTTGTCCTTGTAGAAAGAGACGGGGCGAATCACGTCGTGTGTGTAGCGCTTGGAAACGTCGTCGTTGTTCACATCCGGATCAGCGATCATGGGCTCCACGATCTCATCCAGATCAACTACGACCTCGGCGAAATACTTGGCGTTATTGTCGGGCGCCAGTGCGGGCACTTCACCGGAGCGAATCTCGCCGATGCGCTTGTCCGCCAAGGCAATCAGACCAGCCAGAGTTTGGGCCTCGTTATCCATGCCCTTGTCGATCATGATCTGAATGCGGCTCTTGGCGATTTCCAGTGACTCGATCAGGGTCTCGTCTTCCGAGATACAGATAGAGGCCTTGGCCTTCATCTCGGCCGTCCAGTCGGTGAAAGTGAAGGCCTGGTCTGCCAGCAAGGTGCCAATATGAACCTCAATGACACGCCCCTGGAACACGTTGTCGCCACCGAACTCTTCGAGCATTTGCATCTGCGTGGCGTGAACGATGTCCCTGAAGTCCATGTAGGGCTTCATCTCGCCCTTGAAGGTCACCTTCACCGATTCCGGAATCGGCATGGTGGCTTCACCCGTGGCCAGCGCCAGCGCAACCGTGCCTGAGTCGGCACCAAAGGCTACGCCCTTGGACATCCGGGTGTGGGAATCGCCACCGATGATAATGGCGCGGTCATCGATAGTAATGTCATTGAGTACTTTGTGAATGACGTCTGTGAGCGGGTGATAAACACCTTTGGGATCGCGCGCGGTAATCAGTCCAAAATCGTTCATGAACCTCATCAGGCGGGGGATGTTCGCCTGTGCCTTTTTATCCCACACAGAGGCGGTATGACAGCCAGACTGGTAGGCGCCGTCCACCCCCGGCGAGATCACAGTGGCAGCCATAGACTCCAGTTCCTGGGAGGTCATCAGACCTGTGGTGTCCTGTGAGCCAACGATGTTCACGGCAACGCGCACATCCGAGCCTGCATGCAGGGCTTCTTCTGTGGCAACACCCACGGCGTTGCGGTTGAAAATTTTCTCTACGGCAGTGAGGCCCTGGCCTTCGTGGTGAATCTCTTTAGCCGCGGCAAACACCTGCGGCGCGTCAACACCGAGGGTATGCGCTGCAAAGTTCTGGAGCTTCTTTCCGAATACGATTGCGTAGGAACCACCGGCGCGCATGAACTCCATTTTCTGAGGCGTAAAGGCTGCAGACACATCCGCCAGCTCTTTGTCACCGTTATAGAGCTTCTTCTCTTTGGTATTGATCGTCAGCACCGTGCCGGTATCTACCGAGAAGACCTGCTCCAGCTCCGGATCGCCGTTTTCGTCCAGAACCGCTTTACCATCTGCATCGACTTTCTTGACCCAGTTCTTGAGGTCCAGACCGATACCGCCGGTGACACCCACCGTTGTCAGGAAGATGGGCGAGATACCGTTGGTGCCTGCAACCACGGGTGCGATGTTTACAAAGGGCACGTAAGGGCTGGCGGGTACGCCGGCCCACAACGCGACGTTATTCACACCGGACATCCGGGATGAGCCAACACCCATGGTGCCTTTCTCGGCAACCAGCATCACTTTTTTGCCGGGGTGCTTTTCCTTGAGGTCCAGGATTTCCTGCTGCGCTTCTGGTGTGATCATGCACTGGCCGTGCAACTCACGGTCAGAGCGGGAGTGAGCCTGGTTACCGGGCGACAACAGGTCGGTGGAGATATCACCCACGCCAGCGACATAGGTCACTACATCGACGGTTTCATCAACCTCCGGCAGCTTGGTGAAAAACTCGGCCGCCACGTAGCTTTCGAGAATGCCTTTAGCCACAGTGTTGCCTGCCTGATACGCCGCTGCGAGCCGGTCGGTATCGGCTTCGTATAGGAAAACCTGGGTTTTCAGAACGTCCGCCGCTAAAGCAGCAATTGCTGCGTCGTCGCCCAGTGCCAGGTCCAGCAGCACCTCGACTGAAGGGCCGCCCTTCATGTGAGACAGCAGCTCAAAGGCAAACTCTTGGTTAATCTCGGGAACGGACTCCTCACCGAGGATGATTTGCTTCAGGAACTTGGCTTTGACGCCTGCCGCGGGCGTAGTGCCGGGCAATGTGTTGTAAATAAAAAACTGCAGTGAATCTTCGCGGTGGACGTGGCCGGGCTCGCGAATCTGATCGATGACTTCAGTCAGCAGTTCGGCGCTGTCGATGGGCTTGGGGTGCAGCCCCAGCTCATTCTTACGCACTTCAATTTCTTGCAGGTAGTCAGCGTACAATCCCATGGTATTCACATAGCCTCTAGTAGATGGTGCCGAAGCGGCGAAAAGTGGGGGCAAAGTATACAGTATTCGGACAAATCAGAGGTGATTTACCCGCCAATACTCGTCATTCACGGGGGTATACCGTCGCAACGCCATAGAGCACCAAATGGCATGCGATTGCTAAGTGACGCGGGATCTCAACTGCTTGATCTTGCCCCGGTGAGACTTGTTATCCATGCGCTTGTTTCGCGCGCTGCGACTGGGTTTCGTGGCCCGGCGCGCCTTGGGCGTCTCTAGAGCGCCCCGCACTATCGCTTCCAGTCGATCCAGGGCATCTGCGCGATTTTTCTCCTGAGTGCGGTATCGCTGTGCCTTGATAACAACAACACCGGCCGAATTGACTCGACGATCCCGTCGCGCAAGCAACCGCTGCTTATACACCTCGGGAAGGGATGATGCAGCAATATCGAAGCGCAAATGGATGGCAGTAGAGACCTTATTGACGTTCTGACCGCCCGCGCCCTGCGCCCGAATAGCCTGTAGCTCGATCTCTGCATCGGGAATCGAAACGCGCTGGGATATCTGGATAGCCATGGGCGTTATTCTGCCGGCTACAGACGGCATCGAACAGGGTCAAGTTTGCGTAAATCTCCCGCCAACACGCCTTATACTTGCCACCGAAAATACACATGAGTTGCACAGGCGCAGCTCGCCCAACCGCCACTAAACAGATCAAGCTATGACAACGACAAGCACTCTGGACCCGGAAAATTGGGACGACTTTCGAGCTCAGGCACATGCGATGCTGGATGCCGCCCTGGACCACATTGCGGGCGCTCGCGACAAGCCCTGGCGGCCAGTGCCCTCAGATTTAGGGCAACGCTACGCCATACCGGAGGATGCTGACAGCGGTTTACCGCCTGAGCAGTTAGTCGAGAAAATCCGAAGACACGTTCTTCCCCATCACGGCGGAAATACCCACCCGCGTTTCTGGGGCTGGGTGCAGGGCACCGGCCTTGCTTCGGATGTGATGGCCGCCATTGCATCGGCGGCCATCAACGGCAACTTGGGTGGTCGTCACCACGGCGCTAATGAGATGGAGCGCGAAGTCATAGACTGGACGCGACGCGTTATGGGCATGCCAGAGGGCAGCAGCGGCGTGTTTGTCACAGGCACATCCCAAGCCACTGTCCTGGCATTTCAGGCAGCCAGAGTTAAGGCAATCAAGGGGCTGCGCACACGCGGACAAGCGGGTGTGCGCCTCACAGCGTACGCAGCCGCCGGGGTCCATAACGCCACAAAAAAAGCGCTGGAGGCCTTGGGCATAGGGTCCGACAACCTTCGCCTGGTACCACTTATGGACGGCAAGCCGGACCCGACCGCACTGCGCGACATGCTGGCAAAGGATAGAGCGGATGGCGCCCTGCCCTTCCTGTTGATTGGTACCGCCGGGTCGGTGGATGTTGGCGCCTTTGACGATCTGAACACGCTGGCTGATCTCGCCGAAGCAGAACAGCTTTGGCTGCACGTCGATGGTGCTTTCGGTGCGTGGACGCGACTGGCTGACGAGCCGTGGCGCAGTCTCAGCGATGGCATCGGCCGCGCTGACAGCCTGGCTCTGGATTTTCATAAATGGATGTATGTGGGCTACGACTGTGGCCTGGTGCTGATGCGGGACGAGGAAGCACATCGTGCCGCGTTTGCAGCGCGCCCGGATTATCTTCAGGGAGCCGATACAGGGCTCGCGGGTGGAGAACCCTGGTTCTGCGACTACGGCATCGACCTCAGCCGGGGTAACCGTGCGATCAAAGTTTGGTGCGCTTTGCAGATGTATGGTCAGGCCGCCTTCGCCGAAGCGATTACCGACAACTGTCAGCGAGCGGCGCAGCTCGGCGAATTGGTGCAGGCTGAGCCAGCTATGGCGCTGGGGGCACCCGTGATCTCCAATGTTTGCGTTTTTACAGCCCGAAACGATCTGGATAGCAACGCGCAATCCACGCTAAATGCGCACATTGCACAGACACTCCAAGACAGCGGCACAGCGGTGTTTTCCACCACCAAAATCGGTGGTACCACCCTGTTGCGGGCGGCCATCACCAACCACCGGACGACAGCTGATGATGTCACCGCAGCAATCGCAGCGGTGGCGCGGGAAGCCACCGCCAGCATTTAGCGACAAGGCTAGTTGGTCACAAGAACACTGTCAGCCCGGTATCGCTTAAGCCGAGTTTATTTGCCTCCTGGCTCAGCAAACTTGCTCACCCAGTCGCGCACTTCACCATACCAGTGCAGTGAGTTAGCCCTGCTGAGAATCCAATGGTTCTCATCCGGGTAATACACCAGGCGCGACTCAACCCCTTTGGTTTGCAGCGTACGGTACAGCTCAAAACCCTGCCCGACAGGCACGCGCAGATCGTTCTGACCGTGAATCACCAGGCTTGGGGTGTTGAAGTTCTTGGCGTAGTAATGCGGTGACTGCTCCCGATAGATTTCGGGATTCTCCCAGTAGGGGCCAAAGCGTTCCATGTTGACCGCAAAGTCGGCCGACATCTGCGCATACAAATCGTAAACCGCGGCGTGAATCACCAGCGCCTTAAACGGGTTCTCTTTCCCAAGGATAATGCTGGAGAGATAGCCGCCATAGCTGCCCCCGGCAGCCACCATACGGTCTTCATCAATAAACTTCTTCTGGGCCAGGAAGTCTGCAGCAGCCATCACATCGGCATAGGGCTTGGTCGTCCAGTCAGGATTGATCGCATCAACAAAGTCCTGCCCAAAGCCGGAAGACCCGTGAAAGTTCGGCCATGCGGTGACATAACCCCAGGAGGCGAATGTCTGGGCGTTCCAGCGGTAATGGAAGTTGTCGCTGATCGCGCCATGGGGACCGCCGTGAATGAGCATCATCAACGGGTATTCTTTGCGGGGATTGAATCCCGGCGGGTAGTGCACCCACATCTGGATGTCTGCGCCATTATGGCCCTTGTAGGTAACCGATTCGTAGGTACCGGCATCGACGGTTGCCATCACTTCGTCATTGAATGCATCCAGACGGTTAAAGTCACCGCTTTGCGTATCAACCGTGCCAATGCGCACCGGATGCAAAGCACTCTGTCGCTGTGCGACCAGCACGCCATTATCAGCA
>SPKZ01021837.1_pt1 | contig 18089 bp, 17 predicted proteins | sample 2456571 | NCBI WGS metagenome assembly SPKZ01 (sample SAMN11192286, study PRJNA482655) | marine metagenome | biome: ENVO:00000447; feature: ENVO:00000244|ENVO:00000211|ENVO:00000569|ENVO:00002023; material: ENVO:00002151; isolation source: ocean water from marine abyssalpelagic zone ...
CAAAGCGAACATTCACCGTTTCACCGGATTTTGTTCGCAATGCCATCTTGTCGCCTTTATCGATAATCATTAAATACGCCTCGACAGGATAATGCGATATGCTTATGGGACTCCGGTTGAAAAAGGAATCAAACATGAAGAAATTAATGTACGGTGCGGCGGCGCTCACTCTTCTGACAGCTTGCGGCAGTGAAGAAGCAGCAACAGAAGTCACGATTGCCGAACCAACGCTTAAAGAGCTAACCGTTCGTGCAGGCGATGCCTCAGAAGCTGCGGCAGCGCTCTCAGCAATGTCTTTGACCGATAGCGGAACAGGCGTTCTGTCTTTCGCTGGCAGCACAACGGATGGCGCAACCGCGACATTCACCGATCTAACCATCACCGGCGAAGATGCCGTAAAAGTTGGATCACTCGTGCTTGAAGGCCTCGATATGGAAGGCGAGCAAGCGAATTTCGGTAAAATGAGCCTCAACGACATCACGATCACCGAGGAAGGTGAGGATGTTGAAGTAAATCTCGGCTCTATTGAACTCATCAATCCATCGCCAGAACTGGCTGGCTGGCTTGCAACAAGCCTGAATGGACAAGAAGTTCCATTCCCGTCTGCCGATAAAATCGTCTTTGACAGCTGGTCAATGAACGGCCTGACGGGCGACTTCAGCGACACGGAAGCCGAAGGTACCTTCGGGATCGATAAAATCGAAATCCGCGACATGACCGACCTGAAAGCGGCGAAAGCGACGATTAGCGGTGTATCGCTCGTTGGCACTGACGAATCTGAAGGCATGAACTTTGACATCAAGCTTGGCAGCATGACCGCGACCAACGTGGACGCAAAATTCGTTAAGGCGATCCAAGAGAACGTTGATGACGAAGAAGCTCTGGTCGCAGCCCTGATGGACATGGCTTACGACAACCCAATGGAACCTGGCTACGATGCCTTCACAATGGATGGGCTGAATGTTGATGTGGCCGGTGCTACGTTCGCGATCCCAAGCCTGGTGGCGGGTGTCGAGCGCAATGCCGCGGGCCAAGCGACGAAGTTCGTCACTGAGCCTTACACAATGACACTGAAAGCCGACGGCGCTGGCGGCGAAGTTGGCGAAGCGCTTCTGCAAGGCCTAAGTGTGGTTGGCTATGAAGAGCTTGAGCTTAAAGGCGCAAGCGTGATGTCTTATAACCCTGACCAGGACATCGTGTCATTTGACGCAGGTTCGAACTATATCGAACTCGTCGATGGTGCGAAATTTAGCATGGGCGGCAAGATCGAAGGCTATAGCGCATACACCCAAGACATCGCAGGTGCGTTCGATATTGAGGAACTCACCGCGGGTGCAGAGCCTGATCCAGCTGCGATGACTAACGCGCTTGGAAAGCTCGTGTTCCATAATTTCGAACTGTCCATTGATGACAATTCGCTCTTGGACCGTGCGTTCAACGCCGCTGCTACAGCACAAGGCGCAGATCCAGCTGAGATGAAGTCTCAGATTGGTATGGGCCTCGCAATGGCGCCGATGATGGCGCAAGGCTCAGGTGTCGATATGGCGCTTGTCACCGAAGCCACGACCGCTTTGTCTGGCTTTATCAGCGAAGGCGGTACACTGACCTTCAAGCTGAACCCAGACACCCCGCTGTCAGTCGCATCGATCATGGCGAACCCAGATCCAGCGGCCTACACGAAAGACTCGTTGGGCTTCACCGCGACGCAAAAATAAGCGGATGCTGATCCGCGAAATGGGCGCGCGATACAGCAACGTATCGCGCGCTTTTCTTTTGTCTCTCAACCCAGCATAATACCCTTATGAAACTTGCATTTTTCGGAGATGTCGTCGGCAAACCTGGCCGCCAAGCGGTGCGCGAGCATTTGCCCGGCATGCGCCAATCCCTCGGCTTGGATTTCGTGGTCGTGAACGCAGAGAACGCAGCCGGCGGGTTTGGCCTGACGGAAAACATCGCGAATGAATTCTTCGACGCGGGTGCCGATTGCCTGACTTTAGGCGATCACGCGTGGGATCAACGCGAAGCGCTGACCTATATTGAGCGAGAGTCCCGACTGCTGCGCCCGATCAATTATCCAGAGGCGGCGAGCGCCCCCGGAAAAGGCGCCCACTTATTTGTGCTCCCAGACGGGCGCCGCGTCGGCGTGATCCAAGCGCAGGGCATCGTGTTTATGAAACAACTGCTGGAAAACCCGTTCGGCGCGGTCGACACGGCGCTCAACGAAATGCCGCTGGGCGTGGTCGCAGATGCGGTTATTGTCGACATGCATTGCGAAGCCACCTCAGAGAAAATGGCGATGGGGCATCACTGCGATGGCCGCGCTAGCGTGGTGGTGGGGAGCCACACCCACGTGCCGACGGCAGACCACATGATCCTCGCAAATGGCACCGCCTATCAGAGCGATGCAGGCATGTGCGGCGACTATGATAGCGTCATCGGCATGCAGAAGGATAACTCGCTGCGCCGTTTCTCTACGCAATTGCCAGGACAACGCTACGAACCCGCGCTCGGCGAAGGAACACTGTGCGGACTGTTCGTGGAAACAGACGACGCGACTGGGCTCGCGACACGGTGCGAGCCGATCCGTATTGGCGGGCAATTGTCTGAATTACTGCCAACCCTTTGAAATCTCGGCGCAGCTGCGGTAAGCAGCGCTCTCTAAATGACAGACTGTAGGAGCCACCATGGCTGGCCATAGTAAATGGGCAAATATTCAGCACCGCAAAGGTGCCCAGGATAAGAAGCGCGCGGCTTTGTTTTCGCGCCTTTCCAAAGAGATCACAATCGCCTCAAAAATGGGCGGTCCTGATCCGGATGGAAACCCACGCCTGCGCCTCGCAATCGCCAACGCGCGCGGACAGTCTATGCCAAAAGACAATATCAAGCGTGCCGTGGACAAAGGCCAAGGCGGCGGCGGTGAAGACTATGTCGATATCCGCTATGAAGGCTTTGGCCCTGGCGGCGTCGGCATCATTGTCGAAGCTTCAACCGACAATAAGAACCGCGCCGCGAGTGAAATCCGCACGGCCTTCTCAAAGAATGGCGGCAATCTTGGCGAGACGGGTGCCGTTTCTTTCGGTTTCGAAAATGTTGGCGAAATCCAGTTCCCGACCGAAGCCGGTGACGAAGACACGATCATGGAAGCCGCCCTGGAGGCAGGTGCAAGTGACGTTGAAAGCGATGAAGACGGTCACTTCATTTATACCGAGCGCGAAGAATTATCCGACGTCGCGTCTGCGCTAGAGGGGCAGTTCGGGGACGTTGAAGCAAAATCGACCAAACTCATCTGGAAGCCGCAAAACACGGTTCCGATTGCTGGTGATGACGCGGAAAAGCTGATGCGTTTGCTCGATGTGTTGGACGATCTCGATGATGTCGCGAACGTCTATGATAATTCCGAGCTATCAGCTGAAGAGATTGAACGCTTAGCAGGCTAGCGCTCGGCAAATTGATCACGGCCGAACAAAAAACCGTGAAAAATGAAATCACCGCTCGCAATTTAGGTCGCGAATCGTCATATCGGCCATTCGAGACAAACCGCCTTTGGACGATCCGATATGAAACTGACGCATCCACTCTCCATCAGCCTGTTCGCAGGTGGACTCGCCGCGCTCGCAACGTTCTTTCTGAATGCTGGCGCGCAAGATCGTCCATCGATCGCGACAAGCCAGGCGGATGTCGAAACAGCCATCTTCGCAGGGGGTTGCTTTTGGTGTGTTGAGAGCGACTTCGACAAGCTTCCCGGCGTTCGTGAGACGATTTCGGGCTACACAGCCGGCAATACCACGAACCCGACCTATAAAACACATACCAAGCAAGGTCACTTAGAGGCAGTGAAAGTCGTCTATGACCCGTCTGAGATCGAGTATGCTGAGCTTGTCTCCTACTTCGTGCGCCACATCGACCCGACAGATGATGGCGGCCAGTTCTGCGACCGCGGTAATTCTTACCGAACCGCTGTTTTCGTCGGCAACGAAGAAGAACGTACGGAAGTTGAATCTCAGTTCAATGAGATCGACCAAGCCGGTATCCTGCCAGCACCGATCGTAACACGCGTTCTCGATGAACAGCCTTTCTATGAAGCTGAAGGCTACCATCAGAACTATTACCAGAAGAACCCAGCACGCTATAAGCTTTACCGGGTTGGCTGTGGCCGCGATAAGCGCGTGGCAGACGTTTGGGGCGGCGCTGGCGACAGCTAGACCCCACCATTCCTAAATCACTTATGTCAGCGTTTCAGCGCGCGGCTTGGTATGCGTGACTTGCGCTACAGGCGGCGAACACCCAAATAGGCGCTGAACAGTATAATGGAGACCGCTTCTCATGACTGAAGCTGCCGCATCGCCGCATATTATGGACTCGTCCGATCAAGCCTTCATGGCGGATGTCGTTGAAGCCTCGAATGAGCAACCGGTCTTGGTCGACTTTTGGGCGCCTTGGTGCGGCCCGTGCCGGACCCTGACCCCAACGCTTGAAAAGGTAGTGGGCGAGCAAAACGGCAAAGTGAAGCTGGTCAAAATCAATACCGAAGAGCATCCGGGCGTGGCCGGGCAAATGGGCGTACGCTCAATCCCGTCTGTGTTTGCCTTTGATAAGGGCCGTCCGGTGAACGGTTTCCAAGGCGCCTTGCCAGAGAGCCAGGTCCGCCAATTCATCGAGTCAATTCTCGGCGGAACGGATGGTGCAAAGCAGCTCCAGGAAGCCTTGGCGCAAGCTGAAGCAGCCGCCCAAGCCGGTGACATTGGAACTGCCGCGCAGCTCTACGGCGCCGTGATGGAAGCTGATCCGGAGAATGCTGCGGCTATTGCGGGTCTCGCGCGCTGCTATCTCGCGAACGGCGATCATGACCGCGCGCGCCAGATCTTGGATACAGTCCCAGAAAACAAAGTGAACGATGCCGCGGTAAAATCGGTTCGCACAGCGCTTGATCTGATGGCGGATACGCCCCTCGATGAGGAAATGGCGCAAGCGAAAGAAAAAGTTGCCGCAAATCCAGGCGATCACAGCGCCCGGTTTGAGCTCGCAGAAGCGTTGATTGCGCAAGGCAAAAACAAAGACGCAGCCGATCATTTGCTGGCCATTCTGGAAGCGAAACTCGATTGGGAAGACGGCAAAGCGAAAGCCAAACTCCTGGAAATCTTCGAAGCCGCTGGGCCCAAAGATCCCATCACGGTGGATGGTCGGCGCCGTCTCGGCTCATTGATGTTTTCATAAGAACCGACATTAACCTCTCGCCGCACCCTGCGATCACTCCATCTTATGCTATAGGGTGTGGAGAACAGGAGCCGGTGTGACCGTCGATACGTATCGAAAACCGACAGATTTACCCGAAACGATCGCGGTGTTTCCGTTGTCGGGCGTCCTCCTGTTTCCGCGCTGGTCTCTTCCGCTCAATATCTTTGAGCCGCGATATTTGAACATGATCGATGATGCGATGGCGGGCACCCGAATGATTGGGATGATCCAATCGAACGGGGATGACCGTGTTCATCCCAGCCTGGTGAGCACAGGATGCGCCGGACGTATCACATCCTATTCAGAGACCGATGATGGGCGCTATTTGATCTCTTTGACCGGGGTCTGCCGGTTCCGTGTCTCGCAAGAACTGAATGTTGAGACGCCCTACAGACAGGTCCATGCCGACTGGCAGCCCTTCGCGCATGACCTTGTTGCGCCGCCAGACAACAGTCTGCCCGATCGTTTGAACCTGGTGAATTCGCTCAAGCGCTATACGCAAATCAACTCGATGGAAGTGGACTGGGAGGCGGTTGAGCACGCGCCCATGGAAACGCTGATCAACGCGCTTTGCGCTGGATGCCCGTTTGGGACCGTCGAGAAACAGGCCTTGCTCGAAGCGCAAACCGTAGTGGATCGCGCGCAGGTTCTGATCACATTGCTTGACATGGACGTGCCGGGCGACGACAGCTCGACCCTGCAATGACTGATACGAATACTGACACATCCAACAGCCCGTGCGGTGTCAGCCCGCGCTTACTGGAAGTTTTGATCTGCCCTGTTACGGGCGGCCCGCTCGTGTTCGACAAGGAGGCGTGCGAGCTGATCTCCAGCAAAGCAAAACTGGCCTTTCCGATCCGTGACGGCCTGCCAATTTTGCTCGAAAGCGAGGCGCGCGATTTAGAGGCGTCGAGCTGATGAGCAAACGCGCTTGGCCGACCGAGCTTCGCTTTTCGAAAAGCAAACGCGCCTTGAACGTCACCTTTGATGACGGCAAAGCCTTTGCCCTGCCCTACAAAATGCTCCGGCTTGAGAGTCCATCTGCTGATGTTCAGGGCCATGGCAGCGGCCCGAAGCCGCCTCCGCCAATCGTGAGTGACGATATCTCAGTCGATAAGGCCGATCCGGTCGGGCGATACGCGGTCCGAATCCATTTCAGCGACGGTCATTCCAATGGACTTTTCACGTGGGCCTACTTACGCGAACTCGGTGAGAAACACGCCGCGGCCTAAGCCTACTTACAGACGGCCCCAATCGTGCCTATATGCGTCCAGCACAGCGGCTGGGGCGTTCGAGGACGGTCAGCTATCCGCCGACCTTAAGTTCCGTCAGGGAGCTGGCTCTGGACTGGACCGTGGTCCTATCTACCTGGCGCCCACCTAGTCTCTAGGTCGACGGGATACGAGTACCAAGACGGCGCTTTCGGTCCTGTGCGCTTTTCTCTGCTCCGCGTTATCGAGCAATGTGCCAGGTCGTCTGACGTCCGGCGAGATAGTTGACGGTTTCGCCATCAAAGCATGCGTCCTGCTCAAGCTTGATCTGCGCATATTGGCCATCCCACTCAGGAACTTTGGCTTTCACATTGCCTTCAATTGCATAGCAAGTGTTTGCATAGACCGGCCAATCACCGCGAACGGGCGTGCCGTCTTGATCATCCCACATGCCGATCGTTGGGCCCGGCGCATGACCGAAGAATCCAAGCGGATGGGTGTAGACTGAGCAGATATAGTCCTCAGCATCACATTGCGCGCGGGTATCTGCGAGCACTTGATTGCCCGTTTTCCCAACCCCGAAGGCGCCTGTGTGGTGGTCCTGCCAGCGGTTACCGACGGCCATAGCGGCTTTTAAGCCCTCCGGAACATCGCTCTCGCCGAGATGCGCGATATACCCCATCTCTTGCGTGTCGGTGCACAGCTTGAGGTAACAGATCCCGACATCTGTATGGATGATATCGCCGCGCTTAATAACGCCACTTGTTCCGCAAAAAGAGGACTCTGCTTCACAAGCAAGACCTGGGCGCTGGACGTTCACATAAGGATTAAACCAGGGCGCAAGATTCAGTTCTTCAAACCGCTCGCGCATATACCACGCGACATCATCCGTTGTTGTGACGCCAGGCGTTATGACTTTCGAAGAGAAAGCTTCGCTGATCACAGACCGGGCGAGCCCAACAATATGGCCGTAGGCTTCCATCTCATGCTCACTGCGCGTTTCAATCCAGCGGATGACGAGGTCCTCTGCGCTCACCAGTCGGCGTTCCAAACGACTTGGCAGAACAGATTCAAGTTTCTGGTGGAGGCCATGTGTCAGGCCGTCGGCCACGGGCCAATGAGAAGACACATTGATCCCAATCCGCTCTGGATCTTTCTCTTCAATCAAATCAGCTAGCGCTTCCCACTGAGCGTCCAAATCGCCGCCTTCCCACGCCGCCTCATAAGGCGCGCCAAGCGGATAGCGATTGACGGTCAGCATTTCGAACGCGTCTTCAGTTTTGTGAAACACCAAGATCGTGGTCCGCCGCGCTGCGAAAGCAGGTTGTGGCACCAGGGTGAAATAGACCGGATCCTCGGCATATTCGCGGTTGATCACGAGCCACATATCGATGCCGGTCTCGTCCATCAACTTTGGCAGCAAATTCTCGAGGCGGTCGCGGGTCATCTCATTCTCTGGCGCAATCCGATCACGAAACGCTAAAACGTCTCGTTCGCCGCTGACCTCTCGGCCTTGCTCGAAATCATTATAGCTTTGAGCCAAGGCCCCGACGGCCAGCGTCACAGTCGCCAGAAGTCCCAGCAGAATAAAACGTACCATTATCGCGTGCACCCTCTTACCTAAAACCTGATGGCGCCAACATAGAGCGCGCGCCGCAGCGCGCAACGCAATTCGTATTGGATTTTCGAGGCGTTAAAGACGATGCGCGGCGAGCGTGTCGTAGATCGTCAGCGCATCCTCATAGATGGCCTGATAGGTTTCCGGAACGTCCGGCAACTCAGCTGGAGCATCCGCAAACCCGGTCGAATTCCAAACCACGTCATACCAATGCGGCGCCCACGCGCCGTCCTCCGATTTCGGACCGGCGGACCAGGCGAGCATGTCCGGTTGCCACTCGATGTTCAGCGCGGCGCAGAGCGCCTTCAGTTTCATTTCAGGCGCTTTGAGAATGTCAGTGCTGTCGATGACGAGCGGAGCTTGGCCCTCCAACTCAGCCGCTCGTTCAAACAGGCTAAGCTGTTGCGGAAACCCGATCGCCTCCAGCGAAACCGTTTCCATTTTGCGCGCATAAGACAGGATAACGCGCGCGGGATGACGGATCAAAAAGACGTTTCGACACGCCGCCATCCAATCGCGCGGAATCTCATCGACCATATGATGGGTCATATGCTTTTGATAAAACACGTTTGAAGCCGGATCGATCGGCCCGGTTAGATCAACTATTACCTGATCCGGGACGCTGCTTTGGCTTGCAAAAATCTCTTCCGACATAGGGTGCTGCAGGCCCGTCGCCTTCAGATAAGCCGCATAGAACGGCTCATCGACGCACTCGCAGTCCGAGCGCGCGCCGAAGCTCCGCATCATCGTGGTGGACATGTTGCGCGGCCCCGACCACATCGCAATTCTTAGCGGCGACCCGGTCATGCGATTGGCGTCAGGTTCGTATCTACCAGCGCTTTATAGAGGTCTGACAGCCTTTGCGTCATAGGGCCATTTAGATTGGCCAGCACACGTCCATCGACTTCACGCACGGGCGTTGTCCCCGCGAATGTTCCGGTAATGAACGCCTCATCCGCCGAATAGACATCGAACAGCGAAAATCGTTTCTCGACCACAGGAATATCATTCTCTCGGCAAACGCGGATGATGTTTCCGCGCGTGATACCGCCCAGGCAATATTCTGGCGGGCTCGTCCATACTTCGCCGTCGCGCACGATGAAGAAGTGCGTCGAGTTACAGGTCGCAACAAAGCCATCAGGATCGAGCATAAGCGCCTCGTCCGCGCCTGCTTTGTCGGCCTGAATACAAGCCAGAATGCAATTCAGCTTGGAGTGTGAATTGAGCTTTTGATCCTGCTCGGCGGGTCCCGTCCGGCGGACATGCGCGGTAAACAAAGAAACGCCTTTGGCTTGGATCTCTGGCACCGGCGATTTGTATTCAGGAATGATCACAATGGTCGGCGGCGTGATTGTGAAACGTGGGCCTTGATACGGCGTTTTCTTGACCCCGCGCGTCACCATCAGCCGGATGTGTACACCTTCCGTCATGTCCTGCGCTTTGAGGCAGTCGAACAGGCGCTGCGCCAGCTCGTCCGGTGTCAGGCCGATATCCATATCAATGGTCTTCGCACCGGCATAAAGCCGCTTCAGATGCGTCTCGAGAAACGCCACGCCGCCCTTATGGACGCGCAACCCCTCCCAGACGCCATCGCCTAAGAGATAGCCGCTCTCGAAAACCGAGACGGTGGCTTCGTCTCGATGTTTAAGCTCGCCATTGATGGAGACTTTGATGTCCGCATTGCGCTCATCATAGACATAGTCGTGAACGCCGTGCGCGTCGTCCATCATGGTCTAGCCGCCCACACGCCGTTCTTGGCCAGCCCAATATGGCTCGCGCAGATCCTTGCGTAGGATTTTGCCTGACGGATTGCGTGGCAAAGCTTCAATGAAGTCGACCGATTTCGGACATTTATAACCTGCAATCTTCTCACGCGCCCAAGCGATAATGCTGTCCGGGCTTGGATCGGTCCCTTCTTTAGCGACGATAATCGCTTTCACAGCCTCACCCCATTTTTCATCTGGGATGCCGATCACAGCGACATCAGCAACATCCGGATGCCCAAAGATCGCGTTTTCAACTTCGGCCGGATACACGTTCTCGCCGCCGGACACGATCATGTCCTTCACGCGATCATGGATGAAGAGGAAGCCGTCTTCATCGAAATAGCCTGCATCCCCGGTATGGAAGAAGCCGTTTCGAATAGCGTCCTCGGTCGCCTCAGGACGGTTCCAATAGCCTTTCATGACGAAGCCAGATTGGATCACGATCTCGCCGACCTCGCCGGTCGGGACAGGCTCACCGGCTGCGTCGACACAGCGAATGATGGTGGAAGGGTATGGCACACCGCAGGAGCGGAGTTTGCCCCAGCTTGGATTGTGCGCCTCGGGCGGCAAATAAGTGCCACCACCAACAGTCTCGGTCAGGCCATAGAGCTGTGTGAACTGAGCGCCCATCACTTCCACGGCGGTTTTCAACAAGTCCTCCGTGATCGGCGAAGCGCCGTAAAAGACTTGTTTCAGCGTGGAATAATCGCGTTCTCGGAAGTCGGGCATTTGCGACAGCATCAAAATCACGGCGGGAACCCAGAAAGCGTGATTGATCTTCTGACTTTCGATCAAGTCGAGGATTTCAGCCGGATTGATCTCGGGCAGCACAACCGTTTTCGCGCCTTGCGCCGTCGCCAGCAGACCCGCATTCACACCCGCGACATGGAAAAGCGGCATCGCGTTCATCACGACCTCGCCAGCATCATAGCCCGCCCATTGCAGAGACCCTGCCTGCTCCATGAAGGACTCGTAGTTCGCATTGGTCAGCATAACGCCTTTTGGAAGGCCCGTCGTACCAGACGTATAGAGCTGGATGACGTCATCATCGTCTAGCGTCTTCGCATCTGGCGCGGCGCTGTTTTGGCCATCCCGCCATGAGGAATATTCCAGCCAACCTTCGCGCTCACCCTCAACTGCGATGATATGCTCAAGGTGCGGACACTCGTCTTTGATCTGGTCGATCATGTCGAACCATTCCGGCCCAACAAACAGGACAGAGACCTGGGCATCGGACAAAATGAATTGAACCTCAGGCGCCGCGAGGCGGGTATTCACGGCGTTCATGACAGCTCGGATTTTGGCGCAGCCATAGAGCATCTCATAATAGAGCGCTGTGTTCTTTGCGAGATATCCGACACGTTGATTGGGGCCGACACCAAGGGCGCTTAGGCCATGTCCAACTTGATTGGCGCGGGTGTCTAACTCAGCAAAGGTTGTTTCTTCGCCCTTACACCAAAACGCGACTTCACTGCCGCGTTGTTCTGCTTGGACCCGCGGAACATCCGCAACATGCGGCATAGTTTTCGTATCGAGCATGGCCGATCATCTCCCAGAAATTTTGTATTTTCATTTGTTTTAGGCAACATTCTGGACTTGGAAAGCCTAATCGAACACGGTTAGGGTTCACTCGACGTCTGGGGAGGCAATCAAGCATGGCAAACGCCCAAAGTATAATTCTTCATCAGTTTGATCGCTCGCCTTACTCGGAGAAAATCCGATTGGCGCTCCGAATGAAGAATTTGGGCTGGGTCTCGGTGGAAATTCCATCCATCATGCCAAAGCCAGATCTGATGCCGCTGACCGGTGGCTATCGCCGCACACCCGTCATGCAAATTGGCGCCGATATCTTCTGCGATACGTCCATCATGCTGAGCGAGCTCGAAAAGCGGTTCCAGATCCCCGCATTGAACCTGCCGGGTCATGAGGGTCTTGCGCAAATGGTCGCCGCTTGGACAGACGGAAAGTGGTTCCAAACCAGCGTTGCCGTCATTTTCGGCGCGATTGGCGAGCATATGCCGCAAGAATTCATCGACGACCGCACCAAAATGTCCGGCCGCGCCTTCGACGTCGAAGCCATGAAAGCCGCCGCCCCCTTTATGCAGGATCAATGGCGCAGCCAGCTGATGTGGATCGAAGACCGCCTTGCGGGTGGGCGCTCCGCGGGAACAGGTGATTGGCTGGTCGGCACCAAGCCGGGCATGGTCGACGTCCACGCCTATATGAACCCCTGGTTCGTCGAGAAGAATATTCCAGACTTCTTAGAAACCTGTTTTGAGAATGCACCTCTGACCAAGGATTGGTATCGCCGCCTGAAAGAGTTCAAAGGCCAGGCGCCTGAGGAAATTAGCGGCGCAGACGCCGTTGAGATCGCAAACCACGCCGCGCCGCGCTTGAAGCCAGCCTCAACTGCGGGCGACCTGGGGGACTTCGAGCCGGGCGATCGCGTCGCCATCGCGCCCGATGATTATGCCAAGGACTGGGTTGAGGGTGATCTCGTGATTGCGAACTCTGAGCGCGTCATCATCGCCCGCCAGGATGAACGCGCAGACAATCTGCACGTTCACTTCCCGCGCGTTGGCTATGTTCTGCGCCAGGCGTAAGCTGGGGCAGGTTCAGCTTCACCTGTCGGTTCATCGCCCGCGATCAGCGTATCGGCGAAATAATGGTTGCGGTCCCGGTGCCCGGCTTCGTCTTCGCGTACGGCGATAACGACATCCCGAAGCCGCGCATTCGCAGGCAGATCCCAATAGTCGATGGCGATTTGCGGCGCTGGTCCGTTCTCTAATCGGCCTTCGTCAATCTCTCGCAGGTAATGCGTATAGCTAGTCACGGCCTCTTCCTCGAAATACCCAATCACGCGGTGCGCTGTCTTTGGCGCGAACAGGTAGAGGAAGAAGTAGAAATTATAGAAGATCGCCTGCGCGATCATGATCAGACCGCGTTCGAACAGAGTGGGCTGCGCGACCTGAATGAAGGTCATCAAGTGCATGCGCTCATTTTCGGCCTCATCCAAAAGCTCTTTGACCCAGCCTTGATCATCACGCATGCGCCGGATTGACCGGAGGTGCTGCAAGAGCCCCGCGACCATGCCCGGAACCGCCGCGACGGTCTCCAGCACAACGGCGCGGTGGCCATAGCGTTTGCGAAAAAATAGATCGGCGAAAAAGCGCAGGAACTTTACGAATGCAAAGGCGATACGATCCCTCAGCCCTTCGGGTTTGCGGTGGGGTTCAACATAGCTCATGTGCGATCTCCTTGGCCTTACAGAGGCTAGGTAAGATCCCCTAAGACGGGCGTGAGACGCAGAATTGCCGCGCGACAGAATGTGCCAACTGTTTCGGCTTAACAGGCCTTATCGAACCGATACGCCACAAAATGAACAGGGTCGCCATTTGAGTAGTTGAGCGCGTAGACCGGATCAGATTCCGTCACGCAGAGGGCGGCATCGCTTGCTTGCTCAAGAAGGGCATCACGCACCTCAGCAGCGGGTGGGATACAATCCTCACCCAGCGCTTCGCATCGACGTGGCGGGCTGCCCAGCCCTTCCAAATTGACCAGATAGACAACCGGGTAAGCCGCCTCTTCCTCTGGCAAGATCATGGGCGTTTCTGGGGGGTGCAAGTTCTGCGTACCAAATGTCATCACATAGGACGGCTCGGCATAGCCGACCGCTAGAATACGTTCCGGGCTCGCTAGGCCACTTTCACAAGTCTCACTCGGTACACCGCAAACATCTTGCAAGGCGACGCGCGCGCTTTCCGTTGGCTGCGCCCAGAGCTGGCTTGGCAACATATCGGTCCGCACGTGCCAGCCAAGGAACAGGCTAACGAGAACGCTAAGGGCTGCAGCCGCGCCAAGCTTGCGCATAAAGACTGCGATGCAAGACCCAACTAGAACCAGCGCCCCGAGCCCCCAGAACCAAAGCGGGAAATTCACGTAGGCGGCCCATTGCTCAATCACAATCTCTGGCGCGACGGTTTTGAAATCGCCAGCGGCCTCCGTCTTGATCAGACGCGCAGCCATAGGTGAGCTGACAAAGAGCAATAGCGCCCCGCCAAAGGCATAGACCCCAAAGCTGAGCCATTTAGAAAGCGGCACTTTCGCGCCGTCCATCATTTTAACCCCGGCCCAGCCGCAGAGCAGTCCCATCGCGGGATAGGCTGGCATGATATAGTGGCTGAGGCGTGTCGGCATCAGCTCGAAGAAGATCGTTGTGAGCAGCGCCCACGCCACCAGAAAGCGAACAGCGCGCGTTTCTTCCGTCACCGGCGCAGTATCCGCCATGGACCAACGCGTCTGCCATTCAGGGCGCGTGCTGAGCCACCAGAAACCCACGATAATCAATCCGGCAAAGGCCGACGGCGCCCCGTTCCCAAGCTCGCCAGGCAGGATCCAGGTCGCGAGCGCCGTTAGCGCCCCCAGGGCCAGCAGGACGAACATCGCATCTGTGCCTCGCTTGCGCGCTGCATCGGTTGATCCGCGGAGATGTTTCCAAGCCAGCGTCATGCCCGGGAGCAGCAACAGAACGGCCGGGAAGAACCAAACTGGAATATGGCTCAAATGATAAAGCGGCCAGCCAGCATGGCCCTCTGAGGCGCCCGCAAATTTATCTTTGAGGTCCTTTCCGATGGCGCCTTCTAGGAAGGTTCCATCCGTCGCGAATTGGATCGCAATCAACCACGGTAAGAACATTGCGGCGGCGAGCGCAGGGCCGGGCCACCAGATTAGTGGTCGCCACCAATCTCCGCCTTTGCCTTCGCCAGCTTTCGCCCAAACCCAAGCCCCGAAGCCTGCATAAGCGGCAACCATGGGCGTGACCGGGCCTTTGATCAGGAGGCCGCACCCCATCGCGAACCAGAAGATCAAGGCCATACGCTTGGGGTTCTCAGCCTGCCCAGTATAGAGCCGCGCGAGCGCACCGATCCCCCAGGTCGTGAGGAAGACCAAGACGCCGTCTGTCTTCGAAATATGCGCCTCACTTGTTAAGAGCAGGGTCGCTCCAAACAAAGCCGCACCCAGAAAAGCTGCGCGCCGGCCAATCAGAGCGATCCCGCACCAAAACGTCGCCAACGTCGCGAGCGCTGCGCCGAGCCAGCTCGGCACGCGATAGGTCCAAATGTCGAGCTTTTCTTCGTCGCCCAGCGCATGGGTCGCACCCGCCTGCAACCAATGAATGCCAGCGGGTTTTTTGTTCCGATACTCATCCTGATACCGAATGATCAGATAGTCGCCGGTTTCAATATATTGCTTAGAGGCTTGTGCGAAACGGCTCTCATCGCGGTCCAATGCCGGGAGGTTGAAAACACCAGGCGCCGCTGCCGTCAGCGTAATCGCGAACAGTAAGACCCAAGCTTTCCAGCCAGATGAGAGACGAGCGAGCATATCCATAAGTTTGCTCATATCCTGAGCCTCCGCCGTTGAATAGCAGGACAATGCGGACTAGCGTCTCTCAAACGCATAAAAATGGGAGAGGGCATGTCCTGGTGGTTCAAGATTGATCTTTGGAAGCGCGTCATCGTTGCGCTCATTCTAGGTTTAGCCTGCGGCCTCGGTCTGCGTTACGGCATGGGCGCGGAAGCGGGCGGCGCATTTGCAGAAAGCTGGATAAGCTGGGCGGGTGATCTGTTTCTTCGATTGATCCGCATGCTCATAGTCCCCTTGATCTTCTTCACGCTTGTGTCGGGGATTATTGCGATGGGGGATCCAAAACGCCTAGGCAGCTTGGGCGTTCGCACGATCGCGACATACTTCTTCACCACCGCGATTGCGGTCACACTCGGCCTCATCATGGCGACGATCTTCCAGCCTGGGGCCAGCCTCTCTCCAGAGACCTTCGCCGGCGCGGACACAAGCCGCATGAGTGATGTCGCTGAAAGAGCGGCACAAGCGGGCGGCATTGTGGATCGATTGCTCGCTATTGTTCCAACCAACCCAGTTCAGGCTTTAGCGACCGGCAATATTCTGCAGATCATTTTCTTCGCGATCATGTTCGGTGTCGGTATTCTGATGGCGGGCAAGATTGCCGAGCCTGTCGCAAAATGGTTTGACGGCGCCTCTGAAGCGATGATGAAAGTGACGATTATCGTCATGGAAACCGCGCCGATTGGCGTGTTTGCGCTGATGGCAACCGTCATGGCGACACAGGGTCTTGGCGTGCTGCAAAGTCTCGGCACTCTAGCGATTGCGCTCTATCTGGCCTGCTTCATCCACATCATTGTGACCTATGGCGGCCTGATCATCAAAGGCACACTCCGCCTGCCCTTCATTCCGTTCATGCGCGGCATCACAGATGCGCAGGCCGTCGCCTATTCGACCGCCAGTTCGTCCGCGACCCTCCCCGTGACGATCACCTGCGCGGAAGAAAACCTTGGGATTGATAAAGCCGTCGCGGGTTCTGTCCTGCCACTCGGCGCCACCATTAATATGGACGGCACCGCGATCTACATCGGCATGGTCGCCCTGTTTGGTGCGCAAGCCATGGGTATCGAAGTGAGCCTCACTCAATATGTCCTAGTGGCCGTGATGGCGACTTTGGTCTCGATTGGCGCTGCAGGCATCCCGAGTGCTGGACTTTTCCTGTCAGGCTTGGCGCTCGCGCAAGTCGGCATCCCGGAAGAGCAGGCCTTCCTGATCATCGGCTTCATCCTGCCCTTTGATCGACTACTCGATATGATGCGGACGCTGACCAATGTGACCGGTGACAGCGCTGTGGCAACGGCAGTTGCGAAATGGGAAGGTGAGCTGAACGAGGATGTTTTCCGCGCTCAGGACAATCTCTCAGCGCATGTCGATGAAAGAGATACCGCGTCCACGGCCTAGATCGCGCCGCGAACAATCTCGCCAATCATTTTTGCTTCACTGGCGCGCGGAGAGCCCGTGCGCCAGGCGATGCCGATGCGGCGTCCAATCAAGGGGGTTTCAAAGGCTTGCAGATCGACATCCGCGCCTGACGTCACGCCCGCATCAATCGCGAGCTTCGGCAATAAGGAGACGCCAAGTCCTCCTGCAACCATGTGCACCAAAGTCGGCAGGCTCGTGGCGGTGACATCCGCGCCGCCCCGTTTGCTGGGTAGGCGACAGATCGACAGGGCGTGATCACGCAAGCAGTGCCCGTCTTCCAGGAGCAGCACATACTCATCCAATAGATCCGAGGATTTGAGATTGTCGCGATCCGTCAAGCTGTGTCCTGGCGGCGCGACGAGTAGGAATTCATCTTCGCCCAAGTCCATCGTTTCAACACCAGGCGCCTCCCAGGGCAGGGCGATCAGCGCCGCGTCGAGTTTGCGGCTCCGCAGCGCTTCTAAGAGACGATCCGTTTGGTCCTCACGTAGATACAGCTTCAAGCTTGGATGGGCCGCGCGCAGGGCTTTCAACGTCTTGGGCAATAGGAATGGAGCAATGGTTGGAATCGCGCCCAACCGAAACGCTCCCGTCAAAGGCGCACCCGCTTGTTGTGCCGCGGAGACGAGGTCAGCTGTATCGGAAAGAATACCACGTGCCCGCTCTACCGCCGCTTCACCGGCCTGTGTGAGCGACGCTCCACGCGCCTCTCGCTCGATCAATTGAACGCTGAGCAGGCCTTCAATCTCTTTGATGGCCGCAGATAAGGTTGGCTGCGTCACATGACAGGCCTCAGCCGCTTTGGAGAACGATCCATTATCGGCGACGGCGCATAAAAACTCGAGTTGGCGGAGCGTAGGTAGATGCATAGGTTCTATCTATCCTTTCAACTCGAATTATCAATTATTTAAACAGTAAATCCTGGCCTATGTTCACGCTTAGTTGATTGGAATGGCAAGGCCCAAGGCTTGAAGCGGTGCGAACCGACACCATTTCAATCAGGCACCGAGGGACTCCTAAGCCCCGGTTCAGAACGCAGCGGTGGCAACCGATCCCCAATCCCTCTTGCCGCCGAAATGCGCGGTCCTGCCGGCCGCTTATTAAGGTTCTCCGGCAGGACCATCGCACTTTTCAAAAATCCACTGTCAAATCGTGACTAAGATTTGACTTGCTAAGCCGACGCATAAGCGCATGTTACCAACCCATGGATCTAACAGCACCTGGCCTCGAAAACGATTTCATAAAGCTCGTTCCGCTCGATGAGCAGTTCCGCGAGGATTTACGCTCGAATGACACCGCTGAGCATATGTGGTCATCCCTACCGGCCATTCAGCGCGGTTCTGGATTCGACGCCTATTACGATCATGTCCAACGCCAAGCGACGACCGGCGAGATGTACGCGTTTGCGTTGCTTGA
>SPKZ01017646.1_pt1 | contig 18073 bp, 15 predicted proteins | sample 2456571 | NCBI WGS metagenome assembly SPKZ01 (sample SAMN11192286, study PRJNA482655) | marine metagenome | biome: ENVO:00000447; feature: ENVO:00000244|ENVO:00000211|ENVO:00000569|ENVO:00002023; material: ENVO:00002151; isolation source: ocean water from marine abyssalpelagic zone ...
ACGCCACTCTTACCCTGTTCAGTGCCGACGGCAGCTGGTTTGTGGAGGCCTGGGGGCGCAACCTCCAGGACGAGGATCACATTACCGGACAATACCTGGGCGACCAGAACGTGGGGCTGGCCACCAATCAGTTCCTGCTCGAGCCGCGCATGTACGGTCTTACTCTTAACTACAGCTTCTAAGCACCCTTAGGCGCCACGGGCTAAGTGCCAGTGGCGCCAGCTCTCCCGCGGTCGCTTCGCTGGCCGCTCTTCACATTCACTGGTAACCTGCCTCGTCATTTTACCGGGCACAGGCGCTATGGACCTTGTCGTTTTTGATCTCGACGGCACACTACTGAACAAGCAATCCGAAATCTCCCCTTACACGCGGGAGACCCTGAAGCTGCTGCGCGAACGCAATATCGCCTACACCGTGGCGACGGGACGCACACTGCATGCGACCCGTGATCTGATTACGGACCACGGTTTCGATTTGCCACAGATCTATAAGAATGGCGTGATCACTTGGAGCCCACAGTCCCAGGCCTATTGCGACCAGCACCTGCTGACTCAGAACGAGATTCGCCATATTCTCGAAACGTTCATTAGCGCCGAAATCACACCGTTTCTGTTTACGCTGGAACCCGGCAATCACCATGCGATCTACCACTCGCCTCTGCTCCATGAGGCTGAGAAGAAGCTGGTAGAGATGTTTCGTAAAGACCGCGGACTCCCTGTGCTGCCCATCTCTGAAATTCCTGCCACCGCTGACTTGACAAATATCAGCGCGCTGGGACAGCGCGAACCCATAGAGCAGGTCGCCGCCATGGTGGAGCACGAGGCGGGCCTGGTAGCCTACATGGGCGTTGCCATCGAGGACGCCAACCTGTGCTGGATGGATATTCATCACAGTGCCGGCAGTAAAGGCGACGCAGCCAGCCGCCTGAAGACAGATCTGGGGCTGGAACGCATCGTATGTTTCGGCGACAGCGACAACGACCTGAGCATGTTTGCCTGCGCCGATGAATGCTACGCCCCGGAAAACGCCAAGGCACCGCTCAAGGCCGCCGCCACTGCGGTCATAGGCCATCACGATGAGGACGGCATCGCAAAATTCTTACGTGAACGCTTCGACCTACCCAATAACTGATGATATCGGGAACTGATGAGATGCCGAGACTCCGATTAGCGCGAAAAAGCGCTGTGTTCACCGCACTGCTGGGCGCCCTTTGGTTGGGTGGGATGGCCACAGCACAGCCCACAGTACCACAGACCGTATTCAACAAAGCAGCGCTACAGCAGGACTTCGATCAACTCTACAGCGGCCTGCAACAGGCGCATTACGACCTTTATGCGCACTACCCAAAAACTCGCTACGACAGCGACTATGAAACGTATCGTGCGCAGATAGAGGACGGGATGAGCCGTCTCGAAGCCCAGGTCCTCTTTCAGCGATTCGTTGCACTGGGCGGCATCGCCCATGCCACCACTACCCTGCCCTTCGATGACTTTATGGCGTTTCGAGAAGCCGATGGGGCCATGCTGCCGCTGTTCCTGTTGATCGACGAGGAGCAGGTGACTATCGACACTGTCACCAGCAAGGAAGATGCCTTGGGTCGCGGGATGGTTGTCACGGCTATTGATGGGGCACCCATCAATGCGTGGTTGGACCGTGTTCGCACCATTGTGTCGGCAGATAACGACGCGTTATCCAACAGCCTGATCGAACAGCAGTTGCCCTTTCTGCTGTGGATGCTGGATGGCGAGCGCGCGCAATACACCGTCACCGCGATTGCCGATGGAACACCGGTCACAGTCACCGTCGACACACTGTCACGACCTGAGCAGGACGCCATTGAAGCGACCCTATACGCACCTGCCGTCGACGCCCGAAAATCTGACGCGTCCGATGACAACGACGGTGACGATACAGCGCCGCGGGCCAAGCGGATGCTTTCGGAGCGCGTCGCCTATCTGCGGCCAGGCCCGTTCTATAACGTGGACGATGACAGCGGCAACGTCTGGGACGAAGCGCCGTTTAAACGATTTGTGGATGACGCCTTTAGCGAGTTCCTTGCCACCGGCGCGGAGGCGCTTCTGATTGATCTTCGTCTGAACCCGGGCGGCAACAGCTCCTTCAGTGATCCCATGCTGGCCTGGATTGCCGATCGCCCGTTCCGATTCGCATCACGGTTTGAGGTGAAAGTAAGTCCTCAAGCCGAAGCGGCGAATCTGGCGCGACTGGATGAACAGGCGGGTGACGATGACGTATCAAAACGCTACGCGCGACTTTACCGCGAGCACCGTGAAGGTGAGGTCGTGGACTTCGATTTACCCTATGCACAGCCAAAAGACGGGGAACAGTTTAAAGGGCAGGTGTATGTACTGGTTGACCGCACCAGCTACTCCAATGCCGTGTCCGTCGCGGCGATCGTGCAGGACTATGGCTTTGGCACCGTTTTGGGGGAGAAAACAGCGGACCTTGCCACCACATTTGGTGCGATGGAGCGGTTCCAGCTGGACAACACAGGGATCGAAGTCGGCTTTCCCAAGGCGCTGATCATTCGACCCAACGGGGATCGAACACCGGACGGTGTGACACCGGATATCCTTATCGACAGCTCAAGAAAGGATGCAGAGGATGTGTTGGCATCCGCTCTGTCAATCATCGAAAGAAACCTCTGAGCCTCCAACAGAGGCCGCAGTGGTCTAGCTATTGCGTAATGCGCGATTCGTTTTCGCGGTCGGCGTTGCGATGGTCGGGTCCTCGGGCCAGGGGTGTTTAGGGTAGCGGCCACGCATTTCCTTGCGCACAGACTGATAGCCATCGCGCCAGAACGTCGCGAGATCCTGCGTGACCTGCAGAGGCCGCCCGGCGGGTGATAGCAGGTGAACCTGCAACGGCAGAGCGCCGTCGGCGATTCTCGGCGTCTCGTCGCAACCGAACATCTCCTGCAACTTGATCGCAAGCACTGGCGGCTCCTGCGCATAATCAATGGCCGGGTTGGACCCGGAGGGGACTGCTATACGCTCGGGCGCCAGACGTTCAAGCTCCAGCGGCAGAGGCCATGGCAACTGGGCATGCATTATGCTGCGCAGATCCAGCCGTTTGAAGTCTTCCAATCGCGTCACGCCCTGCAGGTATGGCGCCAGCCACTCCTCCAGTGATGCCAACAGGTTTGCATCAGACAGGTCGGGCCAGGGGTTTTCACCGTCGCCCCACCGCAAATCGTGCATCAACATGACGCGACGTCGCCACTGCACCAAGGCGTCAGTCCACGGCAAGATGTTCAGTCCTCGCGCTCGAACAACGCTCACTAAGGCGTCGTTACGCACGCTATCGGGTATATTCTCCAGCGGCTTCACTGAAAGCTGTATCTGACCGATGACACTTCGCTGCTCACACACAAACTGACCGGCCTGATCATCCCAGGCCGCCCTCTCTTCATTCTGTACCAGCGATGCAAGGACATCGCTAAAGCGCTGAGCCGCCAAGGGTGCCGCGCTGTAGATCCTGTCGACCGGCCTGCCCTTTTCACCACCACTCTCGGCCACTGCCAGCCAGGGTGTACCCGTGAGGGCATCGTCTGGCGGCAGTTCCGCAGCGCGGCCACTGCTCAGTATGTACTGCCTGCCGTCGCCACCGGGGCGAAGTCTGGCCAGGCGATCGGGATAAGCGCTGGCAAGCAGCACGCCAGGAACTTCCCGCTGAGGCACACCCACACTGGCACCGCCGGACATGTGCACGGCCGACGCCACCTGACTGTACTTTCTGGCCTGCTGCCAACAGCGTTTATACCAGCCCTTCAGCGGCTCCGGGCAACTTGTTTCGCCCATCAGCAATGACAATGCAATGCCAATATCGGTTCCCCGACCAGACACAGGGTTGCGTTCAGCGAGCACTGCAGCCAGGAGACAGGCGGTTTCCGCTGCACCAATGTCACAGCCTTTCATTAACATGTGCGCGAGCCGAGGGTGCAACGGCAGTTGCGTTAAACGAACGCCATGAGGACTGAGCTGCCAGCGATCACTGCCGCCCTTAAACGCGGCATCGCACAAGGCCAATGTATCCAGCGCCTTTTGATAGGGCGCGACCGGTGGCGGGTTCAACCAGTGCAATTCGCTCGGATCTTCGATGCCCCAGGCCAACAGCTGCATCGCCAGCGGCGTCAGATCGGCCTGAAGGATTTCAGGCGTGCCATGAGCAACTAGCTGCTGATGCTGTTCTTCGCTCCAGAGGCGGTAGCAGTCACCGCGACCCAATCGGCCCGCCCTGCCCTTGCGCTGCCTCGCCGAGGCCCTGGAAATACGCCGGGTGGACAGGCGAGTCATGCCTGTATTGGCGTCGTAGACTGCCTCGCGTGCCAGACCGCTATCGACGACGGCAGAGATGCCATCAATCGTTAAACTGGTTTCGGCGATATTGGTCGCCAGAACGATTTTGCGACTACCTTCGGGCGCGGGACGGATCGCCCGCTGCTGCTGCTCCAGTGAAAGGCCGCCATAGAGCGGGGAAAGAACCACCTTGCCGTAGCCACCACCGGCAACGATATCGCCCAATTCCCGGGCAGCACTGTTGATTTCGCGCTGCCCCGGCAAGAAGACCAACACACTGCCGGCTGTCTCAGTCAAAGCTCGCTTAACGGCAGCCATCAGTGGCGGCATTAGCGGATCTCTGGGATTTAAGGGATGGCTGAAGTGCACATCAACCGGGTACTGGCGCCCGTCAGATCGGATCAGAGGCGCACCGCCCAACAAGCCGGAGATTGCGCCACCATCCAACGTGGCAGACATAACCAGCACCTTGAGCGCTCCGGCCTCGCGAAACATTTCGCGCCCCTGCAAGGTCAAGGCAAGGCCTAGATCCGAGTCCAGATTGCGCTCATGAAATTCATCAAAAATCACCAGACCCACATCCGACAAGGCGGGATCCATTTGCAGACGTCTGGCCAACACTCCCTCGGTGACGACCTCTACACGCGTAAGCTCACCAACACAGCTGTCGAGGCGGATGCGGTAGCCCACCGTATCGCCTGGCTCCTCGTACAGTAGCCCAGCCATACGACTGGCCGCGGCACGGGCCGCCATGCGCCGTGGCTCCAGCATGAGAATTTTTCGGCCAGCCAGCCAGGGTTCGTTCAGTAGCGCCAGTGGAACCGCGGTGGTTTTACCAGCGCCGGGTGGCGCTTCTAATACGACGTTGTCGCTGCGTGACAGCGCATCGCGGAGATCATCGAAGACCTCAACAATCGGGAGGGATTGAAGTTCCTTTGGGAGCATCCTTGCATCTTAGCCGAGGGCGTTGTGAGTAACCATCCTGAGGGCGGCATCATAACCCGAACGGGGCGCACTGCGCAGTCATGGCCGGTCTTGTTGGGCATGGCCGCGCCTTGCCGTTATGATACCTGCTCCCTGACAACGAGCTTTCGGAATGACAAACACCGCACACGACGTATTCGACCTCACACTTACCGACGACCAGCGAATGAATCGCGACACGGTAAGACGCTTTACCGAGCAAGACATCCGGCCACTGGCCATGCCAGCCGACGTTGCCTCACAGACGCCGGAGGGCTTCTACCAGCGCAGCATGGAGTTGGGTCTTACCCTCATGCCTATTCCCGAGGCACTAGGTGGTGCAGGAGTAGCGCGGGCGCCAGTTTCAAATGTGCTCAATGCGGAAGACCTTGCCCACGGCGATCTGTCACTCGCCTTAGGCAGTATTAGCCCGCTGGCTTTCGTAAACACTCTGCTGGATCAGGGAACGGAAGCACAGCGAGAGCGACTGCTGCCACAGTTCTGTGGTGAGAACTTCGTCGCCGCCTCAACCGCGCTACTGGAACCTGCCGCCACCTTCGAGCCCACTGAGCCCAAGTGCTCGGCCGTGCGGGACGGCGATGAATACGTCATTGATGGCACCAAGAGCCTGGTGCCTCTGGGTATTGATGCGCAGTTGCTTCTGGTTATCGCGAAGCTGGAGACTGACGAGCCCGCCGCCTTCATCGTTGAAGGCGAGCCCGCGGGCCTTACCCGCACACAGGAGCTGAACATGGGGCTTCGCACGCTGCAAACCGCAACGCTGTCATTTGATGCAGTGCGGGTGCCCGCATCGAACATGCTGGGCGAGCGGCCGTTCGATCTAGAGCGCTTTATCGATCTGTCACGCCTGGGCATCTGCGCGCTGGCTGTCGGCACCTGCCAAGCCGTACTGGATTACGTGACAGAGTACTGCAACGAGCGCGTAGCCTTCGGTGAGCCTATCACTAACCGTCAATCAGTCGCCTTTATGATCGCCGACATCGCGATCGAGCTCGAGGCGATGCGCCTGATGACATGGCGCGCCGCATCTCGCGCCGAGCAAGGCTTGCCGTTTCACAAAGAAGCGTATCTGGCAAAGGTGTTCTGCGGTGAACACGCGATGAAGATCGGCACCGACGGCGTGCAACTGCTGGGAGGTCACGGGTTCTGTCGGGAACACCCGATGGAAATGTGGTATCGCAACCTGCGCGCCATCAGTTTGCTGGAAGGTCTGGCTTCTGTTTAAGCCGCTATCACCCACCGAAGCCCACCGACACAGGAATTTTGAGAGATGATTAATTTAGAACTGTCAGAGAAGCACCAGGAATTGCTCAACAACACACGCATGCTGGCTGAACACATGATGAGGCCCTACTCCCGCAAATATGATCGCGAGGAGCATGCCTACCCCACAGAAATGGAAGAGGTTGCCAAACTTATTCGCGGCGGACGCGAAGGTGTCGGCAAGCAGGATAAGAATGAGCGGCCCGAAGGCGCAGTAGTCAACGGCGCCAATATGGGCGCGGTTATCGGCCTTGAGGGGCTCTGCTGGGGTGATGTGGGCCTGTTCCTGGGCATGCCCGGTAGCGGGCTGGGCAATGCGGCTATCAATGCCGTTGGCACACCTGAGCAGCGCGAGAAGTACGCCAAGTCCTATGCGGCCATGTGCATCACCGAACCGGGTACCGGATCAGATTCGGCTAATATCAGCACCACGGCGGTCGCCGACGGCGACGAGTGGATCCTCAACGGTGAGAAAATTTATGTGACCGATGGGGAACGCTCCGACACCCTGGTTGTGTGGGCCACGCTGGACAAGTCACTGGGTAAGGCTGCCATTAAGTCGTTCATCGTCGAGAAAGGCACGCCCGGCTGCGAGGTCACTCGACTGGAACACAAAATGGGTATCCGTGCGTCTGATACGGCGGCGATCACTTTCTCTGACTGCCGCATTCCTCGGGAGAACATTCTGGGCACACCGGAAGTGGCCACCACTGCCGAAGCGCGCAAGAAAGCCTTTGGCGGCGTTATGCAAACATTCGACAACACCCGCCCGCCAGTGGCCTCGATGGCAATTGGTGTTGCACGGGCCGCACTGGATCTGGCGCAAGAGTTACTGGCCAAAGAAGACGTCAGCCTTGACTACGACAAGACACCGCGCAATCTCAGCGCGATAGAGGCAGAACTCTACACCATGGAAGCGGAATGGAGCGCGGCCAGACTGCTAGTCCATAAGGCCGCCTGGATGGCCGATAACAAGCAGCCAAATTCGAAAGAGGCGTCCATGTGCAAAGCCAAGGCGGGTCGCATGGGGAATGCCGTTACCCTGCGCTGTGTCGAGCTGTGTCAGTCATTGGGTTATAGCGAAAACGAACTGCTTGAGAAGTTCGCCAGGGATTCAAAGATTCTGGATATTTTCGAGGGCACCCAGCAGATTCAGCAACTGATCGTGGCGCGCCAGGTGCTGGGTAAGTCCTCTTCCGAGCTGAAGTAACTCCGGAGCGCTCAAGGGGGTTGACGTCACCGCTGTGACTCAGCCCTCTTCATACAGCGCCATGCAGGCACCAGCGGGATCCCTGATCACTGCAAACCGGTCCGCACCCATGCTTCGAATTTCACCGATGCACGCTCCGCCTCGCGACTCACAGGCTCGTAGGCTCGCCTCAAGATCGGCAACAATGACATACATCATCCATTGGGCGGGCACTCCCTCGTTACTGCCGCGTCCGTGACAAACTCCGGCCACAACATTGCCTTCACCATCCATCATATTGAAATCGTTGTAATCACCCATGCTGACCGGACTGGACTGCCACCCCCCACGTCTTCGTAAAAATCGCGCAGCCCCTCTGCGTTCTCACAAGTTAGGTCGCGCCAGCCGATACCGCCTATAGTCTGCTTTGTCATTGTTGACTCCGCGTTACCTACGCCAGTTTACAGTGTCGCGCTTCAGCGCAGCCAGTTGCGACGCCTAATCACCACCTGACGCCGAGAGATAGAAGAAGACAATGCCCACGTATCGCGACCACATCATGGTCCACGCTGTTAGTCAGGCATTGCAAAAGGAATGAACTATGAGCCTGGATGAACTGTCAGCCATCGGCGAATTCATTGGCGGTGTGGGCGGCCTTGTCGCGGCACTTGGCGTGATTGCATCACTGGTTTTTGTGGGCGTTCAGCTGAGGGCCTCCGTGCGACAAGCCAATGCCGAGAGTTACGCCACCATCACCAGCTTATGGGTGGAGTTCACAAATGCAGTGCCAGCGAACACCGAAAACTGGTCGATTTTCTATCAGGGCGTTCGCGATTACGACGCCCTGAATGACTCGGACAGGTCGCGCTTCAATTTCTATCTGGGAATGTACTTCGGCATTCAGGATACCGTTATGGTGCAGCAGCAGATGGGGGTATGGAACAACGACGCGACCTATCAGCGCGTCCTGGACGAGGGCTTTAGGCTCTTCTCAATGCCGGGTGTGCAGCAGTGGTGGCAAATCCATAAAGGCCGGGTATTTGCACCCGACCTTGAGGCTTACTTCGAGCAGCGTTTAACGGCATCCAGTTCGGGGCACTGAATAACCCACCTGGAGATCGCTGGCGCAGCGCAAAAGCAGCCCACCCTGCCCCGGCTATTACTGCCTGGCCATCCAGGCGTCCATACGGGCCTGCAGCGCATCCAGTGGAATAGCGCCTGCACCCAACAGCTCGTCGTGGAAGCTGCGGATATCAAAGCGCTCACCCAGTCTCGCCTCAGCGGTCGCACGCAGTTCCAAAATCTTCAGCTGCCCGATCTTGTAGGCCAGCGCTTGACCTGGCCATCCAATGTAGCGATCGATTTCATTGACAATATCGGCCTCACTCTTGCCGGCGTTGGCTTTAAAGTAATCGATAGCCTCCTGCCGGGACCAACCGAAATAGTGAATGCCGGTATCAACGACAAGACGCACGGCCCGCCACATGTCATAAGTCAGCTGACCGTAGCGGGAATAGGGGTCGGTATACAGCCCCATCTGGTATCCCAGACGCTCTGAATACAAGCCCCAGCCCTCGACAAACGCAGTCACGCCGCTGGCGCGACGGAACTCGGGCAGCCCGGTAAGCTCCTGCGCCAAAGCAATTTGCAGGTGATGCCCGGGTACTGCCTCGTGCACACTCAGAACCTCAATTTCATACTTAGGGCGCACTTCTGGACGGTACAGATTGACGTAGTAGTAACCTGCGCGTGATCCATTGATAGCCGGCGGCATGTAATACGCGGTTGTCGTATCCGGTGCAGTCTCTGCCGGGATAGGCTTAACGCCATAGGGCATGCGGGGCAACTTGCCGAAAAGACTCACCAGTTCAGGGTCCAGGCGTTTGCTCACAGCCTGGTAGGCCTCCAGCAGTGCCTCGGGTGTTTCGTAATAGAACTGGGGATCGGTACGCAGGAATTCATTGAAGGCCTGAAGATCACCGTCAAAACCGACTTCGCTTTTCACGTCCTCCATTTCCGCGAGGATCCTTGCCACCTCGCCCTTACCGGTTTCGTGAATCTCTTCCGGCGTCATATCCGTAGTGGTGAATCGCATGGCCAGGTAGCGATAGATTTCATCACCGCCCGGCAGGCTGGCAACACCTGGCTCAGGCCGACTGGCGGGCAAATAGGTGTTCACGAAAAAGTCTTTGAAATCGCGATAAGCCGGGGTCACCTGATTGGCGATCACGCTGCGAGCCTGGGCCTGCAGTTCCTCCGCCAACTGTGCATCCATGGTAGCTGGCATCCGCTTAAACGGACGGTAGAAAGGGCTGTATTCAGGACTGTCAGCGATGGAGTTATCCAACTGAGCCGGTACGCGCTCCATGACGGCGCGCGGCTGCACGCGCTCGATAGACACGCCCTCCTCTAACAACTCGCGGTACTGCGCCAGCAATGTGGGCAGGGCCTGCATGCGGGCCAACCAATTGCGGTAGTCCACCTCATCCTGCATCGGCGTGTATTCAAGAACGGTGTACTGGTGTTGCGGGCCATCGCGCATGTTGAGGCTCATGAGATTCAGACCCAGCGCCTGCTCTTTGCGGGCGCCTTCTAGTCGCCGCTGAAACATCCGGTAGTTGAGCTGGTTATCCTCACTCAGGGCGGTTATCTCGATAACCTGCAGACGGCGCTGGAACTCCCTACGCTGGTTATCGCGCTCGATATGCGCAGCGAGGCTCATATCTGTCCAGCGGTCATTGCCAGAGCGATCGCCGCGATAAGTGAGATATTCAGGATGCTGTGACATGAACCAGGCCCAGTGTTCGTCCAGCAGTTCGGTAAAGCGCTGATCCGGCGAGGCCTGCGCAACCAAGGACATACCGAGCAGCAGCACAGCGAAAACATACCTCATGAGTCTCTCCAAAAGAGGGTCGCGGATCGCGAAACTAGCCCTTGCGGCCCAGAAAGGGCACCAGCACCGGGGTTGCGTTCAGATACGCCTGATACTCGGGGTTTTCACCCCAACGCTTCTTACCTTTGGCCTGTAGCATGGGAATACCGCTAATACGTGTCAGCAGCACAAACACGAAGAGCGGTGAGATCAGTGTGGCCCATGCCCACCCCTGCAACGCAGGCAGGGCCATTACAGCAATGCCGCTCCAGAGCACAATCTCGCCAAAGTAGTTGGGATGGCGGGAGTAGCGCCACAACCCGGTCGTTATGAACGTGCCGCTGCCATATTGGGCACGGTGTACCCGCTTCTGGCGGTCTGCCATTACTTCAATCGCAAAACCGCAAATCCATATGACAATGCCCACCACACCTGCAACGCCGAAGGGCGCCGTAGACCCTGACGTAATTGCGGCCCAGCCACAGGCCGCAGTCATCACTACCCAGAGCCCTTGCAGGCTCCACGTAAACAGGAAACGTACGGGATTAGGCTTGATTTTATCGAAGCGCGAGTCAGAGCCATCCTGCGAGATGCGCCTCACCAGGAAACTTCCAAGGCGTATTGCCCAGACGCCGATGCACACGGCGATCAACACTGACCTGATGGACTGCTCCGGAGTGAGATAGACGGCCAGCCCAGTGACGGAGAGGTAGGTCAGGCTGCCTACGAGATCGTAAAAGCGCTCGGTTTGTTTGAGAAACGCCGGTACGAATGCAACCCATTGAATGGCGAACGCCAGAGCGGCACAGATCACCATCACCGGCACGCCCGCAACGTAGGCACCCGTTAGGCCACCGGCAACACTGACGGCAGCACCCAGAACAACAACTGTGAGGATATTCAGCATGGCGCGCAGTGTAGCGCGAGCCGCTAGCTAGCAACAGGTCACGCGCACTCAAACTGCACGCACGACCTGCGCCATCCACGGCCTATCAGGGCGTGATCAGGATCTTCTCGCCGGTAGCCTGCTTGGCGTAAACGGAGACTGCCTCGGGCTTGAGAGCACCCGCCAAATCAACTTCCCCGGTGTAGCGGCTGGCAAAGGTCGTTTTGATCTCTGCCGCAACGCGTTCGCGCATTGCCATTACCCGCTCTCCCCCTGCGCGCTGCAGGAACGGTGTAAGCAACCAACCGCCCAGACCCCAGCTGAACCCAAAGGTGCGGTTAAGTACAGTGGGTGAGACATCCAGCCCACCGTAGATATACACCTGTTTGTAAACATCTGAACCGTAGCGGCTGTACTCGGGCATCTGTTTAACGGCAGCGCTCTCCATACAAGCCAGAATCTGTGAGGCCAGTTTTCCCCCACCGGTTGCATCAAAGGCCAGCGTCGCACCGGTTTCCTCCAGTGCGCGCGTTAAATCAGGGATATAAGTGTCTGAGGAGGAATTCACTACGTAACTGGCACCGAGGTCCTTCAACAGACTCTCTTGCTCATGCCGGCGCACGATATTCACCAGTGGCACGTCATCCTGCTGGCAAATACGGTTCAGCATCTGCCCGAGGTTGGAGGCGGCGGCGGTATGCACCAGCGCCTTGTGGCCTTCCATGCGCATGGTCTCAACCATGCCAAGGGCTGTCATAGGGTTAACAAAACAAGACGCGCCCTCTACCGCGGTGGTTCCTTCATTCAGCGGCAAGCATTGGCCAACGTGAACACAGCGGTATTCGCTGTACATCTCGCCGCCCACCATGCCGACCGTTTTGCCCACCAGCGCCTGCGCGGCAGGCGAGTCGCCTGCTGCCACGACGGTGCCTGCACCCTCGTTACCAATGGCCATAGAGTCACCGATACGTCCCTCGACCAGCCGACGGGCGGCCTCGGGTATCGACGCTGTGACCACCGGCCGGTCGGCGCTACCAGAAAACTGCACCGAATTACGATCAGCCGGCCCGAACAGCAGACCAAGATCCGAGGGATTAATGGGCGCTGCCTCAACTTTAACCAGCACCTGATCAGGGCCGGGATCCGGCACTTCGATTTCAGTCAGGGAGATTTCGAGGCTGTAGTCCTCTTTCACGAGGGTTCGCATTTGTAAACTGCTAACGGGCATGGGTTACTCCGTGGCCTTTGGCCTGTAATAATTAAGGGGTTGGGTGCGCAGACTGCGGGTACACAAAATCTACCAGCGCTTCACTGCAGGTCCACAGTCGGGATGCAGCTTCGTCATCGCAGGCCCAGGGTTTGGGGTCGGTGAGTTTACTCTTGACGTAATAGCCGCCAGTCAATCCGTTTAGGCCCTCGCTTTCGCAGAGGTACAGCGACGTGCTGGCACCGCGCTCCGGCGAACGGAAAAAGGGACGCAGCAACGCAGGGATAACTGACGCCATCCAACCACCATTCTGTTTGCCGATCCCCGTGGCAACCGCCCCCGGATGCAAGGCATTCACAGTAATGACATTGGGGTCCAGTAACTGAGCCAGACGCCGATTGAACAGAATATTGGCGAGCTTGGATCGTCCGTAAACGGTGAACGTTTTGTAGCCGTGCTCTGACTGCAGGTCGTCAAAGTCCATGCCGCGAACAAAGTGATGGGCGTCGGAGGCAACGTTGACAATGCGCGCGGGTGCGGCGGCTTCCAAAAGTGGCAGCAGCATGCCAGTCAGCAGGAATGGCGCCAGGTGATTGACCGCGAAGGTCTCCTCATAGCCATCAACGGTTTCCTGTCGCTGCGTATTAACGACGCCCGCGTTGTTCAGCAAAATATCAATGGGATTGCCCAACTCCAGCAATCGCATAGCCGCGGCCCGAACGCTGTCCAGGCTGGCCATCTGTAACTCAACAACCGTTGTTGCAGCGCCGCCCTCGTCAGTGATGCGCTGCGCAAGTGCTTGTCCTTTATCCACACTCCGACACAGCAATGACAATTGCGCGCCCTGCTTCGCAAGTTGCAGTGCACACACCTCACCAATGCCGGAGGTAGGTCCCGTTATGACTACATGCTTCCCCTGCACAGATAGATCCCATCGCGTTTCGAGAGCAGCACTGTAGCTCAAACTGCAGCACAAAGGCAGCGCGGCAATGGTCTTGAGGCTATAATTGGCGACATCTCACCGGAACCAGACAATGGCTAATTTCTCTGATCAACATAACCAGCCTCTCGCCAGCGATGAAGCGCTTCAGGCACATATCGAGCAAGCCCTGGCGGCCAGCCCTATGGTGGGGCGAGAGTTGGATGTGTTGTGTGCGGTGATAAAACGGGCGTTCAAACCGCAGGTATTCGGGGTAGAGAAGATTCCGGACCGGCCCTGCCTGTTTGTGGGCAACCATTCGCTGTTCGCCCTGGATGCCTTTGTCATGGGCCCGTTGATGCTCAAGGAGTACGGCCGATTTCTCAGGCCCATGGGCGACAAGTTTTTGTTCACGCAACCGGGCTTGGCGAAGCTATTGCTGTCGCGAGGCGGCACCATGGGGCATCCCGAAGTGTGTTCTGCACTCATGGCTGCCGGCGAGGACGTGCTGGTGTTCCCGGGCGGCGCCCATGAGGCAGTCAAACCCGCCAGCAAGCGCTATGAACTGCAGTGGAAAGAGCGCTTTGGCTTTATCAAACTCGCGGCCAGTCACGGTTACACCATCGTCCCCTTCGGCATGGTGGGGCCAGACGAGTTCTATACGCACTTGATTGAAGGCAGCGATGTGCCCAACTCTGCGATAGCGCCTCTGTTACGCAAGGCGGGATTGCTAGGCGACGACACGCGACCCGACATGATTCCACCGCTGCCCCTTGGTGTAATGGGTACTCTGCTACCCAAACCACAGCCCTGTTATCTCAGCTTCGCCGAGCCTGTTTCACTGGCCAGCTATAAGCGTCGCAAACCGGGAAAAGCCCAGCTCAAACAGATACGGGATGAAGTCGCATTGCGCATTGAAGATGAACTGGCGGAACTGCTGCTGATTCGCGAGCAGTCGCGCCAGAAAGACGGCTTACTCCGACGCTTGCTGACCGTGTAAGGGAACCTTTAGCGCCGGCACTTTCAGGCGCCCGCTAGGTCTCCAACATAACCCGTGCCAGACGCTCAGGTCGGCGCCAGCGACCGCGCAGCACCCGAAGCAAATAGGTGACCGCCAACCAGATCAGTGTGCCAACGAACACCCACCAGCTCACCAGCGGGGGCAGGGTCATACCCTTAATGACCAGAACCTGCACAGCAAGCATCGCCAGATGGATCAGGATTGACGCGGTCATCAACCAGCGCGTGTCTCCAGCCCCGCGCAACGTGCCGCTGCACACCAGGATGACGGCGTCGGCCATGACGTAGGTGGCCATGCCTATCATCATCTTCGCGCCCAGTTCACGAATAGACGCGAAATCATCCTCCGGCGTCTGGAAGACATCCATGAGCTCAATGCGGAAGATAATGAAGCACAACCCAAGCACCGCCGAGTAGCCAAGCGCGATAATGAACCCGGAGCTGATCACCTGATTGGCTCGGGATAGGTCCCCTGCCCCCACATACCGACCGATAAGGCTCATCACGGCAATGTTGAGTCCGATAAGAGGCACGTAGGACAGCATGTCCCAGTTAAAGACGATGGCCATGGCGGCGCCCTCGTCTACCCCGTAAGACTGGAACAACAGCAGGAACAGGTTAAACGTGGCAGCGCCGATAAACATTTCGAAGCCCGAGGGAAAGCCGAGTCGCACATAGCGACGCATGATGCCCGCGTTGAAGGCAAACGACTGCGCCACAGAAAACTGCTGGCGGTGAGTTCGATTAAGATAGAACAGCAAATACACTGACAGCGTGACGCCGGTCGCCAGCACTGTACCGATGCCCGCGCCGACGATGCCCAGTGCCGGCAAGCCAAAATGGCCGAAGATCAGCATCCAGCTCAAGGGGATGTTGCAAGCCACGCCGATAACGTCGCTGATCATTACCACACGAGTGCGCCCAATACCCGAGAAGTAAGAGGCGAAGCAGGTTTTAACCAGGGTGAGAATCGCGCCGGCCATCAGGGCAAAGTAGTACTGGGTCTCCAATTCCACCTGCTCGGCCTCGTGTCCCATCCAGGCAAACACATCGCTGATCCACCAGGTCAATGGCAACAGCAGTGGCAGACAGAGGAAGGCCAGAATCACGCCCTGCGTGAGCACCCGGGGACACTTGGAAAATTGCCCCGCACCATAGTATTGAGCCACCAAGGCGTTGGCGTAAGCCATGATTCCGTTAAACAACGCAATAGTCACGAAAAAGGTGACGCCACCGCCGAGTGCAGCAGCAATGTGAGTGGCATCCAGTCGCGACATAAAGAACCGATCAGTGAACACCATCAGGGCAAAGGCTCCCTGTGACACAACCATGGGTAGCGCCAGCACGAACAGCTCTTTCAGGGTTGCTTTGGAAAACACATCAGCTCCTTTGCGGGGGCGCTATTCTGCACGCTCGGATATACTGCTCCAAGCACTCTTCACCGGTAGTTTTTGGCTATGTCGCGCTCGACAACAGGTTCCCGACTTCTTCCTCGCCTCGCAATCGGTACCGCGGCTGTCGGGCTCGCACTTCTCACATTTCTGGTCATTTACGTGCCTTGGGTTGCGACGCAGCCGGCGGAGAACCCCCTAACCACAACCCCCGCCGACGAGGGTCTGGCCTACCGGGACATCACACTGACTATCCCGGAGGAGAATCTGGCGCTGCAGGCCTGGTACATCCCTGCTACCACGCCCAAGGCGGTATTAGTGTTCCTGCACGGTGCCGGCTCCCACCGACACAGCACGTTCTTTGACTCCCTGTCTTTCTATAAAGACATGGTGGCGTTGGGCTATTCCGTGTTTGCCCCGGACCTACGCAACCACGGGGATTCTGATCGGGATGGCAACGGGATAAGCTTCGGCCTCCACGAGTCTGCCGATGCCGCGGCGGCGCTCGCCTGGGTGCACCACAACACCCAGGAGACACCGGTGATTGTTATGGGCATTTCCATGGGCGGAGCCACGGCCATACATGCACTGGCCGGTGGTGCCAAAGCGGATGCCTTAGTGCTGCTAGACCCGCTCCTGGACACAGACTCCGCCTTTGTACGGGGCGTATGGACGGCAACGGGTTTACCGCCGGGCCTGTTTGCTATCAGCGCAGTTTCGGCACGCCACCTGTTTGGTCTTCCCTCAGGTAAAAAGCAGTCCTCAGGAAAGGCGAAGCAACTGACACTCCCCACACTGCTGATTCAGGATCCTCAGGACCCCGTCACCTTGGCAGAGCACGCCCGTGCGCTGGCTGCGGGAAATGACCACATCACGCTGTGGGAGGCACCACCGGCAGAGGGCGATCATCCCCTACTCGTTTGGCGCGGGCGCTGGGGTAGCCACGTGGCCGCCTATACCCTCTTTCCAGAGCAGGTGCTGTCGGTGATAGACGACTTCGCCACCGGGGTACTGCCCGCGCCGAAACGCTAGCGCTTGGCCACGCCCAGATCCGCCAAGTTGGCGATCATGTCCTCAGCGGAAGATGCCGGACGAACGGCAGTGTCGATACGGGCAATTCGGCCCTCAACATCGATGTAGAACGTGTGCCGACGCGCAAAGCCGTTGGTGTACACGCCGTAGGCCTTCGCCGTGTCGCCAGATGGGTCGCTAAGTAGAGGAAAGTCTGCGTCAGTCGATTGCGCAAACTCTGTATTCTTCTCGACGGGATCGGTGCTCGCCATGAAGTAGCTCACCGCGTACTCACGAATCTTGTCCCCATTTTCAGCCAGCGATTTGCATTCAACCGTGCAGCCCGAAGTAAACGCTCGGGGGAACCACGCCACCACAACAGCCTCTTTGCCGCGAAAGCCCGACAGCCTATACGTGCTGCCATCAGAAGCTTGCAACTCGAAGTCTGGTGCCATATCACCGACTTCCAACGCATGAGCAGAGAATGACCACAGGGAACAGACTGCGGTGACCAACACGAAGAGTTTACGCATAACAGTGGCCTCGATATTTTTGATGATGTATCAGTGTACGTGCCGGACTCCGCTCGGATCACCGGGGATTTGAGCCTGGCCCGAATTCCCCGTATTCTCAGTGCTGTCCCGTTGGACATAACAACTTTAAACACATTGGGGAAAGCTATGACATTAACCACACTCACACGCCTGGGACTCGTCAGTCTTATGGCCTTCGCACTGGCAGCCTGCAGCGAACAAGATGTCGAAAAAGCCAAGAGCAGTGCTCAAGAGGCAGCAAGCAGTGTTTCTGACGCCGCTCAGGATATGGCCGATGACGCAAAATCCATGGCCAGTAATGCCGCCGACGCCACTGCAGACGCTGTGGACGATGCCGCAGATGCCGTCAGCGATGCAGCCGACGACGCCATGGTCGCCGCGTCTGACGCGGCAGACGCCGTAGGCGAAGCCGCTGACGATGCGATGGATTCCGTATCTGATGCTGCTGACGATGCGATGGA
>SPKZ01003122.1_pt1 | contig 18054 bp, 12 predicted proteins | sample 2456571 | NCBI WGS metagenome assembly SPKZ01 (sample SAMN11192286, study PRJNA482655) | marine metagenome | biome: ENVO:00000447; feature: ENVO:00000244|ENVO:00000211|ENVO:00000569|ENVO:00002023; material: ENVO:00002151; isolation source: ocean water from marine abyssalpelagic zone ...
AATGAAGAGACCGGGCAGACCCACACCGCCAAGGTGCCATCAACGCCACAGGACCAGTCCATTGGTGTGTTAAACGGTGTCGCGCGTGTGTGTGACGAATCGGGTGTTAACCCGGCAGACATCAAGCTGGTAATGCACGGTACTACCGTGGCCACCAATGCGGTACTTACTGGCAAGGGGGCCACAGTTGGGCTGGTCACCACCGCCGGTTACGAAGACACACTGCAGGTTGCGCGCTCGTTTTGTCCTGGCGGTCTGGGCGGTTGGGTGAGCTATGTGAAGAAACCGCTGCTGGCACCACTGGAGTTAACTATCGGTGCCCGTGAGCGCGTCGGTGCTGACGGCGAGGTGGTAGAGGCACTGGATGAGGCCGCATTGCGGGCTGATCTTGAAACTCTGAAAGCCCGCGGTGGTATCGAAGCCCTGACGATCTGTTTTATCAACGCTTACATCAATGCAGAACATGAGCGCCGCGCGCAGGTTATCGCCGAAGAAGTTTTCTGCGACACGCCTATTTCTATTTCCAGTGATGTTGTGCCGGAAATGCAGGAGTACGAGCGCACAGAAACCACGGTGGTTAACTCCTATGTGCGGCCCGAGGTAGAGCAGTACGTCAATAACCTTCAGGCAGCGCTGGAACAGAAGATGGGTGAAGACACCCAGCTGTCCATCCTGCGCTCAGACGGTGGTCTGGCGTCGGCGCGTGCGTCGGCGGAATCGCCAGTAAATTTGTTGATGTCCGGCCCAGCGGGTGGGGTGGCGGGTGCCATCTACTTTTGCAGCCGCGCGGGTTATGACGACATCCTGACCTTTGATATGGGCGGTACGTCTACCGACGTTGCCCTGATTCAGAACTCGCGTGCACGCGTTCGTCGAGAAACCTTTGTGGGTGATGTGCGTGTGCGCGCACCGTCAGTGGACGTGCGTACCGTGGGCGCCGGCGGTGGCTCCATTGCCTTTGTGCCCGAACTCACCAAAGCGCTGCGTGTAGGTCCTGAGTCTGCCGGTGCTGTCCCCGGGCCTGCCTGCTACATGAAGGGTGGCGTAGAGCCGACTGTCTGCGACGCTAACGTGGTGTTGGGTTATCTCCCCTCTGACGTCCAGTTAGGCGGTGCGATGGAAATCAATCGCGACGCATCCGTTGCGGCTGTTCAGAAGGTCGCTGATGCCATGGGCATTGAGCTGATGGAAGCGGCCGAAGGCATCATCAAAATTGTGAACGAAGCCATGTTCGGTGCGCTGCGGCTAGTGTCGGTAGAGCAGGGCTATGACCCACGCGATTTTGCTTTGGTGGGCTTCGGTGGCGCTGGCCCCCTGCATGCTAACGCTCTGGGCATTCTCACTGACGCCTGGCCTGTGATTGTGCCGCCCGGCCCGGGTGTACTTTGCGCCTACGGTGACGCCACTACACAGGTGCAGGATGAAGCTGCGCGAACCTACATTACCATGGCCTCGGATCTGACCGATGAGCAACTGCGCGCCGACCTGAGAGAGCTACAGCTGCGGGCCGGGGAGTCGCTGGTTGCTGACGGTATTCCCGTCGAAGACCACGAGATCGGCTACCAGGCTGATTTGCGATACGCGGGGCAGGCCTTCCAGATTACCGTGGACTTTACTGAGCAGGAGCTGACAGAGCGGGGTATCTCCTTGCTGACGGACCAGTTCGATGCGGAGCACGAGCAGTTGTTCACTTTCAAACTGGGTGACGGGCACGAAATCCTGATGATTCGCGCTGTTGCCAAGGCGCGGGCCAAGGCCATCGCCGAGATGAGTCTGGGTACTGCCGGTACAACGTTGGATGAGTGCAAGTTGCACCAGAGCAAGTTCTTCTTCGAGGGGCAGTGGCACGAAGCGGGCATCTACGACCGCAACAAGCTACACGAAGGGCTTGTGGTGGCTGGCCCTGCCATCGTCAGCGAAATGGACTCCACCACCGTGGTGCTGCCGGGCTACGACGCCCGTGTTGATGCTGTGGGCAACCTTCTAATAAACCCGGCGGCGTAAGGAGACCAGGACAATGAGTGCAACAATTATCCAGACTAATACGGCGCCCCTGAATCCGGTTGAGGTCGACGGAGTCACGGTAGACATCATTGAGAACGCGCTGCGCAATGCGCGGGAAGAGATGGATGCTGTGCTGTTCCGCACCGCCATGTCGCCTGGCATCCGTGAGCAGGGCGACTGCTTCCCGATGATCGCTAATCGCGACGGGAAAATGGTGGTGGGTCAGTTCGGCTCGTTCATTGGACCCTTCCTTGAAGCCTACGATGAGGAGATTGAGGAAGGCGATATTATCCTCACCAACGATCCTTACATGTGTAACGCCGCAGTGTCGCACCTGCCCGACTGGGTGGTGCTGGTGCCGGTGTTCAAAGAAGGCAGGCACATCGCCTGGTCGGCGATGTTCGGTCATATGTCAGATAACGGCGGCATGGTCCCCGGCTCGATTCCTATTGAGGCCACTACTATTTACCAGGAAGGCATCCGCATTCCGCCCATCAAACTGTACAAGAAGGGTGAGCTGCAGGCGGATCTGCTGGAGCTAATCCTTCATAACGTGCGCACTCCGCAGTGGAACCGCTTCGATCTGAATGCACTGGTAGCGGCCTGTAACACCGCGGCAAAGCGCTGCGTTGAATTGGCTGAGCGCTTTGGTGATGAGGTCCTGATCTCCACCATGGACACCATGCTGTCGCGCAACCACGCGGCAATGAAACACATCATCGAGATGTTCATCCCCGAAGAGCCGCGCGAGTTTGAAGACTTCCTCTGCGACGACGGTATGGGCATGGGCCCGTATCGCATCAAGTGCAAGATGTGGCGCGAGGGCTCGACAGCGATTTTCGATTTCGAAGGCACTGATCCGCAGGCGCAGAGCTCGGTAAACTTCTTCCTCAACGAAGACATGTTCAAGATGTTCTTCGGTTCCTTCACGATCAACGTGGTGGATCCGCAGATCGTATTTAACGACGGCTTCTATGACCTCGTTGATGTGCGCATTCCGCAGGGCACTCTGCTTAAGCCCAATTTCCCGGCGGCCTTGTCAGGCCGTACGCACGCCTTGGGTCGTATCTTCGATCTGCTGGGCGCGCTATTGGGCATGGGCGCACCGGAGCAAATGCTGAACGCGGCGGGCTTCTCCGATTCACCCCACCTGTTCTACTCGGGCTATGACCAGCGTGAAGGTAAGAATGGCGATTGGTTCCAGCTGTTCCAGATTGGCTTCGGCGGAATTCCCGGACGCCCGGTCGGTGATGGTCCGGACGGTCACTCGCTCTGGCCTGGCTTCACCAACGTGCCCAACGAATTTATCGAGTCGTACTTCCCACTGCGCATTGAGCGCTACGAAACCATCCCTGATTCCGGAGGTGCGGGGCTGCACCGTGGCGGCAACGGCCTCAGTGTGGCCTATCGATTCCTCGCTGACGGTGAAATAGGTATTCACGATGAACGCTGGTTGACCTATCCCTGGGGCGTATTGGGCGGAGAGACCGGCAAGCGGTCCACCAAGAAACTGGTGCGCAAGGATGGCTCTGAGGAATGGCTGCCCGCGAAAATCGAAGGTGTGAAAGTGCAGGCGGGTGATCTGCTGTACTTCAACACCTGGGGCGGCGGCGGCTGGGGTGATCCCTATGATCGCGATCCCGCATTGGTTTTGCAGGATATAGCGCGGCGTCTGGTAACGCCTGAGGGTGCCAAGCGCTATGGCGTGATTGTTTCAGAAGACGGCGTGTTCGATGAGGCTGCCACCGAAGCCCGGCGTGCCCAGCTAAAGGCTGAGCGCGGTGAAGTGACGGTGTTTAACCGCGGCGGAACCATCGAGGAATTGAAGGCACGCTGTCTGGAAGAAACGCACATGCCGGCGCCCGAGTCCCCGCGTTTCAACCCCAGTAGCGCCGCCTAAGCCATGCCAGACCTTAGCCGCCAATCACAGTCACTGGGCCAGAGGCCCGCGTTGGTGTTGGTAGACCTGATCAACGGGTTTACCGATCCCACCTGCCCGTTAGGCAGCGACAGTGATGCGGTGGTGGCAGCCAATGCCAGATTGCTGGACGCCTTCCGCAACAAGGGTTTGCCCGTGTTTTACACCACGGTGGTGTATCGCGACGCCAATCAGGCGCCGGTGTTCCGCTCGCGTTTACCGGCGCTGGACGTTCTGCAGCCCGACTCACACTGGGTTCAGGTGGATGCACGCCTGGCACCTCGTGAGGGTGAAGAGCTGATCGAAAAGCAGTACGCCAGCGGCTTCTTTGGCACCAATCTCAACGAGGCGCTGCAGGCGGCAGGTGCCGACAGCCTTGTAGTCACCGGGCTCACTACTTCAGGCTGCGTGCGTGCAACGGCAGTGGATGGTCTGCAACACGACTACCCGGTTTGCATACCCCGCGAGGCCGTGGGTGATCGCAATGCGCAGGCGCACGAGGCTAATCTGCATGACCTGCACGCCAAGTATGCGGATGTTGTGAGTAGCGCTGATGTTCTGAGCGCGATTGCCGAGAGGGGTCGCAGCTAATGGCATCGATACGTAACAGCAAAGTCAAAGTGCTCTTGGTGGGGTATCGCAAGTTCAGTGAGCTGATCAATGCGGTTGTCCACGAGTTCGAAGATCAGGCTGAGGTGACCATCGTCGAGTCTGTGGCCAATGGCAACACGGATTATCGCAGCCTGGTGGCATTGCACGAGCCTGACGTTGTAGCGAGCGCGGGTTCCAACGCTGCCTATTTGTCAGCAACCCTGTCCGTGCCCGTGATCAGCCAGCCGGTGTCAGATGCAGACATCGTAGAGGCACTGGAAAAAGCACAACGCATCGCCCGCAATGTTCACCTGTTTTATTACCAGGCGGCGAATGCCGAGCCGCCGCGCTTGCTCGAAAGCTTGCAGGGCATGGTGAAGTTTGACTTTACGCCGCACGGTTACACGACCTCTGGCCAGGCCAGTGAGTCTTTTCAGTTGGCAATGGCTGAGGAGCGTCCCGGTGTGATTGTGGGCCCAAGTTACACTTGCCACATGGCCGAGCAGGCCGGGCTGCCCGCCATCTTGGTCTACAGCCGAAGCTCTGCGCGTGACTTGTTGCGAGCAGCCATCGAAGCGGGCAATGCCTACCGCGGCCAAACCAGCGCCGAGCCCGATAAGAGTCGCGACGAATTTGTTATCCGCTCGCCCAGCATGGAGCGACTTGCCAAACTGGCCGCTATTTACGCGCGTGGCGATGGCGCAGTGCTGATCCAGGGCGAAAGCGGAACTGGTAAAGAGCATATTGCCAAAGAGATTCATCGCCTGAGTGACTACCAGGAAGGGCCGTTGGTGGCGCTTAACTGCGGCAGCATTCCCAACGACCTGTTCGAGAGTGAACTGTTTGGGTATGTCGAGGGTGCCTTTACCAGTTCACGCAGGGGCGGGCGCATTGGCCTTATCGAACGCGCCAATGGTGGCGTGCTCTATCTCGATGAGGTCGGTGAAATGCCCGCGTCACAGCAGGTGAAGCTGCTGAGGGTGCTGCAGGAAAAGCGTGTCCGCCCCGTGGGCAGCAATCGTGAGATACCCCTTAACTTCAAGTTGCTCTCAGCAACCAACCGGGACCTGGGCGCCGCGGTTGCCCAGGGTCGCTTCCGCGACGATCTGTACTACCGACTCAACGTCTTCTCACTGCAAATGCCGCCGCTACGGGAGAGGGTGGAAGACGTAAAGGCGATTGCACAGTACTACCTGCAACGCTACGCGCGTCAGTATCAGGTGGCCATTGATGCGGTCAGCGTTTACGCGGGCGTGGCGCAGCACTTCGCCAATTATCACTGGCCCGGCAATGTGCGCGAACTCCAGAACTTTATCGAGCGTCTGGTCGTCAATCAGGCGGCACAATCTCAGGACCCAAACGCGGCCCCGCTGGAACAGGTGCTGCCGGAGCTGTTTGCGCCGGTAAGCCGGACATCCACATCGCCGGCTTCCCTGCGCGAGCAGGAGACAGACGCCATTCTCGAGGCCATGTCGCGCTTTAACGGTGACAAAAACAAAGTGGCTCAGGCACTGGGCATTAGCACAACAACACTGTGGCGCAGATTACGCGTCATAGAAAACAGCAGTGGCGAGAGCAGTCATTCATTTTCAAGCGGTACAACATCCGGGTAATAAGAGGCAGGAGGAATGCCATGAACCTAAGTAAAAAACCATTGGTAGGAGCGCTGGCTGCCGCACTGGTATCGACGATTCCGTCGCTCAGTGCACAGGCGCAGTCGGAAAGTTTTACGATAGAGGAGGTCGTGGTGACTGCGCGTAAGCGCAGTGAGAACCTGCAGGACGTTCCCATCGCAATCACGGCCATCGATGAGGGCACGATTGAGCGTGCCGGTATCGAGCGGGCATCTGACTACATCGGTCTGATTCCTAACGTGACCCTTGTAGATACGGCCAATGTGGGTGACACACAGGTGAGCATTCGCGGTGTAGTTTCAACCCGTGATGCCGAATCAACCTTCGCCTATGTTGTTGATGGCGTACTCAGCACAAACCCCAACAGTTTCAATGAAGAGCTGTTTGACGTAAAGCAGATTGAAGTTCTGAAAGGCCCCCAGGGCGCACTCTACGGCCGCAACGCCGTTGCGGGTGCCATTTTGGTAACCACGCAGGCACCTACGAACGAGTTTGAGGCCAAAATTGGCGGCGGCGTCGGCAATAATGGCGCCTATAAAGTCAATGCCATGATCAGTGGGCCGATTATCGAGGACACGCTGCTCGGTCGTTTGTCCATAAGTACGCGCGAAACCGATGGCTTCTACGAGAATGACTTTACCAATCAGGACGACGTCGTCGACTTCATTGAAGATACCAGCGTTCGAACGCGCTTTATCTGGAATGTGAATGAAGACCTTAGCTTCGACTTCCGTGCCGGTTACTCCGAGGTGGATGCAGGTGCGATTAATTTTAATGCCGCTTTTGCCATCCCAGCCTTCGTCGACGCGTTAGGCTCAGAAGAGTTTTTCAAGGACGTGAATGATCTCGATTTCGTATTTCAGTTCAATACGCCCAATGGTAATGAGCAAGAAACTCTTGATCTTGCTCTTAAGGCTGATTGGAATCTGGGCTTCGCAGATTTTGTCGCCAGTGTTGCGTATAACGACCTTGAGGAGTATTTGATCTCAGATGGCACCAGCGCGACATTCTACGGCTATGAACTGACTGGCGCGTGCCAGAACGACCGCGCCACGATCAACAGCTTTACGCGCCCTGATCTGTTTGGTGGCCAACTCGATCCTTTCCTAGTTTTGCCTCCGGGTGCCGATTTTCAGGGTGTGTATGGTCCCTACACGGCGACTGCTTGTGACGGTTACCAGTATCAGGAGCGCAACCAGGAAGACTTGAGCATTGACGCGCGTCTGGTCTCAGCCGAAGACGGCCCTTTCAGTTGGATCGGTGGTGTCTACTTCGCCGAGATCGAGCGTGAGGTTGTGGTGGCCTATGGCGCGGACACTGGCGCTGGCTTTGACCGTGCTCCTTACGTGTCACCCACAGGTCCCAATCCGACAGACCTTTTGTTCTGGGATGATTTCGATACCACGGTCTATGCCGCGTATGGTCAGCTTGAGTTTGACCTGACGGATACATTGGAGCTGGCAATCGCTGCTCGCTACGACTACGAAGATCGCGAAGTCAGCAACCAGGTACCGAACGTTACTAACTCTGGTCTCAACATCAACCTGCTGGATGCCAATGGTAATCCGGGCCCCATCAACCCTGCGTTTGCCAACAACCCCGCAGGCATTCCGGACCGGGATGATTCGTTTAGCCAGTTCCAGCCCAAAGTGACTCTGAATTGGGCAGCGAGTGATGAAATCAACTTCTACGCCAGCTATGGCATCGGCTTCCGGTCAGGCGGTTTTAACTCAGTGGGTACTGAAGACCTGTTGAACTTCTGGTTCAACGCCGGCTTTGGCGGACCTGGTGAAGACGTGAATGCGCAACTGCAGGTGACCGACGATTATGACAAGGAGGTCTCAACCGCCTACGAGATCGGGATGAAGTCCGAGTTCTTTGATCGCCGGCTTCGCCTGAACGCAGCTGTGTTCCGCACGGATGTTGAAGACAACCAGTTCTTCGAATTCTTTGCTGGCCCGTTTGGTCTGCTGCGCTCAGTGACAACCATCGATGAGATGTATGTGCAGGGCTTCGAGGCTGACTTTACCTTCGCCGCGGCTGAGGGTCTAACACTTTACGGGGGTATCGGTTTGTTGGATTCTGAGATCGAAAAGAACAGCAACCGGCCACTGTCTGAAGGTAATGATGTACCGCAGGCACCTGAGACTACGGGCAACCTGGGTGTTGAATTCGTATACCCTGCCTTTGGCAATGTCGATCTCGTAAGCCGCATTGACTGGCAGTACACCGGAGAGATGTGGTTTCACACCTTGCAGGGTGAGCAGACTCCGACAATCTGGAACAACCTGTTCGGTGCGCCTGTCTTCAACCAGGATATGTCCAAGTCGTCACGAGATTCTTTCTCGACGGTTGATGCGCGGATAGGGTTAGAGGCTGATAACTGGTCTGTGACTGCCTGGGGTCGCAATCTGACGGATGAGGAGTATCTGCAGGAAGTGATCCCCGCGCCGGAATTTGGCGGCAGCTTCAACCATCCCTCGGCATTGCGCTCATATGGCGTGGACTTCTCCTACCGCTTCTAGGCGATAGGATGGCAAAAAAACCGCGCGGGCAACCGCGCGGTTTTTTTATGCCTGGCCGTTCCAGGAGTCCTGGAAAAGAATCTCCGCCACCGGCTTGCGCTTCAGCTTGGTTAGCTGCTTTACGGGTTTGCCCAGCGGCATTATGGTCGCGACCGCCCAGGTGGGTGGAATGTCCAGCAAGGCTTGAATCTCAGGTTCTTTCGCGACACCCCAGGTGGTCATGGTGCCGCCGTAGCCTTCGTTTCTGGCGGCGAGTAGGATGTTCCACGCCAGCGGGTAGATAGATCCGCCACTGATAACGCCCACTCTGTCCAGATCTTTATCCATACTGGCCACCAGCGCCATATCGACCGTCACCACCAGCACCGTCGGTGCATTGCGTATATGGGCCACCAGCCAGTTGGGCGGTTCGGCTGCGAGCACGTCATCATCGCTGACGGCACTGGGGTGTATGGTGTTGAGTGGGCTATCGCCCGCCTGCATTTCCAGCAAATATCGTGTCGCACAGGGCAGGGATAAGTCTGCCAGCGCCTCACGTTTTGCCCGGTCCTGCACCTGGATAATGCGCCAACCCTGCCGATTGCCGCCGCTAGGTGCAAAGCGCGCGTTGTCGATAATGCGCTGCAGCACCTCACCGGGTACGGGGTCACCTGTGAACTCCCGGCAGGCGAAGGTGGTCCGCATGACCTCATAAAGATCCATGGTGCTCTCCCTGTCGCGTGTCGGCGCCGCTGCGCGGCGCCGGTGGTATCAGGCTTCTTCGGTTTCCTCGCGCCAGCTGTCTATCGCAGGGCAGGCGCAAAAGAGGTTGCGGTCACCGTAGACGTTGTCCACGCGGTTTACCGGTGGCCAGTACTTGTCCATGCGCAATGACGTCACGGGATAGGCCGCTTGTTCCCTTGTGTAGGCATGTGGCCAGTCGCTGGCAGTCACCTCGTTCACAGTGTGAGGCGCATTTGCCAGGGGGTTGCTGTCGCTGCTCAGTCTTCCGTCTTCCACAGCCCGGATTTCCTCGCGAATCGTGATCAACGCGTCACAGAAACGATCCAGTTCTGCCAATGACTCCGACTCGGTGGGTTCCACCATTAGGGTGCCGGCCACGGGGAACGACATGGTGGGGGCATGGAAGCCGTAGTCGATCAAACGTTTGGCAACATCTTCTTCCGTGATACCGCTGGCCTCCTTGATAGGGCGCATATCGATAATGCACTCGTGGGCCACGCGACCGCTGGTGCCGGTGTACAGAATCGGGAAGTGATCCTGAAGACGGTAGGCGATGTAGTTGGCGCTGAGAATCGCAACCTTGGTTGCCTGTGTTAAGCCCTCGCCGCCCATCAGGGCAATGTAGGCCCAGGAAATCGGCAGGATCGACGCACTGCCGTAGGGCGTTGCCGATACCACATCGTTGGTCTCGGGCAAGCCTGGGACCGGCGCCACGGGATTGGTGGGCAGGAATGGCTGCAAGTGTTTGCCGACGCCAATCGGCCCCATGCCGGGGCCGCCGCCACCGTGAGGGATGCAGAAGGTTTTGTGCAGGTTAAGGTGAGAGACGTCTGCGCCGAATTTGCCCGGCGCTGCCAAGCCCACCAGCGCGTTGAGATTTGCGCCATCCACGTAAACCTGCCCGCCGTGACTGTGGATGATCTCGCACAGCTCGACGATGGACTCTTCAAACACACCATGGGTGCTTGGGTAGGTCACCATGATCGCCGCCAGGTCATCAGTATGACGCTCCGCCTTGGCGGTCAGGTCTGCCATGTCGACATTACCCAGGTTGTCACACTCAACGATAACGACTTTCATGCCCGCCAATGCGGCGCTGGCCGGATTGGTGCCATGCGCGGAAGAGGGAATCAGGCAGACATTGCGCTGATGATCCCCGCGGCTTTCGTGGTAGCGGCGGATCGCCAGCAAGCCGGCGTATTCGCCCTGTGAACCAGCGTTGGGTTGCATGGAAATGGCGTCATAGCCCGTGCACTCAAGCAGCATGGTGTCCAACTCAGCCAGCAACTCCCGATACCCCTGGGTCTGGTCCACGGGTGCAAAGGGGTGCAGGGCGCCAAACTCCGGCCAGGTTACTGCCAGCATTTCGGTGGTGGCGTTGAGCTTCATCGTGCAGCTGCCCAGGGGGATCATGGCACGGTTGAGTGCGATGTCCTTGCTTTCCAGGCGGCGCATGTAGCGCAGCATCTCTGTCTCTGAATGGTATTCGTTGAACAGTGGGTGCTGCAGGTAGTCTACATCGCGGGCAGATGCATCCGGGATACCCGAATGCGCGCAGGAAGTCTCCAGCGCCGCAGCATCGGCTGCATCACTGCCGGTAAAGGCTGCGACCAGGTCGCGCACATCCGCAATGCTGGTGGTTTCGTCCAGCGCTACGGAAAGCTTGTCATCGCCAAGGATGCGCAGATTCATGCCCAGTTCCAGGGCGCGCGCGATGATTTCAGCCTGCCGAGTACCAACACTGATCGTCAGCGTATCGAACCAGCTGCTGTTGTCCGGTGCCAGACCCGCATCTGTCAGGGCGCTGGCCAGCACGTTGGTCAGCGTATGGGTGCGCTCGGCAATCCGGCGCAGGCCCTGGGGGCCGTGATACATCGCATAAAACGCTGCCATGATGGCCAGCAGTGCCTGCGCGGTGCAGATATTCGACGTGGCTTTCTCCCGACGGATGTGCTGCTCCCGGGTTTGCATGGCCATGCGCAGGGCCTGATTGCCGGCGCGGTCAACGGAGACGCCAATGATGCGCCCCGGGGTAGAGCGCTTGTAGGCGTCGCGCGTGGCGAAAAATGCTGCGTGAGGACCGCCAAAGCCCATGGGAACCCCAAATCGCTGGCTGTTGCCCACGACCACGTCTGCACCCAGTGCGCCGGGTGCCGGTAGCAGAGTGAGTGCGAGCAAGTCTGTGGCGATGGTAACCAGGGTATTGCGACTGTGTGCCTGCTCGATCATCGGTGCGATGTCTGTGACTGCGCCATCCGTACCGGGGTATTGCACCAGCAGTCCAAAAGCTTCCGTGTCGGCCAGCAGCGCTGCAGGGTCACCGATCTGTACATCGATGCCCAGTGCTTCCGCGCGCGTCTGGATAACAGCGATGGTTTGGGGGTGGCAATTGTCTGCAATCAGGAAGGTATTGCTGCGATTCTTTTTGTTGACCCGCTGCAGCAGTGTCATGGCTTCAGCCGCCGCGGTGCCCTCATCCAGCATAGAGGCGTTGGCCAGCTCCATACCGGTAAGGTCCATGACCATTTGCTGGTAAGTCAGCAGCGCTTCCAGGCGACCCTGCGATATCTCGGGTTGGTAGGGCGTGTAGGCGGTGTACCAGCCGGGATTTTCCAGCACATTTCGCTGTATCACCAGGGGGGTGTAGGTGTTGTGATATCCCGTACCGATGAACGAGCGATTCACAACATTCTTGCTGGCGATCTCGCGCAGGCGAGCAATCACCGCCTGCTCGGTCTGTGCGCTGGGCAGGTCCATGGCGCGGCGTATGCTGTCGGGTACTGTGTCGTCGATGAGCGCGTCCAGGCTCTCGTAACCGATGGTCTGCGCCATCTCCTGTTGCTGCTTCGGCGTCGGTCCAATATGACGCTGAACGAATTCTGCGTGATTTTCGAGGTCAAATAGCGGTGCGCGCTTCATAAAGTCTCCATGGACGAGAAACGGTTAAAAAGGGGCGGGTTTTGACGGGCGCGATGGTAACAGCCTCCCACTTCGCCAGCAATTGAATCGTATGAATAATAACCAACCTGCGCGGGCTTGCCATGACAGCTAAAAACAGCATTGCCCTGAAAGACGCACTGGCCGCCGCACGGCGTTGTACGCTGTGTGAGTCCGACCTGCCACTGGGCGCAAACCCCGTGCTGCGCGCCACCGACACCGCGAAGCTCCTCATCATCGGTCAGGCCCCGGGCACGCGTGTGCACGCCAGTGGCGTGCCCTGGGACGATCCCAGTGGCGCACGTCTACGGGCGTGGCTGGGTATTTCAGACGCTCAGTTCTACGATGAACAGCAGGTTGCCATCGTGCCCATGGGCTTCTGTTATCCGGGCAGGGGGAAGTCGGGTGACTTGCCGCCGGATCCGCGCTGCGCCCCCCGCTGGCACCAGGAGATTCTTGGTGCTCTAGGGCAGGTTAAAATGACCCTGCTCGTCGGCCAGTATGCCCAGCGCTACTACCTGCCCGAAACGCGCTCACAGACCCTGACAGCACGGGTCCGTGAATGGTCGCAGTATTCGCCACAAATCTGGCCGCTGCCACATCCTTCACCACGCAATAATATCTGGCTTGCCAGGAACACCTGGTTTGAGGAGGAATTGCTGCCTCAGCTACAAGACAGGGTGAGGGACGTGCTCGCATAGGCTTGCGCAATCGTCGAGTGCCAGTGACACTGCGCCCTGCAAAAAAGGAAGACTACATGGAAACCGTCACTCCTGAATCAGTGGGCTTGAACACTACGCAGCTGGAACGCATAGGGCAGCACCTTGACGACCGCTATGTCTCACCGGGAAAAATTCCCGGCTATCAGGTGCTCGTCGCCCGGGATAATCAGCTGTGCTACCACCGCACCTCGGGTCTGCGGGATCTAGAGAGACAGACGCCGCTCACTGATGACACGGTCTTCCGCATCTATTCCATGACCAAGCCGGTGACCTCACTGGCACTGATGACCCTGTACGAGCAGGGTAAGTTCGCATTGGAAGATCCTGTGCACCGATTCATTCCCCAGTGGCGGGATATGCGCGTTTGGAAGGCGGGTGCCTGGCCGCTGTTCGATACTGTGCCCTGCGCGCGCCCCATGACGGTGCGCGATTTGCTCACCCACACCTCTGGGCTGACCTATGACTTTTTGCGCGCCAGCAACATTGACAGAGCCTACCGCAAGCAGGGAGTGGCCCGCCCCGAGCCTGGCTACACCCTGGAAGACATGGTGAATCAGCTGGCCGCGCTGCCACTGGAGTTCTCACCGGGTGAAAAATGGAACTACTCGGTGGCGACGGATGTATTGGGATATCTGGTGGAGGTCATTAGCGGTAAACCGTTTGAGCAGTACCTCAAGGACACGATTTTTGAACCCCTGGGTATGGGAGACACGGGGTTCAATATTCGCCAAGATCAGGTGGCGCGCTTCGCCAGCTGCTACCAGCGCAATATCTCCAAAGCGCTTGAGCTGACGGATGATGGGCAGGCCAGTGCTTACCGGGATCGCAGTTTTCACTCCGGCGGTGGCGGCCTGGTATCCACAGTCGCGGATTACTTTCGTTTCTGCCGCATGTTGGCAAACGGCGGTACTCTCGACGGCAAGCGCATTATTGGTTCGCGCACCCTGGAGTTCATGACGGCTAACCACTTGCCCGGGGCAGTGGATATGTCCGAGTTCGCGGTGGGTAGCTTTAGTGAGACGGCGTATGAGGGGGTGGGCTTTGGTCTGGGATTTGCCACCAAGGTGGACCCCATTGCGAACGGGTATCCGGCCTCAGAAGGTTCTTTTTACTGGGGCGGTCTGGCCAGCACGTTGTTTTGGGTAGACCCGGTAGAGGATCTGATCGTGATCTTCATGACCCAGTTGATCCCCTCCAGCACCTTTAACTTCCGCGGGCAGTTGGAGTCTCTGGTGTACGGCGCGCTGGAATGAGAGTCAGACCCCGGCGTACTCGATCGCGGTAATGGTGTAGAACTGTTCACCGGCGGGGCTCTGCACACTGATTTCGTCGTCCAGCCTCTTGCCAATGAGTGCTCTGGCCATAGGGGAGTCCATGCTGAGTTTTCCCTGACTGACGTCGAACTCGTCCGGCCCAACAATCCGCCATTTCACCCGGTCGCCGTCCTCGTTCTCCAACTCGACCCGTGCCCCGAAGAACACCCTGTGCTTGTCGGCCGGTGCACGGTCGACGACCTCCAGTTCATCCAGGCGTTTGTTGAGAAAACGTACCCGCGAGTCAATCTCACGCAGCCTGCGCTTCCCATAAATGTAGTCACCGTTCTCCGAGCGATCACCGTTTTTGGCCGCTTCATGAACGGCGCTGGTAACCTGCGGTCGCTCAACTTTCCACAGCTGATGCAGCTCGGCACGCAGGGCTTGCTCGCCCTCGGGGGTGATGTACGGTGATCCGCGCCTGCGGGGTGGTCGGTAGCGTTCCATAATTGCCAGACTAGTGAGTAGTGCGGTGCTGGAGTATACCCCGAGGGAAGTGCGGTTACGCCGCTACATTGCATGCGTGTGTCAGCTGAGTGACTAATTGTCCCCCGGCGTTCACGGGCAGGACAGGCGAGAATCAGAGCGTTAGACTTTGGGTAATACAATTCCCTGATGATTGCCATGACGTTGCAGACACCTCCGTTAATTCACACCTTATTGCGGCAGTCTCTATCGATGCTGCTGATCCTGACCCTGCCATTGGTCGCTCAGGCTCAGACACCGAGTGGACGCGACTGCGTGAGGCTCGAAGGTCGCCTGCTGCCGGGTGGAATGGTGTATTCACGTGTGGCGCCGGGTGTCAGCGTGGCATTGGATGGTGAGCCCCTGGATGTTATGCCAGACGGCCTGGTGATATTTGGTCTTGGGCGGGATGCATCGTCCCAGTTTACCTTGGCGCTAAGTGGTGCCAAAAACTGCACGCGAACCGTGGGAATTGCCTCTCGGCAATACAACATCCAGCGAGTAGAGGGTGTGCCCCAACGCACGGTAACGCCAGATCCTGCCCATCAGGAGCGCATCCGTAGGGAACGCCAATTAGTAAGCGCCGCCAAAGCCCAGCGATTTGAACGCCCCGATTTACTCAATGCAGTGGTGACCGGGTTTGTTTGGCCCGCGGTGGGGCCGATCTCCGGAGTCTATGGTAGCCAGCGCATCTATAACGGGCGGCCCGGCAATCCGCATTATGGCGTCGATGTTGCCCTGCCGACGGGTTCGCCTGTCGTTGCACCGGCCGGAGGCATTGTCACTCTGGCGGAGCCAGACCTGTTTTACTCCGGTGGGACCATCATTCTGGATCACGGCTACGGACTATCTTCCTCATTCCTTCACTTGAGTGAGATTGATGTGGCTGTGGGACAGGAGGTGGCAGTGGGTGAACTGATCGGCAAGATTGGTGCCAGCGGCCGTGCCACCGGTCCCCACCTCGATTGGCGAATGAGCTGGCGTAACCAGCGAGTAGACCCGCAGTTGCTGGTGCCGCCTATGCCTGACGCGCTGCCCCAGCCATGAAAAATCCGTATAATGGCACCGAATTTGAGTGCCAAAAGCTATGATCGACAAGAAACTACTCACCATTCTGGTGTGCCCTGTTACCAAAGCGCCGCTGGAATATCGCGAAGACGACAACGAACTGGTCTGCAAGGCCAGTGGTCTGGCGTATCCGGTACGTGACGGCATACCCGTAATGCTGGAGACCGAGGCGCGACAACTAACCGCAGACGAGAAGCTGGGTTAGGACATCGCCATGTCAGACACTATTTTCGGCAAGATCATCAGTGGCGAAATACCCTCGGAGTTCCTCTATGAGGACGAGCATTGTATTGCCATCAATGACATCAATCCCCAAGCACCGATTCATGTGCTGGTGATCCCGAAGAAAGCGATTCCCCGGCTGGTGGATGCGGGCGCCGATGATCAGGTGCTCCTTGGCCACCTGATGCTGGCTGTGGGCAAGATAGCCGCCCAGCTTGGAGTGGCCGACGCCTTTCGGCTGGTCGTCAATAACGGTGAAGGCGGCGGCCAGACTGTCTTCCACCTGCACCTGCATATCCTCGCGGGAACAAACTTCGCTGAAGCCTCGATCGCTCGCTGAGCGATCCAACGCCATTATCGAGAGACAGTATGAAAACCGGTGAAATCCGCGAGGCTTTCCTCGCTTTCTTTGAAAACAACGGACACACCCGTGTTCCCAGCAGCTCACTGGTTCCCCATGACGACCCAACGTTGCTGTTTACCAACGCGGGCATGAACCAGTTTAAGGACACCTTCCTCGGCACCGACCCGCGCGCCTACGTGCGCGCGACCAGTAGTCAGCGCTGCGTGCGTGCTGGTGGTAAGCACAACGATCTCGAGAACGTGGGCTACACCGCCCGCCATCACACCTTCTTTGAGATGCTGGGCAATTTCAGTTTTGGCGATTACTTCAAGCAAGACGCGATACGCTTTGCCTGGGAGTTCCTGACTGTCACTTTGGGCCTACCCAAAGAGCGTCTCTGGGTGACCTGTCATGTATCAGATGACGAGGCCGAAGAGATTTGGGTCAACGAGATCGGCTTTCCGCGTGAGCGAATCTCCCGTCTGGACGAGGACAACTTCTGGCAGATGGGTGACACCGGCCCCTGTGGTCCCTGTTCGGAGATATTTTACGATCATGGTGAAGATGTGCCCGGCGGTCCTCCCGGCAGCCCCGATGATGACCTTGATCGCTACATCGAGATCTGGAATCTGGTTTTCATGCAGTTCAACCGTGACGCCAGCGGTGAAATGCACCCGCTACCCAAACCGTCCGTGGATACGGGCATGGGCCTGGAGCGCATCGCTGCCGTGATGCAGCACGTGCACAGCAACTATGAGATTGATCTTTTTCAGGGCCTGATCGATGCGACGGCCGATGTGCTCGGCGTCATAGATAAAAGCGAAAAATCCCTGCGAGTGATCGCCGACCACATCCGTTCCTGTGCTTTCCTGATCGTTGATGGCGTGTTGCCCGGCAACGAAGGCCGGGGCTATGTGCTGCGCCGCATTATTCGCAGGGCAGTGCGCCACGGTAATAAGTTGGGTGCTACAGGGCCGTTCTTCTATCAATTAGTGGCTGCACTGGTACAGCAAATGGGTGAGGCCTATCCGGAACTGACCGCGCAGCAAACGCAGATAGAAAAAGCCCTGCTTACTGAAGAGCAGCAGTTTGCCAAAACCCTCGATAAAGGCATGGTGATTCTGGACGAGGCGCTGTCGCAGCTGTCCGGCAGCGAAATTCCCGGCGACGTGGTGTTCAAGCTGTATGACACCTACGGATTCCCCACCGACCTCACCAACGATATTGCCCGTGAACGCGGCCTGACGCTGGATATGGCTGGCTACGATGCGGCCATGGCCCAGCAGCGGTCCCGCTCTCAGGAGAGCGGTGCGTTCAAGGTGGATTACAACGATGTGCTCAATCTCGAGGGCAGCACAGAGTTCACAGGCTACGATCAACTGGATGGCGATGCGACTGTGGTGGCTCTGCTGAGTGATGGGGAAGCGGTGGATTCGCTGGAGCAGGATCAAGCCGGCGTTGTTGTGCTGGACAAGACGCCGTTCTACGGCGAGTCCGGCGGTCAGGTAGGCGATACCGGCTACCTCAGCGGTAGCGATGTGCGTGTTGAGGTGAACGACACCACCAAGGCCCAGGATCACCATTTGCAT
>SPKZ01005767.1_pt1 | contig 18033 bp, 18 predicted proteins | sample 2456571 | NCBI WGS metagenome assembly SPKZ01 (sample SAMN11192286, study PRJNA482655) | marine metagenome | biome: ENVO:00000447; feature: ENVO:00000244|ENVO:00000211|ENVO:00000569|ENVO:00002023; material: ENVO:00002151; isolation source: ocean water from marine abyssalpelagic zone ...
ACATTGCAATTAACGTAATACCGACAAAAGTGCCAACGACTAAGGCAGTGGCTCCCGTACGAGGTAAGTTAAGACTAACCATTTTATTTACCGGTAAATCTAATAAAAAAGCAATCGCTAAGGCAACCAACACTGGCATAAGTAATTGGCTAAACAAGGCAATAAACAAAAACAAACATGCCAAAATCACCACTAATGTCACCGCATGTGGATCTGAAAATTTACGCATATACCAGTCGCGGAACAACTTAAACATATTTACCCTTTTTTAACATTGAAATTAGTTTTCTTTACTTGATATAGTAATTTTAACCCCACCATTGTCAACAAAACTTTGGTTATAACAATAACCTAGCTTGTTAAGCAGTTTGGGAATATCGTTAACTGAACCTTTATCAGCAATAATTAAAATGCAAACATCACCCTTTTGCATTTTTTTTAACAGTAAACGTAAATTAACCAATGGCAGCGGACACTTTTCGTCACTGGCATCATATTCAAACATCATTTTATATTTCTTTACCTATATTGCTTTTTTTTAACAAGGTAATCTGAGACAATTATCGCTGACATACTATATTAAGTATTGTCATTAAAATAGCAGGAAATAAAACTAAATGAGTCGCTTAGCTAAAAATTCTAATTTAAAAGAGATTAACGCCCTTAAAAAAAAGTTAAGCTGGGGAGATGTTCCGGCTATCTATCATTTAGTTGCCTCATCATTAAGTGAATTAGACGGCATTTTATCTCATGGTTTTGATAGTGCCTATAAGACTATTTTAGATCGTAACACTTGGAATTTACCGGCATTAAATGGTTACAGAGATAGCGATGGCTATATACAGGTAAAAATCAAACCAAAATTAATTTTACGTCATGATTATAATGATATGGGTTATGAATTGCATTGCTATCCTATTATTGATGGGAAGCGAATTAACCGCCCCTTAGTGCGCGAACATAATAGTCCTTTTCAAATATGGTTACCGGAAAGTATGCGTATGCTTTTTAGAATAAATAGCTTAGTTGCCTTTTCAATATTCACCTATCAAAATGGCGATGAAGCAGATTTAGCTTTAGTGAAATATGCTTATTACCGTGTTGAAAAGTTAATTAAAATATTATCCGAATCTTTTGAGCTTGTTGAGGTCGAAGGTTATAGCATTGCCGAATTCTATCAAGAAATTAATCGAAAAAATGGCAACATACTAAATAGTGACGTCATTCAAAAGCCCGTTGATAATTAACTTTTTATTTTCGAATTCTTTTAACTTCTATTTTATGTATACTTTTTATTTAATAACAGGAAGCCGTATTGTTTAATATTAAGCCTTTTTTTCTTGCTGGTGCATTAGTCGCAATTGCCAGTACCAGCTCTTTTACTGTTGAGGGCGCAGGTCAAAATAATAAAAACAAGCTCCCCGAAATAGGTATTTCAGGCTTTAGTGTTCTTTCTTTAGATAAAGAGCGACAAATAGGCCAAGCTATGATGCGCCAATTGCGCGCTAGCCAACCGCTAATTCAAGACCCGGTGTTAATTGAATATATAAACCACTTAGGTAATCAATTAGTTAAAAATGCTGAAGATGTTAATTACGCTTTTAAGTTTTTTTTAATCAATAATAACGAGTTAAATGCCTTTGCTTTTTTCGGTGGTCATGTTGGCATTCATAGCGGTTTATTAACAACAGCCGATACTGAAAGTGAACTTGCCTCTGTTATTGCTCATGAAATTTCTCATGTAACGCAACGTCATTTAGCACGCCGACTAGAATCTCAAAGTAGAAGCCAAACATTATCAATGGCAGGAATGGTATCAGGAATATTATTGGCGCTAGTAAATCCTACTGTTGGTATGGCGGCATTGAGTGCTTCTATGGCCGCATCACAACAAGCAAGTATCAACTATACCCGTGGTAATGAAAAAGAAGCAGATAGAGTTGGCATTGCACTATTAGCTAACAGTAACTTTGACCCTCAAGGGGCAGCAAGTTTTTTTAGTAAAATGTCAGCAAAGTATCGCTATGCAAGTAAACCGCCTGCAATGTTATTAACTCACCCTTTACCTGAGTCTCGTATCGCCGATGCAAGACAACGTGCGCACAATTACCCTGTTAGGCAGCTAGCGCCAAGTTTACCATTTGAATTAGCTAAATCTAGAATTAAAGCCCGTTATCAAGGTACGCCAAAAGGTAATATAGCTTATTTTAAACAACAACTGAGCAAGAGAAAATATGCACTAAAAGCAGCCGCTGAATATGGTTTAGCATTAGCTTATTTTGAAAATAAACAATATCAGCTGGCTAAACAACTACTTGAGTCTTTAAAAAAACAGGATAAACATAACCTGTTTTATATCGATGTACTTACCGATGTTTATTTAGCATTAAAAGAGTATGATCAAGCATTAACACTGTTGGCCAACTTAGCTTTATATATGCCTAATAACCAAGTCATCAGCTTAAACTATGGCAATGCGTTATTGAGCGCAGGTAAATACGAGCAAGCAGAGGTAGTATTACAAGATTTTTTACTCGTTAACCCTGGTAACTTCATTGCTTATGATATATTAACCTCCGTTTATCAAAAACAAGAAAAAATAGGCTTAATGCATGTAACTAAAGCTGAAATATTTGCTTTGCTGGGTGCCTATAGTAAAGCGGTAGATGAACTACAAACCAGTTATAGCTTAGTAAAAGAGCAACCATTGCTACAAAAACGCATTAAAGCACGCATTTTACAACTTCAAGAGCAAGAAAATAAGTTAAAACGCTTATAGATAAATATACTCAAACAAATTCAAAGTGCTTGAATATATACCCATTCACCATTCATTATTAAATTTCACTAAAAGAAACAAACTTATGTTAACTATTTACCACAATCCAAGATGCTCTAAAAGTCGTCAAACGCTTGAGTTAATCAAACAAAACTCAACTAAAGAATTAGCCATTGTTGAATACCTTAAACAGCCACTAACACGAATAGAAATAGAACAACTTTTATCACTACTTTCCTGTAAACCTACTGAGATGATGCGGGTAAAAGAGCCAGAATTCAAAGAGCAAAGTTTAGCTAACGCAACTGATGAGCAATTAATTGATGCCATGGTTACCACACCTAAACTGATTGAACGCCCTATTGTTAGTGATGGCAATCGAGCCATTATTGGTCGTCCGCCAGAAAATGCATTAACTTTATGCTAATTAAATAGGTAATAGCGAACAAATGAACAAACAAAAATATCCACCAATAATTATAAAAAAATGGCGTTAATCGGCTATTTTTCTTTACTTTTCTTTATGCCTTTATGGCTATTAGTATTATCTCCTAGCGAAGGGTTAAGCACTTCAACAACACTATTACTCTTTATTTTACCGCTACTATTTCCGTTAAAAGGACTATTACAAGGTAATCCGTATACCTTTGCTTGGTCAAACTTTATTGTGCTTATTTACTTTTTACATAGTTTAACCACACTGTGGGTATTACCAAGTGATAGAGTTTGGGCAACATTAGAACTAATTTTTGCCTCAATTATGTTTTTTGGCTGTAGTTATTATGCGAAGTATAGAGGGCAAGAGCTTGGTCTAAGTATTAGAAAAAAGAAGGAAGATAAATAAAGCCATATACCAAATGAAGTAATGAATTAGTCAATATGTAATTCATTACTTCAATTGATATTACCACTAGGATAAAGCATCTGTTAATCATTAAGGAAAACAAAATGACTTATAAAGAACAATCAACCAGTAAACTAGTCACTTATTTTATTATATTTTTAACAGGGTTAGCTTTAACCGCTTGTAATGGCCATGCAGATAAAGATACACCAGCGAACGGAAGTACGGATACCAATAAAATAATTGTTATTGACACTGAATTATCGGTTGAGCAAAGTGTTGAACTTATATTATTTTACCCTGACGATAAGCTCAGCAATATTCACTGGCAACAAACTGCTGGCGAAAATATCACCTTATTAACTGACAATACTAAAGTGATTGCTTTTACTCCAAACACACCGGGTGAGTACGGTTTTACTGTCGACTTTTCGGTTAATGGTAGTGCAAGTAAAACATTAAGCCAAACAATCAATATTAGTGAAACAGCTAATAAAATTGCAGCACGTCTAAGTCATGCCGTGTTAAGTGACAACAAAGTTTCATTACGCACATCACTCAGTGCATCAATAATTCCGAGTACATTAACATGGCAACAAATTTCAGGGTCACAAATCGACTTTAGCGAAACAAATACTCAAGGTGATTTAGCGATATTTTTCAATGCTCCTGTAGTCAACAAAGACACCCTGCTTACTTTTAAGGTGTCGGCATCAGACGGTGATAAAACTTATACTGACTATGTCGCCGTTTTAGTTGAACCTGCATTAACAATAGCAAGTAATGCCTACTTGGAAGAGCGAGTTGCTCGCGTTTACCCTTATAATAGTAACAGCCCTTATGCTGAAAAGCTGGTCCAGTGTGTTTATAGCAATACCTTAAGTAGCTCTTGTACCTTAGCAAGCTTGCCCTTGCTTGCCCAAGAAAGTCTTTCTCTTTCAGTAAATAACATTATGGATAGAGTGGTGGTATCACATCAATGGATGGGTGATCGATTTAGAGACTTCCTTATTAATAATGATAATAACAATGACTTTAAACGATTACTTAGGGCAACCACCGCCATCGTTATTTCTTATGATATTCGTCCTTCATTTTATTGGGTCGCTACTGGGGCAATTTACTTAGATGCAGAAAATTTTTGGTTAACGCCACAAGAGCGTGACACCATTAATGAAGCGCCGGATTTTCGTGCTGATTTTGGCAACGACTTGCAGTTTGTTATGCCATGGCGTTATGTAAAAGATAACAATTATGCCACAGAATTTTTTAGTAGAAAGCAAAGAGTTGCTCGTACCAGTAATGATGGCTTTTACCGTTTAGCTTCTCTTTTGTATCACGAGCTTGCCCATGCGAATGACTTTTTCCCAAGTACTGAGTGGTTTATTCATAATGAGAAAACTCGCATATTAGACGCGGCTACCAGTACAGATTTTGAATCAGATCAGTTATCAGTCGCCTTGCCATTACAAAATCAAACCATGCGAGGTTTAGCGCAAGTGAGTTTTGTTGGAAAAACCGCTAGTACTACTCAAAAATCTTATCTACCAACTGATATAAAAGGCTTCTTTAGCCCGGATACCGCCACTGACTCTTACGCTTATTCAAGTCTTCGTGAAGATTATGCTATGTTGTTTGAAGAATTAATGATGCAAAGCCGCTTTCAAGTATTTCGAGACGTGGCGATAACCGATCAACCAACCGGTGATAATCTCAGCGCTCAAGATTATATTGTTACTTGGGGACAAAGAGGACGCATTGGTGAAGCAAGTATTAAACCTAGAGTAGCATTTAGTGCCAGCAGAGTTTTACCTGAATTTGATAGCAACAGTGCTTTAGCGGTTGTACCTGCCCCTATTGCCATGACTGACGGCGATGATTGGTTAGAAAACTTAGCGATTAGCCCATTATCAATAAATAGCATTAGCAGGCAGAGAAGTATTGACATAACGACTAAGAAAAATCATCCCATACCAGGGACTTATCGCTATTATCAAAAAGCCTTACCTAAACATTAAACATAAGTTTTATTAAAAAGGATAACCATGAATAAAGAAATTGAAATTCAAGCAGCCGTTTTTCGCCGCTTATTAGCCCACTTAGATAATCGTAAAGATGTACAAAATATTGAGCTGATGAACTTAGCTGGCTTCTGTCGAAATTGTTTTAGTAAATGGACGGTAGCAGAAGCTGAAAAGCTAGGCGTTAACGTTGATATTGATACTGCTCGCGAGCAAGTTTACGGTATGCCCTATAGTGAATGGAAAGAAAAACATCAACTGCCCGCTACTGAGAAACAATTAGCTAAATTTAATGCGTTAAATAAAAGCTAAGCAACTTACCTCTAAAGACGATGAGTTAAAGAAACAGCCTGAAAGTCCTAATACCTGCTTTATTACAACTGGGTTAACCCGGGTTAAATGAGCAGAGCATAACCATAGACAAGTCAATATGCTTCTATTGAACTCAAAACAAATGTGCTATCGTCTAGCCTACTTTCATCCTTACTGGTTTATTATTAACGATGTTATTTGAACTAGTATTTCTATTGCTAGCAGGCTTTTTTGGCGGTGTGCTCAACTCTATTGCCGGCGGTGGAAGTTTCATTACCTTTCCCGCGCTTATCTTTGTTGGTATTCCTCCTATCATGGCAAATGCGACCAATACTTTTGCCTCCTGCGCCGGTTATATCAGTGGTACTTATGCTTTTCGCAAAGAAATTAGCGATCATAAAGATGAACTACTGCTAATAATGATAATCAGCTTAATCGGCGGTTTTTTTGGTGCATGGCTATTACTGCAAACACCTGAAGCGGTGTTTAGAGAGGCCATTCCCTGGCTAATGCTATTTGCTAGTGTACTCTTTATTTTTGGTGGCAAGATTAATTCAGGGCTAAAAAAAATATCCTCTCATCACCAACATGCATCATCTATCGGCGGAGCTTTACTATTAATCATGCTCTTTGGAGTATCTACTTACGGTGGCTTCTTTAACGCCGGGCTGGGCATTATTATCCTCAGCTATTTAGCATTAGCGGGCCACACCAATATCAATACTATGAATGGCTTAAAACTATTAGTCTCATCAACTGTGTCACTGTTTGCCATCGGGCTGTTTATTTATAATGATGTTATTGTCTGGTATCAAGGCACCATTGTATTATCTGGCACCTTAGCTGGAGGCTATGTTGCGGCACAGGTATCACGTCAACTACCGCAACAACAGGTCAGGCGCTTTGTTATTTTTGCGAGTATTGCCACCACAGTGTATTTCTTTGTTGATATTTATACAGGTTTACTCTGAGTATAGGCTATTACGATTGGTCACTTAATTGTGGCGAATAAAAAGGCTAATATCTTGGCTAGAGTTAAGCCTACACATTAGCCTTAGAATTAAACTTAAACTTAAACCAACAAATAAAGATCAATCAATGAAACAAGGCAACTTCATCTTCGGTTAAGTAACGCCACTCACCTGCCGCTAAATTAGCTAACTTAAGTGGACCAATTTGCTCTCGATGTAAACCAACCACTCTATTTCCTACCGCCGCAAACATACGCTTAACTTGATGGTATCTACCTTCCGTTATAGTTAACAGTACTTCGTTATCAACGTCAGTATCGGTTACTAATGTTAAAATAGCAGGCTTAGTTAATGACGACTCTCCTTGTAACTGTATGCCTTGAGAAAACTGTTCAATAAGTGCAATTGACTTTTCAACAGTGATTGGATTTCTAAGCCATACTCGATAAACCTTTTGACACTCTTTTTTTGGTGAAATAACATTATGCGACCAACGGCCATCATCGGTAATTAGCACTAAGCCGGTGGTATCAGCGTCTAAACGCCCTGCAATGTGTAAATCAAAGGCTTTATCAACATCCAGAAAATTTAATACCGAGGGATAACCTTCATCGACATTAGAGCAAATAGTATCGGCTACTTTGTGCAGCATAAAATAGCGTGATTGACGGGCTGTTAACGATTGACCATCAATATCAATACTGTTGTTTTCATGTACCTGCATAGCAGGATTTTTAGCAACTTCACCATTAACCCGAACTTCACCACTTTTAAGTAACTTTTTTGCTTCACTTCGCGTTAATTCAGTGCTTTTACAAATAAATTTATCTAAGCGCAATTTTTAAACCCTCATGCTTATTCACTTGCCTCAACCCAAAACCAAAAACCTTGATCAAGCAACGTTATCATTAAGGTAAGAAATTGCTCATTGTCACACCATGGCGCTAATTCTTCTGGGGTAATTATGCATTGATCACATAATAATTTAATCACCGGAGCAATATCATTTGAACAATGGTGTTGCTCACCATTGATATAAAAAACACCCTCGTTAATCGTATCTTCAAAATAAAAAGCTCTAAGACCACCTAAACGCTTAATGCCATGAATAGTGAGTAACTCAGCTACTTCATCACGAGCAAATGGCTCTTCACTGGTCATCAAGTCTAAATCGTGTTTCGCATTGGTTAAAAATTTACCAACAAAGCTTTTAAATATATCCTCATTTTCAAGTAGGTTAGTTAGCTGACTTTTAATACTATGATAATCTTTATTGGTTATTTCGCCACTGTGAGTAATCGCTTGACGATCACTGTCTGCAAGCAGCTCTGTCCCTAATTCATTATCAATAAGGTGATCGGCAAGTGCGCTTAATAAGCTCACGGTAGAATTAGCGCGAAAACCAACAGAAAAACTCATCGATGGCTCTAAAGCAATACCTTCATGGGGAAAGCCTGGTGGAATATAAAGAATATCTCCCGGCTCTAATTCAACATCGATAATCGCTGTAAACGCTTCAACATGTAACAGTGCCTCATGGGCAATTACTTCATTTTGTTTGCTATTATTACCAACACGCCAATGACGCTTACCTGAGCCTTGACAAATAAACACGTCATAATTATCAACGTGAGGACCAACTCCACCACCTGCTGTGGCAAAACTCGCCATTAAGTCATCTAAACGCCAATGAGGAAGAAACCGAAATGGCTCAATTATTTCCGCCGCTTCTTCGCTAAAATTGTCCAAAGCTTGTACCACTAATGACCAATTACTATCGCCAAGGTGTTCATATTTTTCAAAAGGGCCAAACTCTGCTTGCCAGTCTTCTCCTTTTTTATAAACCAAACGTGACTCTACGGTTTCTTCCATAGCCAAGCCTGCTAATTCGTCGGGGGATATTGGATCAATAAAGTTTTTAAATCCTTGTTTGATCACAACAGGCTTTTTTTGCCAATATTTAGTTAAAAACTCATTCTGGCTCATTTGATTTAAATCTAATGTAAACATAATATTCTCTAAGCTGTATTAGTATTGTGCCACTCATCACGGATAACAATTTTACCCAACCGACATCCCGGCAATTTGGTGCCAAAAACCATTACATTCTCTATCAGTATCTAAAGAGAAGGTTTTGGGCGTGGCTAATTGCGCTTTAAATTTATCTAGTTGGGTAAAGGCTTGTTCACTATCTGCACTGATACGAATAATATCAACACCAATGTTATTAAGCTGAGCGACTTCATTAATTAGATTATACTGGTAAGCAGACATAGTTTGAATGCCATTTAGCACAAAAACTTGCTCTCCTTCCCGAGAATTCATTTTTCGCCCTTGAGGATAGTTAATACAACAGTACTGACAATCATCTTTTGCTTTGTTTTCTGAACGGGCGGTAAAGCAGCGAGCGGAATAAGCAAGCGGCAAATATCCCCATGAAAATACTTCACATTCAAACTGATCGCGAATATTTTCGTCAACTGCTTGGTTTAATATTGTTGCTAGCCAATCACCGGAAAGCTCTACTGGCATTAACCAGCGCATCATCCCTTGTTTGAGCAGTATTTTTAAGGTCGATAGGTTATAACAGTTAATCGCGGGGCCTGCGACAAAGGGCATGTTTAAGTCACGCATTATTTGTACCGCGCTTAAATCATTGGCTTCTACTAATAAGTCGCCGTTATCACAGAGCTTTTTTAAGGTAATAATTTCAACTGGGGATTCTAGCAAGGTCATTGTTGAAATAACAATTTGTTTATTAGTATCCTGAGCTAATTCACGACCTAATGATAACCAGTCTTTTGCTCTTAGTTCTCGACGCTTTGAACAGACGGTTTCACCAAGATAAATAATATCGGCACTTGAGGTTTTTGCTTGTTGATAAAATTGTTCAACATCCGTTTTTGGCCAGAAAAACAAATTAGGGCCAAGAGAAAATTTCATAGTGTTTCCTGAATTTTTAAAGGAAGCGAGAGTACTTATTTCGCAACTCGAAGCGTATAACTCGTCACTTAGAACATTATTGCCATTTACGGTGATATGCGCCTAATGTGGTCTGTGAACCTTCAGATAAATTGGCTAAGGTTTGCATCCAAGCACCATCCACTTGAAAGTTATCTGGATCACTTTTACATCGATCAAGTGCCATACGCCAAGTTTTAGCGACTTGTTCAACATAAGCAGGGCTACGTTGACGGCCTTCAATTTTTACTGAAACAATGCCCATGGCCATCAGATCAGGGATCAACTCTAAGGTATTTAAACTTGTTGGCTCTTCTAGTGCATGATAGACATTGCCGTCAACGTCAAAGCGCCCTTTACACAAGGTTGGGTAACCGGCATTTTCATCTTCTTGATACCTATCTATCAGTACATTATTTAAACGTGACTCTAAGCCTTGCTCCGTTTCTTGCCAACGTACATACTTTGCTGGTGAGCACGCGCCGACAGTATTAGGGGATTCTCCGGTCATATAAGAAGATAAGTAACAACGCCCTTCTGCCATAATACATAAACTGCCAAAAGCGAATACTTCTAGTGGTACCGGGCTAGTTTTGGCTAACTGCCGAACTTGTTGTACTGACAACACTCTCGGTAGCACTACTCGATTTACATCAAAATTATTTTTAAAGAATTTAATGGCTTCTAGGTTGGTGGTTGATGCTTGCACCGAGACATGCAGCTCAACTTCAGGGTATTTATTGGCAGCATAATCCAACACCCCTAAATCGGCGATAATTAACGCATCTGTGCCGATAGCAACCGCATTATCTACGGCTTTTTTCCAACGGTCTTCACCATTAGCATGAGCAAAGGTATTAATAGCAACATGGAGTTTTTTACCTCGTTGATGCACATAATCAGCCGCTTTGGCTAACTTACCATCATTAAAGTTAAGACCCGCAAAATGACGAGCATTGGTATCGTCTTTTAAACCAATATAAACTGCATCAGCGCCATTATCTATGGCTATTTTCAAGGCAGGTAAATTACCTGCCGGACACAATAGTTCCACAAAAAACTCCCATTTAAACTAGATAAACAAGTGAAAAACTTGCTTTATAGTCTATGGCTTTATCGGTAGGGCTTTATTGATTTGTATTAAAGAAAACTTGATCTAGGGCAGCAAAAAATATTAAGCGACTGTTAGACTGTGAAAATATTGATTCAGACAAGTTAAGACTATAAACATGTTCAAATTATCCTCATTACCTCAAGCAGCCGTTAACTTGCTCCCTAATAACTTACCCTTCAATAACAAGCAAACGATAGCAAGGTTGCCGCTAACATTACGTAGTCACATGATAGAGCTAATACCTAAAGTATTACGTCCTAGCCTAAGGTTATTACCATTTTCAGCACAAAAATCAATCTTGTTAACGGCCTTGTCTTCTGTTTTTCAAGAAGCTATTGAAGACGGTGATTTTGAATTTTTACAAGATAAGTGGTTAAAAATTGTTATCACTGACTTAAACCTACATTGGTGGTTAAGTTTCGATCAAAATCAGCTGGTAATGGCATCGATAGGTGAGTTGCTAGCAAATAATATAACTGAAGATGTTTGTTTTAGTGCCACCGGTGATGATTTAATATTAATTGCCGGGCGCAAACAAGATCCCGACACCTTGTTTTTTCAGCGACGCTTAAAAATTGAAGGGGATACTGAGCTGGGTTTAGAAGTTAAAAATTTAATCGATGCTATCGATATTGAGCAACTTCCCAGCTCTGTCCACTCTTTAGTCGCTTTTAGTGCGACTTTTTTACAAGATACCCGTGATGAATTAGCGAGCTTGTAACGCTGACAAACTTGCCGCGTAGGCTCTAGCCTTAGCTAAATCTTCTGGGGTATCAACCCCTTCAACAGGCACATTGGTTTTTGCCACCGCCACATGGATGTTCTCACCCTGATAAAGCACCCGCAATTGCTCAAGCGCTTCAACTTGCTCTAATTGGCTAGTTGGCCAATTAACATAATCTTTAATAAAGCCGGCGCGATAGGCATAGATGCCAACATGGCGTAAATAAAACTCACCGATCTCTTCTATTTTGGGGTTGTTGAGAAATCGATTACGATCATAGGGAATTGTCGCTCGGCTAAAATAAAGCGCATAACCATCTTTGTCGGTTATTACTTTTACCGCATTAGCATTAAACGCTTCTTCAACTGAATCAATATTAATTGCTAAGGTCGACATTCGAGAAATTTTACGTCCTCGATTAATAAGTTCACCAGAGATCTCATCGGTAGAGTCATCATACTGATGTGCTAAATTACTGGCTACTTGCGCAATATTCTCTGGCGGAATAAAAGGCTCATCCCCTTGGACGTTAACAATGATTTCATTATCACTAAACTGATATAGCTCCATCACCTCAGCCAAACGTTCTGTGCCTGATTGATGATCGGCCCTAGTTTTACACACTTCACCACCAAAGGTTTTTACTACCTGCTCTACTTCATCATTATCGGTGGCAACAATCACTTTACTGGCACCGCTAAGTTGCGCTTTTTCAACAACCCATTGGATCATAGGCTTACCACCAATATCAGCTAATACTTTCCCTGGTAACCGAGAAGATTGATAACGGGCAGGAATAACAACAACAAAAGAGCTATCAGCATTCGCTATAGTAACACCAGTCATATCTTTATCATCCCTGCTCTGCGGTTTCATTATCGACAGATAAGTGACGTGCTTCATTTTCTAGCAACACCGGAATGTCTCTATCTATCGCATAAGCTAATTTATCAAATTTACAAATAAGCTCTTGCTGAGCTTTATCGTAATCAAGCTTACCTTTACACACTGGGCAAGCCAATATTTCCATTAATTTTGTATCGAAGGCCATGATTTTATTCTCTTTAATATGTTTTGTTATATCTGGTTATATCTGATTGCTTACTCTGCTAACTGCTTAATACTCTGTATTAACAATTGTTGTTCTTGCTCAGAAAACTGGGCATCAACGGGCAAATACCACCAGTTATCTTGGACGAATTGTTGACATTTTACCGCATCTTTCTCAGTCATTAATAGCGGTAAATCATCTTTAAATTGATTAAAGTCATGAAGAGTGAAATCTTTATGATCAATAAAGCCTTGTTGCTTTACTAAATTAAAACCTAAACGCTGTAAAGTATCAAAAAAACGTTGTGGTGAGCCAATACCGGCAATGGCATTTACCTTAGCATTATTTGCTAAAAAGTCGTTAAGACTAAGCTCTTTACCTGTTTGCATATGACATAGTTTAGTCGCAACTAAAGTCATCAATAATGATGATTTATTTCTCGCCTTACCTTCACCATTAAATATAACAATATCAGTATTGTTCAACCGCGACTTACCTTCCCGTAGAGGGCCTGCCGGCAATAGTAGTCCATTACCAAAAAGACGTTTACCATCGACAACGATTATTTCTAGATCACGTTGTAAACGATAATGCTGTAAGCCATCATCACTAATAATAACATCACAACCTAACTCAATTAGCTTTCGTGCGTTAGCCACTCTATCACTGCCAACAACAACGGGCACATGACAACGATTGAAAATAAGAATGGGCTCATCGCCCGCTTGTTTGGTAGTGCTGCGCGCTGATAATGAATAAGGGTATATTTCAGCCTCGCCGCCATAACCACGTGAAATCACCCCCGGTGTAAGCCCTAGTGTTTTAGCTAATTCAACTAAATGGATCACTACCGGGGTTTTACCATTACCACCAACACCAATATTACCAACGACAATTACGGGTTTATTCACCGAGTAAGACTTAAATAAATCTAAAGCAAAGGCAAACCGCCGCATGCCACTCAGTAAGGAAAACAATACGGTAAAGGGTAATAACAACGGCACTAGCCACCACTTAGCACAGTGGTTTTCAAACCAAACTTTTTCAATTAATCGCATTAGAACCACTCATGACTATAATAACTCACTAATATGCTTGATATAAATTACGATTGAAATTGGAAGCTGTGTAACTGTGCATAAGCACCTTTGCTCGCAAGTAATGATTGATGATCGCCTTGCTCAATAATTTCTCCTTGCTCCATCACAATAATTTTATCAGCTTTTTCAATAGTTGATAAACGGTGAGCAATAACAATAGAGGTTCTATTTTTTTGCAAGGTTTGCAAAGCATCTTGGATATGGCGTTCAGATTCAGTATCTAAGGCACTGGTGGCTTCATCTAAAATTAAAAAAGGTGCATCACATAATAAAGCACGCGCTATCGCTACCCGTTGTCTTTGTCCGCCAGAAAGTAACGCGCCATTTTCACCAAGATTAGTATCAAGCCCATGCTCCATTTGCTCGGCAAACTCCATCACATGAGCGCTTTTTGCGGCGGCAATAATCTCTGCTCGACTCGCCTCGGGTCTTCCGTAAGCAATATTATTGGCTAAGGTATCGTTAAATAACACTACTTGCTGAGAAACATAAGCAAATTGATGGCGTAAATTTTTTAATTTATATTGTTCGATATTGACACCATCAATTAATATTTCACCGCTATTGGCATCATAAAAGCGTAACATTAAAGCGCTGGCTGTAGATTTGCCACTACCAGAGCGTCCTACTAGGGCAAGGGTTTCTCCGGGGTTTAGTTCAAAAGAAAGGTTTTTTAACGCCCATTTCGTCTGTTTTTCTTCATTAACCGTGTTATAAGAAAAGTTCACATTTTTAAAAGCAATTTTACCCTGCGCTTTTTCAAAAATAAGCGTGCCGTTATCTTTTTCTGTTGCTTGATTTAATACTGAGAAAATACTTACGCAAGCAGCCATGCCTTTTTGAAACTCACTATTAACATTAGTTAACATCTTTAAGGGTCTTAACAACATGGTCATGTAGGTGATAACACTGACAAAGCTACCGGCAGAAATATTATCACGTAAACTTTCAGAGTTAACCGCGTAAAAAACAAAAGCTAAAGCAAATGAAGCAATGATTTGGATAATAGGTACGCTACCAGCTTTGGTTGCCATTAATTTCATCCGTTGCTGGCGATTGTGTTTATTGATTTGAGCAAAACGAGCAAACTCTCGCTGTTGTCCACCAAACGTCAACACCACTTTATGACCATTAAACGTTTGCTCTGCCGCCGTAGTAACTTCGCCCATAGCCCCTTGAATGCTTTTACTTATCTTACGAAAACGCTTTGAAACAATGGTAACAATAATCGCAATCAATGGCGTGATCAGTAAAAATATCACTGATAATTGCCAGCTAATATAAAACATCAAACCAATCAAACCGAGGACAAAGGCACTTTGTTGAATAATGACTAAGATGGATTTACTGACTGAATTTAATACCTGTTCGGTATCAAAAGTCAGTTTAGAAATGAGTCCACCCGTTGATTCTTTATCATGAAAAGATACCGGCATTGCCATAACATGTTCAAATAATTGTTGTTTTAAATCGGTAACCACATGATTACCCACCCAAGCTAAACAATAATTAGCAATAAAATGAAAAACACCTCGAATAAAGAACGCCACTACCACAAACACTGGTGCCCACTTCATAAAGTTTGAGCTAGCTCCTGTTAGGCCTTCATCAATAAGCGGTTGTAGTTTTGACAGAAAATAGACATCAATGGAGGCATAGCCCAACATACCAATGATGGCGGCAACAAAACCGAGTTTATATGGCTTAGCATAAGAAAGTAGTCGTTTGAAGTTTTGCCATGTGGTTGCGGATAAGTCAGTAGTTGATTCCTGCTTTGGGGATGGTATTGCCATTGGCTACTATTACTCACTTTGGTATTATCTATTCACAATAGCGTGATTTTAACGTGATTCATGCCAACAACCAACTTTTTCTCATCGTAATAGGGTCTGTTGATCTTTCGCGGTTAAATTTTGTTCGCCTTTTTTAAAGATAGTAAAGCGTTTTAATCGCGGCGAGTAGTGTGTAGCCTAGTCATTCGAAGAAAATACTAATGAGCAAACCAAAAGGGCCACAGATCATGGTAATAAGATTGTGTACTTATGCCTTGCTTTGACATATTAAAGATAATTTGTCCTGATTCTGCCGTATTCAGTAATTCAATATTGTGCTGTTGATAACGCTGAACAACCTCAGCAACAGGCATATGCCAACGATTTAGGTAACCGGCACTAACGACAGCAATTGATGGTTTTAGCTTAGTTATAAAGACATCGCTCGATGAGGTTTTCGAGCCGTGATGTGGCACAACTAAAATATCCGCACTAAGTTTGGGATATTGTTGTAATAATTCAGCTTCAACTTTTTTTGAAATATCCCCGGTCAATAACACACTCAGCCTACCATCAGAAATTAACAACACACAAGAGTCATCGTTTTCTTTGCCGACTATATTCTTCGGCCATAGCATTTTAAAGTGGAGATTTTGCCAAACAAACTCCTTCCCTTGTATGCAAATAGATTTTTTTTCTGATTTCTTACCATTATTAACATTATAGATCAGCTCATTTATCGTCATTGACTCTTGTATTGCTGTTAAACCGCCTGCATGATCATTATCACTGTGACTGATTATCATTTTATCTAATTGTTCTATTTTGGTATGTTGTAAATAAGGTAAAACAACCGCATTAGCCATGGTAAACCCGCTCGGATATGCAGCCCCGGTATCGTATAAAATGGCCTTAGAACCTCGTTGTATCAATACAGATAAACCTTGCCCAACATCAAAAACAACTAATTGCCATTTTGTATTATTGCCGCTCTTCTGTTCATTAATATTGGTACTTTGGCTAGTCAAGGTAATAAGTAAAAAGGCACTAAAGCCAGTCGCCACAAATAACATTTTCATCTTGTTTTGGTGGAAAAGTGCAAAACTACTTGCCATGACGGGAGGCTGAAAAAACAAAGAAAAAAGACTAATGATCCCAAGTAAGACTAATAATTTAATATCTCCGCTTGAAAGATTTATAACTGCCCAGGTTTTTTGTGATAAATAACTTAAATAATGCCATAGCGCCTGTAGAGTATCGAGACAACACGCCATCAAAAACTGCGATATCGACTCAGAAAATGGCATCACTAACACTGATAATAAGCACAACGGAATAATAAACTTATAACGGACAAAGTCACCAACACTAAACCGACTGACTGACCTCCTAAGTCACTAGTATCAGTGTACCACTAAGTTTCTAATCATCATATTCCTTTACGTTTTCCCAATGAATTGTAAAGAATAGAATAAATAGAGGTTAAATTAGGTGAAAATAGGTATATATCCTTTACAAAAAAATAAGCACACTCTTAAATTGTTCGAATAGTTACTACATTTTATATGTTTTGTTTAGCAAAATGCAAAATGCTTTTTAATAAGCTACTTCTTGTTTATTGCGATGATCACAATTTGTGTTCTCAAGTTTTAATTGTATCGAATTCGCCATAATTAACTTTTCGACATTGTGATACCTTTTTACTCGAGCTATGAGTCACCGCAAACTTTATTGATACTGGAATGTAGGGAAATACGCAGGGTCAATCTTACTTGCCAATATGCGCTAAATTAGGTGTCACTTTTGTTCTTCATACATGGGGCTCTGCGATGACTCATCATCCGCATGTGCATGGTATTGTACCAGGCGGTGGTTTATCTCTTGATGGGGTAAAATGGGTATCTAGTAAATCAGGCTTCTTCCTTCCTGTTCGTGTGTTATCTCGATTGTTTCGTCGCTTATATCTTGAGAAATTAGCTGAAGCTTATCAACAAAATCAACTGATATTCTTTGGTGAAAGTAAGTCGCTTGAAGATGAGGTGTCGTTTACGAAATGGCTTACGCAGTTACGAAAAAAAGAATGGGTAGTTTATGCTAAAAGACCTTTTGCAGGGCCTAAAGCTGTTTTCGCTTACCTTTCTCGTTATACACACCACGTAGCGATATCCAATAGCCGCTTGGTTAAAAGTGATGAAAAGGACGTCACGTTTCGTTGTAAAAACTATCGTGCTAAAGCGTCAAAGCGATACCGAACAATGACGTTAAGCCATGGTGAATTTATACGACGGTTTTTATTGCATGCTTTACCTTCAGGGTTTCAACGCATTAGGCATTATGGCTTGATTGCAAATACTCGTTGTAAGAAGAATTTAACTAAAATTAAG
>SPKZ01013056.1_pt1 | contig 18024 bp, 17 predicted proteins | sample 2456571 | NCBI WGS metagenome assembly SPKZ01 (sample SAMN11192286, study PRJNA482655) | marine metagenome | biome: ENVO:00000447; feature: ENVO:00000244|ENVO:00000211|ENVO:00000569|ENVO:00002023; material: ENVO:00002151; isolation source: ocean water from marine abyssalpelagic zone ...
CGATCATCAAAACCAGCGACCGGGATGATCTCGGTCTCAATGTTTTCAAAGAAACCTAAACGATTAAGGTAGGTTTTTGAGTTATCAACTAACTGATTATTTAACCAGCTGCCTTCCAATTGACGCATTTCACGACGCAATACTTGATCTTCAGTATTGCTGTTACCTTTAAAGCGGATCTCATTAACATAAACCCGTTTTCCCGGCTCAATGTTGAGGTTTAATACCACTTCTTTGGTTTCTTCATCAATTTCAGGATAAGTCGACACTTTAGGATAAGCATAACCAAAACGCCCGAGATAACGAGAAATCATTTCTTCGGTGTAGGTTACTTCAGCGCCGTTATAAACACTGCCAGCACTCAATGGCACGATTTTTTCTAAAATCTCACGATACTTTTCAATATCACCGATTAAATTAACCCCAGATATTTTATAGATATCACCTTCATCAACGTTTAAGGTGATATAAAGTCCCTTTTTATCCGGCGACATTGAGACCTGAGTACTGTCAACTTTAAAGCGAATGTAACCACGGTCTTTATAAAAACTCTCCAAGGTTTCAATATCACCTTGCAGCTTTTGTTTTTGATAGCGTCGCTGACCAAACAGATTCCACCAAGCCACTGAATCCGTTAGTTCAAAGGTCTCTTTTAGCTCTTTATCACTAAAAATAGTGTTGCCGACTAAATTGATTTGCATCACGTCAGCCGCATCGCCTTCAGTAAACTTAAAGGTTAAGCCAATACGGTTACGCGCCATAATAGTCGTAACAGCTTCAACTTTAGCGGAATATTTACCAACACTGTAATAAAAATCTTCAAGACCCTTTTCAATTTCAGTGAGGATCGTCCGATCAAGCGGTTCACCAACTTTAATTCCTGAGCCATTTAAACTGTCGGTAAGCTGTTCGTCTTTAAGATCTTTGTTGCCATCAAAGGTAATCCGAGCGATGGTTGCACGCTCTTTAACCTTAATAATTAATTGGCCGTTATCATTGAAGACTTGAATGTCTTCAAAATTACTCGAACGATATAGGGTTTTAATCAGCCGTGCGATAACAACATCATCTAACGTATCCCCCACTTTAACGGGTAAATTTAATAATGCGGCACCAAGTGCTACGCGTTGTAAACCATCGATACGAATATCTGAAACAACAAAGGGTTGAGCCGCCAATGCGGTATAGCTAGTGCCTAATAAGGCAATCGGAGCCAAAAGCTTAAAAAACTTCATAATGCTGTATTTTCTTATCCTTATTATTCGACAGCCTACAGTCGAGTAAAATCATTAAAAATTGCGATGCTCATTAACGTGAACAACAATATGGCCCCTAACTGGAAACCAACATTTTGAATTCGTTGCGGAACAGGTTTCCCCGTTAAAAGCTCAATAAAATAATACATCAAGTGCCCGCCATCAAGTACTGGCAAGGGTAAAAGGTTAATAATACCTAAATTAACACTAATTAATGCCAAAAAGCTTAAAAATGCCACAATACCATAGTTAGCACTTTGTCCGGCACCTTGTGCAATTGAAATTGGCCCACTTAAATTTTTAACCGATAAATCACCGGTAATTAATTTACCAATCATTTTAAAACTTAACACAATAAGCTGTGATGTTTTATCAAGCGCTAACATTAGCGAATCAACAGGTCCATAACGCAAGGTTATTTTCATTGACTCAGACCAAGGTTCTACGCTTGGGCTTAAACCAGCAAATCCAGAAAAAGTACCATCTTTATTCTTTTTCGTTTGCGGAGTTAAATCAGTGCTATATATATTACCACCTCTTCGATAACCAATGTTCAAAGAAGTTCCACGACTTTGCTTAACTATTTTAACAAAATTCTTCCACGGCCCAATCGGTTGTTCATTAACGGTTAACAGCTGATCGCCAATCATCAACCCAGCCTGTTGCGCAGCGGAATCTTTCGATATTACACTGATCGTTAAAATTATTTCTGGATAAAACGGGTTAATCCCTAACGTCGATAATGCACTCTCTTGCTCAGGATTAAACTGCCAGTCGGTTAGATTAAGTTCGGCAGTTTTAGTATGTCCGGTGGTTGGTATCACCATTTCGACCATCAATTTTTCATCGCCTAACGCACTGACAATGGCTAAATTGACGTCTTGCCATTCTTGAATGTCGTTAGAACCGACTTTAATAAATTGCTGCCCAGAATTTAGTCCTGCTTGAGCGGCAATCGAGCCAGGTGTCACGCTACCAACAATCGGTTTCACAGTGTTGACGCCAATTAAGTACATCAGCCAAAATGCAAACACTGCAAAGACAAAATTAGCCAATGGCCCTGCTGCAACAATAGCAATCCGTTGAAACACGCTTTTTCGATTAAATGCACCATCAAGTTTATCCGCTGGCACGTCAGCTACACGCTCATCGAGCATTTTGACATAACCACCAAGCGGAATCATCGCTAGCACATATTCGGTGCCATCTTTACCCACTTTTCGCCAAATTGCTTTACCAAAACCAATGGAAAACCGCTCAACGGTCACACCACAGCGGCGAGCAACCCAAAAGTGACCAAATTCATGAACCGCAACCAATAGACCAAGGGCAATAACAAATGAAAACAGGTTCCAAATAAAAGTAAATATCATCGTTAGTGGGATCTCTTAATATTGTGTAAACGCTTAATGTGGTTGTGCGCTAATGCTCGCGCCTTTAAATCGATTTCTAAAATAGAGTCTAAGCAGTCCGCAACGTTAGCCGCCAATGACGATAAGACTAATTCATTGATTATCGCAATATCAGTAAACTTAATTTGATGATCAAGAAATGCAGCAACCGCAATCTCATTAGCGGCATTGAGTGACGTGGTAGCACCTTGCCCTTCATAACAAGCATCAATGGCTAGTTTTAAACAAGGAAAACGCTGAAAATCAGGTTTTTCAAAACTAAAATTACTGAGTTCACTAAAAGATACAGGCTTAACCCCTGATGTGATACGTTCAGGGTAGGATAAGGCATAAGCGATAGGTGTTCTCATGTCTGGGTTACCCATTTGCGCAATGACCGACCCATCGATATATTGGACCATCGAATGAATCACACTTTGCGGATGGATCACCACTTCAATTTGACTCTCTTTGGCATCAAACAACCATCGTGCTTCAATATACTCCAACCCTTTATTCATCATGGTTGCCGAATCAACCGATATTTTTTTTCCCATCGACCAATTTGGGTGCTTGCAAGCTTGTTGTGGTGTGACATGGACAAGCTGCCCTAATGGCGACTTCAAAAATGGGCCGCCGGAGCCTGTTAGCAACAAATGGCTAATGCCGAGTTCTTCTAAGGGACAGTAACCAATGCGTTGCTGTGCAGCCAGTGGCAATGCTTGAAAAATAGCGTTATGTTCACTGTCAACGGGTAATAAAGAAGCTTTAGATTGACGTAAAGTATTGATAAACAATTGCCCCGTCATCACTAAAGCCTCTTTATTGGCTAATAATATCCGTTTGTCGGCCCGAATAGCGGCCATGGTCGGTAATAAACCAGCGGCTCCAACAATAGCAGCCATCACGGTATCAACCCGTTCATCACTACTAATTTTTTCGAGACCATCAATACCGTGTAAAACAACAGTCGTTGATTGATTATCTAAGCGATTACGCAATATATTAGCGGTTTTCAGGTCAGCCATTACTGCATAATTTGGTTTGAACTCAGCACAGATTTTCACCATTTTATCGAGATTATGATGGCCAGATACCGCAAAGACATTAAAGTGATTAGGATTTCTCCTAATCACATCTAAAGTGCTAGCACCAATAGAACCCGTCGCGCCTAATAAAGTAACCTGCTGGATAGTCATTACACCACCAAGAACAAATACAATAACGAGAATAACGGCACAGCAGCAGTTAAACTATCAATGCGGTCAAGTATTCCGCCATGACCGGGCAGTAGATTGCCACTATCTTTGATCGCAGCAGTACGTTTAAACATACTCTCACTTAAATCGCCAAAAACCGATGAAAGGCCAGTGAGCAACACAATAACAAACAAGGCTATCGGTTCAATGTTATAAAAGAAATGATTGGCAACAAATGTCGCTATAACCGCGGTTACGATACCGCCTAATGCCCCCTCAATCGTTTTACCAGGACTAACATTAGGCATCAGCTTACGCCGTCCAAATTGACGGCCAACAAAATAAGCGCCAACATCAGCGCCCCACACAATCATAAAGATAACGACAATTAACACGCTACCAAACATCGGATCATTAGGATAGCCATAAGCGCGCATTGCCATTAGTCCAACCCAGAAAGGAATCAAGGTTAACTGACCAAACAAGCCCTTTAAAAAATCGCTATTGCGCCATACAGCCTGTCCTTTAGGAAAGAAACAAACCATCACAGCACTTAATAACCACCATAGCCCACCCACTAACAATGTCGCAAAATATAATGGATGTAGCTGACCTTGCTGCCAAATAGTATCCGTTGGTACTATCACACTAAGGCTTAATATTAATAGAGCAACCGAGACAGTAAAAATACTCCGAATTATTCGATTGTCTTGAGCAGCTTCGTTTGAGTTATCACTATTAACAGCGATAAATGCGCCCCACTCCCATGCGCCGAGTAAAGTAACAAAACCCACCATGGTAGCAAACCAAGGTAGGCTTAGAAAAAAAACTGCGGCTAGCGTTAAAGGCGCTAAAATTAATGCAGTGATAATACGTTGTTTTAACAAACTTATATCCTTTATTTTAGTTTTATTTTTAGTCTGTTGTTACTTGCTCACCGGTGCAACCAAAGCGGCGCTGAGTGACCATGAATTCTGATAACGCTTTAGCAAACTCAGTATCATCGAAGTCAGGCCATAAGCAATCGGTAAAATAAAATTCAGCATAAGCACATTGCCACAGTAAAAAATTACTGACTCGGCAATCACCACCGGTTCGGATCAATAAATCAAGCTCTGGTAACTGTGACATTGATACATGCTGATTAATGGTATCCTCTGTAATGTCTTGCGGGGTAATTAATCCCTGTTGAACTTTTTCTGCTACAGTCTGGCAGGCTTGGGTTATATCCCAACGACCACCGTAATTAGCAGCAATATTTAAGACTAAGCCAGTATTATTAGCCGTTATCAGTTCAGCGTTGGCAATTTTATCTTGGAGTTTTTGACTAAAGCGGGATGTATCGCCAATAATCTTTAATTTGACGTTATTACGAGATAAACGCTTAGCTTCACGGGATAACACCGTAAAAAAAAGCTCCATTAACACCGAAACTTCGGCTTGCGGGCGTTGCCAGTTTTCACTGCTAAATGCAAACAATGTTAAGGCTTCTATGTTTAATTCACTGGCAAATTTAACCGCATCGCGAACCCGCTCAACCCCGGCCTTGTGCCCCATAACACGAAGCTTGCCTTGTCGCTGTGCCCAGCGCCCATTACCATCTAAAATAATCGCAACATGACGTGGTAGTCCTTTTACACCGCTAAATTCTTTAATGAGATCTGCGTTCATTAAGGCTCCATCTACTAATAAAACTGAGTGCTTAACGACTCAAAAGTAATTATCACTCAGCTTAATTCGCAACTAAATTAAGTTATTTTAAATAATCAATAAGTTAATTAATAAAATATTGAATAATTGCGATTCTATGACGCATTTTTAGAAAATTAAACTTCTAATAATTCTTTCTCTTTTTCTGCTAACAAGTCGTCCATTTGCTTCACAAACTTGTTGGTTAATTGCTGAATCTGCTCTTCACCTTTACGTGCATCATCTTCACCAACTTCTTTTTCTTTCTCAAGCTCTTTAATATCACCATTAGCATCACGACGAATATTACGAATGGCAACACGAGCTTGCTCGGTTTCTGCGCGAACAACCTTAATTAAGTCTTTACGACGCTCTTCTGTTAACGGTGGTAATGGGATACGAATCATTGCACCTGCAGAATTAGGGTTCAAACCCAGATCTGAGCTCATAATTGCTTTTTCAACGGCGGTAATCATTGTCGCATCAAAAACTGTAATCGTTAAAGTACGCGCGTCACCAACACCAACAGCACCCACTTGGTTTAACGGTGTATCAACACCATAGTACGGCACCATGATCGAATCTAACAAACTAGGGTGAGCACGACCAGTACGAATCTTCTTCATTTGATTTTTTAATGAGTCAACACTTTTTGCCATGCGGGTTGATGCATCATCTTTTATTTCATTAATCACAATTTTTTCCCAATAATAATTTAAATTTTACTTACGCCGTCAGCACAAATCAGCGTGCCAATTTCTTCGCCCATAATAACGCTACGCAATGCGCCAGCTTTATTCATGTTAAAGACTCGGATTGGCATTTTATGATCGCGGGCTAAAGTGAACGCACTTAAATCCATCACTTTAAGCTCTTTGTCTAGCACTGTAGCATAATCGATTTTTTTTTACATTTCTGCATCTGGGTTTTTCACTGGATCTTCAGAGTAAACGCCATCGACTTTAGTTCCTTTAAGCACAACATCAGCTTCAATTTCGATACCGCGCAAACAAGCAGCAGAATCAGTGGTAAAAAAGGGATTACCAGTACCCGCAGCAAAAATAACAACTCGACCGCGTTTTAGCGAGCTGATTGCGTCGGCCCAGTTGTATGAGTCACATACCCCTTTAAGATCAACAGCAGACATTAAACGCGCATTGACATAGGCACGGTGCAGGGCATCACGCATCGCTAAACCATTCATTACAGTCGCTAACATTCCCATTTGATCGCCAACTACACGGTTCATACCGGCATTTGCTAGCCCTTCACCACGGAAAATATTACCGCCACCAATCACGATGCCGACTTGAACACCCAGTTCAATCAGTTCTTTTATTTCTTGCGCCATGCGGTCAAGTACTTTCGGGTCGATACCGAAGCCCTGTTCACCAACTAGAGCCTCACCACTTAATTTGAGTAAGATACGACGATACACTGGTTTTGGATTTGCAGTCATTACAGGTCCCTTAAATTGTTACTTTAAACGTAAATCTAACGATCATTTTAATGACCGTTAGATTTAAACTTAGTCAGTTAAAAAAGACCGCAGTGATTAACACACCACGGTCATTTTAGAATCAGATCAGATTATTTCTTTAATGCGGCAATCGTTGCTTCAACTTCTGCGGCGAAATCTTCTTCTTTCTTCTCGATGCCTTCACCTAATTCTAGGCGAACAAATCCAACAACATCAGCGCTGTTTGCTTTCAGCAAATCGCCAACTAGTTGTGAAGGATCTTTGATAAACGCTTGACCAGTCAGGCTGATTTCGCCAGTGAATTTCTTCATGCGACCAGCAACCATCTTTTCAGCGATTTCTTGAGGCTTACCAGACTCAACAGCGATTTCGATTTGTAGCTTGCGTTCGCGAGCAACAACTTCTTCAGAAACTTCTGAAGGCTTAGTGTACTGTGGGTTAGCAGCAGCAACGTGCATTGCTACATCTTTTGCTAAGGCTTCATCACCACCAACTAGGTTAGCGATAGCACCAATCTTGCCACCGTGTACGTAAGCAGCTAGGTTTTTACCTTCAATAGTAACAACGCGACGTACGGTCATGTTCTCACCAATTTTAGCAACTAATGCAGCACGAGTAGCTTCTACAGTGTTGTCACCAAGCATTAATTCGTTTACCACTGCAACGTCATTCGCTTTAACTGCGTGAGCAGCTTCAACAATTGCATTACCTAGTGCTAAAAAGCTTTTGTCCATACCAACGAAATCAGTTTCGCAGTTGAATTCAAGCATTGTCGCTACGCCATCAGCAACTTTAGTGAAGATAGCACCTTCAGCAGCGATACGGCCTGCTTTTTTAGCGGCTTTAGCTTGACCATTTTTACGCATAAGATCGATTGCTGCTTCGATATCACCGTTTGTTTCTGTCAATGCTTTTTTACAATCCATCATGCCCGCAGCGGTGCGGTCACGAAGTTCTTTTACTTGCTTAGCTGTAATTGCCATCAGTTTTGATCCTTAATAATTTAAAAAAGGTATCAGGGTTTCAATCCAACAGTATTGGAATAACGCCCTGACACCTCAATGTCGTATCTAAGTGAAAATCACTTAAATGCTGAATTATTCAGCTTCTACGAAACCATCTTGCTCAGCTTGAGCTGCAACTGTGTTATTACGACCTTCAGTAATAGCAGTAGCAACAGTTTGAACATAAAGCTGGATAGCACGGATAGCATCATCGTTACCAGGAATAACGTAGTCAATACCATCTGGATTAGAGTTAGTATCAACGATAGCAACAACTGGGATACCTAGGTTGTTAGCTTCTTTAACAGCAATGTGCTCATGGTCAGCATCGATGATAAAGATAACATCTGGAAGACCAGACATGTTCTTAATACCACCTAGAGATTTCTCTAGCTTTTCCATTTGACGAGTACGCATTAATGCTTCTTTCTTTACTAACTTATCGAAAGTTCCATCTTGTGATTGTGCTTCAAGATCTTTAAGAAGTTTGATTGATTGACGCACTGTTTTCCAGTTAGTCAACATACCACCTAACCAACGATGGTTAACGTAGAATTGGTCACATGAAAGTGCCGCTTCTTTAACCGCATCACCGGCAGCGCGCTTAGTACCAACAAAAAGGATTTTACCTTTCTTTGATGCAGCGTTCGCTAACACAGCTAGTGCTTCGTCAAACATTGGAACAGTTTTTTCTAAGTTAATGATATGAACTTTGTTACGTGCGCCGAAGATGTATTGCTTCATCTTTGGGTTCCAGTAACGGGTTTGGTGACCGAAGTGAGCACCAGCTTGTAACAAATCGCGCATTGAAATTGTAGCCATTATATAATTCCTCTTGGGGTTAGGCCTCCACGTACCCTAATTTTCGAACACAAACTATTAGAAAATAGCCTGATGCACCCCGAAAATAGTTAAAAATACGTGTGTGATTTTGGATTTAATAAAAATATTATTTGGTTCTTTCATCCAACACCATTAAAATCAATGGTCATTGTTAATCACAAATAACAGCTTATTGCTAAGAAGTTAGTGCGACGAATGAAATCCCCGGCGCGCTTTATACCAAATATACGGCTAAAAGACAAGTTTTAAGCTTGTTTTTGACGAATAAATTATAGAGAAAATTTAATGGCTATTACAATTAAAAACCCTGAAGAAATCGAGAAAATGCGTGTTGCTGGACGTTTGGCAGCGGATGTTTTAGAAATGATCGCGCCTTATATCAAGAAAGGTGTGACCACCGAACAACTAGACAAAATTTGTCATCAATATATTGTCGAACAGCAAGACGCTATTCCGGCCCCCTTAAATTACCATGGTTTTCCAAAATCAATTTGTACCTCGGTCAATCATGTTATTTGTCATGGTATTCCCAGTGACAAAAAATTGAAAGAAGGCGATATCATCAATGTCGATATCACCGTGATTAAAGATGGCTATCATGGTGACACCAGTGCGATGTTTACCGTCGGCAAAGCTAGTATTTTAGCTAATCGTTTAATTAAGACCACTCAAGAAAGCCTTTATTTAGCGATCAAAATGGTAAAACCAGGCGCTCGTTTAGGCGATATAGGTGCGGCGATACAGCAATATGCAGAAGGTCATAACTACACTATTGTTCGCGAATATTGTGGCCACGGCATTGGTAAAGAATTTCATGAAGATCCACAAGTGATGCACTATGGCCGCGTTGGCACCGGTGAAGTCCTCAAAGAAGGGATGTGTTTCACCATTGAACCGATGGTCAATGCCGGCAAACGCCACAGCAAATTAGCCAACAATGATGGTTGGACAGTGGTGACTAAAGATCGTAGCTTATCAGCACAGTGGGAACATACGTTATTAGTAACGGCCAATGGGGTTGAAATTCTAACCTTACGTAACGATGACGAATTACCACGTATTATCGAACACATTTAAGCTGAGGTTTTAATGACACCATTTGAAGACTCGCCTGTTATTTTAGGCCAAATTAATCAACTAAAAGAACGCTTAGCGAGTTTTTCAAGCGGCAGTTTTTCTCAATTTCAGACCCAAATCGATGTCCGCGATTTATTGCATCAACGTACCAGTATTATTGATCAGATATTAGTTGAGTTATGGCAACAGTTTGATTTAAATAAACAAGGGATTTCATTAATCGCGGTCGGTGGCTATGGCCGCGGCGAGTTGCATCCTCACTCTGACATTGATCTTTTATTACTATCAAAGAAATCACTTAATACAGCACAACAAGTGGCTATTAGTGAGTTTATTACCCTACTTTGGGACATAAAACTCGATATTGGTCATAGTGTACGTACTTTGAAAGAAACGATTACTCTTGGACAAGATGATATAACGGTTGCCACCAACTTAATGGAAAGCAGATTATTAAGCGGTTGCTCTGAGCTCTATCAACAATTAGAACTGGAGATTGAACAGTCTAATTTTTGGCCGAGCAGCGAATTTTACATTGCTAAACGAGACGAGCAAATTGCTCGCCATCAATCAACCAATGCTTTCGATCTTGAGCCTAATATTAAAACCTGCCCTGGTGGATTACGCGATATTCAAACCGCTGGCTGGATCGCCAAGCGTCACTTTAAAGCGACCTTTATCGAAGATTTAATCTCCCATGATTTTTTGAATCAAGATGAATTAACAGAAATGTTCCAATGTCAGGACTTTTTGTGGCGATTACGCTTTGCCCTTCATCAAGTGGCTGGTCGAGGTGAAGACAAGTTACTCTTTAATCATCAGGCCGATGTTGCTAAGGTATTAGGTTATAGCGATGATGATCAGCTGGCGGTTGAACATATGATGAAGCAATACTACCAAACGGTTCGTCAAGTTTCTGAACTCTGTGAAATGTTATTGCAACTATTCAAACGCGCATTTTTAGGCCGAATAAAATCACTGACTATAATCGATATTGATGAAAACTATCAACGTAGAGGTCATTTCATCGAAGCCAAATTACCCACTATTTTTGAGCAGCCTCAGCAACTGGTTTTATTATTTTTAAATGTAGCCAAAGAGCCCTCGATCACCGGGATATATGCGCCAACACTTAGGTTATTACGCCGAGCACGCAATGAGTTAACCGTGCCATTAAATACCATCGAAGCTTGTCGCAAAGCCTTTATGGAATTACTTAAACACCCCAATGGTATTAGTGCTTTTTCGATGATGCATAAACACGGAATCATCGGCAGCTATCTACCAGCCTGGCAAGATATTACCGGTCAAATGCAGTTTGACCTATTTCATGCCTACACCGTCGATGAGCATACTCACCGCTTATTATTAAATATTGGACGGTTTTCCAATCCAAAACATAAAGCGGAATTCCCATTATGTAGTGTATTAGTTGAGTCGATACCAAAAAAAGGGTTATTAGTCTTAGCGGGAATTTTTCATGATATTGGCAAAGGTCGTGGTGGCGATCACAGCGAGCTAGGTAAAGAAGATGCCCTAGCTTTTGGTGCTGAGCATCGACTCAATGAACACGATAGCCGGTTAGTTGGATGGCTGGTAGAAAACCATTTAATGATGTCCATTACCGCTCAGCGACGTGATATTCACGATCCAGATGTCATTAATACCTTCGCTAATACGGTACAAGATGAAACTCGGCTGGCTTACCTGTATTGTTTAACCGTTGCCGATATTTGTGCGACCAATAATAACTTATGGAATAGCTGGAAAGGTTCCTTATTACGTGAGCTCTATTTTTATACATTACGTGCATTACGACGCGGTAAAGTCACCGAGGTTGATGCCGAAAGTAAAATAGAAGAATACAAAAGTAAGGCATTGCAGATCCTAACTAAAGATCCAGTGGATAGCGTTAATAGCCAAGACATAATTGAACTGTGGCAACACTTTCAACCAGATTATTTCCTGCGCCATTCCCCAAAGCTTATCGCCAGCCATAGCAAAAAAATTATTAATCACGGTGATAGCAAACTACCTATCGTTTCTTTATTTAAAGATGAAAGTCGCTCCAGCAGTGAACTATTCATTTATATGCCAGATAAACCCCACTTATTCTCTACGGTAATGAGAATTTTTGGTAGTAAAAATGTTGCGATCAATGATGCCCAAATCATGGCGACGGAACAAGGTTCGGCATTGGACACTTTCACGATCTCAGAACTAGATGGTCGAGCAATAATAGATCAGCGGCGGATTAATTCAATTGTCACCACATTAACAAAAGCCATTACTAACGAAAATTTCAAACTAAGAACTAAGCGACGAATCTCTCGTCAAGTTAAACAATTCAAGGTTCCAACCCACGTTAATTTCATCGATAGTCAACAATTAGAAAATACCTGCTTCGAGTTAATTGCCCGTGATGTACCGGGGCTTTTAGCGACCGTCGGCGACGTATTTAATAAAAAGAAAGTATTGTTATTAAACGCAAAAATAACCACAATCGGTGAACGAGTTGAAGATTTTTTTATTATTAGTACCAGCCAAAGCCTCGCGCTTGGTGACCAAGAACAACAAGACTTGCAACAAGCACTAATTAAAGCGATTGATAAAATCAATCAATAAGGGGATTTAATGGATAATTTACAGCAAACGATTGAGCATGGCTTCGATACCCGCGATCAATATACGATGGCGACGGCCAGTAGTGAAATAAAAGCAGCAGTCACCAAGGTCATGGCGATGCTCGATAGCGGCGAAGCGCGCGTCGCTGAGAAAATCAGTGGCGAATGGGTAGTTCACCAATGGTTGAAAAAAGCGGTTTTGTTATTTTTCAAATTACATGACAACATCATTATTGACGGTCAAGAGACCAAGTATTATGACAAGGTGCCGTTAAAATTTGCTAACTACACCCCTGAAATGTTCGCTCAGCAAGGAATGCGTGTGGTGCCACCAGCAACCGTACGTCAAGGCTGTTTTATTGGTAAAAATGTTGTTTTGATGCCATCGTACACCAACATCGGTGCTTATGTTGATGACGGAACTATGGTCGATACATGGGCAACTGTTGGTTCGTGCGCTCAAATTGGTAAGAATGTCCACTTATCGGGTGGCGTTGGTATTGGTGGCGTACTAGAGCCATTACAAGCTAATCCAACGATTATCGAAGATAACTGTTTTATTGGCGCTCGTTCTGAAATTGTTGAAGGAGTCATTATTGAAGAGGGTTCCGTGATCTCAATGGGCGTGTACATTAGTCAAAGTACCCGTATATTCGATCGTGAAACAGGTACTATTCACTATGGTCGAGTACCGGCAGGTTCAGTAGTTGTCTCTGGCACCTTACCATCGAAATGTGGAATGTATAATCTTTATGCTGCAATTATAGTCAAGAAAGTCGATGCGAAAACACTAGCAAAAGTCGGTGTTAATGCTCTATTACGCGGTGTTGAATAAGCGGTAAGCTCATTCGTTTGTTATACCCGAGACTAATGATACCATCAGTTATCATTAGTCTCTGGTATAAACTGACACAACTCCACAACCAATTTGTGCAGTATGTCACAGAAATTTAATATTTGGCTGTTAGAATCAAGTACTAAATATTAACAAAGGTGTGAAATGACAGACGTGAATAAATTACAAACATTAAAAATTGTTTGCCCACAGTGTGGAAAAAAGCAATTAAGAACAGCACAATGGTTAAGTGAGCATCAGCTCATTGAATGTCAATGCGGCACTAAAACTCATGCCTGCGATTTAGAACAATTGATGGTTCAAGCGGTTAACGATCTAAAATAATCAATCCTGTTTACTCTTCCAATCATTTTTTGTATACCACAGAAACAGGATCTTGATGAATCAACACGTCAGAGAATGGAAATTGATTGAGTAAGTCTTGTTCCACTTGATCGGCTATGCGATGAGCTTCAATTAATAACAGTTTATCCTCTAATTCTAAATGTAATTGAATAAAACGCGTCGCACCAGATTTTCTAGTTCGCAATTGATGAACACCTTTGACCGACTCAACTAACATCGCAATTTTCTCAATCGCCGCCAATTCATCATCGGGCAATTGGTGATCAAGCAAGGATTGAATGGCATCAGAGCCAATTTGAAATGCTCCATATAAAATAAAGAAGCCAATCGCTATCCCAAAAATTATATCAGCCATTGGCCAACCTAAGCTGCTCAGAATTAGTGCCAACATGATTGCCCCATTCATGAGCAAGTCAGACTGATAATGTAAAGAATCGGCGGCAATCGCTTGGGACTGGGTTTGTTTAACCACCCAGCGCTGGTAAATCACCAGAATACCCGTCAGAAAGATAGCGAATAAGCTCACCCACACGCCAATTTCAGGCGAAACCAACGGTTGCGGATGAAAAAAACGTTCAACTCCAGATAGTACTAAAAACAGCGCTGAACCAGCAATAAAAGTAGATTGTGCCAGCGCAGCCAATGCTTCCGCTTTGCCGTGTCCAAAACTATGTTCGTGATCGGCGGGTTGCAATGAATAACCTAAAATAAGATAACTAGTAAAAGAAGCCGCTAAATCTAACAACGAGTCAACTAATGAGGCCAGCAAAGCCACCGAGCCAGTTTGCCACCAAGCTCCTAACTTCACGACCAGTAAAGTACTGGCTACAACCATGGCAGCTAGGGCGGCTCTTCTTACTAAAACCCCATATTGTTCGTTCATTTATTGGCAAATCCACGCGCGATTTTCACATAAGGCGATAATAGCGAATTTTGCTGGCTTATGACCTTGTTTTTCCGCTTTTTTAAACCATTTAATTGCTTGGCTATAATCTCGTTTTACCACTCGGGCATTTTTATACATTTTCCCCATTGCATATTGGGCATCATCAAAACCCTGATCAGCAGATTTACGATACCATTTTATCGCAATTTCGTCGTTACGTCGTACGCCCTTACCCGTCGCATACATTACGCCTAACACATATTGTGCATAAGGTTCACCATCTTTAGCTAATGGTTGAAGATGCCGTAATGCCACCAAATAATCACCTTTGATATAAGCCTGATATCCTTGATGGATGTTCAATTGAGCCAAGGCATTAAATGATAAGATACCCGTCATTAACACCAAGGTTAAAATCGTTTTTTTCATGAGGATTCTCCTGACAATGAATACATTCATAGTATACTCAATAAATAGCAGTGACGTTATAATAAAATCAAATAGGACAAGAGCATGTCATCAGATAGATATGGAGCTGCTGCCAATTACAAAAGTAATGAACAGGGTTACCGTGATAGAGCATTAAAATTATTTCCATGGATATGTGGTCGTTGCACTCGGGAATTTGTGTATTCAAATTTACGTGAGTTAACCGTACATCATGTTGATCATGATCATACCAACAACCCAAACGATGGCAGTAATTGGGAATTATTATGTTTATATTGCCATGATAATGAGCACGCGAAATATACCGAGCATGATTTACATCCGACCCGAGTTGATGCTGGCGATAATAATCAAGACACTGCCACTTACAATCCATTTGCGGATTTACAGGTACTATTAAAGAAGTAATATTTGTTACCTAACTAGGTGGTCATATTTTAAACTTCTCAACTAGTTTATTCATATTATCGACCAAAACAAGTAGCTCACTCGACGCATTAACAATAGCTTGAGAGCCATCACTAGTGTCATTAGTCATGGTTGAAATTGTCATGACATTACGGTTAATTTCCTCACTAGTAGCACGCTGTTCTTCAACAGCTGCTGCTATTTGGATATTCATTTCATTAATATCATCGACCGCACTTGCTACTGATGTCAGGTTGTCCCCTGCAAGCTGCGCCTTGTTGACTGAATTCTTAACTAAAGTCTGGCTTTTATCCATCGAGTCAACCGCTTGTTGTGTACTTATTTTAAATTTATCAATTACCTGATTAATTTCGACCGTTGAAGCTTGAGTTCTAGAGGCAAGCGCGCGCACTTCATCAGCAACCACCGCAAATCCTCGCCCTTGCTCTCCGGCACGTGCAGCTTCTATCGCCGCGTTTAAGGCCAATAAATTAGTTTGATCTGCAACACTTTTTATTACCTCTAATACAGTCATTATCTCGATGCTGTGGGTTTCAAAAGAGTGAATAATCTGGGTCGCCTTATCTATTTGTTGCTCAACGTCATTAATAGAATCAACCGTTTCATTCATCAATTGACGCCCCTGATGACTTTGTTGATTAACCTTATTTATTGCACTCATCGATAATGAGAGATTATTTGATACCTCTTCAACCGTTGCCGTCATTTGCTCCATGGCAACCGCTACCATGCTTGTTTGATCTCGTTGGACATCTAACCGCTCATTATTATCAATACATACTTGCGACGTCAGTTGAGCGCTAGCAGATATTTTTATCGCATTAGTGGCAACATCGCTGATCCCAGAGTGAAACTTATCAACCATTGAACTGAGTGAATTGGTGGCTTCACCGATTTCATCATGGCTAGTGGCTTTAATCCGATAAGTGAGATCAGAGTCTTGTTCTATCTTGGTGATTGCATCACTTAACACAATGATTGGTCGACTAATTGTTCGGGAAAAAATTAAACCAGCTCCCCCGCCAACAACAAGGAGTATCCCTCCGAGCACTAACGAGTAAAATTTTATTTTATCCGATAAAACATACGCACTAGCAAAGGCCTCATCAGCATCGATCTCGGCCAAAATAACCCAATTTAATCCAGATGTCGTCATTGGTGCATAGGCCGATAAAACTTTAATATTTCGGTAATCAGACACTATTTCTATCCCTGATTGTCCCGATAGCGCCAGTTGTAAAGTACGAGATTTTACCGGTTGGATCCCGATAGCCGTGCCTTTTAGATCGATAGTTTGAATAATAGATTCTTCGATATTAGCTTTGCTTAGCGCCGCTAAATATTCAGATTTATTCTCTAGCATAAATCGATTTTGCGAACGTAATGTTTTATCACGACCTACTAAATAAGTTTCACCGGATTGACCCAGCCCAGCATTGCGCCATTGCTGCTGATGGGTCATAATTTTATTAATATTACCAATGGGCATTTGAAAAACTAACACCCCCACTTTAACCCCGTGATCAAATATTGGTGAAGCAATAAACGCTGCAGAAGCTTGGTAAGACGGTGAGTAATTAGAAAAATCCGAGACCGCAATAAAATCAGGCTCATTTGAAGCTTTCGCCTGTAGATAAACATTAGCAAGACTTGATTTTGCGAATGAACCATCCTTTAAGGAAGTGGCAAAATCTAATTCTTTAAACACAGAATAGACGATTTGATCACTATTTATATCCACTAAAAAAATATCATAATATTCAAATTTAGCTAAATAGTCGCTAATAATCGGATGGTATAACTGATGATATTTATTGTAATCGCTACGATTGCCTAGATCAGTTAATAGATGCTTACTGCCTAATGGCTGTTGATTCTTTTCAATCAATTGATGTTGCAATAATAGCGAGTTATCACTTAAATTAGCCAACCATACCGTGGTATCAGCACTGGTACCATTATTTAATTGTTGATATTTTTGATTAAATTCTTGCTCATAATAACGGGATAATTCAAGCCGAGCTTTAGTTATGTCTTGGTTAGTTTGAGCCGAATAATCTTGATAAGCGAGAGTGAATGAACCCATAGCATTGATTATCATACGATTACTAGAGTATGATTGGATTTGCTTATCGATCGTGGCAAGATAATCCTCGATCCGTCCTTTAGTTAACGCTCTAATTGCTACCAAACGCTCTTTGCTCGCTTGCTCCAAGCTATCGAAACTACTGGAGGCAGAAATAGAACTAAGCACCCCAGTTAACACGACAACAGGCAAAGCAACTAAGACTATCGCACCAATCAATATTTTACTTTTTAGCTTCATACTATGACCCCCGATTAATCATAAACAACTTAATTAGAATAATAGAGAATCGTAGTTTTTTCCATATCAATTAACAATAATAAGCTGGTTGGTCTTTTGATCAAACAGTAAACTGCCCTGTATTTTTAACGATTGATAATTTAACCTATTATTTTGTTTAGGAAAAAAG
>SPKZ01002015.1_pt1 | contig 18019 bp, 20 predicted proteins | sample 2456571 | NCBI WGS metagenome assembly SPKZ01 (sample SAMN11192286, study PRJNA482655) | marine metagenome | biome: ENVO:00000447; feature: ENVO:00000244|ENVO:00000211|ENVO:00000569|ENVO:00002023; material: ENVO:00002151; isolation source: ocean water from marine abyssalpelagic zone ...
CTGCTCGTCATGTCCGGTTTATTTATCCATACAAGAGTTTCAATTTAATCAAAAGATAAATAGAATAATTCTATTTATCTTGATCTTCAAAACTCCTTTATGATAAAACCACATTTTCATAATATTTTTTATACTATTGAAAAATATACTTTGTACTACGGTACGTTTATAAAAAGATAATACTTTTTATGTGTGTAAGAAGGAAAAAAAATGCAAAAAAATATATATACGACAGATAAATTCAAAAACTATTTAGGTTTTGGTGTTGCTGGGAATTTCGCAAATCATTTAAGCGAAGCTGGTGAAAGCGATGAGTTCTCAAAAATAAAAACCCAAGAAAAAGATGCACCCAAAGGTTTGTTCCCTTTTTATATTCCAAATGACAAGGGATTTTTAGGACATTTTCCAATCAGTGATGATAGTATTAATCACAATGATTGTGAATGTTTACAAGTAGAAGCAGAAGTTGCATTGTTATGTGATTTTATCTTTGAAAATGGGAAATTAATAGATTTAGTTCCTAAAGAATTTGCTGCTTTTAATGATTGCAGTATGAGACTAAGTGATGGTAATAAACTAAGTACAAAAAAGAACTGGGGTTCAAATTCAAAAGGAATATCCAATGAATTTATTGAAATTGATAGTTTCTGTGAAGATGGTATTTTAAACAATTATCATATTTGTTCTTTTATTAAAAGAAATGGAATCTTACATGATTATGGAACAACTTCTGCTGTAAATTCTTATTCATATTTTTTTGATACCTTAAAAACATGGATGATTGATAAGTTTAATACACAAGATGATTGTGGGCCACTAGAAGAGTTAAATCCTTTTATAAAAGATTTAGAAGGTAAAGATGGAGTATTAATAGCAGCAGGAGCTACAGCTTATGCAAACTTTGGGAAAAAACACTTTTTAGAAAAAGGGGATGAGATTTTTGTATATGTTTATAACGGACATATACACAGTTTTCAAGATATTATGAACGATATGAATGGTGGAAACTTACACTTAAAACATTGTTCAAAACTGCATCAAATAGTAGAATAAAAGAAGCAAAAGCTTCTTTTATTCTACAGCCTCATAACAATATTATTCAGATAAATTATTTAGCAAAAACTTCAGGAGCAGGAGTAGGAGTTGCCTTATATTTATCATTAAACTCCTTGTTTAAAGCACTTTTCACCGAAGTTGTAATATTAGAAGAAGAACCACTTCCAAAATTATATGAAAATGTTAAAAATGCAGAACTATCATTATAATCAAAATCATGCATAGCTCCAATCCCTACTTCCCAAGATTCACTTAACTGTTTAGAAATTCCAACATAAGTAACTTCTTCACTTGTAATTCCAATATAAGGCGATAAATATTTATCATCATTATATTTAACTCCAAAGCCTGCAATAGCTTTATCTATACTTAAATTTGTCTCATCCGTTTTACCACTAACATAACTCAGATCTAAAAAAACTTCTGTTTTAGGATAAACTTCTTTTTTTAATTCAAGTGTTGCATATCCTCCTAAAAAATCATCTTTTTTATTTGCATTTGTATTCAAATCATCTACACTAATAATTCCTAAACCTAGTTTTACATTCTCATTAAAAATATAACTTCCTCCAAGTACATACGCTTTATCTGTTGTTACAAGCACATTTGCTTCAAAACCTTTAGCATTCAAAGAGCCTATAGTTACAGCTGCAACTAAACTTACTTTACAAATGTTTTTGAGTATTAATAATTTCTTCATTTATTTCCTTAATAATTTTCATAATGATAAAGAAAAAATGTAAGACCTTTATAAGTTATTTGTCATATCTATGTAATATTTTTAAATTTAAGAATGAAATAAAATGCTAACAATACAAAAAGAAATATTGCTTGCAAAAATATTACATTCTTATGACATCCTTATGTTAAGATTCAAAAAAATAAAAGGAATAAAATGAAAAAAAGTGTTTTAATCGTATTTGTATTTTTGTATACAAGCGTTTTTGCAGTGGAGGGATATAAAGATATTTATATCAAAAGTAATATCAATATTTATGTACATACAATTTATTGTGCAAAGAATTTATTAAATATATCAGCATTACGCCCTTCAATAGTTTATACCAATACAAAAAGTATTGAAGATGGTACTTATTACATCAGTTCTAATGCGGGAGAGTATTCAAGTACTTTTAAAAAAATAAAAGGTAAACCTGATAGCATAAGAATACGAGGTATTTTAACTAAGGGACAAACATCAAAAAAACAAATTAATAAATCTATTTGTTTAGTTGAAAAAAACACACAACTCCCAAAAAATTTAAATGCAAGAATTGTAAGAGACCTTATAAAAAGCAATGATACTGCATGGAAGCAAAAGATACAAAAATATACAAATTTTTATGGGAAACCTGCTTATGCTAAAGGTAAATATTTAAGTAAAAGATAATAGTATTGTATGAAAATACAGTAATTAATACTCTTCAACAAGCCATTATAATTTGGGTTTGTTGTTTCTACTTACTTTAAAAAAATACTTAAAAATATTCATTCCGTCTTCATAACTAACTTCATATAAAATATTGTGTTTATTACAAATTGTTTTCACCATAGATAAACCCAAACCAAGGCTTCTTTTTGCATCATTATTTTCTTGGTAACTTTTTTCAAATATTCTTTTTGTATCAAAAATAGCTTGTGACTTTGATGCAAAACTTAAACAATAAACATCTTGTATTTTATAAAGTTTGATATATATCGTAGTATTCTCTTTGCTATATTTAATTGCGTTGGAGAGGTTATTATCAACTAAACGCTCTAACTCTATAGCATTGATTGTTATATATGCATCTTTATCAAAAGAATAACTAAGTTCACGATGTTGGACTTCAAGAATAGAGGAAAAAAAGTCAATACGATCTTGGATAAACCTACTTAGGTGTACAGAAGCGCTTAGATAAATAATATGAGAATTAGCACTTAAATATTCAAGATCATCATTGGATTTTTTCAACATATTAATTGCTGAATTAATTTGAAGTAAGTATTTATGAAGTTTACTTGAACTTTTCATTTCTAAAAATGAAAAGTTATTCATAATAATGGATAGAGGGGTACGCATATGCGCAGTCATTAACGTAATGAAGTCTCTGTTTTCTTCTAATACAAATTCTTTTACTTTTATTTCTTTTTCCAGTGCAAGCTGAGACATATGGTATTTTTTTGTAAAAAAATAAATTATAATAAGTAAAATAATATGAATAAGAACAAAAAGATAATAATAAAAAGTAATTTTTTCATTTAATTCTTTTTCATACTGCATGTCAATATAAAGCTCTAGTACAAAATCTCCCATTACATCAAGATATTTATTATTTTTTTTGATTAGTGGAATATAGAATATGATTGTATCTTCTAAGTATTTTTTTAATATTTTTTCTTTTCTATTCGAGTCTATAATTAAATTATCACTTGTGATACCTGTAGGAAACTTTTTCCGAGATTTGATATAAGCTTCTTTTGACAGCTGCGTATTTTTATTCAGCACATTATCGTAATATTCTGTTTCATCTAATTTTTTCTCAATTCTATAAAGTTGACTTCTCTTATCTGTAATTATTTGTATATTCTTCATTGTTTCTTTAAGAATGCTTTTTATATTATGATTAATAAACCCCATTTCTAAATAATAAGAATCATTCACTTTAGCATACGAGTAACTTTTCACATCTGAAGTAATAATATCAATAGAAATAGTATTTGAATAATGTACCAAATTATCACTATTTGAACGATTTAACTCTTTACGTGCATCAGGAACAAGTGATAAATCAAACCCTATATCCTTTAAATATGTTGATTCGGTAATAAGATAGTTTTTATTAATATAAAAAAGATGAAAATCAATATTTGAAATATCATATTTTTCTTGAAGTGTTTTTTTTAGTACGTCAATATTGATTTTTCCTTTTTTTCTTAATATAAACAATGCTTCATTGTGCATTCTAAGAAACATTTTTTCATTTGAATTAATTTCATTTTGAATGGTTACAAATGCATTTTTAATAAAACTTTTATTTATTTTAATACGTTTATCCAAATATACGGCTATTTTATTTTTCTGTTCCTCTTTATAACTTTTAAAGAGAGTATAGGTAAAATAAAGAGAGACAAAAGTAATAAGAATATTTAATAAGATAAGAAAATATTTATTTTTCATTAATAATACATCCTATTGTTTATACTGCTTGGTTTTAATAATATAACCTTGTTTTACTTTTGTAGTAATAATATCCATAGGAAGTTTTTTTCTTATATCCCTTAATAATTGTCGTAAGGGATACAATTCACGTATCTCTCCCTCCCATACATAATCATAAATAATTTCTGCAGGTACAAGTTTGTTCGCATTTTGTAATAGTATTTCAATCAAACGCTGTTCTTTGAAGCGTAAGTCAATCATCTCTTTTTGATATGAAAAAGATTTTTTTTCTTCATCATAGTAAAAATCATCAGAAAAATATATTACTTTAATCTCATTATGTAGGAGCTTATTAACACGAATTTCAAGTTCTTTTATATGAAAAGGTTTTTTTATATATTCACTACATCCAAAATCAAAAGCATCTGTAAGATTTTTAATTTCAAGAGATGCGGTTACAATTATAATGGGTGTTACAATATCGGTTTTCCGTATGAATTTTATAATATCAAGACCATTATAGGAAGGTAAATTAATATCAATAATATATAAGCCAACTTTATGAGAATTTGATTTTTCGATAAAATCTACCGCTTCTATACCATCGTGAATACAAATTGTTTTAAAGTTTTTCAAAGTGAAATATTCTGATAGAACTAAATTAAGTTGGATATCATCTTCTATTATTACAACGTTTAAAGTCATTTTAACCTCTTTATTTATTATATTTAATCTGTATTTTTAAAATGATATTCAAAAATGTTAAAATCATTTTCTCTTCTAAATACTATTTTTATATTATGTTTTTTTGCTATCAAACTTACTACATAAAGTCCCAAATTTAAGCGCTCTTGATTTTCTTCTTTCTCTTTTTTCTCAAATAACATTTCTTCATTTTTAATTTTATATCCCTGGTTTTTAAAGCTAATTACAATAGCAATTGAATTCTTTTTTAATGTAATATAAGTATCTTTTTGAAAATATGAATATTTGATTGCATTGGTTATCGTATTATCAATAATACGTTCTAACTCAAGATCATTGATTGTAAAAAAAATATTATCATTTATATTAGTTATCAGATTCATTTTATTAGCATTTGCGGCAGCATCAAAATAACTGACTCTTTTTTTTAAAAAATCACTTAAATCAATTCTTTTATTCTTATATAATAAAGAATCGTAAGAATTTATATACGATAGGTTTTCATAGGAGTTTGATAAGGTTGTAATCGATGCATTAATTTGATGAGCGTATTTATTTTTATCATTATTAAAATACTCCAAAAGTGAAAGATTACTCATAATAACAGCCAAGGGTGTTCTAATTTGATGTACCATATTGGAAATAAAATTTTTGTTATATTTAACTAAATTTTTATTTTTTAAAATTGCCTTTTTTAGATCCTTTTCTATGTTTTGATAAGAAGTTATAAAATAAAAAATCACCAGAATCATCAAGATATGCATTAAAACAAAATAAATTACATATTTATATGTTTTTTGAAAAAACAGTTTTTCAGAGGAAATATCTGATTCTATTTCCAGTACTATATCAGCAAAAAGAGGCAAAAGTTCATTGTCTTTTTTAAGTAAAGGTACATAAGTATAGAGTTTATTGTCTTTTTCTATACTATGGAATTTTCCTTCTTTTGATGCTTTAATAAAAGCCAAATCGATTAAAGATTGTTTTTTATTTTTATATAATTTTTCATAATATTCTGCGCGTGATGAAAACTCATCTGCTCTCATAAAAAATTTCATTGTATAATCAACCTTATTGCTGTCCCTAATAACATAACGATAATTAAGTTTTGTATGTAAGGAAATAACCAGATTTTTGAAAGCTTCTTTATGTTTTTTTGAAAATTCAAAAGTTATACTTATTCCTAAATAGGAAGAATCTTTTAACTTGAAAAATGCATATTTTTTAATTGTTTGATCAAAAGCATCAAAAAAAACACCGGGAGATTGTTTTAAGACATGTACCTTTGTAATCTTGGAAAGGGTCTTTTTTTCATTTTTATTTATTGATATATAATAGTTGATATCAAAGGTATTACTACTATCAATTATTTTATAATCTTTATTTATTTTAAAAACTTCAAGTGAAAGCTCTTGTTTTTTTAAATCAAATCGATTTGATAGTTCATCTTTTACGTTTATTACGTTTGTATTGTCATCTATATACATTTTTTTAAGCTCATTTTCTATTTTCAAAAAAATTGCTTCCGTTTGTTTAACTTCTTTTTTAATATATTGTAAGTTGTTATTCATAAATTCTTTGTTTATTACAACAATTTGTTTTATTTGCTTGTCATAAGTATTGTTTTGATTTAATTTATAAGAATCATATATTAAAAACATAAATAACAGTGTTAAACATATAATGAATATATGAAGACTTAATATTTTATACTTTAAAGGCAAATTTTTCCTTCCTTACAAAAGTGTAAGCGTTCTTTTCTATAAGAAAATGCGAGTTTTTTCTATGACATATACACAGTTTCCAAGATATTATGAACGATATAAAGGGTGGAAACTTACACTTAAAACATTGTTCAAAACTGCATCAAATAGTAGAATAAAAGAAGCTAACGCTTCTTTTATAAATCCACCATTGCTTTAAACTTAGCCCCTACTCTTCCAATATTATCAACATTTATGTGATATCTCTCATCTATTCTATCGTCTTGTATATATTGTTTTTTTATTTCTAAGATAATAGGTACTCTTTTTCCTGGAAGTTCAACTGTAGAATAATAATCGCAAAATAAAGCACTTTGGCTTGAGCTAATCATGGGAGGGTAATCTTCTAATACTGTATTAACCTCTATTTCATATTTTTCTATTTCACTCTCATTATTTCCTAATGACGTAGCACTTAAAGCAGCTTGTTTTACATTGTTTTTATTAACAAAACAAATGGTTGCTTTTTTATTTTTTAAGATATTTGAAAGTGAGTCTTTTTGCGAACCATCTTCTTTATGTCCAATTGAAACTATAACAGTAGCAGGACTTGAAGATAAAGGAATAAAATATGAAAAAGGGGCTGCATTAATGACACCATTTTCTTGGGTTACTATCCAAGCAATAGGTCTTGGTACAACTGTATCTGACATAAGTTTATACTTATTTATGGTACTTTCTTCACTGTAATCTAAAAGCATTCTTTCCCTTTGTTTTTTATGTAAACTTTTTATTAGTATAGCAAAGTAATATTATTTTATTAAAAAAATATCAGCATTTTAAGTAAAAATGATGGGAACATAATACTTTGCTACAAAAGTGCCAGAGTTATCAAAATAATCATTTTTCACAAAACGTATATAAGAAGGAATAGTTGTAGCTTCATAACCAGAATTAGGTAACCAGTAATGATATACCCATTGAATCAACTTTAGAATATCTTCATATTTTCCTTCAAAAGAAAATTCTGCACACAAACCAGAATAAAGTGAAAAATAAGGTAAATTACTCTCTTTTAAAATATCTTTTTCATCAATTACAATTCCTGCAACGTAGTGGCAATCTTGAGGTTTTGTAATAATAGGATTGTCATGATAAATGCCAATTTGAAAATAGTTTTGAATATTATTTGAATATACCCATGCTTTTAGTTTTTGCCATGATTTATTGGAATTATTTCCATGTCCTTTTTCTCTTATATAATAGGCCACTTTTTTTTCAATTTTTACAATATTAGGTTCTTTACATATATCGTTTTTACCTATTAAAGAAATACCTGAACATAGATTTAATATTTTATTTGAATAGTCTTTATACCCACCTTTTCTCCACTCTTTTGGTGTTTGACCAAAGCGTTGTTTAAAAGCTCTCAAAAAAGAGGTAGAAGAGGAATAACCACATTGAGAAGCAATTCTACTAATGGTTGAAGCTTGATTCGTAAGTAATAAATTGCTTGCTTTTTGTAAACGAATGGATTTAATACTTTCATAAATATTTTCGCCCATTTGTTCTTTAAAGATACGTTGAAAATGAAATTTACTTATCTTAAATTCTAAAGCCATTTCATCTATATTAATAGGACTATCTATATAGGTGTTAATATAATTCATCATTTCATTTGCAATTTTACTGTGCAATAAAGTCGTCTCTTTTTTATGCAAATTTTACTCCTAAAAATATATTATCACATAAGATATAAATACTTAGCACTAATTGCTGTATTTATTAGCACAAATAGATAAGGAATTAAGCACGAAAGATAAGGAATTAATAAAAGATACCTGCTATCATTATACAAAAAAGGAAACCCATGTCACTAAGAGATTTATTTATTGCACTAGGAATTACATTTATTTGGGGAATAAACTTTTCTTTTATAAAAATGGGGCTGGGCTCTTTAAATCCCTTTTTACTTGCAGGTCTGCGCTTTATGTTATGTGCCCTGCCTCTTGTATTTTTTATAAAACCACCGAAGGTTCCTTTTAAATATGTTATTGCTTATGGTTTGTTTTTTGGTGTTGGGTTATGGGGCATATTATATTTAGGTATGTTTTATGGAATTTCAGCAGGTGTTGCTTCAATTGTTTTAAACCTAGGCGTATTTTTTGCTGTAATTTTGTCTTATTTTATCTTAAAAGAGAAAATGACTGTTTATAATAAAATTGCTTTTATACTAGCTCTTGCTGGAATTGCTGTCATTTTTTTAGTTACAGATGGAACGGTTACACTAATAGGTATGTTATTTGTAATCTTAGCGGCTGTTTCTTTGGCTGTTATTCAAATAATTGTTAAAAAAGCAAATACCAAAGAAGCTTTTGCTTTTTTGATTTATTCAACCTTGTTTCCTCCTATTCCATTGTTTATAATGGCTTATTTAATGCAAGGAGAAAGTGTTTTTATTGATTTTGCACAGACCTTGGATAAACAAGCATTAATCTCAATAGCATTTCAAGTTTATCCGACAACCTTATTTGGATATTGGGTATGGAACTTACTTTTAGCTAAGTATCCTGTTAATTTATTAATGCCTCTTTCTTTGCTTATTCCTATTTTTGGTTTGTTTGGATCCTATGTTTTATTAGGGGAAGAAGTTGGTTTGTATAAAGTTTTGGCGTGTTTTATTATAGTAATTGCTTTAATAATTAATACTTTTGGAGAAAAAATCCGTTCAAGAATCAAAATCTTTAATAAATAGTTTATTTAAAAAAAGAAAGATAGTTTCCGGGACTGGTTCCATAAATAGTTTTGAATTTTTTACTAAAATGACTTTGATCAAAAAAACCTGTACTTAGTGCCACATCAGTAATATCTCCGCCTTTTAACAATAAGTTTCTTGCTTTTTGTATTTTAAGAAGTAATAAAAATTGATGAGGGCTTATATTAAACTGTTTTTTGAAATTTCGTATCAATTGGTATTTATCTCTTGGTATGAGTTTTGATAGTTCATCTAAAGAAATATTTTCTTCATAATTGTCACATAAATAATCTCTAATTATCATATTGTATTTATAGTCTTTAAAAGAAAGGCTTTCTTCTAACTTCACATCTCCATATTGAATAAACAGTTGATGAATATTATGCGTTAAGAGAGATTCTTTGTTCAAAGTAAAATCATCTTCTTCTAAACTTTTATGTAAACAATACAAAGAAGAAAATAAAGAGGGATTATTAATGCTGGCATTGTTTAATACCATTGAATGTTTTGAAAATGAATCTTTTAATATATTTTCAATGCATTTTCTATTGAAATAAAACATTCGATATGTCCAGCCTTTATTAGTCCCAGCAAAGCCAGTATGCATTTCACCTGGATTAATAGCTACAATATTACCTTGAGGAATCATAAGTTTTTTGCCATTATAATCTAATCCCTCTACTCCTTTTTCAATAATACCAAGAGCAAGTTCTTCATGAAAATGTTTTGAAAAAGAAAAATCAGTAAAAGAAGCACTTAAAAGTTCAATATCTTGATGTTCTTTATTTCTCCATAATTTTATAAAATCACTCAAGAATACTCCTTTTAAAAACCGATAAATACATTGGAATCAAGTATAAAACTAATAGCTACTAAAAGCAAAGAGCTTGCAAATAAATAGGCCTGCACTTTTTGATTTTTTACTATCTTTTTAAACATAAGAGAAGAAAAAGATATCCAAATCAAATGGCACGTTAGATTTAGAGCTGCCAACATAATACATAATATTAAGATATTTACACTTGAGTTCTCATAAGTTAAGGAGCTTGAAAATAAAGAAAACATCAAAACAATCATCATCCAACCTTTTACATTAAAAAACTGTATGATTAAACCATCAAAATAAGACAACTCTTTGCTTTGATGGTTTTCATTATTAAGTAGGGGTTTAATAAAACCATAAGCCAAATAGATTAAATACAGTGCACCAATAACTTGAAAATATGAAATAAAAACTTGATTGTTTTGTAAAAATGCACTTAAACCAAAACCTAAAAATAAAGACTTAATAAAAAAAACACTCTCAATTCCAAACATTAAAGGAAGAGATCTTTTAATTCCAAAACTAGCCCCTGATGCTGCAAAAGCAATATTAGCAGGTCCTGGAGAAAAAACCAAAGGAAACATTACGGCAAACCATGCCAATAAAAAAGTAATAGTCAAAATTTATCCTTAAGTTAAACAATACAATAAGAACGTATTAAGAAGTATTGTATGTTTAACGTAAATTACTTAAGCAAAAAGCTTATACGACACTATAATAAATTTTAAATAATTTGTCTTGTAAAAAATTGCATCTTTGTTACAAACACTGCTTGAGAATTTTCTTTTCATTAATTATGATTTGGATAAAATACCTAAAAAAGGTATTTCATGTTAACTTCAGTTGATACAAATATGGTAAATTCAGTAGCCGAGCTAATAAAACTCTCTGTTGCTCCTGTTTTTTTAATAGCGGCAGTTGCCGGTTTGTTAAATGTATTTACCGGACGATTAACGCGTATAATTGATAAAGTAGATAAACTGGAAGAAGAACAAGAAGCAGGTACATCCCCTTTTTCTGAGGCCCGTTTAAGAAAAAGGCATACCTTTTTAACCATGAGAATGAAGAATACCAACTTAGCTATTTTCTTTTGTGCAATTACTGGTTTATTGGTGGCTTTGGTTATTGTTACCATGTTTTTATCATCGGTATTTTCTTTTCACAGCTCCAATGTTATAAGTATTTTATTTATTTTAGCCATGTTATGTTTGATTTTTTCACTCTTAGTGTTTTTAAGAGAAATTTATTATACAACCTACTTTATACGAAGTAAAAAGAATTTATACAATAAATCATAAAGACTGTATAAACTTTTTAGTTTATATAGTCCCCTGCTCTTGATTCTTTATAGTATTGATCATACTTTCCACTCTCTTTTAATTTTTTTAAACCAGAGTTAAATAATTTCATCAAACGTATATTTTTTTATGTTTTTTAGAAAGTATTAAATAATACACTGTCATTTCAGGGTTGTACTCAATAGAAGATAAAGTAGCTATCTCTTTTTTACTAAAGGATTGATTTAAAACATTATAAGCAACATCCTTGTTAGAAATTAGTAAATCGATTCTATTGTTTAAAAGTTTTTTAAAATTAATTTCCAATGTACTTACTTTTTGTTCATTCACTATATTATTTTTGACTGCATCATCAAAAACATCAAGGTATTTATAACCAATAAGCGTTCCAATAGTAAAACCTTTTAAGTTTTCATAGTTTTGTTTCTTAGTTTGCCAAGAAAGTTCTAAATCATTTTTATAAAAAAACATTGTTTGTCCAAGAATAACGCCTTCTTTGGAATAATAAACTTCTTTTTCCCGCTCTTTTTTACTTGCCCAAGCAAGGGATCCATCAAATTCTCCATTATTTACCAAAGCATATGCACGTTTCCATGGGAAAAAAGTGTATTCAACATCAATCCCTTCTAGTGCAAAAGCTTCTGTAACAATTCGGGAAGCCACTCCTTTATGTTTTAAAGTAGCAGACATATAAGGCAACCATTCCCCATTTGTTAAACGAATTGTTTCTTTTGCAAACAAAGAAGACAGTGAAAAAAGCACTAAGAAGATTAAGACAGAAAGTAGTTTGTTCATAAGTAAAACCTTTTAACTCTTATTTGATTTGTTAAGTTCATAAATTTTATTGCTTATTTCTTCATTCTTTGGAAAAGCAGCTTCTGTTTTAGAAAGTGCTAATTTATCAAAAATGACTACATCTTCAACAATAACCAAAAAGGTCCCACCTTTTCCTTCAATTAACTCAATATGCAGATCATTAAAATTACCATTTAATTCTTCTTCTAACCTAGAAGCTTCTGGTAAATAGTTTCATTCTCCACAGTAATATATTTTGATATTCATAACTTTCCTTTTAATTTATATATTAATTATGCCAATATATTCTTAAAAGCAGATGCGTTTTATTACTTAAAATCATTCCTTCTTTCATCACCCTTGTAATTAAGCTTATGAGATTTGGCATCTCTAATATCAATATCGTCCTTGCCATGAAACTTAGCAATACGAATAGAAGATACAACTTGTTTAGAAATATTATTACTTTGTGTTGAAATATGTTTTACTTTCTCAGCAGTATGAGCATTTTCTTGGGTAAAACGATCAATTTGTGAAATAGCATCATTAATTTGTTGAATACCAATTTCTTGTTCTTTTGATGACGTTTCAACTGTTTTAATTAAAGAAATTGTTTGCTTGATATTTTGACTTAAGTCTTGATATTCGTCGTACATTTCTTGGGAATTCTCTTTTCCTTCTTTTGTTTTGTCCGTCAAAATATTCATTAATGCTTCAATGCTTTTTGCAGCTTCTGCTGATTTATTTGCTAAGTTTCTTACTTCTTGTGCAACTACTGCAAAACCTTTTCCCGCTTCTCCTGCTGTTGCTGCTTCTACTGCTGCATTAAGAGATAGAATATTCGTTTGAAATGAGATTTGTGAAATCATACCAATGGCTTCAAAAGCATCTTTACACGCTTTTGAAATATCATCCATTGAAGATAAGTTCTTTGAAACAAGATCAATTCCTATATTTGCAGAGTTTTTTACTTTTTCACCCAAAACAGCCATCTCTTTTGACGTCACTCTGTTTTGAGAAATAGTTGTAGTAATTTCTTCAATAGAAGCAGCTGTTTCTTCTATAGTACTTGCTTGTGTCATAGTCGATTGCGCCAAGCGTTGTGCTTCGTTCAATAAAATACCAGACTCTTGTTCCAAAATCAAACCTTGGCGATAATTGGTTAATAAATTACTGGTAACTTTTTCTTTTAAAGAATTAATACCTAAAATTAAGTTTTTAAGCTCTCCTCCTCTAAAAAGATTTTCATCTATTTCTTGAAGATAGTTTTGTTCTTCATATTCTTTTAGTCTTAAAGTAACAATTTTTAAAGCAACATCAATTTTATGTACCATAACATTTACCGTTTGCGAAATATAATTAATTTTAGGATCAATAGATTTTTCACTGATTTCATCATCGGTATAACCATCCGATAATTTTTCACAAGTAAGCATGATTTCTCCAAAAACTTTTATATCTTGAGCGCGTTGTTCTTTAATATGAGAAGCAATGCTTAACATTTTTTTTCAATATTTTTAAGTTTTTTTACAGTAGTTTTAGGAAGTTCCAAATCATTTGATTCATTTATTACATACTCTTCAAAATTTGATAAAAAAGCTAGAATTATTTTTTCATCCTTTTTTTTGGCAAAAAACATTATTTCTCCTCTTTTAAAAGTTTTTTATACATTTTTTGTGCATTTTCAATTTCTTTTGAAGTAGGTTTAATTCGTACTGAAATAAATCTGTGTTTACCATTGGATTTTTCAACAGGATAAGCAGTCGCATTAACCCAATAATAATCCCCATTTTTACAAAGATTTTTAACAATGCCCTTCCATGTTTTACCTTTTTGAACTGTTTTCCATAAATCTTTAAATGCAGCCCTTGGCATATCTTCATGCCGTACCATAGAGTGAGGTTTCCCTATTAATTCTTCTTTTGTAAAACCCGAAATTTTACAAAAATCACTGTTGGCATAAATTATATGTCCTTTAGAATTTGTTTCGCTTACAATCATAGTATTTTTTGATAATTTTATTTCTTTGTTCACATTTATCTCCCAAATTTTTATGAGCAAGTTTAATTAAAAATAATTACAGCTTGGTTACTTTTTCCCTATCTAGTTGAATCCAATTACTTAATGAATATCACATCTTTCTATAAAATAGATTACAATACAACTCGATGAAAAAGAAGATGAATTTATAATAATGTAGTTCAAAGAATTTATTTAAAATTTTAAATAAATTAGAATAAAATAAGAAACCATAATTTTTTAGAAGTAAGGATATAAAGGGAAATTATTTTATTGATTCCCAGATGTTTTAAAAGTATTTTTCTGCATTTTATAATCAAATCATAACGTTAATTAAAGATAACTGTAAAAAAAGGAGAATAATTTTACAGTTATTTATTAAATTCTAATAAGCGATTGATGGTAACCATGTAACTATGTCAGGAAAATAAAAAACTATCGCTAAACCTATTAATTGTAGAATAATAAAAGGAATAACTCCTTTATAGATATCTATTAACTGTATTTCTGGAGGACAAACCCCTTTTAAATAAAACAATGCAAAACCTACAGGTGGTGTTAAAAAGGATGTTTGTAAGGTCATAGCGACTAACAATACAAACCATACTAAAGTAGGTTCTTCAATGCCATAACCATTAATTTCTATAGCTAAATCACTAATAATAGGAGCAACTAAAGGTAAAACAATTAATGTAATTTCAATCCAATCAAGAACAAATCCTAAAATAAATACTAACACAAGTATAGAAACAATAATAATAATAGGATCTTCTGAAATTGAGTGTAGCGCAGAAAGTATTAGTTCATCTCCTCCTAATTCACGTAAAACAAGTGAAAAACAAGTAGCTCCAACAAAAATAGCAAAAATATATCCTGTTGTATTCATTGTTGCTTTAGATATATTTAATATTTTTCTAAAACTCAATTGTCCATTCACGGTCATTAATATAATTGCCCCAAAAGCGCCAATACCTGCTGCTTCTGTTGACGTTGCAAGTCCAAAAAATATGGAACCAAGAACAGATAGTATTAAAAAAGATGGAGGTAAAATATTCTTAAATAAATCCCATATTAAACTCATTTCAGGCTCATTATTTTCATTTTTATCTACTAAAGGCATTTTATGAGGCCTTAGTAATCCTAAAATAACAAGATATCCAACATATAAAGTTCCAAGTATTAAGCCTGGGAAAACAGCTCCCATGAAAAGATTTCCAACAGAAATACTTAACTGATCTGCCATAATAATTAACATAATACTAGGAGGAATTAAAATTCCTAAGGTACCAGAACTGGCAATTACTCCCAGTGCTGTTTGTTTGTCATACCCTTGTTTTAACATTAAAGGAAGAGACATTACTGCAAGTAAAACAACAGAAGCTCCAATAATTCCAGTAGAAGCAGCTAACATTACTCCTAAAATAACAACAGTAATAGCTAATCCACCTCTGGTTTTCCCAAAAAAGCGCTGTAAAGACTTTAAAAGTTTTTCAGCAATTCCTGATTCATCCAAAGCAAGCCCCATAAAAATAAACATAGGTAAAGCAACTAAAATCCAGTTGTCCATTATTTTATAAATTCTATTAGAAAGCAAACCAATTGTATTATAATCAAGCCCAGTAATAGTACCTAAGTACAGATCAGATAAATACCCAATACCAGCAAAAGCAACCCCAACACCTCCTAGTACCCAAGCAACGGGAATACCAGATATTAATAAAAATATAAAGGTGAAAAACATTGAAATAACCAGATAATCATTAATTTCCATTTGTATTTCCTTTCATTAAATACGATACATGTCGAATAAGACGAGAAATACAAGCCAGTAACAAGAGAAAAAAACTAACAGGCATTACTCCTTTAATTACCCATCTGTAAGGTAAACCCTCAGGAGAATCTGAACGTTCATTTACACGAAATGCTTCGTATGCTAAGTCCCAGCCATAATCAATTACTATGAAAATAAAAGGAAGCATTAGAAAAATAATACCTATTATTTCAATCTTTCTTTGTAATGTAGTTGAAAAATGTATTCGTGCGATATCAACACGTACATGAGAATGATTTACCATTGAATAAGATAAGCCAAACATAATAATAACAGCATATAAATGCCATTGAAGTTCTTCTAATTGAATAAAGATTATTCCAAATACGTATCGCAAAAAAACTTGTATTACAATAATTGCAATTAATAGTACAGACAGCCATGAAATGGCTGTCCCTACATTAAATATTATTTTATTAAGAATGTTACAAATTTCAGGTCTTTTCTCATTTTCTAAACCTGGTTCTTTGTCTTGTGTATGATTAATTTTGTCATATACTTGTATTGTTTCAACAATATGATCTTTTCCTGTCATTTTAATCCCTTTCTTTCTTCATAACTTATCTTGGTAAAAATGCTAAATTACTCCAATATTTATACTCTTCTCTAAAGGTACTTAAATCTTTCCATACATCATTAAACGTACTGTCTTTTCTTAAATCAACTAAAGCTTCCTTCCATGCTCCTCTAAATGCATTCAACATCTCAGGTGTCCATTTTTTTACAATTACACCATTTTTTTCTATATTCTCTCTAATAGCAGCACCTTGTGCAGCTTCACCCTCTGCTAAAGAAGCAGTCATATTTGCTTTACACGTAAGACTAATAGCATTTTGTTGCATTTGACTCATGTTATTCCATGTTTTTTTATTAATTAATAATTCAAAAACAGTTGCTTGTTGATGCCACCCTGGAAAATAATTATATTTTGCAATTTTATAAAAACCCAAACGTTTATCAACTACTGGAATAGAGAACTCACTTGCATCAATTACCCCTTTTTCAAGAGCTGAAAATATTTCTCCACCTGGAAGTAAAGAGGTAGCAACACCTAACTTTGTCATAACATCAGCACCTAAGCCAAAAAATCTCATTTTTAGACCTTTTAAATCTTCTGGTGTATTAATTTCTTTTCTAAACCAACCTGCTGTTTCAGGAGAATTAATAGCACAAGGCGTTACATGTACATTATATTTTGCGTCATCATACATTTTTTGATACAGTTTTAAACCATTTCCTTCATATAACCATGCAAAAAATTCTGGCGCTTCTGGACCAAAAGGTACGGAAGAAAAAATGGCAGCCGCAGGCATTTTACCCTTCCAATATCCAGCTGTTGACCAACCCGCATTTACTTTTCCAGAAGATACGGCATCCAGTATTTCAAAAGGTGCAACTAATTTTTTAGGCTCATAAATCTTTACTTTAATAGTAGAATTAATTGATTCTAAAGACTTTTTAAAAGCAGGAAGAGGTGTTCCTAAACCTATTAAATTGGTTGAAAATGTTGTTGGTACTTTTAGTAAAACTTTCTTTTCTTGCGCTAATCCTGCTGTACTCAAGACACATAACGACAAAGTCGTTGCTATTGTTATATTTTTGATGTTCATATTTTTCCTTTAAATGTTTGTTTATTTATTTTTTGATACACTATTTTCTAACACACTCCTTTCTTTAAATTTACTCTTTTTATTCGCTGTATTTTTCATTTAATAAAAGGAGTTTTTCCTAAATATTGTGCATAAACAATTTCAGCATCAATTTCTAGTAGTCTGTTATATTTGGCAATCCTGTCAGATCGTGACGTTGAACCTGTTTTGATTTGTCCACAATTTAAAGCCACTGCAAAATCAGCAATAAAAGTATCTTCACTCTCACCAGATCTGTGAGAC